>ENA-ORTL01000058-ORTL01000058.1-human-gut-metagenome-genome-assembly--contig:-NODE-58-length-169154-cov-16.8172_pt1 | contig 169154 bp, 143 predicted proteins | sample MGYA00241916_ERZ509196 | MGnify/ENA primary metagenome ERZ509196 (study PRJEB26280, sample SAMEA2338844) | human gut metagenome | biome: human gut; feature: human-associated habitat; material: faeces... | reverse complement strand
TGGACATCATAATTATCCATTGGAACGTATAGAGAAAGCAATCAATTGGTTAAAAATGAATAGTAATCAGAAGATAGGAATTGTCGGGGCATCTACTACAGGAACACTTGCATTGACTGCCGCTTCTTATTTTGAGGATATTACATTAACGATAGGTCTGACACCGAGTGATTTTATCTGGCAGGGGTTTATGCAGGGCAAAAAAGATGGCTGTAAGGAATGGCCGATTGAAGGAGAATCTCTTTTTTCTTACAAAGGAGAACCCCTTCCGTATATGCCATTTTGCTACAAACATCCGGATTACTGGCATGTGATTAAGAAAGAAACAAAACGGACCGGTGATATGATTAATTCGAGAAAACTGTTTGATGATTCGGAAGCAGTTCATGCAATTACAGAAGAAGAAATGATCAAGATTGAAAAAATTTATGGAACATTATTGTTAATTGGCGCTGAAGATGATGTGTTGTGGGATACTGCAAAATATATCCGACGTATGAAGCAGCGTATGAAAGAACATCCACACACATGCAGGCTGGAGTATGTTATTTATGAGCATGGAACCCATTTCGTTTTTCCGGAGAGTATGTTAAGGACGATGTTGCCAGTTGGTTCTGGGATTTTTATGAAACTGGCATTTCAGGCAGCAAGAAACATCCGACACCATACACGTTATAATCTCATCTTTGACAGTTGATTAGTTAAAAAAGTGCCACAAGCCCTGTAAGGGGTGTGGCACTTTTGTCTCGAGATTTTGCATTGTCTTGTTGCTTTTTTAGAAATTAAGAAAGTTCTGCCACATTCTTGTAGCCCAGATGGAATTAATCATCAATGCCGTATTTGTTTTCCAGCGCTTCTTCGGCTAATTCCAGTTCATCTTCCAGTTTTTCAATCGCGCGTTCTCTCGCTTTGTATATCTCGAAGCTAATCTCTTTCATCTGGTAAGCATACTCAAATTCATCATCAAGTTTATCCAGTTCGTCATCAACTGCGTCTACCTGTTTTTTCAAAGCGTAGAATTGTTCGTGATTCTCAGATGCATTTGTAGATGTTTTTGCATTGTTTACACTTTTTGTTATATTACGGATATCGTTTTCATAAGAAGAGAAATCATAATCCTTTTCGTTCGCATTCTCTACTGCGTTTTCTGTGTTACTGATATTATCATCATTGTCATCTGTATTTGATGTTACAACTTCCTGTGTCTTAATTTCTATATCTTCTGCTGCTCCATTATTGAATGAAGTGCATCCTGTAAAAGTAAATATTAATGTGAGAGATAATAAAACTACTAATATTTTTTTCATAACGTGTTCTCCTTCCGTCTCTTGGCTGTTTTGTTTTTGCTGTTATATGTATCATATAGGGGGAAGATTAAAAAAAGATTAAAACAAATAGTAATTTCAAAAAATGAAAAAAAGGACTCTAGCACACGAAAATGATTGGTATTATAATAATTACATTATGAGATTACTGATTGTAGAAGACGAGAATGATTTAAGAAACATTGTCAAAAAAAGGCTTGTCAAGGAACATTACAGTGTAGATGCCTGTTGGGATGGTCTGGAAGCGATGGATTATATCGATATGACTTCCTACGATGGTATTATTCTTGATATCATGTTGCCGGGAAAGGACGGATATGAAATCTTAAGAGAATTAAGGCAACGAGAAGATGATACACCGGTTCTGTTACTGACAGCAAAAGACAGCATTGAAGACCGTGTCAAAGGACTGGATCTTGGTGCCGATGATTACCTGATCAAACCATTTGCATTTGAAGAACTGCTTGCAAGAATCCGTGTCATGATGCGTAGAAAGCCACAATTTACATCCAATCAACTAAAAATATCAGATCTTATTCTGGATCGTGACACAAGAAAGGTAACAAGAGCCGGAAATGAAATTGATCTTTCTGCAAAAGAATTTATGGTTCTGGAATGTCTTATGCGCAACAAAAATATCGTAATGACAAGACAGCAGATTGAACAGAATGCGTGGGACTTTGATTTTGAAGGTGGTTCCAATGTGATCGACGTATACATTCGCTATTTGCGAAAAAAAATCGATGCACAATATGAACAAAAACTCATCCACACTGTTCGCGGTGTCGGATATGTAATGAAGGAAAACGAATGAAACAGCTGACGATCAAGAAAAAAATTACGCTATGGTACACCGGAATCATTGCCGTAGTTCTTGGGACTATTTTAGTTCTCGTCCTTCTTTTTGTGGATAAGGTTGGAATTTCTGCGACAGAAGAAGAAATCAGTGCCGCAGTGACTGGTTTCTCTTCAAATATTAATTTTCAGGATGATTCCTTTTATCTTGACGGCGATACCGAATTTTACGATGACGGTATTATGTTTTGTATTTATGACAAAAACGGACGCTTACTTTATGGAACGATTCCAACCCAATTTCCAGAAGAAACTATCCTCAAGTCGAATACACCGCGAATGATAACCGGATCAAATCGAAAATGGATGATATATGACAGCGTTTACACTTACGGTGATGATGAGGAAATGTGGGTACGAGGAATTACCTCCGTACATTCTATAGAACTTTTCATGCAGACATCCGAGAAAATGCTGTTGATTGTATTCCCATTACTCATTATTCTGATCGGAGCCATCGGATATTTTATGATCAAGCGTGCATTGAGACAGGTGGATCTTATCTGCGATGAAGTTGAAAACATCAGCAATGGAAAAGATCTTTCCAAACGATTGTCTCTGCCAAAAGCAAAAGATGAATTATACGAATTGTCGGAGAAATTTAACGGAATGTTCGAGCGCTTGGAATTTTCGTTTGAGAAGGAACGTCAATTCACATCAGACGTATCTCATGAACTGCGGACTCCCGTTGCTGTTATCATTTCCCAGTGTGAGTACTTATTGGAAAATGAAAACTTATCTGCGGAAGATAAGGAAGAGATTGCAGTCATCTTAAGGCAGGCAAAACGAATGTCAAAGCTGACAAGCGAAATGTTAATGATCGCCAGAAACGAACAGGATGAGCAGCATCTGATGGAAAAACTGGATTTTGGATTATTAAGCGAACTTGTAATAGAAGAACTGCAGACAAAAGCACAGGAAAAAAATATCGAGATCACCCTGCAAAAGCAGGATGACTTATTTATGAACGGCGACCAGACATTGATTTTGCGTATGATGATAAATTTAATAACCAATGCCATCAATTACGGAAAAATAAATGGACATATCCATGTTATCCTAAAGGTCGAAAATGACCAGATTGTCGGTGAAGTAAAAGATGATGGTATTGGAATAAGTGAGGAACACCTGGACAGAATTTGGGAGCGTTTCTATCGCATAGACAAAAGCCGTTCCAGAGAAAATGGCGGTACCGGACTCGGCCTTTCTATGGTGCGCTGGATTGTAAATCTCCACAATGGAACCATTCACGTCGAAAGTATCGAAGGTATCGGAACGAGTTTTATTTTCCGATTTCCGAAAATATAAGGAGTTATCACTGTATATCCATCATGTAGAATGGTCGCTTTTTGATTTTCTATTCCCGTTCGTGTTATGAATAGGTTCTTTATATTTGGATTCGTGCATTACATAAAAATACGCATATACATTTTGTAATAGTAATAGGGAATAACCGCCAAAAGTCTGCTTGCAAAGCTGTATTGTTGAATGTGCAGATTTATACTAAGGCTGAATTTCGATATCTAATGGGGTGTCACTGGGGACAGTAAAAAAGCCATAAACACCGTCCCCATTATAGACTGTAACGAATATGCATATCTTCCCAATCCATGAACAATACGTAAAATACTTTTCCGTATTGCGGACTCTCTACAATTCTTCCATGATCAAGCACAGAAAAATAAGTTCCGTTAGCTTTTCGAAGATGGAAGTGAATATAGTCATTTTCATTACCACTGTCAATCTGTTCCCAGATACTTGCTTCTATCTGTTGCTGTTCATGTTTGTGGGCACCTGACCGAAGACCTTTCCTGTAGGCCATGCGGACTGGATACCAGATGTTATCGTATGAAGGGAAAATATCTGCGCTGGTACAATGTAGATTTGCAGGAGACTATGAAGATAAGGTAGCAGTTTCTCCCGGAAACAGGTCCAATCTATCAGATTGCAAAGTCTGCAATGGATGATTCCTACGTGGACGATCCACACACATGCAGGGTGGAGTCTGTTATTTACGAGCATGCGACCCATTTCGTTTTTCCGGAGAGTATGCTCGAAACAATTATTGAGACAGATAGATTATCGGAAGTTGTATTTTGAAAGAAGGTCTTTGTGAAAGACTTATAAAATGAGAATGTATCTGCTAAGTGGAAACTGAATACAAGGGAAAATAAAAAATCTAAACAGCAGACTTGACAAATTCCTGTAATGAGTTAAAATATAACAGTGCTATATAGCACTGTTATATTTTTGAAAAGAACTTTAGAGGATACGAAAAGAATGTCAACAAAAGCAGAAGATACACAAAAAAATATATTAAATACAGCCAGAAAACATTTCCTGAAAGATGGTCTGACCGGAGCATCTTTAAGAAACATTGTAAAAGATGCAGGACTTACTACTGGTGCATTTTACAAGTATTATCCGACGAAAGAGGCGCTTTTTGATGCGCTGACGGATCCCTATATGGAACACATTTATCAGATATATGATCAGATCGTTGAGGAATTTGAAAAGCTTTCTGCCAGTGATCAGACAAGGAATATGTCGGATACATCCAGTGATGGGATGGAGCAGATGGTTGATTATATCTATGATCATTATGATAATTTCAGATTATTGTTGAAATGCGGAGACAGTGGAAAATTTGAACTATTCATACACAATATGGTAGAGCGGGAAATGAAGTCCAGCCTGAAATATATGGAAAAGATGAAAGAGAACGGTGTGAAAATACCGATTGTAGAGGAAAGCCTTATGCATATGATCTATACGGGATTTTTTTCATCAGTATTTCAGATCATTGAGCATGATATAGATAGAGAGACTGCAAAGAAAAATGTGCATCAGCTGAAAGAATTCAATACAGGTGGCTGGGAACGATTGTGGAATATTGAGTTTCCGGTATAACTGATGTAAGAATCCGGAATAGAATGTATGTGTTGCATGTTCTGGATTTCTGAACGAGAATCCGACAGGATAATAATATCAGGTGGCTGGTGCCAATAGGCCGCCTGTTTTATTATATATAAGTTAGATAGAACTAACAAAAATAACAATAAAACGAAAGTAAGGAGTGAATGGATATGAAAGAAAAAAAGAAGTCGGCAGTCAGCTGGATCCTGACATGGGCCGGACAAAAAAGAATTGCCTATGTATGGAGTGTGTTACTTGCAATAGGAAATGTGATTTTTAAGATTTTGCCGTATTTTATTATTGCAGATGTAGTAAAGCTGTTTTTAAATGGTGAAAAGGAGTTTAAAACATATCTTGCAAAAGCGGTTCTGATTGCATTGTCGTTTATCATTGCAGAATTGCTTCATTCACTCTCGACAGCATTGTCGCATAAAGCGACGTTTGCAGTACTCGCAAATATAAGAAAATCCTGCTGTGACAAACTGGTACGGGTACCTCTTGGTTATGTAAAGGATACATCCTCCGGCACATTTAAGAATATCATGGTGGAAAGAATCGACAGTATCGAGACAACACTGGCGCATATTGTCCCGGAATTCACGTCCAATCTGCTGGCGCCGGTTGTGATTTTAATTTATTTCTTTCTGACAGACTGGAGACTGGCACTTTGGTCTTTGGTTCCAGTTATCGTTGGACTTTTCTCTTATTTTGGAATGATGCTGGATTATAAGCCAAGTTTTGAAAGAACAGTTCAGACAACAAAAGATCTGAATGATGCGGCAGTGGAATATATTGACGGAATTGAAGTAATCAAGGCATTTGGAAAGACAGAAAGTTCTTATGCCAAATTTACAAAGGCGGCTTTTGAATATGCGGATTCCTTTATTTCCTGGATGAAACGGTGCTCGATTTTTCATGGACTGATGATGGTGGTCACACCTTATACGCTTCTTACGGTATTGCCGTTGGGGGCACATTATGTAGCGAATGGAACACTTGCGGTTCCTGATTTTGTCATCTGTATTATTTTATCACTTGGAATCGTTGGACCGTTGATTACAGTGGGATCTTACACAGATGATCTTGGAAAAATTGGAGTAATCGTCGGTGAAGTGGCGGGAATTCTGGAACAGCCGGAGTTTGAACGTCCGGAGAAAAGTGAAAGAGCTCCCAAAGATAATTCCGTTACGCTTGAAAAAGTCAGATTTGGTTATCACGACAAAGAGATTCTGCATGGAGTAACTATGGAGCTGAAAGCAGGAACGGTAAATGCAATCGTAGGACCTTCCGGAAGCGGCAAGTCGACCATCGCAAAGCTGATTGCGTCCTTGTGGGATGTGGATTCCGGAAGTATTAAAATCGGTGGAGTTGATGTCAAAGAAATGTCGCTTGCAGATTTTAATCGGAAAATTGCATATGTTGCACAGGATAATTATCTGTTCAATGAAACGGTACGTGAAAATATCAGACAGGGAAATCCGGAGGCTACAGATGAACAGATCATCGAGGTGACAAAGAAAAGCGGATGCTATGAATTTATCATGCAGCTTGAGAACGGATTTGATACGGTTGTAGGGGGTGCAGGAGGACATCTGTCAGGAGGCGAGAGACAGCGTATCTCGATTGCAAGAGCGATGCTGAAGGATGCTCCGATCGTGATCCTTGATGAGGCAACTGCTTACACGGATCCGGAAAACGAGGCGATTCTGCAGAATTCTATCGCAAAACTGGTAGCAGGGAAGACACTGATCGTAATTGCACACAGGCTATCTACCATTAAGGACAGTGATCAGATTTTTGTCGTAAATGATGGAAATGTAACAGCACATGGCACACATGAGGAACTATTGGTGTCATGCCCGCTTTATAAGGAAATGTGGGATGCCCATATTTCTGTAAAAGATACGGTGAAGGAGGGAGAATGATATGTTTGGAATTCTGGCAAAATTCTTTCGTTTTTCAGGCAGGGAAAATGGTAATAAATTTAAACTGTCGATAGTGATCGGACTCGTAGAGGCGCTTGCTTCAGCAATGAAGATACCGGCTATTATGTACATACTGATTGGTCTGCTGAGTGGGAAACCGATAGGAAAATATATTGGAGGCTCCGTTGCGATTATGGTTCTTGCAATTGTAGTCGACGTAATCTGCAAGAGATACTCTACAGTGCTTCAGACAGAGGGAGGATATAATGCAAGTGCTTTTATGAGAATCAAGATTGCAGAACATCTGCGATATCTGCCGATGGGGTATTTCAATTCCAATAGTATCGGGGAAATTTCTTCCATTACAACCAATACAATGGAAATACTTGGTGATGTAGCTGCGAGAGTGGTTATGCTGACCATGCAGGGAATTCTGGAAACATCCATGATCATTCTTATGCTGTTTCTTTTTGACTGGAGAATCGGACTGACAGCTGCAGCAGGAGTGCTTATTTTCTTTGGTGTAAATGCTGTGATGCAGAATACAGGGAAAAACGATTCAGAGCAAAAAGTGGTATGTGATACAGAGCTTGTAAATCAGATCATGGAGTATCTGCAGGGAATATCAGAAGTAAAATCATACAACCTGCTTGGAAAACAGGCAAAAAGATTAAATGATGCAAATGAAGCATGCAAAAAGATTAATACAAAGATGGAGATGTTGTTTGTCCCTTATCATTTTCTGCAAAGCGTCATAACAAAAATCACAGGTGCGGTAATCGTAGCATGCAGTGCATATTTTTATATTAATGGAACTATGAGTGCGGTCTATGCAATTGGTATGACAATCTCAGCATTTATGCTTTATGCCAGTCTGGAATGTGCAGGGAATTATTCATCTCTTTTACATGTGGTAAGCGTATGTGTAGATAAAGCAAATGCAATATTGGAGCTGGATACCATGGATATCGACGGTAAAGAAATACAGCCGGAAAATTACGATATCAGACTTTCTAACGTTTCATTTTCCTATGACAAACGGAAGATTATTGATGATGTATCACTTTCTATCCCACAGAAAACGACGACAGCAATTGTTGGACCGTCTGGTGGAGGAAAATCAACACTTTGCAATCTGATTGCCAGATTCTGGGATGTGGATTTAGGGGAAGTGACACTTGGAGGCGTGAATGTAAAAGACTATAGTATGAACAGTCTGATGCGTAATTTTTCATTTGTATTTCAGTCTGTGTATTTGTTTGCAGATACCATTGAGAATAATATTAAATTCGGACGTCAGGATGCAAGCCATGAGGAAGTGATGGAAGCGGCGAAGAAAGCATGTTGTCATGATTTCATCAGCAAACTTCCGAATGGATATGACACAGTGATCGGAGAAGGAGGAGCCACACTTTCCGGTGGTGAGAAGCAGCGTATTTCGATAGCCAGAGCGATTATGAAGGATGCGCCAATCGTCATATTGGATGAAGCAACGGCAAATGTTGATCCGGAGAATGAAAAGGAGCTGATGGATGCAGTAGATGCACTTACAAAGGAAAAAACGATTATTATGATTGCCCACAGATTAAAAACAGTCAGACATGCAGACCAGATTGTGGTTGTTGAAAAAGGAAGAATTGCACAGCAGGGAACACATGAGCAATTAATGAAACAGGAAGGTATTTATAAGAGATTTGTGGATGCAAGGCAGCAGGCGGTAAGTTGGAAACTGGTGCACTGAGAAATAATCCACAGTTGGTGAATATCCAAATTGAATTGTCTGAAAGAGATTTAATTTAAGTTTCGCTAAGTTTCACTTATATAGGCAGAATGAGGGATATTCAATAAAGTAATATGAAAAAAGCACTGAAAACCGTTGGATTGATATGCTCCCCATATGGTAGACAATGGAAATATCCAAAAATCTATCATATGAGGAGCATATTTTTATGGCTAGGAAACAGTATAGTAAGGAGTTGAAACTTGAGCTCGTAAAGAAACACCTTCCAACAAAAGAACATAAAGGGCTAAAGGTGGAAATTAGTTTTTCATTTTACGGCTCACAAAATCTTCACAAAAAATTAGCACTCACCTCTTGACAGTGCTAACAAATAGTGTTATATTTCTCCTAGAACAAGAAAAAAGCACAGCATTTCCGGTATAAGAATATTGGAAATGCTTTTCATAGAATAGGAGGGAAGCCTATGAACATCAGTAAGTTTACACAGAAATCCGTACAGGCTGTCCAGGATCTTGAGAAGGTTGCTTATGAATATGGCAATCAGGAGATCGAGGAGGAACACCTTCTGTATGCATTGCTGACACAGGAGGACAGCCTGATTCTCAAACTGATCGAGAAGATGGAGATCCAGAAGGAATATTTTATTGACACAGTTAAGAAAGCACTGGATGCAAAGGTTAAGGTTTCCGGTGGTGAGCTTCGGTTTGGCCAGTATCTGAACAAGGCACTGGTCAGTGCTGAGGATGAAGCGAAGGCTATGGGAGATGAGTATGTCTCTGTTGAGCATCTGTTCCTTTCCATGCTGAAGAATCCAAGCCCCAGCATGAAGAAGATCTTTAATGAGTTTGGAATCACCAGAGAGCGTTTTCTTCAGGCATTATCTACAGTCAGAGGAAACCAGAGAGTTGTCAGCGATAACCCGGAGGCAACCTATGACACCCTGAATAAATATGGCGAGGATCTTGTGGAGAAAGCCAGAAATCAGAAGCTTGATCCGGTGATCGGCCGTGATATGGAGATCCGTAATATTATCCGTATCCTTTCCCGTAAGACCAAGAACAACCCGGTTCTCATCGGTGAGCCTGGTGTTGGTAAAACAGCAGCCATCGAGGGACTGGCACAGCGTATTGTGGCAGGGGATGTACCGGAAGGCCTGAAGAACAAGAAGATTTTTGCCCTGGATATGGGAGCACTGGTTGCAGGTGCCAAGTATCGTGGTGAGTTTGAGGAACGTCTGAAAGCAGTACTTGAGGAAGTGAAGAAGAGCGAAGGACAGATCATTCTGTTCATCGATGAGCTTCATCTGATCGTCGGTGCCGGTAAGACAGATGGTGCCATGGATGCAGGAAATATGCTGAAGCCTATGCTTGCCAGAGGTGAGCTGCACTGTATCGGTGCCACAACTCTGGATGAGTACCGTCAGTATATTGAGAAGGATGCAGCACTCGCACGTCGTTTCCAGCCGGTTATGGTAAATGAGCCTACAGTGGAAGATACCATTTCCATCCTTCGTGGATTGAAGGAGAGATATGAGGTATTCCATGGTGTTAAGATCACAGACAGCGCACTGGTTGCAGCTGCCACACTTTCACACAGATACATTACAGACCGTTTCCTTCCGGATAAAGCCATCGACCTTGTTGATGAGGCCTGTGCACTGATCAAGACGGAACTGGATTCCATGCCTACAGAGCTGGATGAGCAGAGACGTAAGATCATGCAGCTGGAGATCGAGGAGTCTGCTCTGAAAAAAGAGACGGACAACTTAAGTAAGGAGCGTCTGGCAGATCTGCAGAAAGAGCTTGCAGAAATGCGGGATACCTTCAATACCCAGAAAGCACAGTGGGATAATGAGAAACATTCCGTAGAGAAGCTCCAGAAATTACGTGAGCAGATCGAGGATATTAATAAACAGATCCAGAAAGCAAAACAGAATTACGATCTGGAGAAAGCTGCCGAGCTGCAGTACGGCGAGCTGCCGAAGCTTCAGCAGCAGCTGGAAGTTGAAGAAAAACAGGTTAAAGAAAGTGACAGAAGTCTGGTACATGAGGCAGTTACAGATGATGAGATCGCACGTATCATTTCCAGATGGACCGGCATTCCGGTAACCAAGCTGACTGAGGGCGAGAGAACGAAGCTTCTGGGCCTTGAGGATGAGCTGCACAAACGTGTAGTAGGACAGGATGAAGGTGTACGTCTCGTAACAGATGCGATCCTTCGTTCCAAAGCCGGAATCAAAGATCCGACCAAACCAATTGGTTCCTTCCTGTTCCTTGGACCAACCGGCGTTGGTAAAACAGAGCTTGCCAAGACTCTGGCTGCCACACTGTTTGATGATGAGCAGAATATGGTGCGTATCGATATGAGTGAGTACATGGAGAAATATTCCGTGTCCCGTCTCATCGGAGCGCCTCCAGGATATGTTGGATATGAGGAAGGCGGTCAGCTGACAGAAGCTGTTCGAAGAAAACCGTACAGCGTTGTTCTTTTCGATGAGATCGAGAAGGCTCACCCGGATGTATTCAATGTGCTTCTGCAGGTACTGGATGATGGCCGTATCACAGATTCACAGGGACGTACCGTTGATTTCAAGAACACGATCCTGATCATGACATCCAACATTGGTTCTCCGTACCTTCTTGACGGTATCGATGAGAAGGGTGACATCAAGCCGGAGGCACAGGAGCAGGTTATGAATGACCTTCGTGGCCACTTCCGTCCGGAGTTTTTGAACCGTCTGGATGAGATCATCATGTTCAAGCCGCTGACCAAGGATAACGTTGGCAAGATCGTAGATCTTATGGTCAAAGAGCTCAGTGACCGTCTGGCTGACCAGGAGCTTTCCCTGGAGCTTACAGATGCTGCCAAACAGATGGTAGTGGACAACGGTTATGATCCGGTTTACGGTGCACGTCCTCTGAAGCGTTATCTCCAGAATTATGTGGAGACACTGACAGCCAAGAAGATCCTTTCCGGTGATGTACATGCCGGAGATACCATTGTGCTGGATGTGAAGGACGGAGAGTTTACCGTCAGCACAAAATAAAAGAACTCCAAAAAGTTAAGATAGATTGACAAAAAGAAGAACTGTCAGTTCTGATAGAAATCCATTTCAGGATGAAGATCAGAACCCGGCAGTTCTTTTTTTGCATAAAAACAGAGAGTGCCGGATGCAAAATATCTGCAAAGCAGGATACAGCCTGAGTGAGTACGATTTCACAAAAGCCTGAAAATCCTTTGAAAAACAGTCAGATTTACACAAAAATAATTGAAAAACAGCTAAAAACTATCTGAAAACTGATAACGATTTCGGAATCCTTTATTGAGAAAAAATATATGAAAAACTATAATCGGGGACAGATCAGAGAAAAGGATGTGAAAGGCAATGAAAAAGAATTACATGAAAATTTCAGTGCTCTCCGTAGCAGCAGTACTGGGAGTGTGGATCCTGGGAAGTGCGCTGAACTGTTTTAATCCTACATTTATTCCATCGGTAAAAGATGTGCTGGATGCTTTTTGGAATCTGTGGGAAAACGGTTATAAAGGTTATCCCCTTATGTATCATATAGCTGCAAGCATGAGACGACTTGGAATTGCGATGGTGCTGGTGTTTATAGCAGGAACAGCTCTGGGGATCGCCTGCGGAATGAACCGGAAGATCCTGGCAGCGGTAGATCCGTTTATCCAGTTTTACCGGGCACTGCCGCCTTTGGCTTATAATACACTGATCGTACTCTGGATGGGAATCGGTGATGGATCCAAGATCATGCTTTTGTTTCTCAGCGGATTTGCACCATTGTTTATTCAGGTCGTATTTGGAGTTCAGAAAGTGCCCCAGGATCGGATCAACGGAGCAAGATCACTGGGAGCAGGAAATTTTGTGATCTTCCGGGATGTGATTCTTCCCTCTGTTCTGCCGGATATCCTTACCGGACTTCGGACCGCGGTAGGTGTTTCCTATGCAACACTGGTGGCAGCAGAAATGATCGCATCTGCATCGGGACTTGCGTGGATGGTTCTGGATGCCAGTAAATATATCCAGTACGCAACGGTCCATGCAGGGATTTTTATTATGGGAGGAATCGCGCTGCTCATTGATGGCGGGCTCAAACTTCTGATAAGAAAAGCGATGCCGTGGCAGGAAACAATATAGAGACGAAGGAGAAAAGACATGAAAGCAAAAAGAATTTTAACAGTAGCTGCAGCTGCGGCACTGATCATAACATCTGTGTTTGCAGGAGGAAACTTTATGAAAGTGCAGGCAAAAGATAACGATACACCGAAAAAGATCACCTTAGGATACTGGGAGTCACCAAACGGAGAGCTACTTACAAAAGAAAAAGGAAGCCTGGAGGCTGCTTTTCCGGATACAGATGTTGAATGGGTGGAATTCCAGTCAGGTACGGATATCCTGACAGCGATGCAGTCTGGTTCCATTGATTTTGCAACGATCGGAACTCCGCCGGCTGCACTGGGACTTGCCAAGGGGTATCCATTTAAGATTTTTTATCTTCTTCTAGCAAGAAGACTCCAACCTCTAAGGTGGGAGATGAATTGCGTCTGTTACCTACTTGATAGAATATCCTAATCATAGTATAGTATATTTAGTCGAATAATAAAAATTAAAATACAATAAATTTAGATAATAACGCACATTTAGCATTCTTACTATACTATCATCTTGTGCTTGTGGTCGAGTATCGTAGATGATTTTTCTAGGAAAAGGAAGTGGCATGGTGGCAAACAGAGCATATAAATTCAGAATATATCCCAATGATGAGCAGAAGATTTTGTTTGCTAAGACTTTTGGATGTGTGAGAATGGTATATAATCATTGGCTTGATAGAAAAATCAGGCAGTATGAGGAGAATAAGACCAATGTAACATATACTATTTGTGCAAAAGAAATGGCTGCAATGAAGAAAACGGAAGAATACGGATTTTTAAAGGAAGTAGATAGTATCGCATTACAACAATCGCTCAGGCACCTTGATATGGCATTTCAGAACTTTTTCAAACAGCTGAAAACAGGTTTTCCAAGGTTCAAATCAAAAAAGCGGAATAAAAACAGCTATTCTACGGTCTGCATCAATGGGAACATAACGATATCTAACGGATATTTGAAATTGCCTAAGATTGGACAAGTCCGCTTAAAACAGCACAGGATTATTCCAGAGGAATATAGACTGAAATCAGTAACAGTAAGTCAGACACCAAGCGGAAAATACTATGCAAGTATTCTTTTTGAGTATGAAGATCAAGTACAGGAAAGGGAAATGCAAAAGTTTTTAGGTATGGATTTTTCCATGCACGAATTGTATCGTGACAGTAACGGTAAGGAGCCAGCCTATCCGAAGTATTACAGAAATGCGGAGAAAAAATTAGCGAGAGAACAACGCAGGCTTTCCAAAATGCAGAAAGGTTCAAGCAATCGTAATAAGCAGAGGATTAAGGTGACAAAACTTCATGAAAAGGTTTCCAATCAAAGAAAAGACTTCCTGCATAAGCAGTCAAGGCAGATAGCCAATGCTTATGATTGTGTATGTATAGAAGATTTGGATATGAAAGCAATGTCACAGTCGCTGAATTTTGGAAAATCTGTTTCAGATAACGGCTGGGGAATGTTCACAACATTTTTGAAATACAAACTGGAGAAACAGGGTAAGAAGCTTGTGAAGGTGGATAGATTTTTTGCAAGCAGCCAGACCTGTTCTGTTTGTGGTTACAAAAATGCAAAAACGAAAAATCTTGCCCTGAGAGAGTGGGATTGCCCGCAATGTGGAACCCATCATGATAGAGATGTAAATGCAGCGATAAATATCAGAAATGAGGGAATGCGTTTGGTAATTGGATGACCTTAAATAACATAACACAACCGTGGGACACACGGGGATAGCTCGCTTATGCTTAGCACAGTAGTGCTATCGAACGAGAACCAAACTTGCCGAGGTTGGGAAGCCCCCACCTCTATAGGTGGGGGAGGATGCCACTGTATCGGATCATGGACTTCTTGTGGGAGAAAATGTTCCTCCGATCCTGGGTGAGTATGGCGGCCTGAATCTGGGCGTGATGGAAGAACTTGGATACACCGTGAGAAAGAAGGATGAAAACGGAGATCCGGTAGATGAGATCGACTGGGAAAAGACCAGAGCGGTTCAGATACGAAGCAATTATATTTATATCAACCTGAAGGGAAGAGATAAATACGGAATTGTAGAGGCGAAGGACAAGTATGATCTGGAGGAACAGATCATTTCGGATCTCTATTCTTACAGGGATAAGGCAACCGGAAAGCGTGTGGTGGGAATTGCCATGCGAAATAAGGACAGCGTTGTTCTGGGACTTGGGGGAGCAGAATGCGGGGATATTATCTTTACGATCAATGAAGGCTTTAACAGGCTTCATGGAGATGGGTTATCCACGGCGGAAGGATATGCACAGACATCGGTTACCCCTGTTTTCCTGGCTGCAGGGGAGGATATTAAAGAGGGAAAGATCACAGACAGGGTGATCCGGCAGGTGGATGTGGCGCCTACCATCGCGGAGATCCTCGATGTGAGAAAGCCTGAGCAGTGTGAGGGGGCCCCGGTTTATCAGATACTGAAGAAATAAAAGATCCTGAAAAATTTTCCTTCCTGGCTCTTGACAAAAGACAAAATTGGTAAGATAGTAAACTTCAGACAAATATCAGAGAAAAAGGATGGAAACAGATCATGATACCAAAGGACCCGGTAATGCTTTTAAGTTATGTAAATACACAGCTGAGGGATTTTTATAAATCTCTGGATGATTTCTGCGAGGACAGAGGCCTTGTGCGAAAAGAGCTGGAGGATAAGCTCGATATGATTGATTATGCTTATGATCCGGCAGTGAACCAGTTTGTATAAAAAATCAGGAACAGGAAAACGATGTTATAAAGATAGCCGCAGTGTAGAGATATTGATCTGATATCGATTCTACGATGCGGCTATCTTTGATTTTATTTAACAGTTACTTTAACAGTTGCTTTCTTTTTGCCGGAGAGAATGGTAATGGTGGCCGTGCCTTTTTTTCGTGCAGTGATCATTCCCTGAGAATTCACAGATGCAATTTTTGAGTTGGAAGATTTATAAGTTATTTTTTCAACTGTGGTCAGTGGAGTGCGGGATATTTTTAATTTGTAGGTCTTTTTCAGTTTCAGAGAAAGACGGGATGGGGAAACAGTAAGTTTCTGAGTTGCGACTGTTTTTTGCTGGACTTTTATTTTGGCAGTAGCCTTTTTGCCGCTGGCAAGCGTGACGGTGATTTTTGTGCTGCCTGGACGGATTCCTTTGATCTTTCCGTGGGAATCAATGGTGGCAATTTTTTTGTTCGCAGAGCTGTAAGATTTTACTTTGTCACCTTTGGCTAGTCCGGTTACTTTGAATGCAGTAGTAGTCTGATCTGTTTGCAGAAGAATCGAGGTCATGTTGAGTTTAATGGTTGCTTTGAGCTGTGCTATAGCAGCTTTTTCTGTTTTTCCACAGTATGCACAGGTACGCTGTTTCTGGCCTGGCTGAAAAACTGTGGCGGATTTTACAGTTTTCCAGGAACTCCATTTATGAGATTTCTCCAGGATCTGAAAACTGATCTTGCGGGAGCCTGTATAGGAACCCATGCCTGTAACCGTAACGGAGGCAGTTCCTGGTTTGATGTTATTGGAGTATGTCAGTTTGTAATCTTTATCCAATGACAGAAGTGTGTCGCCATTTTTTACAGTTACTTCAGGAGTCTGTTCCCTGCCATCGCAATAAACATCATCAACTGTGACAGTAAGTGTATCTACAGAGATTTCAGGTGATGTGACAGTTACTGTGCAGGTGGCCAGAAAACCGCCGTCAAAAGTTTTGACTGTGATAATGGCTGTACCAGCGGAAACTGCTTTGACAGTACCGATATCGTCAACCGTGGCAACAGTTTCATTGTCGGATGCCCAGAGAACATCTTTGATCGTGGCATTTTCCGGTGATACGGATGGAATCAGGGAAAAAGTTTCTCCGGTCATCAGAGATTTTTCAGGCTGATCCAACTGGATGTTTTCTACGTAAATACGTTCCGGAGCTGTTTCCCTGGTGTCGGAAGAAGCTACTGTTTTTTCTCCGGATTCATCTACAGGAGAGTAGATTCCTGTATCAAGGTTCTGGCTTTCTGGAATGTAGGTATTGTAGGTTTTTCCGGAAGTCAGAGGAATATCATTGTAAACAATCTTTCTGGTGAGAGTATCTCCGTCGTACTCTTCTACTTCGTAGGTCATGGAGCCGGTATCGTTTCCTGTCAGTTTCAGATAATAATCATCTCCGCAGAAGGAAACATATTTGGAGTCGCCATCTACATACATAAATATGTCGTTGTAAGAGGTATCTACAATGTTGTTTACAATGGAACCGCATAAATTATGGCTGCCGTCGTATACGTATACATCTACCGGGCAGTGGATCTTTGCATTGGTGTTTCTTCTGGAAGAACTGGAGGATTCGACTGCTTTGGTGTACATAGTATAAACACAATTGGAAAAAGATCCAAACTTTGTACGGCTCATAAGGTCTGTTACGGTTTTGGTAAAGAGAATTTCAGCTACTTCATCAACGTGTTTGCCCCAGGTTTCATCATAGACATTTTTTACTGAAGCCTCGGCCACAGATTTTACCTGTTTTGCAAAAGCTTCCATATCTGCACTGGCTATACCGATGATTCCTGAACAGTTATCCTGACTGATAGTGTAATTCAATGTTCCGAAGGCCCCGAAGCTGATGTCACCCCAGCCATAGTTTGATACGGAATAGGTGAAGTTGATCGTACGGGCTCCTTTTTTGGTAGCAGCGGATATGGAGAAGGAGGCAGTTAAAGTTTGGCCAGTTATTGTGGCCTTTTTACTGATTCCCATTTTGTCAAAAAGTTTTTCCAGAATTTTTTGACTGACAGGATTATTCCGATCTCCAGTGTAGGAGAAGGAAGAGGAATTGATGGCCACAGCCATATATCCGGATAAGAAATCATACAGTTCATTTTGCTGCTTAGTAGTAAAATATTCGCCCAGTTTCGGATCTCTGGTGAGAATATTTTTGTTTTTAAGCATTTGCTGGGCTTTGGTCATGTTCTGGACGCGTTCTGTCTTTTCTTTACGTTTTTCTGCTTGTTGACGGGTGTAATCCTGGTTATAAATATACAGTGTGCTGTTTGTGGAATGCACATATGAGTCAGAGTCCCCATAACATATGGAGAATTCAGCAGTTAATTTTGTGGTGGATTTTTCTGGAACAAAATTGGATGTAATGCTGAATTCAGGCGTTAAGATAGTTTTGGTTTCGGGTGCTTTGATTCTTAAAGGAGTTGGATATTCTATGAATGAAGTAAATCCTGTTTCTTTAAAATGAGCTTTTAATGGGGAATTGGTATTCATTTTTATTCCCTTAACAGAGACTGTATAATCAGCAAGCAGCTTTTTTAGTTCAGCCTCAGAATAAGCAGAATTTTGGCTGAATTTGCATGCGATTTTTAATGTACCTGATTGGGAAGAATGGTTGTATTGGCCATTTTCATACGTAAAGGTGTTTGCACTTGGTATAAAGTTTACGATTATATAAGGAGTGACAAGGTTTGCTGCTTCTTCCATATGAGTAACTCTGCTGTTTTTGTAGGTGAAAACAACGATTTTGTCCTTGCTGTTAACAAGGATTGAGGTTGCCTGGGTAAGATTGAAATCAGAAGCAACAGTATAATTTTTTCCTTCTATATTAATTGTGCCTTTTTCTGCATTTACACCGTCAAGATGTCCACTGATATAAGTGGTTCCTTCCTGGATAATTTCATGAAATGGAATGTTGTTGGCATTTGCGTAGGTTTCGGCCGCAGAGCAGGAATAACCTTTGATCACAAGATTTTTCCAGCCCTGGAAAGCTGTATCTGCAATGGAAGTTACGGAACTAGGGATGAAGGTTTCTTCCAGAGCCTTGCAGTTGTAAAATGCGTAGTTTCCGATGGAGGTCACAGAATCCGGAATGGATACAGAAGCCATATGAGTGTTGGAAGTACTTTCTACCCTTGCCAGATTATCGGGAATATTTTCCATACCAGGTTCCAGAATCAGTTCGCTCAGAGCACTGGCACCGCCAAGAGGTCCGTATTTACTGTCATAAGTACTGGAGCCACCGGTTTCACAGGAAGTAAGATTAGCCGGAATGGTGAGACTGTTAACCTGTGTATTTGCAATGAAAGAGTATCCCAGTTTTTTCAGTTTGGAAGGAAGGGTGATAGATTTCAGTGAAGAACAGTTACAAAAAGCAAGTCGTTCAATGGTGGTAATAGCATCGTCAAGCTCTATACTAACCAGAGAAGAACATCCGGAAAAAGAGGAATCACCCAGGTATCTTACGTTTTTGGAAAAAGAGATATTTTTCAGAGCAGTACAGTTGCTGAACGCACTGGACTGAATATCGACATAAGCACCACCCTTATTGTTGTCCGTAAAAGAAATGGAAGAGAGGGAAGTACAGTTTGAAAACGCGAGGTTTCCGATTGTATTAACCGTTTTTGGAAAAGTAATCTCTTCAAGGGAAATACAGTTTTGAAAAGCTTCATAATTGATTTGTTCAAGATTTTCTGACCAGCGAATGGAAATCAGTTTTTTGCAGCCGGAAAAAGCATTGTCAGAAATGACAGTGACAGAATCCGGAAAGGAAATATTTGTTAATTTTGCATTGTTTTTAAATGCATATTGACCTATGGTGGTGACAGAGTCAGGTATAGAGATGGAGGTCAAATGTGTGCCGGAAGTACTTTCCACTCTTGCCAGATTATCGGGAATATATTCCATGCCGGGTTCCAGAATAAGTTCTTTTAGAGTGTTAGCACCGCCAAGAGGTCCGTATTGACTCTCGTAAGTACTGGAGCCGCCTGTTGTACAGGTAGTAAGCCCTGCCGGAATGGTGAGACTGGTGATCTGTGTATTTGCAATAAAAGAGTATCCCAGTTTTTTCAGTTTGGAAGGAAGGGTGATAGATTTCAGTGAGGAACAGTTGCAAAAAGCAAAGCGTTCAATGGTGGTAATAGCGTCGTCAAGCTCGACATTAGTCAGAGAGGAGCATCCGGAAAAAGAAGAATCACCCAGATATCGTACATTTTTAGAAAAAGAAATATTTTCCAGAGCAGTACAGTTGCTGAACGCACTGGACTGAATATCGACATAGGCACCACCTTTATTGTTGTCCGTAAAAGAAATGGAAGAGAGGGAAGTACAGTCTGAAAATGCGGAAGGCCCAATGGTATTGATTGTTTTTGGAAAGGTGATCGCTTCAAGGGAAACACAATTTTCAAAAGCTTCATAATTAATTTGTTCAAGACTTTCGGACCAATGAATGGAGATCAGTTTTTTGCAACCATAAAAAGCACCGTCGGAAATGACCGTGACAGAATCGGGAATGGAAATGTTTACTAACTTTACACAGTTTTTAAATGCATATTTACCGATGGAAGTGACAGAATCCGGGATAGATACGGAAGTCAGATGCGTATTGGAAACACTTTTTACCAGAGCCAGGTTGTCGGGAATACATTCCATTCCGGGCTCCAGAATTAGCTCTTTCAAAGTATTGGCATCGCCAAGAGGACCAAACATAGTGTCCGAACTGGAACCACCTGTCGCACAGTAAGTAAGTCCTGCCGGAATGGTAAGACTGGAGATCTGTGTATTTGCAATAAAAGAGTAGCCCAGTTTTTTTAATCTGGAAGGAAGCTTCACAGATTTCAGTTCATCACATCCATAGAATACAAAATTACCGATTTCCGTAACTGTGTTGGAAATGACTACACTGGTAATTACAGGGTTGTAGGCAAAGGCACTGTCAGAGATTTTTGTGACAGTATAGTTATCAATTTTGGAAGGTATCGTTACTTCTGAATCACCACCTGTATATTTTGTGATCGTGGCGTAAAGTCCGGAAGTAGTATACTGGAATCCATCATCAGTTACATTGCTGCCGGCTGAAAGTACACTTCCGTCATCAAAGTCATTATCGGTAACCGGTTCTGATACAACATCAGAATCGGGTTCCATCGGCAGACTATCTGAAAAATTATCAGAAAATTCCGGCGAGATTTCATCAGCAGGATATTCCGTATCTGCTTCAGGAATGTCTGTATTTGCAAGGTCAGGTTCTGCATCAGATACAGAAGAATCCTGTTCTTCATCAGAACTTATAAAGTCAGAAATATCTTCGGTGTTTTCTTCTGTGAGGAGATGGGATTCCTCGGTGATTCCGGTGGAGTCTTCTCCAAAATCCAGATCTTCAGCCAGAACAGCCGACGCAGGCTGCAGACACATCAGTGCCGCAAGTGTACAGGCAAGGAACTTCTTTTTCATAGTGTTGGTCCTCCTTATGATAATTTTTTGTGATCAGGGCATCAGCGCAATATACTGTTTCAGCAGATTCAGAGTTTCTTCTTTTGTGTAGACAAGAGGGCTTCCCGGCAGATTTTTAATAAATTCGCTGAAAATCTTACACAGGGAATGTTCCTGAATATGGATATTGCAGCAATATGCTCCAAAAACAAAAGCGTTGGTTGTATAAATATGAATTCCGGTGGATGTGACATATATGGTTAAGTAGTCTGGCAACTGCAGGTGAGTGGGGCGAAGAATCAGTCCGGAAATAGTTTCATCGGAAATTTCTTTATACAGGGTTTTTAGCATTTGACGGATATCATCAGGATCCAGTGGTGGAACATACTGAGGTGGCATATCCTGCAGAACGCAGGTTTGTGTAAGATCAGACAGACCTTTTTCTGTAAAAACAGTAAGGTAAGTGATCTGATCCTGACGTAGTACGGAAAAATGCTGTTCCACAAGCTCGTACATAGGATGATAGGGCATATCGTTGCTGTTCAGATATTTTTTGATGATTGCAGGTGTTATATAGCGTCCGGGACAGGGCTGTGACATAAAAACCTGCATGGTATCCGGTGAAGTGCCGGCAATGTATTCCTGAAGGACTTCCATAATATTAGAACTGCACTGGATGAGGAGATCGCAGTTTTGCAGTTTCGTTTGAAAAAAATTGCGATAATAAGAAATTAATTCTGTGTTGTCACTGATCCTGGCAGTACTCAGATCTTCAGAAATCTGAAGCAGGCAGGATGGGGTAATGATATAGTAGATCAGAGGAGAAGCTGTAACTGCGTGCTGGTTTTCTGTAAAGTAATAAGGTTTATAACTGCCCCGGGAAGCAAGACACAGAGGAATTATGGAACCGAGCTTCTTTAGATTTCTGCGAGCCGGATTTGGAGACAGAGTGCTGACACGGTGCAGATAAAGAAGTTCACTGACTGAAAAATGATTCTCATTCAACCATAATTCCATAAATTCCATAGTAAGATCAAGTTTCTCTGGAAGGAACATCTGGATTTCTACATCTGTGTGATGAGATACTTCGTAGATTAATACTGAACGGATAATACTGCGAACAGCGTATTCTCCGTTGATCAGAGAATCGGTCAGAGGAAGCGAGTTTACTTTTGGGGGCGGAAACATGGAGAAATCAACAGATGCCAAAGTATTCAGAAAATCACAGACAGCCTGACGATTTTCATAGGCATCCTCACCCTGTAGACTGATGTCATGCAGGCGGAAAAATTCCTGACGTTCTTCTGTGCACAGACCAAAATAACGGGCCAGTATCTGCATGGCTTTATAAGAAAGAATCCGTTCATCTTTCAGGGCTTTGTGGATTGATGTCCTTTCAATTCCTGCATTGCGTGAAATTGAAGCAATGGATTCTCCACTTTGATCGATAAGTTTTCTGAGGTAGTTGCTGAATTTTGACATAAGGATCCTCCTGTTTATCGAGTTGTTAATCGTATTATAAAGCTGGAAAAAAGGATTTTCAATTTGTGACGGAAACTGTGACAGATGAATCTTATATTTGAGCACAAATATGAAAGTTTAACCAAATCAAGTAAGTCCCCTGCGGGGTTGCGAAAAGCAATAAGCAGTGGGTGGGGACTTGCTTGTATCAGGAAGAGTGCAAGAGCCTCCTGATAAACTGCGGAGCAGTTATTTGGTGTAGAGCTACGTAGCGAAGCGGATTGCGAATATCCGCTTGACAATTATTCTTTTTAAATAGATTAGCCAGACAAAACAATTATAAGATTTTGTTTCCGGTTAAAAATGCTTGTAAATCTAAAAAAAGTGTAAAATTCACAAAAAACAGTTGCATTTTTTGTGCAGATGTATATTATGTATAGTTAGCCGACTAATTAAAATATATGGCGAATATATTTATGAACAGGCAGCAGAACGGAGTCAGAACAGCTGTTTTGTTTATGAAAGGGGTGACAGTGTGTTTTGTGAGAAGGAAGATGGGAAAGAAAAGCAGAGCAGCTTTTTAACTTTATTTATGAAGGTAGACCGACATTTTATGACGAAATGTTTTGGACAGATGCAGGAGCTTGGCATTTATCCGGGACAGATCCCGGTCCTGGGACTTGTTGCCAAGAAGGATGGCTTAAGCCAGAGGGAGCTTGCGAAGATCCTGAATATCAAGCCGCCCACGGTAAATGTTTCCGTACAGAGACTGGAGAAGGCAGGCTTTCTTTATAAAAAGCCGGATGAAAAAGACCAGCGTGTGACCAGGATCTACCTGACAGAAAAAGGAAAAGAGACCAAGGCAAAGGCACTGGAGCGGATCCATAAAAATGAAGCAGTGATGCTGGAAGGCTTCAGTGAGGCAGAACAGTGCCTGCTTCGGAGATTTCTGGAGCAGATCCTTGCAAATATTGAAAAGATCCAGCCGGAGGAATTTACAGGAAAGACTCCGATGGAGGAAATAACAGAAAAGGAGGAACAGAAACGTGATTAAACTGATGAAATATCTGAAACGTTCAGCGGGCTATATCGTGCTCATCATTGCGCTTCTTTTTCTTCAGGCATACTGTGATCTGTCGCTGCCGGATTATACATCCAAGATCATTAATGTAGGAATCCAGCAGAACGGTATTGAGGACAGTGTCCCTGAGAAGATCAGAAAAACATCCATGGACAACCTGAAATTGTTTATGGATGAAGCCGATGTGAAAACCGTTGATAAATTTTATGAGGAAGATGGAGACAATCTGGTATTAAAAGATAAGGTTTCCGAAGAAGACGGAGATAAGCTGAATGATATTTTCGGCAAACCGATGGTGATCGTTTCCACTCTGACCTCGGATAGTAAGGAAACCAAAGCAGCTCTTGCAAAAATGGACATTCCGGAAGGAACGGACCCCATGGAAGCACTTTCCCAGATGCCGCCAGAGGCACTTGCTGCAATGAAGGAACAGGTCAGTGAAAAGATCGACAAGATGCAGGATTCCATTATCACACAGGCAGGTGTTTCCTATGTCCGTGCAGAGTATGAAGCAATGGGTGAGGATGTGGATGCCATTCAGATGGATTATATGAAATCCACCGGCCTGCGGATGATCCTGATGGCGCTGATCACTATGATGGCAGCGGTCTGTGTGGTATTTCTTTCCTCCAGGGTTGCCGCTTCTCTTGGACATGATCTGAGAAACAGTGTTTACAATAAAGTAATCGGATTTTCCAGCAGAGAATACCATAAATTTTCAACCGCTTCCCTGATCACAAGATGTACCAATGATATCCAGCAGGTGCAGCAGGTAATGGCCATGCTGTTTCGAATCGTTCTGTACGCGCCGATTCTTGGTGTTGGCGGTGTGCTCCGTGTGCTGAATACGGATGCATCCATGACATGGATCCTTGGCGTAGCAGTGGCACTGATCCTGCTTGTGATCTTTGTGCTGTTCCAGGTGGCAATGCCCAAATTTACGATCCTGCAGACTCTGATCGACAAGCTGAATCTGGTTACCAGAGAGATCCTTACCGGTATCCCGGTAATCCGTGCGTTCAGTCGTGAGAAACATGAGGAAGAGCGTTTTGAGGAGGCCAATGCCACACTTACCAGAACAAACCTGTTTGTAAACAGATGTATGACTTTTATGATGCCGACCATGATGCTGATCATGAACGGAGTGTCGGTTCTTATCATCTACAGTGGCGCACATGCAGTTGACAACGGAACCATGCAGGTTGGAAATGTTATGGCGTTTATCCAGTATGCAATGCAGATCATTATGTCATTTTTGATGATCACCGCCATGTCCATTATGCTTCCAAGAGCCAATGTTGCAGCACTTCGTATTGATGAGGTCCTGAAAACAGAGGTCAGTGTCCATGATCCGGAGAATCCGGTGAAACCAGAGGCACAGACAAAAGGAACCGTAGAATTCGATCATGTAAGCTTTGCTTATCCGGAAGCCGGAGAGAATGTCCTGACTGACATTTCCTTTAAGGCAGAAAAAGGTGAGACCGTTGCCGTAATCGGAAGTACCGGAAGCGGAAAGAGTACTCTGGTAAATCTGATCCCGAGATTTTATGATGCAACAGAAGGTGCTGTTAAGATTGACGGTGTGGATGTCCGTGAAATGACGCAGAAGGATGTACGTGAGAGACTGGGATATGTTCCGCAGAAGGGAATCCTGTTCTCAGGAACCATCGATTCTAACATCCGTTATGGAAAAACGGATATTTCAGAGGAAGAAGTAAAGGAAGCTGCCCAGGTAGCACAGGCAGAAGAATTTATCGTTACAAAGCCGGAGGGCTATGAGTCACCGATCGCCCAGGGCGGAAGCAATGTTTCCGGTGGTCAGAAGCAGAGACTTTCCATTGCGAGAGCCATTGCCAAGAAACCGGAGATCTTTATCTTTGATGACAGCTTCTCAGCACTGGATTTCAAGACAGACAGTACATTACGTAAAGCACTGAAGGAGCATACAAAAGATACAACAACGATCATCGTTGCACAGCGTATCAGTACCATTCTCAATGCAGATAAGATCATTGTACTGGATGATGGCCGTATGGCAGGAATCGGAACACATAAAGAGCTTATGAAGAACTGTGAGGTATATCGTCAGATTGCCATGAGTCAGCTTTCAGAGGAGGAATTGGCATGAGTGAGCAGAGAAGACGAAAAGGGCCTATGGGAGGCCGTGGAATGCAGCCCACCGAAAAGGCCAAGGACTTTAAAGGGGCAATGGCCAAACTGTTCCGTTATATGGGACGCTACAAATTCCGTTTTATGCTGATGTTCGTATTTGCGGTAGCAGGTACGGTATTTAATATCGTAGGTCCGAAGATCCTTGGAAAAGCAACCACAGAGCTTTATAAAGGACTGGTTGCCAAGGTTAACGGAACCGGCGGAATTGATTTTGAGAAGATCGGAATGATCCTTCTGTGGACACTTGGATTATATCTGGCAAGTGCACTGTTTTCTTTTATACAGGGATTTGTAATGACCGGTATCTCCAACGATGTCACATATAATCTGAGAAAAGATATTTCAAAGAAGATCAACCGTCTTCCTATGAATTATTTTGAGAGCCGTACCAACGGTGAGATCCTTTCCAGAGTGACCAATGATGTGGATACGCTGCAGATGAGCCTGAACCAGAGTATGACACAGCTGATCACATCTGTGACAACACTGATCGGTGTCTTTATCATGATGCTGTCTATCAATGTATGGATGACACTGGCAGCACTTTTGATCCTGCCGGTTTCCATGCTTATCATCAACAAGGTAATGAAGCATTCCCAGAAATACTTCCAGGCACAGCAGGATTATCTGGGAAGAGTTAACGGCCAGATCGAGGAAAACTTCGGCGGACATGATGTTGTACGTGTATTTAACAAAGAGCAGGATGTTCTCACCGAGTTTGAACGTGATAACGGAAAGCTGTATGAGTCTGCATGGAAATCTCAGTTCTTTTCCGGAATGATGATGCCGATCATGCAGTTTGTGGGAAACCTGGGATATGTAATGGTTGCGCTTTTAGGTGGTATTTTTGTGATCAAAGGCAGGATCGAGGTTGGTGATATCCAGTCTTTCTTCCAGTACATCCGTAACTTTACACAGCCGATCCAGCAGATCGCTCAGGTTACAAACCTTCTGCAGTCTTCCGCGGCAGCCTCCGAGCGTGTATTTGAATTCCTGGAGGAGCCGGAGGAAGAACTTCAGCCGGAGAATCCGGATTCTATTGAGGGACTGGAAGGAAATGTACAGTTTGAGCATGTAAAATTCGGCTACAACCCGGATAAGATCATTGTAAATGATTTTTCCGCGGATGTGCATGACGGTCAGAAGATCGCTATCGTAGGACCGACCGGTGCCGGAAAGACAACCATGGTCAAACTTCTGATGCGTTTCTATGATGTAAACGGCGGAAGTATCAAGGTTGACGGTCATGATGTCCGTAATTTCAACCGCAGTAATCTCCGTGAGATGTTTGGAATGGTACTGCAGGATACCTGGCTGTTCTCCGGAACCATTATGGAAAATATCCGGTACGGAAGACTGGATGCAACCGATGAAGAGGTGATCGCAGCTGCAAAAGCGGCTCATATCCACAACTTTATCATGCAGCAGCCTGGCGGCTATCAGATGGTTCTGGATGAGGAGACCAGCAACGTTTCCCAGGGCCAGAAGCAGCTGCTCACCATTGCAAGGGCGATCCTGGCGGACAATAAGATTCTGATCTTGGATGAGGCCACATCTTCCGTAGATACCAGAACCGAGATGCAGATCCAGAAGGCCATGGATAACCTGATGAAGGGCAGAACCAGCTTTGTCATTGCCCATAGGCTTTCCACCATTAGAGATGCAGATCTGATCCTGGTTATGAAAGACGGAGATATTATCGAGCAGGGCAATCATGAAGAACTGCTGGCACGAAAAGGATTTTATGCAGATCTTTATAATAGTCAGTTCGAGAAAAAAGAGGCACAGGCATAAGCTGATAGAAAGACAAAGTGTTATTATATAAAAAAAGAGCGAAGCGGATTCCGAACGTCCGCTTCGCTTTTTTACTCTATACATCCGTTCCGCTTTCAGGTATAATTCTGTAGTAAGGACTCTGAAACAGGGCTTTCAAAAAAGGCTCCGGAGTATCCATAAAAAATGAAAGAAACGGGAGGATTTTACCATGATCATAACAACAACACCATCGGTAGAGGGAAGAGCAATCCGTGAATATAAAGGAATCGCATTCGGAGAAGTGATCACAGGAGTGAATGTTATCAAGGACCTTGGCGCAGGTCTTCGGAATTTTTTCGGCGGAAGAAGTGCCGGATATGAGGAAGAGCTTCAGAAAGCCAGAGAAGAGGCACTGAAAGAGCTGGAGCAGCGCGCGGCAGCAATGGGAGCCAACGCAGTGATCGGTGTGGATATCGATTATGAGGTGCTTGGCGCAGACAATGGCATGCTGATGGTTACAGCAAGCGGAACAGCGGTAGTGGTGGATTAAGGCGTATGGCAGCAGTAAAAAACGGACGGGAATATCTTACACATGTGACAGAAACTCTGCGTCACCGGATCACTCAGCTGAATGATTCCATAGAAGCAGGTCAGAAAGAAATCGAAGGGATGCACGAGTACTACTGGGAAAACTACACAGAGATGGATCAGTACGGCTATGAGAACTTTGATAACCAGCAGGCACTTCTCCATGAGATTAATGCAAGCAATGAGAAGATCGAGCTGCGGCGCAGGTTCCGGAAAATGATGGATTCTCCATTTTTTGGAAGAGTAGATTTCTGTTATGAGGGCGACGATGAGCCTGAGATCTTTTATATCGGAATTGCAAACCTTGCGGAGGAAAACGGTGGCCTTCCACTGATCTATGACTGGAGAGCACCGGTGTCCGGACTGTTCTATGATTTTGACAAAGGGCCGGCATCCTATCAGGCACCTCTGGGGGAAATCCATGGAGACATTGCTGCCAAGTGGCAGTATAAGATCCGTGGTGGAAAAATGATCTATGAGTTTGAAAGTGATGTGAAGATCGATGATGAGATCCTGAAGGCAGAGCTTGGAAGTAACGGAGATGTACAGCTGAAAAACATTATCCGCACCATTCAGAAAGAGCAGAATGCCATTATCCGAAACACTTCGGACCGGATCATGGTGATCCAGGGAGCTGCAGGAAGCGGCAAGACATCCATCGCCCTGCACAGGATCGCCTATCTTCTCTATCATGACAGGAAAAATCTGAAATCTTCTTCTGTGCTGGTGCTTTCACCCAACGGAGTGTTCTCGGATTATATTTCCCATATTCTGCCGGAGCTTGGAGAAGAGAATATCCGGGAGATGAGCTTTGATCTTTTTGCCTATAAGAGACTGAAAAATACAGTGTCAGACTGCGAAGACCGCTACGATCTGATCGAGCGACAGATTGCAGGATCGTGCGATGAGAAACTTCTGAAGGAAAAACAGTCCCGGGATTTTCTGGACCGCATGGAAGGGTATCTGGTAGAACTGGAAGACAGCCTTATGAATTTCCGGGATGTGGAACATCGTGGTGTAGTCAAAAAAGAACAGGAGATCATCGAGCTCTTTTACTTTAAATTTATGGATATCCCGCTGCTTTCCAGAATGGATGCAGTGGCGGAGTATTTCATTGATGAGGTGGAAACGCTGAAGGGATTTGACCTTCCGGAGGAAGAGCGGGAGGCAGTGAAGAGCCGTTTTTACCGGATGTATGAGACAAGAGATCTTTATGTGTTATACAATCGTTTCCTGAGGCAGGAGGGATTTCCGGCGCTTCCACAGGTACAGTACGAAAAAAGAAAGCTTCGTTATGAGGATGTGTATCCGGTTCTGTATCTGAAATACCGGTTGGAAACCCAGCAGGAGGACAGTGGTGTCCGTCACCTGATCGTAGATGAGATGCAGGATTATTCCAGGATCCAGTATCTGATCATCCAGAAGCTTTTTAAATGTAAGATGACGATCCTTGGAGACCGGGAGCAGACCATGGACGGGGATCAGCAGGATGTACTCACATTCCTTCCGAAGATCTTTGGAAAAGATATCCGCAGGATCGTGATGAACAAGAGCTACCGTAACACTATTGAGATCGCTTCTTATGCAAATCAGCTTGCCGGGATCACAGAAGTGGAACTGTTTGAGCGTCATGGAAAACCGGTGGAGGAAAAAGAATTTCCGGGGCTTATCGAGGCATTGGAGCGCGTGGTGAAGGAACTGAAACTGGAGAAGCAGGCAGTGACGGAAGCTGAAGCAGACAGAATGAAAATGGCAGATATGGAGACAGCCGGTGCGGAAGGCCAGGAAGAATTTTCTTACGAGACAGCAGCGGTGATAACGAGAACTGCAGATGAGGCAAGAGAAGCATACTATATCCTTCAGAAAAAACTGGAAGCAGAAGGATTTGATACAAAGGAGCGGCTGTCCCTGCTTCACAGAGACAGTACAAACTTCAAAAAAGGTCTTACGGTTACCACCTTTTATATGGCAAAAGGCCTGGAATTTGACCAGGTATTTTCGGTATTTCCGGGAGCAGACCGAAGCCCTATCGTGCAGAGAGCCAGATATATTGCGGCAACCAGAGCGCTTCATGAATTGTATATGTATGAAATAACAGAATAAAAAATAATACAAAACGCTGTAAAAGGAAATCGTGGTACAAAATTCCTTTTACAGCGTTTTTGGATGATTTTTTGATAAAGAATTAAAAGATATAATAGAGTTGTTCTATTTCATGTTTTCACAGAAGATTTCTTCCATAGATCCGGTAAGCGGAACACCAAGTTTCCGTAAGGTTCCGTCCAGAGCGTGGAAAACGTCGCGTACATTGTAGAAAGTTGCATTGTTTCCCATGTGGCCGATGCGGATGACCTTGCCTGCGAGAACGTCGAAAGAACCTGCAAGCATGATGTTGTAGTCTTTTTTGACTCCGTCTAGGATCGCAGCGGCTGTGGTGCATTCCGGAACTTCAAAAACAGTTACAGTGCTGGAATAGCCGCTGTGGAGATATAGCTTAAGTCCGGCTCCTGTAATGGCCTTTCGGGAGGCTGCGGCGATTTTGGCATGGCGTGTAAGAATCCCGGGATCATCGGCAATGTTGTCAATAGCAGCACGCAGGCCATAGATATCGCTGATCGGCATGGTATATGGAAACCATTTTTCTTCATAATAATGTGCAAAGGTTGTGAGATTTGCGTAGAAAGAAGCAATGGGTGTCTTTCTTTCAGTCATTGCCTTCTTTGCATCGCTGCTGACTACAACAAAGGTAAGTCCCGGAGGTGCGGATACCACCTTCTGTGATCCGCCGCACATGATATCAATCTGACATGCATCAATGTTCAGTGGTTCGCCGAAGGAAGCAGAGACAGAATCTACAACGGTAAGGATTCCATATTTTTTAAGAAGGGGACCGATGGCAGCGACATCGTTGAGCATACCACTTGGAGTATCGCCGTGAACTACGGTTGCATATTTGTAGTCATGGTTATCTGCAAGAAAATCTTCCAGTTCCTTCACATCGAGGGTATTGCGGTAATCTCGGGTATAAAGTTCCGGTTTGCCTCCGTACATGGAAACAAAATCGGCAAAGCCTTTTCCATAGATACCATTGTCGAGAACGAGAACCTTATCTCCAGGCTCAGTCATGGAAGCGATGGCAGCCTCCAGACCAAGAATACCTTCACCACTTAAGATGAGGGTTTCATTGGAGGTGTGGAGAAGAGCGCTGATCTTCTCACAGGTTTCTTTATAAAATTCGACAAAATCTTCGTCCAGATCCGGGTTGGTGCATTCCAGGCTTCTTGCCAGACGGACATTTTCTGCGACCTGTGTAGGTCCCGGTGTCATGATCTTATACATAAACTCACCTCTTGTTTTCTTTGGTTATTTATTTTTTTAATCCGGTTTTTCTTGCTGCAAGGTTTAATGGTGTGATCACTACGAGAACGATAACTGCTGCAACTCCAATCTGTACCAGGTTTCCGGGAATGGAAGATACCGGTGCCAGAGGGTTTCCGTAGATGATAACTTCTGCGATATAATAACCGACAACCTTGATCACGCAGGCTGCGGCGATGGCGATCACATACCATTTCATGTTCTGATGTTTATGGTCTTCCGTGATCTTACCTACGGTGAATCCCATGATGCCTACGATGATAAGGGTAAATGGTGCCCAAAGAGTCCAGCCGGAGAGAAGGTCGAATAAGCCCATTCCGATTCCACCTGCGATGGCTCCGGTTTTCTTTCCGAATAGAATGGCACCGATGAAGAGCGGTACATTTCCAAGATGGATCAGTCCGCCGTTGGCTGCAATTGGAAGCTTGACGTTAATAAATGCGGTGAAGATATAAGTCAGCGCAACAAATACGGCTGTGATGGTGAGAAACTGAACAGATGAAAGTTCCTGATCAGTTTTCTGAGATGTCTGAATTGCTTTTTCCATAGTTATGAATCCTTTCCCGAAAACATCAATATATGGATGTCCTCTTTTCATATGTTTTTGGTTGGGTATACTTTACAACATGAGTGTATACGAATAAAGACACAATTATCGAAAAAAAAAAGGGGACAGATTAAAACAAAACAGAAATTCCGCAGAGGCAGTGTAAAATCGGAAATACAGGATCAGAAGCAGAATGGAATAAGATAGGCACATCTGGGGAGATTATAATATAGGAAAAATTCTGTACGGAATGGGATATTTGTTTACAGGATATTCATAAAGTACAGGGAGAAATCAATTGACAAAGTTGTAATAAAATCGTAAAATGTAGCAAAGAGTGTGTTCAGGAGCGAATATTCCGGACACACTTTGTGACTGATGATGATTATGAGGAGGATACTATGAAGAATAAAAAATTTATCGCACTTTTAGCTATGACTGTTGCTCTTTCTGGTGTCATGACTGCATGTGGCTTCGGAGGAGATAAAAATGACAGCGTGGTTGTGGAGGCTACTCCTACTCCTGCACCGGCGAAGAAAGCGAAGGTGACACCGACTGTTGCAGCAGATGCACAGAATACAACTTATACATCCAAAGATAAATCCGTAGCGATCAAGCTTCCGGATGCAACCTGGGCCAATAAATCCGATGAGACGGATATGTTAAGTTTTGAGTCTCCGGATCAGGGTAAGATCCTGATCCTTCACGGTTCCGGTGCGGATCTGGAGTCTGCAGTAATTCCGAATTCACAGGATATGGCCGTTTCCATGACACAGGCAGAGAACATGGTAAATGGAACGGACTTTGAGATCCAGGATTATAAGTCAGACCAGAAAGACGGAGTTAATATCTATTCCTACACTGTAAAATATAAGGACACAACCAAGAGTGACGGCTATGTATATGCCATCAATAAATATTTTGTAAATGACAGCGAGTATTACAGCCTTGTGGCATCTGTTAAAAAAGAGGATGCTCTGAAAAAGGTTCAGGAGTCTGTCGACAGCTTTGCAATCCTTGGTGATTCCACTCTGAAGAGTGCGGCAAATGGTTCCGCAGCCAAGACTGCCGGTAAAGGTAATGCAGCAGCTTCCTCTGACGGAAGTGCATCTGCAGATGGTAATGCAGCAGCTTCTTCTAACGGAACAGCAGCAGATGGAACTGCAGCTGCCGACGGAAGCACATCTACAGACGGAAGTGCAGCATCTGACGGAACATCTACAGACGGAAGCAGTACATCTGACGGTTCTTCCGATGGAACTGCATCCACTGACAGCAGCTCCTCCGGTGCTATTGTAAATGGCGGATTTACAGATGAGCAGCTTGGCAACACAGATGAGACAAGAACTATTTACAGAAACTCCGATGGTAAACCACGTGTTATCGTTCCGGACGGAAACGGTGCATGGATGGATAACGAAGGAAACCGTTTCACCTTCTCTTCTCAGTATGACTGTGATGTATATGAAGAGGATGGAACAAGCTTCTACTGGCACGGTGAGGCTGCAGACGTATACTATATGCCTGTACAGTAAAGCCTGGAGCAGCAGGAGATTCGGTTAGATAAGAAATCCGGGATCACAGCTTTTGTGGCTGCGGTCCCGGATTTTTTGTGTCATATTATGTCAGAGGCGTATACTTATACAGGAAGACATGGTATAATGTGAACGCTGCGGGCGATGGAACGCCCGGAAAATATTTGGAGGTTTTTATGGAAGCATACAGCGATTTTGCCAGAGTTTATGATATCTTCATGGACAATGTGGAATATGAAAAATGGGCGGAATATCTGATCGGAAGCCTTAAGGAATACGGAATTGAAGACGGGATCGTGCTGGAACTTGGCTGCGGGACCGGAGTGATGACGGAACTTCTGGCAGAGTCCGGTTATGATATGATCGGTGTGGATAATTCCGAGGAAATGCTGGGCGAGGCCATGGAAAAACGGGCAGAGTCCGGCCATGAGATCCTTTATCTGGAGCAGGATATGCGGGAGTTTGAACTTTACGGAACAGTGCGGGCTATCGTCAGCGTCTGTGACTGTATGAATTATATTACAGAGGAAGAAGATCTTCTTACTGTATTTAAACTGGTGAATAATTATCTTGATCCGGATGGAATTTTTATATTTGATATGAATACGCCGTATAAATACCGGGAAATACTTGGAAATACGACTATTGCGGAGAATCGGGAAGAGGGCAGTTTTATCTGGGAAAATGAATTTGACGAAGAGACAGGAATTAACGTTTATGATCTGACTCTGTTCCTTCCAAGAGAAGACGGACTTTATGAGAGAGATGAAGAAATCCATTACCAGAAGGCCTATGAGCCGGAGAAAATCCGGGAATTGCTTGAAAAGGCAGGCCTTATCCCTCTGGCAGTTTATGATGCATACACCAAGGATGCACCGAAACCGGACAGTGGAAGACTGACTTTTGTGGCAAGAGAACATGGCAAAGGAATTTCGGCAGAAGAGAAATAAAGGAGGAAATTTTTTTATATGAGTGATTATATTGTAAGAGCAACAGCGGCAAACAGCCAGATCCGTGCGTTTGCGGCTGTGACAACAGATATGGTGGAGACAGCGAGACAGAATCATAATACCAGCCCGGTGGCAACAGCGGCACTGGGACGTCTCCTTACCGGTGGTGCCATGATGGGAGCGATGATGAAAGGGGAAAAAGATCTTCTTACACTTCGTATCCACGCAGGCGGACCGCTGCAGGGGATTACGGTAACTGCGGATTCTCACGGAAATGTAAAAGGTTATGTAGGAAATCCGGATGTATGTATTCCGGCAAACAGCAAAGGCAAACTGGATGTTGCGGGAGCTGTCGGTGTAGGGTTTATGGATGTGATCAAGGATATGGGCTTGAAAGAGCCATATGTGGGTCAGGTTGCACTTCAGACCAGTGAGATTGCAGAAGACCTTACCTATTATTTTGCCACCAGTGAGCAGGTTCCGTCTGCAGTAGGACTGGGTGTGCTGGTGAATAAGGATAATACGGTTCGTCAGGCCGGCGGCTTTATTGTGCAGCTGATGCCGTTTGCAGAGGAAGAAGTGATCGCAAAGCTTGAGGAAAACGTATCAAAGATCGATTCTGTTACCAGCCTTCTGGAGCAGGGCCATACACCGGAAAGCCTTCTTGAGAAAGTACTGGAAGGTTTTGATATCGAGATCAATGATACACTGCCCACACAGTTCCACTGCAACTGCTGCAGAGAACGTGTGGAAAAAGCGCTGATCAGCATTGGAAGAAAAGAACTCAACGAGATGGTCCAGGAAGGCAAGGACATTGAGATGAACTGCCATTTCTGCAATAAAAATTATAAATTCAGCGTGGAAGATCTTAAGAGAATCATAAAAGAGTGCAAGCGATAAGCCGCAGGAGGAAGAAAAAATGAAGCATGGTTTTATCAAGGTGGCAGCAGCAACGCCGAGAGTTACCGTTGCAGACTGCAAGGCAAACGGGGAGGAAATCCTGAAGGCCATTCATGAAATGGAAAAAGAGCATGTCAAGCTGATGGTATTTCCGGAATTCTGTATCACAGGATATACCTGTCACGATCTTTTTCTTCAGAGATGCCTTCTGGACAGTGCGTGGGATGAACTTCTCCATATTGCAGATGAGACAAAAGAGACAGATGCCCTGATTTTTGTGGGACTTCCACTGCGTCACAGAGGCAAACTTTATAATGTGGCAGCTGCCCTGAATCATGGCCGTATCGTGGGATTTGTGCCGAAGACTCATATTCCTAATTATAACGAGTTTTATGAACAGAGGCAGTTCGCCGGTGCAGAGGAAGAAGATGTGGAATTTGTGGACTTCCTGAAAGGCGTGAAAAATGAGGAAGATGAGTTCTGGGATGAAATTCCTTTTGGAACAGAGCTGATCTTTGAGTGTGAGGAATTCCCGGAATTTACTGTTGCGGCAGAGCTCTGTGAGGATCTCTGGGTTCCGGCACCGCCAAGTATCCGTCATGCCATCAACGGTGCCCATATTATCGTCAATCTTTCTGCCAGCGATGAGATGGTAGGAAAGGATTCCTACCGGAGAACTCTGGTAAGCGGGCAGTCCGCACGGCTGATCTGCGGATATATTTACGCAAGCGCAGGAGAGGGCGAGTCCACCCAGGATCTTGTGTTCGGCGGACAGAATATGATCGCGGAAAATGGCTCCATGCTTGCGGAAAGCAGACGTTTTGAGAACGGCATTATTTACAGTGAGATCGATGTACAGAGACTGGCTGATGAGAGAAGAAGAATGTCCACATATCCGGCAGTTTCCATCTGTAGCCATACAAGAGTTGGTTTTTCCGTAGCAGAGGAAGAAACCAGACTTACCAGAAAGTATCCGCAGTATCCGTTCGTTCCGTCTGTGAAGGAAGAACGTGATGAGCGCTGTGAGGAGATCCTGAATATCCAGGCTATGGGACTTAAGAAACGTATGGAACATATCCACAGCAGGAGTGCGGTGGTAGGACTTTCCGGCGGGCTGGATTCCACACTGGCGCTTCTTGTAATGGCGCGTGCTTTTGACCGGATGGGAATGCCGAGAGATCAGATCCACTGTGTGACCATGCCGTGTTTTGGAACCACAGACAGAACCTATCAGAATGCCTGCAAGTTAAGCCGCTGCCTTGGTGCAAAACTTACTGAGGTGAATATTAAAGAGGCGGTAAATGTACACTTCCGGGATATCGGACATGATCCGGACATCCACGATGTGACTTATGAGAACAGTCAGGCACGTGAGCGTACCCAGATCCTGATGGATACGGCAAACAAGGAGGGTGGAGTTCTTGTGGGAACGGGAGATCTTTCCGAGCTGGCTCTTGGATGGGCAACCTACAATGGTGACCATATGTCCATGTATGGCGTGAATGCTTCTGTCCCGAAGACACTGGTACGTCATCTGGTACGTTATTATGCGGATACCTGCGGGGATGAGGAGTTGAAAGAAGTTCTTCTGGATATTCTGGATACGCCGGTCAGCCCTGAGCTTCTGCCGCCGAAGGATGGCAAGATCGCCCAGAAGACCGAAGATCTGGTAGGACCTTATGAACTCCATGATTTCTATCTGTATTACATGCTGCGTGCAGGATTTACACCGGATAAGATCTATCGGCTTGCCTGCCTGACTTTTGACGGAATTTATGATAAAGAGACGATCCTGAAATGGCTGAAAACCTTCTACCGGAGATTTTTTGCCCAGCAGTTCAAGCGTTCCTGCCTGCCGGATGGACCGAAGGTAGGTAGTGTGGCACTTTCTCCAAGGGGAGATTTAAGAATGCCAAGTGATGCAAGTGCAAGGATCTGGCAGGATGTGCTGGAGAAGATTGAAATCTGAAGATAGATCACAGAGTGTAATGGAAAGGTACGATTTATGATCGGATTTACCTGACATGATAAAAAAGCGGAGAGCTTATGTGTTCTCCGCTTTTTTTACTGCGTCTGTGATGGCCGAAAGGAGTACCTGGGAGGTATATTTCCGGTCTCCTGCATACTGAATGTCCTCCAGGGACTGGCTGGAATAAATCTGGCTTGCCAGGGAATTCAGAACCGGCTCCATGAGAGGGTAGGAAGCTTTTGTTGTTTCGCTTAAGTTTACCAGACGAATGGCTTTGATTTTGTCAGCGTTTACGGTGACTTCCACATCAAAGGTATTATCATTCAGGGTAATGGAAGAGGTGTATACACCCGGTTTGTAGCGGGATTTTTCGCCGGCTGTATGGCTGGCAGCTTTTCCGGGACCGAACATGAAGAAAAGGATGACAGCCAGAACAACAGCCAGAGCCAGAAAGACGGCTGTGTAGATGATCTCTTTCATATGTAGGACGATGATCCTGGTTTTGGAACTCATGGCGCACGCCTCCCGAAGCTTTTTTATATAGTTTATTAAAAGAGAAGAGAATTTATGCCAGAGCGCCCGTTCTATGGGAACAGGATTTGTGGTATGATAGAGATACTTCAGGTGTAAAATGCGCCAGAGCGACCGAAAATCTGCAGGAAAATCAGGAGGAAAAGAATGTCACTACAGTTTATTATAGGAAGTTCCGGAAGTGGAAAGTCCTGTTATGCATATCAGAATATCATAGAACAGGCCGGACTGCATCCGGAGAAGCTTTTCTTTGTGATCGTGCCGGAACAGTTTACCATGCAGACCCAGAAGACACTGGTGGAGATGAGTCCGGGAAAAGGAATCCTGAATATTGATATTTTAAGTTTTGAGCGTCTGGCATACCGCGTGCTGGAGGAAGTTGGCGGAGACAGCCGTACGCTTCTGGAAGAAACCGGTAAGAGCATGGTGCTCCAGAAGATGGTCCAGCAGCATGGAAAGGAGCTTTCCTACCTGGGAGGCCAGATGCGTAAGGCGGGATATCTGGATGAAGTGAAGTCCATTTTGTCAGAATTTATGCAGTACGATATCCGGGACAGTGAAATTCAGGAGATGATCGAGGATTCCAGTGACAGGGCATTACTTCAGATGAAACTGAAAGATGTATCTGTTCTTTACCAGGCATTTACCGGGTATCTGAAGGATCATTATATGACGGGAGAAGAAGTGATGGACGCTCTGGAAAAAGCTCTTCCTTTTTCCAGAAAGATGAAAAACAGCGTTCTTCTTCTGGATGGATACACCGGTTTTACTCCCATCCAGATGCGGGTGGTGGGAGAATTGCTTGCTGTCTGTGAAAAAGTGATGGTAACGGTGACCATGGATGCGGCTGAGAATTTAAGTACCAGAGGGAAGCCCTATCAGCTTTTTTACATGAGCCGTCAGATGATCCACAGACTTTCGGAACTGACCAGGGAGATTGAGGAGCCGGTCCTTTTGAAAGATGTGAAAAAATCCCGGTTTTCCCAGGCGCCTGCACTACATTTCCTGGAAAAAAATATCTTCCGTTACCGGAAAAACGTATATAAAAAGAAACAGGATGAGATTTGTATGTTTTCCGCGACAAGTCCCCTGAAAGAGATGGAAGAAACTGCCCGGCGGATCGCCAGACTTATCCGTGAAAAAGACTGCCGCTACGGTGAGATCGCAGTGATCACCGGTAACCTGGAGGAGTATGGAAATCTTGCAAAGCAGGTATTTGCGGCAGCCGGGATCCCGTATTTTATTGATGAGAAACATACGGTTCTTATGAATCCTTTTGTGGAATATTTCCGGGCAGCTCTTGAGATGGCAGTACAGGATTTTTCCTATGAAAGTGTATTTCGTTATCTCCGATGTGGAATGTCCTGTGTGACCAGGGAAGAAGCAGATCTTCTGGAGAATTATGTGCTGGCACTTGGAATCCGGGGATTTAAGAAATGGGATGAAGTATGGGTGCGCATCTATCGGGGGATGCCTCCGGAAAATATTCAGAGGCTTAATGAGATCCGGGAGCGGTTTGCAGATGAGACCAGGGAGCTGGCGTTAAGTTTTAAAGGCGGGAAGAAGACGGTACGGGAATACTGTACCATTCTCTATGAGTTTGCCCTGAAGAGCCAGGTGCAGCAGAAACTGAAACATCAGGAACTGAAATTTAAGGAACAGGGCGACAAGGCCATGGAGAAGGAGTATGCTCAGATATACGGGATCGTTATGGAACTTCTGGACAACATGGTGGAGATCCTGGGTGAGGAGACAGTGAGCCGCCAGGATTTCCGGCAGCTTCTGGAGACCGGTCTTAACCAGGCCAAGGTGGCGTTGATCCCGCCAAGCATGGATCAGGTACTTGTGGGAGATATGGAGAGAACCAGGCTGAAAGATATCCGGGCGCTGTTTTTTGTTGGAGTCAATGAGGGAAATATCCCCAAGAATACTTCCGGTGGGGGGATTTTAACAGAGCTTGACAGGGAGTTTTTTCAGGATCAGGGGATACAGCTGGCACCTGGTCCGAAAGAACTGATGAATACGCAGAGATTTTATCTCTATCTGAACATGACCAAGCCAAGAGAACTGCTCTGTCTTTCTTTCTGTCAGTCAGACAGTCAGGGAAAAGCTTTAAGCCCGGCCTTTCTTATTAATAATATCCGGGAAATGTTTCCGGAAATGGAAATCCGGCAGTGTGGAGAAGTGCAGGACTCCATGGAGCTTCTGGAACTTCCGGGAATCAGTCTGGATTATCTGCTGAAAGGTCTTGCGGGAGAAGAGTATCGGGATGATGCAGTGTTCCAGGAATTGTACAGCTGGTACCTTCAGAGTCCGGAATATAGGACACTTGTGAAACGGCTGACAGAAGTATCTTTTTCGGAACGTCCATCGGATATGATCGGAAAAACTGTGGCAGGGATTCTTTACGGGGAAGTTTCTCCATACAGTGCTACCCGGCTGGAGCGGTTTGCGGCCTGTGCATTTGCACATTTTCTGCAGTATGGCCTGAAAGTGACAGAACGGGCGGAATATGAATTCCGTGCTATGGATATGGGAAATGTGATGCACATGGCACTGGAAAAATTTGCGGCGGAAGTCCGAAAAGAGGGACTGGACTGGGCGGATCTTACAGAGGAAGAGAGAAACCGTATCATAGATGACTGTCTGGATCAGGTTTCCGCAGATTACGGAAATACAGTTCTCAAAAGCAGTGCAAGGAATGAATATATGATCGAGCGTACCAGACGGATCTTAAGGCGTACGGTGTGGGCACTGCAGGAACAGCTGAAACATGGAGAATTCCGGCCGGAAGGCTTTGAAGTGAAGTTTGAGGGTGGCCGGATCGACCGTGTGGATATTATGGAGGAGCCGGAGAAGAACCGGGTCTATGTAAAGGTCATTGATTATAAGACAGGAAATACTTCCTTTGATATGCTTGCACTGTATCATGGACTGCAGCTTCAGCTGATGATCTATCTGGATGGTGCGCTGAAGGTGGAACAGAGAAAATATCCGGAACGGGAGATCGTTCCTGCAGGAATTTTTTATTATAATGTGAAAGATCCCATGATCCAGGAGAAGATCCATGCGGATGTAGAGCGGGTTCAGGACCAGGTGATGAAAAAACTGAAAATGAACGGTCTGGTCCAGGCGGATGATGATGTAAGCATAAAGATTGATGAAACCCTTGCATCCATACCGGTGTCCAGAAATAAGGACGGAAGTTTCAGCAGGCGGTCTTCGGTGGCATCCAGGCAGCAGTTTAATGCACTGGGGGAATATGTGCGCCGTAAGATCTGCGACATCCGGGAGTCTATTCTGGACGGAAACGCGGCAGTGGCGCCTTATGAGCTTGGAAAAAAGAACGCCTGTACCTATTGTCCGTATATTACAGTGTGCGGATTTGACAGAAAGGTACCGGGATATGAGTTTCACAGATTACCATCGTTCTCAGAAAGTGACCTGTGGAAAAAAATCATGAAGGAGGACGAATAAATGGCTGTGAAATGGACGGAAGAACAGGAAAAAGTCATCACGCTCCGGGACAGGAATATTCTGGTCAGTGCGGCAGCCGGTTCCGGTAAAACCGCAGTACTGGTACAGAGGATCTTAAGTAAGATCATGGATTCTGTGAAACCGGTGGATATTGACCGCCTTCTGATCATGACATTTACAAGGGCGGCAGCCGGAGAGATGCGGGAACGTATTGAACGTGCCCTGGATCAGGCACTGGCCGAAGATCCGGATAATGAGCATCTACAGAGACAGATGACACTGATCCATACTGCACAGATCACGACCATTGACGGATTCTGCTCCTATGTGATCCGGAATTATTTTCATCTGATCGGACTGGACCCGGGTTACAGGACAGCAGATGAAGGAGAACTGAAGCTTTTGCAGGAAGACGTGCTCAAGGAGCTTTTTGAAGATTATTATGCAGAGGGCGATGAGGATTTTACCACTTTTGTGGAATGCTATGCGGCAGGGAAATCCGATGAAAGCCTGAAAGAGCATGTTCTGGATCTGTATGATGCGTCCATGAGTAATCCCTGGCCCGAAGAGTGGCTGGATGGCTGTGTGGAGAATTATTGCCTGGACCCGGAAAAAGGAATTGTGGAAACAAAGTGGTACCAGTCTCTGTGGGAAATTGTGGACAGTGCGCTGAAGGAAGCAGAAGAACTGAACCGGAGTGCCATGGAGATCTGTGGAGAAAGTGAGGGACCGGAACTGTATCTGGATGCCCTGCAGAAAGATCTTGTGCTGATCCGGCAGTTGCAGGAACTGTCCGATAAACAGGACTATGATCAGATGGTACAGACTCTGCAGAATCTTTCATTTGCAAGGCTTTCCACAAAAAAGATGGAAGGGGTATCCGGCCAGCTGAAAAGTCTGGTAAAAGATATCCGGGAAGATGCAAAGGATATCCTGAAAGATCTGGGAAGCCGGTATTTTCAGTGCAGTCTTGAGGAACTGACGGAGCTGACGCTGGCATCTGCAGGACCATTAAAGATGCTGGTAAAACTCACCAAAGATTTTGCACAGCGTTTCAGTGACAAGAAGAGGGAAAAAAATGTCCTGGATTTCTCAGACATGGAACATTTTGCCCTGGAGATCCTTCTGAAAAAAGAAGGAGATATCTGTACGCCAAGCCAGGCAGCAAGGGAACTTTCCGAGAAATACGATGAGGTTCTTCTGGATGAATATCAGGACAGCAACCTGGTTCAGGAAATCCTGATGCAGAATGTTTCCGGCTGGGTGAATGACCGTAAAAATATCTTTATGGTAGGAGATGTGAAGCAAAGTATTTACCGGTTCCGACTGGCTCGTCCGGAGCTGTTTATGGAGAAGTACAAAAGCTATTCTCTGACAGACAGCCTGGAGCAGAGGATCGATCTTCACAAAAATTTCCGAAGCAGACAGGAAGTTCTGGAAAGTGTCAACTTTATTTTCCGACAGATCATGGGAGCGGATCTGGGTGGAATTGATTATGATGAGGCGGCTGCTCTGTATCCGGGAGCCTCTTTTCCGGAGGGACAGGATAGCGAATTCGTAAAGACTGAGGTTCTTCTTGTGGAAAAAGACGGGGAGATCCTGGAGGATTCCGATGTGGACGCACCGGAAAATGAAAGGGAGCTGGAGGCTCTGGCCATTGCAGGAAAAATCCGTTCCATGGTGGGACATGACCTTGTGCTTGACAAGGAAACCGGGGAGTACCGTCCTGTACGGTATGGAGATATTGTGATCCTGCTCCGCTCTGCCACCGGATGGGCAGAGACTTTTGGGGAAGTGCTGGCTGCAAGAGGGATTCCGTCCTATACGGCGTCCCGAACCGGATATTTTTCCACAACAGAGGTTGTTACACTTCTGAATTATCTCCGGGTGCTGGATAATCCTCTTCAGGATATTCCTCTGACCGGTGTGCTTCGTTCTCCCATTGTGGGATGCACCACAGAGGAGCTGGCAGAGCTTCGGATCGCATATCCGGAGGGAATGATCTGTGAATGTGTGCGGGCATTTGTGGAGGATTATCGGGAACACCGGATTTTTGAGGAGAAGAAAAAAACTCTGGGAGAGAAACTGTCCCGTTTTTGGGACACAATGAACGGACTCCGGGATATGGCTGCATATACGCCGGTCCACCAGCTGATCCTGGAAGTGTTGGAACGTACCGGATATGGAAACCATGCAAAGGCTATGCCAGATGGCGCACAGAGAAGTGCAAACCTGAACATGCTGGTGGAAAAAGCCATGGAATACGAGAAGACAAGTTATCGTGGTCTGTTTAATTTTGTACGGTATATCCAGAAACTGCAGCAGTATCAGGTGGATTACGGAGAGGTGAATCTTTCCGGAGCAGGAGAAAGTGCTGTGCAGATCATGACCATTCATAAGAGCAAGGGTCTGGAGTTTCCTGTCGTGTTTGCGGCAGGAATGGGGAAACGGTTTAATTTCCGGGATATGAATGCAAGTATCCTGATCCATCCGGATCTTGGCATCGGTGCGGATGCCATACTGCCGGAAAAGAGGATCATCGCATCATCCCTGTGCAAACAGATCATCCGCCGGGAACTTCTTAAAGAAAGTCTGGGGGAGGAACTCCGTGTGCTGTATGTAGCACTTACCAGAGCAAAAGAAAAACTGATTCTCTGTGGAACAGTGGGAGATCTGGAACAAAAATTGACATCACTGTCCGTATTAAGGGACAGTAAAGAAGAGCTGCTTTCTCTGGGACTGCGTATGCGTGGAAAAACTTACTGGGATTATGTACTTCCATCTCTTGCAAGGCACAGGTGTATGTCGTCACTTTTCCATGAATATGGAATATTTATGAACCGGATGAATCCACTGTATGGGGATCCTTCGGAATTTGTGGTGACGAAGATCACAGCACAGGATCTTACAGAAAATGAGATTGTGGAACAGGCAGAGCGGGAAATGAAGAAAGAAACTCTGGAAAACTGGAATCCGGGCAGAGTTTTTGACAGTGAGATCCGGGAAGAGATCGAGAGACGGTTTTCTTTCATATATCCATATCAATATCTGGAAGATCTTCCTGTGAAAGTCAGTGTATCAGAACTGAAAAAGAGAAGTTACCACAGTGAACAGGATCTTGAAGAGACGGTGGATTATGAGACGGAAGAAGAAATTCAGCCGATAGTTCCTCGGTTTATCGAGGAGAAAAAAGAGGAAGGTTATACAGGAGCACTTCGCGGAACGGCTTATCATCGGGTGATGGAGTGCCTGGATTACGGACATGCCGGAAGCCAGGAGGAAATCCGCAGTCAGCTGAGAGAATGGGTTGATAATAAGAAGATGGAAAGAAAAGAGGCTGAGTCTGTCCGGGTAAGAGACATCTGGAACTTTGTGGAATCATCTCTCGGCCAGAGGATGAAAGCGGCTTCAGAGAAGAAGCTGCTGTTTAGGGAGCAGCCGTTTGTGATCGCAAGAAAAGCTTCGGAGCTGGAACCGGAGTGGCAGTGCGAGGAAGATGTTCTGGTGCAGGGAATCATTGACGGATATTTTATTGAGGACGAAGAGATCGTTCTGGTGGACTATAAAACGGACTTTGTGAGACGTGGAGAAGAACAGAAACTGATCGATCGTTATCGTGTTCAGCTGGAAGATTATGCCCAGGCGCTGGAGCGGATGACAGGCCGGAAAGTGAAGGAACGGTATATTTATTCGTTTACGCTGGGAAAAGAAATTCTGTTGTAAGAAATATTGTTGTGAAAAATAAAAGTCAGAGACCGAATACTTACTTTGCAGAAAGGTTCGGTCGCTGACTGGCAAATGTGATATTATATTGATGTGGGGAAATATCCTGCAGCGGAGCGCTTATACTCTCCAGCCTGCAGGATATTTGTTTTTCAGGATTCCGTTTACAAGTTTTCCGAAGCCAAGAGGATAACCGTCCACGCAGAGAAGATGCCAGCCTTTTTTGTGAGCGGCCTCTTCCGGCTCGATCATAAGAGTTTCGCCTTTCAGATAACGGGTAAGCCGCTCATCAGAAACCGGCAGAGAGATAACGGCTTCCACATCTCCTTTATGAAGAGCCAGCGCCAGTGGCTGAGACGGTTCAAATCGGTTTTTCTTCAGATCACCCAGATAGAGACCGTTTCGAAGGAAGGAGATCCCACGGAGATCCAGCGGGAAAGGCAGCTGATAGTACACTTTATCTTTGCGGACTTCCACACGGTTCCAGTCAAATTCCTGGCCGCCAATGGTTTTCAGGCCGATCTCCGAGAAAAATTCCTCCAGCCATTTCCGAGTGTTTTTGTCCGGCCCTTTTGCGGAGAAACGGAAAACAGGTGGAAGAGAATCGCCTTTTTTGTGGAACAGGGCGAGAAAATGACCTTCGCCATCCATTTTGTGTGGAAAGATTCGAACGCATTTTTGAAGTTCTTCCGGATCAAATATATTTAAGCTTAATGTGATTTCGGAATCGGAATCATCGGCTATACCGGCATATTCCGGGCGGCCCTGAGAGAATCCTTCGTATCCCTGCATTTCCATAAGTTCCATATCCGGACGCTCACGGAGAAGATAAGCCACAACCTCTTCATCTTCGCAGGGGGAGAAGGTGCAGGTGGAGTAAAGCATCATTCCGCCTGGACGGAGCATATCGGCTGCTTTTAAGATCAGGTCTTTCTGGATATCGGAAAGTTCCGCGGATTTTTCCGGTGTCCAGTCACGGGCAAGTGCCTCCTCTTTTCGGAACATGCCTTCCCCGGAGCATGGGGCATCCAGAAGTATCTTGTTAAAGAAAGCCGGGAAACGCTGGGCAAGTTTGGCGGGTTTTTCGTCGGTGACGAGCATATTTTTCATGCCAAAAAGTTCCAGGTTCCGAAGAAGGGCTCTGGCCCTGGAAGTACTGATATCGTTGGCAAGAAGGAATCCGGTATCATTTAAGGCAGCTCCAAGTGCCGTTGCTTTTCCTCCGGGAGCCGCACAGAGATCCAGGACAAAGTCTCCCGGTTCGATGGCAAGTCGGGAAGCCGGTGTCATGGCACTTGGCTCCTGAAGATAATAAAGTCCTGCCTGGTAGTAAGGACATCGGGCGGGGCGGCTTTCCTCATCATAGAAGTATCCGGTGCTGATCCACGGGATCGGCCGGATTGGGAAAGGGGAAAGTTCCTGAAAGTCCTGGCAGGAGAGCTTTGCGGTGTTTACACGGAGACCGTAGGTGCGGGGATTTTCGTAGCTTTCAAGGAAAGCGTCATAATCATCTCCAAGCATTTCTTTCATACGCTCCAGAAAAGGAAGCGGTAATGTCTGTATTTTATCTGAATCTGTCATAATTTCCTCCATAATATCAATCTCAAACTGCTGAAAATATTATAAAGGATGAAAGGATTTTTCTAAATACTATTGACAAAACTATATTATACGATATATAGTATTATTCACAGAACAATATTACATGAATTATCATGTGAATGCAGAAAGCAGTCGCATTCCATGAGCATGTAGTCAGGCGGATTGCGAATGTCCGCCTGACATATTATAGAGAGGTGAGCAGATGGTATTTAATACAGGAGCAGCCCTCCTGGATGCGATTGTCCTGGCTGTTATTTCCAGAGAGAAGGACGGTACCTACGGGTATAAGATCACCCAGGATGTGCGAAGTGTTCTGGAAGTTTCAGAATCCACGCTGTATCCGGTTCTTCGAAGGCTTCAGAAGGATGAATGCCTGGAAGCCTACAATATGGAATATGCAGGCAGAAACCGGAAATATTACAAGCTGACAGATAAGGGCGCAGCGCAGCTGAATCTTTACAGAAGTGAATGGGAGATCTATTCATCCAAGATTACCAGGATGTTTGAGGAGGGAGTATAATTATGAACAGAAAGCAGTTTATGGAACAGCTTGAACGGCTGCTTTCCGATATTTCAGAGGCGGAGAGACAGGAGGCACTGGAATATTATGAAGGATATTTTGATGATGCAGGTCCGGAGAATGAAGGAGAAGTGATCCGGGAACTAGGAAATCCGGGGAAGGTTGCCGCGATCATCAAGGCAGATCTTCAGGAGAACAGTGAAGATTACGGGGAATACACAGAGAACGGATATCAGGACACCCGTGTGAAAGAGAACGGGGAGATGCCAGATCAGTACACAGAAATAACAGTACGCGGAGATGGACAGGAAGAAGAGCCTCATGATACAGGAAGTGCCGAAAACCGCAGGAAAAGTCGGGCCCAGCGTGGCTATCATGCAGAGAAGAAGCAGAATAAGGCAGGGATCATCCTTGCGCTGATCGTTCTTGTTTTTGCGGCTCCACTGATTAAAGGACTGTTTGGCGGAGCACTGGGAATTCTGGTGACACTGGCGTTACTGCCCTTCCTGCTGACATTTTTTGCGGGAGCGGGATCGATCATTCTTGTAATCGGTGCAGTTGCGTGTATTGCTGTTGGAATTGCCATGGTGGTATCTCTTCCGTCGGCCGGGGTTCTGACTATCGGTATCGGATGCCTGATGATGGCACTTGGACTTTTGTTACTGGCACTGACGGTGTGGTTTACAGGTAAGATATTGCCGGCGATCCTGCGGAAATTTACGGGATTCTGCAGCAATCTCCTGAATGGAAGAAAGGCGGAAAAAGTATGAAACGTTTTCTGAAGGTAATTCTGATCCTTGCGGCAGTATTCGGTGCGACAGGCCTGGGACTTACTGCAGGCGGAGCTGCCATGGGAGCGACTATGGGAGATATAGGTGCTCTGGATAACGGAATCACCCAGATACTTCATATCCTGGATCATAAAGACGGCTGGGATGAAGAGAATTCCGAAGCAGCTATGGATGGGCAGGATGAGGATCTTGTGGCAGATGCAGAGAAGGCAGTAAATGAAAAAGGTGTTCTGATAGACAATGCAGACGGTTCTGCTTATACGAAAGCATATGAAGCTTCCGGTGTATCAGATCTTTCCTGTGATCTGAAATACGAAGAACTGGTTCTGAAAACATGGAATGAGGCTAAAGTCCAGGTGAAAGTTACAGGGAAGAATCACAATCGTGTTAAGATCAGCAATGACAACGGCAGTCTGACAATCGCCAGCAGCCAGAAGGTAAGAAACCGTTCCGTAGAAATTTTTTGCCCGGAAAACTTAAGCCTTCAGAAGATAAAACTTCAGATGGGAGCCGGAACCATCGAACTGGATGGCGATTTTAAAGCGGATCAGATGGAAGTGAATGTGGGGGCAGGAACCCTTGAGAATTCCGGCAGTCTGGATGTAAAAGAGGCAAATTTTACAGTTGGCGTGGGAACTGCTGACATCAGTGAAATTCAGACAGAGAAATTAAATGGCAGCTGTGGCATGGGAAATATGGATCTTACACTTGCTGGAAAAGCTGCGGATTATAATTATGAGCTGAAATGTGGCCTTGGAAATCTGGAGGTGGATGATTCTCAGGAAACATCCATCACTTCCGGAAATAAACAGATCACAAATGAAGGTGCCACGAAAAATATAAAACTGGATTGTGGAATGGGAAACGTTCAGGTGGAATTTGAAGAAGATTAAAGGAGGAAGCATTATGAGCAACAAAAAACTTTACAAATCATCAGTAAACCGTATGTTGTGTGGTGTCTGCGGCGGGATCGCAGAGTATTTTGATATTGACCCGACTCTTGTACGGCTGGTATGGGTGATCATCACGCTGATGGGCGGAGCCGGAATCCTGGCGTATATCATTGCGGCCATCATTATCCCGGATTAAAAATGACAGCATCCGTAAAGAACGGACATATTTTTCAGAATGCATAATTTCTCCGGAAAACGTCCATACTCCATAAAAAAGATGAGGAGTGTGGAAGATGAACAGGGAGAAAGAAGTAAAGGCATACCTGGAGGGGAAACTTTCCCAGGCAGAAAAACTGAAATACGAGATTGCCGATGAGATGGGAGTCCTGGATAAAGTGATCAAAGACGGGTGGAAAAGCCTCTCTGCAAAAGAAACCGGACGGATCGGCGGTCTTATGACAAAAAAGAAGAAACATAAAAAGTAAAATGCAGCCTGAAGGAACGGGGTGAAATGCCGCCGGAAAAATCCTTCAGGCTGTATTGAATTATAAGAAAATTTTTCTGAAAAAAGAATTTTTTTTGACGGTTCAGGGTGGACTGACCAGTGGAAAAGAGCTATACTGTTGGAATAAAAGAGGAGGAATGAACATGGGTGAAAAAATCAATAACGTTCTGAAGGGTGAGATCATCTCTTCAGTATTTTACATACTGTTGGGACTTTGCCTGATCCTGATCCCCACACAGACGGTGGATGTGATCTGTAAAGTGGTATTCGGACTGATCCTCATCGGAGTTGGCATTTATCACATTTATATTTACATACGTGGAAAAGCAACCGCTACGATCATGGATCTTTTAAGCGGTGTGGTTGTTTTCGTGCTGGGCGTGTTCCTTTTTATGACACCTTCCATCGTGATCAAACTGCTTCCATGGATGCTCAGCGCATTTGTACTGGTTGACAGTCTGTGGAAATTTAAAGGTGCTTTTCTTCTGAAAAAAGGCGGACACGGTGCATGGAGCGTGCTTCTGATCGGCAGTCTTGTTTTTATTGCACTTGGAATTGTGATGCTGTTTGGAAGATTTCCGAAGATCATGACTCTGCTGATCTTTTCCGGCTGGGTGCTGGTGTGTGACGGAGCTGCGGATATCGTATTCTTTATTATCATGAAGCTGGGACTTCGAAAGATCGCCAAAAAGGCAGAGGCAGAGAAGGAAGAGGCTGGTGCGGACAGTTCAGATGCTGTAGATGATAAGGTAGATATGGATACACAGAATGATACAAAGACGCAGGATGGAAATGATCCGCAGAGCGGAAATGCGACGAAATATTCAGCAAATACTGCGGCAGAGAATATGGCTGTCGAAACGGCAACAACGGAACCGGAGAAAAAATCCAGACGTGGGATCTTACGAAAAAAAGAGAAAGTTCAGGAGAGGACCGGTAATTCGATAACAGAACAGAATGAGCAGGAAAATGCATTGAAAGACAGTTCGGCTTCAGATTTTAGTTCTGAAAATGCAACAGAGAGCACAGGGGAACCAACGCAGGATACAGAAGGTTCTACAAACAGAAAAGTGACAGAGGAAGTCACGGAACCAGCAGAAAAACCAAAACAGGAGAATTCCCGCTGGGAAAAAGAACCGGAGAATGTGGAGATGAAACTCTGGGATGTGGGTAAAGACCAGGTGGAAACCGGCAGTCTGAAAGATCTTCTGGACGGTTCGGATGAAGATCTGGAAGAGTGGAAAGACTGACCATTCTCTTGCATCATCTGCCATTCCGTGGTAAGATGTGCACATGAAAAATACAGATAAAAATATTAAGATACTGATGATGGATTTTTCCGGAATATATGAGGACCAGCAGTTCTGGAGGGGAAAAGAAGTATCCCGGGTGGAGGCCAGGGACATTCCCGGAACCAACTGCTACTGTGATGAGGATGCGATGAATGCCATCCGCAGCCGTATTGCACCTTATTCTTCCGGGGAGATCCATTTTATTGATTCCGGAAACTATCACTATATGACAAGAATCTGGCTGGAAAAAATATCGGAGCCATTTGAGCTTCTGGTGTTTGATAACCATACAGATATGCAGCCGCCTGCTTTTGGCGGCCTGCTTTCCTGCGGAGGATGGATCTATGATTCCATTATGGAGCTGCCACTGCTTAAAAAGGTGATCCTGATCGGCCCGGATGAGGAGGCTTTTTCCAGAGTGGAACCGGAGTTTAAGGAAAAGGTGGAGTTTTTGAGCAGGGAGAGGCTTCTGGAAATGGAAGAAACGGAAGTGTCTGCATTTGTAAAGAATCAGGTGGGAGAATATCCATTGTATATTTCCATAGACAAAGATGTTCTCTGTGAGACGGACGCAGATACAAACTGGAGTCAGGGCGATATGCGGTTAAGTACCATGCTGGAATGTCTGGGTGCTGTCAAAGAGAAATGTGCAGAGAGAATTTCGAGGATCCTGGGCGTGGATATCTGCGGGGAATGTGATGTGACAGAACCTGGAAACAGTGCTTTGAATGACATGGCCAATGCTGCGCTTCTGGAATTTTTTACATCTACAGATGTGGGTGAGGATATTGAGGAAAACAAAAACGGGACAACAGGAGGAAACGGATGAAAAATGAACTTCTTACCATCGGACCATTTACGATATATGGTTATGGCCTGATGATCGCCATTGGAATTGTGGCAGGTTGTCTGACAGCAGAATACAGAGCCAGAAAACAGGGACTTGACAGCGAACAGATCTTTCCCATGATTCTGTGGTGTCTGGTCGGTGGATTTCTCTGTGCAAAGCTTCTTTTCTGGATCACAGAGTGGAAATCAATTGCTCAGGATCCGGGATTTATGATGGAAACCTTAAGTTCCGGTTTTGTGGTGTTCGGCGGAATTATCGGCGGGATACTGACAGGATTTTTGTACTGCAGGATCAAAGGTCTTATATTTTTTAAATATGCGGATGTGATCCTGCCGTCCGTGGCATTGGCCCAGGGATTTGGCCGGATCGGATGTTTTCTGGCAGGGTGCTGTTATGGAAAAGAGACGGAGAGTTTTTTTTCTGTGATATTTCAGAATTCGGAATATGCGCCCAATCACGTGGCGCTGATCCCGACGCAGCTGTATTCCAGCGGCCTGGATTTCCTGCATTTTCTTCTGCTGTTGCTGATTGCGCGGAACAAAAAAGCAGATGGCCAGGTGACTGCCTGCTATCTGATCTTTTACAGCGTCGGACGTTTTGTGATCGAGTTTTTCCGGGGAGATATTATCCGGGGAAGTGTGGGGATTTTGTCAACTTCCCAGTTTATCAGTATTTTTACCGGGATTGCGGGGATTGTGCTGCTGGTACTGGTGGCGAAAAAAAGGAGTCCGCAAGAGTAAATTTAACCGAATCAGGAAATTTTCCTGCGGGTTGCGAAAAGCGATATGCAATGGTGTAGTGATATGGCAGTTATATGTATCAGGAGAATGTGTCGGGCAGTAGTGGCATAAAGACGGGCCCGCCCTGCATAAATCTATGAAAAAGGCGAAAGCAGGCCTGCCATGCTCAGAAAAGAAGATTTTGAACCAAATATGGAAACAGAGGATAAGATCCCCGGAGCGCAGCCGGAAAACCCGGCACAGAGTCAGCGCTTCGGGGATTTTATCGTGAAATATATGCAGAATGTCCAGAATACCATGGAACTTTTTCCGGGGACATCTTTTCAGGCGATCAATGAGATTTTCGGGGTTCTCTATGTTCCTCTGGAAAATATGGGAGAACTTGAAGTTACAGGGACATCTTATAATTCTATCCCGAAATGTTATACCTATATGGATATGGAAGCAACAGGGGCATCTGGGATCACCCGGCTGCATGATCATCCGTATCTCAAACTTCGGGGAAAAGGGACGGCGGTGGCAGTAATCGATTCGGGAATTGATTATCAGAATGCAGTGTTTCGAAATGCAGGCGGTTCCAGGATCGCTTATTTATGGGATCAGTCGCTGGAAGATGAGGAGGGGATGGGCAAAGACAAAGAGCAAAATGAGTCTGGACGGGAGTTGGAATCTGAAAATGGAGATGTAGGTAATCTGTTGGAAAATGGGGCTGATATGGCAGATACAGAAGTTCCATATGGCAAGTTATTCCGTAAAAAAGATATCGATCTGGCACTGGCTTCTGAGGATCCGTTTTCTATTGTGCCATCCAGGGACACTAATGGCCATGGAACGGCACTTTCCGGTATTGCGGCAGGAAATATGGTACCTGGAGAAAATTTCACCGGAGCGGCACCGGAAGCGACATTGATCATCATCAAGGTAAAACCGGCAAAACAATATCTCCGGAATTTTTATCTCTATCCTCCGGATGCAGAAGTTTTTCAGGAAAATGATGTGATGATGGCCATTGCTTATGCGATTTCCTGGGCAAAAAAACTGGAGATGCCACTTTCTATCTGCCTGGGGATCGGAAGCAGCCAGGGCGCTCATCTGGGGACCAATGCATTAAGCCAGTATGTGGATTATGTGGCGAATTTTTCCCAGGTATCTGTGTCAGCAGCTGCCGGAAACGAAGGAAATACAAGAAACCACAGTACGGGAATTTTTTCTCAGGGAAGGGAGCAGATCGTGATAGAACTCCGTGTAGCGGAAAGAGAGCAGGGGTTTACCATGGAATTCTGGGGAGAGCCGCCGGAGATCTACGGGCTTTCCATCCAGTCACCTACTGGGGAGATACTGGAAGTCAGCAGTTCTATTGGTTCAAGAACTCAGGAACTGTCCTTTGTTTTTGTAGAAACGAAGGTGTATGTGAATTATATCCTGATCGAGCGCCAGACCGGATATTCGCTGGTATATATCCGATTTTTTCATCCCGCCTCCGGAATCTGGAAGATTTTTACCCGGGGAAAGAACAGACAGAACGTACAGTTCCATATGTGGCTTCCGGTAGAAGGATTGATATCCCAGGATACTTATTTTCTGGAACCATCGCCCTATACAACCGTGACAGCTCCGGGGGACGCCAGAAACAGCATCACGACAACCGCCTACCAGCACCGTGACGGAAGTATCTACATTGCCGCAGGCAGAGGCTATACGCCAGATGGAATGATAACCCCACATCTGGCAGCCCCTGGAGTCAATGTAAAAGTGCCCCTGGTACGAGGCGGCTTTGGAACCCGCTCCGGAACCAGCATTTCCGCCGCACAGACCGCCGGCATCGCGGCACTTCTGTTTGAATGGGCCATCATACGGGATAACCAGCCGTTTTTTACAGGAAGCGGCGTGAAATATTATCTGCAGAGAGGCGCAAGAAGAGAAGAAAATATGCAGTACCCGAACCCGGAGTGGGGGTATGGGAAGGTGAATCTGTATCATACGTTTGAGCTGCTGACGTGAAAAATTGTAATTCTGCTTTGTGGTATAAAAGTATCCCAATATGTTGGAAATCTGTGATATACTATAATCAATTGAACGCAAAGCGCAATGTGAATATTCAGTTTACATGTGATTAAGAGAAACAATTCAAATTGGTCAGACATTGTCTGAATGATTCAAAAAGGAAAAGAAGGAATACATCTATGAAAACAAAAAGCATACTGATCAAAGACACAACGAAAGAGGACAGGATCCGCATTGTCCAGGAGGGGCTGAACCAGTGCGGGGGTGCCTGTGATTTCTGTAATGGATGTGATAATCTGGGCGGAGGATCTGTGGATGCTTTTTATGAGCCTTATATTAACGGTGAAAAGGAACTGCGTGAGCTCAATGAGGAATACAGAAGCAACACAGGGCTTGTAAAGTAGGTGAGGATATGAGACCACCGGAAATCGGGAATTCTACAGAAGAGGAACGAAGACAATACATTAAGAATACTTTCCGATGCATCGCAGATTGTGACATGTGTGGATTATGTACCGTATTCCACGGAAAAGATCCGGAAGTTGCCTATGTAGATTACATCAGCGGCAAAAGGGATTATCTGGATGTATCGAAAGATTACAGATGAGTTGGGAAATGGAGATTTATGGCAAAAGGATATATTTATATCATGACAAACCCGGCCTTAAAAGATATGGTCAAGATCGGATATGCAACGGATGTGGAAAGCAGGCGTAAACAGCTGAGTACGACAGCTCTTCCATACGAATATGAGATATATGCAACATATGAAACTTCCGGAAAACTGGAAGATAAAAAACTTCATAAGATGATCGATAATTTGAATCCGGATCTGAGAATATCAAAGAATCGGGAATTTTTTATTCTTTCCCCGGAAGATGCATATGAGCTGCTGGAGTCCATAGCCACAATAAGCGGAACAAAAGATAAACTAAAAAAAGTAAAAACAGTACCGGCTAAAAAACAGAAGACCAAGAGACCACCTGTTAATTTTTTTAAGTGCAACATTCCAGTTGGAGCGGAACTGGTGTTTTCTGATGATCCATCGGTTGTGGCTGTTGTGGTTGATGAGCGTAAAGTGCAGTATAAGGATGAAATTACATCATTATCAGCAATTTCAGACAGGATAAAGGGATATTCTACATCCGGCCCGTCTTTATTTACATACAAAGGAAAAACAATTTCCCAGATCGCAGAAGAAACTCAGTGGAAAGATGCGTAGATCTTACATTTGGAAAAGTAATAAAAAGATACGAAAGTACTAATTTTGGAAAAAATATTCATATAGATAAATCACTCTGCATCGTGTACTATAAACATAGAGAAAAAACTATATCATGACACAACAGGGAGGAATTTTACTTATGGATCTTTCAACTTTGGTTAAAATGTCAAATACTTACGGAAGCAATCCGGCTTATGTTCTGGCAGGAGGCGGCAATACTTCTGTGAAAGACGATACAACACTGTATGTAAAGGGTTCCGGCACACAGCTTGCCACCATTAAGGCAGAGGAATTTGTCAAAATGGACCGGGCGCGTCTGAATAAGATCATGAAAACGGAATATCCGGCAGATGACGTGAAACGTGAGTCTGCATATCTTGCGGATGTAATGGCAGCAGTAACCGACGAGGATAAGACCAAGCGCCCCAGCGTGGAAGCGCTTCTCCACAATTTATTCGCCTATACATATGTGCTGCATGTTCATCCTACACTTATCAATGGACTGACCTGCGGAAAAGGCGCAAAAGCTCTCAGCGAACAGCTTCTTGGAAAAGATGTGCTCTGGATCGATATCTGCAAACCGGGATACACACTTGCACGTATCTGTTTTGAGAAGATGAATGCCTATAAAGAAGAAACCGGAAAAGACGTTCAGGTCCTTCTTCTTCAGAATCACGGAATTTTTGTTGCGGCAGATACCGTAGAAGAAATCGGTGTTTTATTTGATAGTGTTATTGAAAAGCTGGAAAAACAGGTAAAAAGAACTGCGGATGTAAGCAATGCAGTTACACCGGAAAAAGAGCAGGCAGCAGAGAAACTTTCCAGGCTGCTTGGTCATAGGGTGGAAGTTGTACCGGCTGCGGAGGCTGATAATTTTGTAAAGGATAAAACTGCTGCAGCACCGCTTCTGAAACCGTTCACTCCGGATCACATCGTATATTGCGGACCATATCCGTTATTTGTGGAAAATATCGATGAGGCGAAAAGTGCGCTGGATGCATTTATGGCAGAAAATGATAAAGAACCGAGACTGATCCTGGTACAGGGCGTTGGTGCATTTATCATGGAAGATGACAAAGGAAAGGCTGCAAAAGCACAGTTACTGGTAAAAGATGCGATCAAGCTTGCAGTATATGCGGAAAGCTTTGGCGGTCCGCTGCAGATGACGGATGAGATCACATATTTCATCACACACTGGGAAGCAGAAGCGTACCGCAGTAAGAAATAAAAAGAAAATATAGAGAAATTAAGAAAATGCATCGGGAACTATTGAAAAATTCCCGGTGCATTTTTGGGATAAATACCTGATAAAAAATTATTCAGGGCAGAGTTACGTTACAAATGTGGGTGTACTTATCCATTTTACTGCAAATCTTATTTCCGGTACACAAACGCCGGCAGTCCGTCTTCTCCAACCGGAACATCTACAGTTCCCTGGATCAGCGGGCGGGCGTAGCGGATAAAGTCTTCAGTGACATCGGAGCCGTCTTTGGTGATCCATTCCACAGGGACGGTCTTTTCTTCGTTGCAGATAAGGTTGACGTCTTCCAAAGTGCATTTCATGGAGTACGGGGAATCACTCTGACGTTTAAAAGCGATCATCTTTCCGGTTTCACCGTTCAGGGCAGCCTGTACACCAAATTCACCGGCAAGGATACCTTCCTGCTGGTCTGTCTCGGAGAGCATGGATGCGGAGCAGCGCTGGCTTACGTTGAGTTCTACAGAGCGGGCTTTGACACCGAGGCGGCTGCGGACAAGATTCTCAAGGTATTTACCACAGCCAGCAAGCATTTTGTGGCCGAAAGCGTCGGTACCGGCAGCACTGTCGTATTCGCAGATGAAAGTGCCGTCTTTGTCATGGATTCCCTCGGATACACAGACGACAACGTTGCAGTTTTTCTCAAAGGCAGCATTAACTTTCCGGAGAAATTCTTCTACATCGAAATCCGTTTCCGGAAGATAAATGAGAAGTGGGTTGTCTCCGGTGTATTTCCGGGCAAGGGCAGCTGCTCCGGTGAGCCAGCCTGCGTGACGTCCCATGATCTCGATGATGGTGACAGATTTTTTCTCATAAACACAGGCGTCCAGGGTGATCTCACGGACAGTGGAAGCCACGTAACGGGCAGCGCTTCCGAAGCCCGGGGTATGGTCTGTGTTTACAAGATCGTTATCAATGGTCTTCGGCTCGCCGAGGATACGGATGTCGCTGCCGATCTTTTCGGCATAGCGGGAAAGCTTGCTGACGGTATCCATGGAATCGTTTCCACCGATATAAAAGAACCAGCCGATGTTCATCTCTTCGAATTTCCGAAACAGCTTCGGATAAACCGGATCTTCCAGAGATTCCGGAAGTTTGTAACGGCAGGAGCCAAGATAGGCGCCAGGTGTCCAGGTAAGAGCGCGAAGCTGTTCGCCCGGAAGTGCTTCCTGAAAATCAAGGACTGTTCCGTTTAAAAATCCCTCAATACCGTTGACCATGCCATAAACGTGGTCGATCTCTTCTGTATGTTTAAGTGCTTCAGATACCACACCGTAAAGACTGCTGTTGATCGCTGCGGTCGGTCCGCCGGACTGTCCTGCGATAAGGTTCTTTTTTGACATTTTGATACCTCCTAGGTGTTGTTTTTTTATATTGTAACAGAAATAGGAGAAGATAACATCTAAAAAAATCACCTTTTTTATAAAAAAATTACTCTATACAAATAATTATATCATAGTAAAATAGTAGTATAGATAGAGAAAAGAGGTGAAAAAAACGATGACAGTAAAAAAAGTACAGTTTGAGAGCATGGATGAAGTGAACCGTTTTCTTGATGTAACAGAGCATTTTCCATTTGCAGTGGATCTGAAGAGAGGTCACAGGACTGTCAATGGAAAATCTATTCTCGGAGTTGCATCCATCGGCCTTGGCAGAGAAATGGATTTTTGTGCATATGTGCCGGAGATTGCGCCGGAGATTATGTCCAGTCTTGATTTTTGCATGAGGTAGGTTTGAAGAGGGGAAAAATGAATAATGGTTGATCAATGGTGAACGAGGGTATCGTAAAGTCGCAGAGGCGATGGTCGGTATCCTCGTTTTATTTATTTTTAACCGAATCAGGGAAGTCCCATGGTTTGATTGTGAATATCCGTTTGACAGATGAATTTTGTTGTACAGGGAAATATGACAAATGTAACTATTTAGAAAAAAATTTAAATAGTTATTGACTGGGGAAAACAGTGATGGTATATTCTATTTAGAAATATTTCTAAATACTATCCGAAAGGAGGTACACGATGGCGTTCGCGGAAACCTTCAAGGCACTTTCGGACCCTGTGCGGAGAGAGATCCTGCAGCTTCTGAAAAACGGGAAAATGTCAGCCGGAGAGATCGGAGGACATTTTGACATGACAGGTGCAACCATATCCTATCATCTGAAAATTCTGAAGAAGGCAGATCTTGTGTGGGAGACGAAGGTGAAGAATTTCGTGTATTATGAACTGAATACCACAGTAGTGGAGGAACTGCTTTTGTGGCTCAGTGATCTGAAAGGAGGAAATAGTGATGAAAGATGAAGAAAAGAAAGAATTTCTGAAAGAGTATAAAATGTCCCTGATCTCCGGAAGTATCCTTACGATCTCGCCGTCACTGGCAGGAATCCTTCTGTGGAACCGTCTGCCGGAGAAGATCGCCACACATTTTGACCAGCATAATCTGGCCAACGGCTGGAGCAGCAAGCCTGTGGCAGTTTTTGGGATCCCGTTTCTGCTTCTGCTGGTTCATCTGTTCTGTGTTTTTTTTACAGCCAATGATCCAAAGAGAAAAAATATCAACAAGCGCATTTTTACCATGATCCTGTGGCTGGTTCCGGTGGTATCTGTGATCACCTGCATGTCAATCTATGGCCTTGCTCTGGGAATGGACATTGATATGGGAATGATCGTGAACATCATGGTTGGTATCATGTTTATCATTCTCGGAAATTATATCCACAAGGTGAAACAGAATTACACGGTGGGAATGAAGCTTCCCTGGACGTTAAACAGCGAGGAGAACTGGAACCGTACCAACCGTATGGCTGGCTGGGTGCTGATCCTGTCAGGAGTGCTTTTTCTTATGAATTCACTGCTTCTGAAAACGGAAATTGTCCTGATCATAATTCTGGCAGCAGTGTTTGTTCCAATGATCTATTCATTTATTCTTTATAAGAAGGGAATCTGAGAAGATATTCCCGGGCCGTCATTGTCAGAAAAAGGCAGTGACGGCCTCTTTTTTACCAAAAAATAATGTTCAAACAAAGCGGTCCGTGATATGATAATGTCATACAAAAATATTTCCTCAAACACTATAAACAGACATCGGACAGGAGGGATCATTATGACAGAATTAAGCCGTTTTCAAAAAGATGTGGAAGTTGCTGCCAGTGCCCTTGAAATGCGGGCAGAGAACGAGGATGCCAGGGAGGAGGCTATCCACCTTTACCGGAAATTCGGAAGTACAAAACAGGAACCGCTGCGGCTGGCAGTTGCACTGCGGGGATATTTTCTGGAGGAAGGTGTGGAGGAAGCGGAGCGTGCGGATTACGGAGCGTACCTGAAGAAACGGATCCGCCCGGCAGTGGAACGCCTGATCCTGGAAGATGACTGGGAAAAGATCGGGAAGCTTTATGAGAATGAGTGGTTTGGGGAACAGGAGCTGGAAGTGTTCCTGAAACTGGCCGAAGAGTGGAGGAGACCTGCGGCATTGATGGGACTTCTCCATTTAAAAAAAGAAAAGTATGGATTTAAAGAGAAAAAATTTGAACTGTGAACAAACCTGGTGAAAAATGTAATACCAGATGTATTTTGGCACGTACAGACGTACAGAATGTAAATGACAATAAAGAGATATTCAGGAACATGGGATGGAAAGGAATAAAAACTGGTTTGGTCAGAAGGAAAGGGGGCAGATCCGGTGAATCGGAAGCAGGAAGAACTGGGGACACATATCCTGGAAAATGTAAGGAACGAACTGTACTACTATTTTCCATATCTGGACGGTGCTTTTGCCTGCATTTCCGGGAAAGGCTCGGAAGAGACCAGAACCATCGGAACAGATGGAGAATTCTTCCTTTTTTCACCGGAATATCTGCTGGAACTTTATGTGAAAAAGCCGGAGGCAGTGCGACGAGGGTATTTACATATGCTGTTGCACTGCCTGTATCTGCATCTTTTCCTGGAAAATCAGGAGGACAGACGTTTATGGAACCTGGCCTGTGATATTGCTGTGGAACAGATCATTTCCAGAGAAAAGATCCCGGTTCTGGAGACCGGTGGAAATGCAAAAAAAATCCGGGAAAAAGTCTTTCATATTCTTGGAAACGGCGCGGATTCCGCAGAAAAGATCTGTCGGAAACTGAAAGAACAGACCTTTCCATTTCATCTGGAAGAGCTGGAAGAAACTTTTCATTTTGATGATCACACACTCTGGGATAATTGCACAGGAGAAAAAGGGAAAAAGACAAGAGAAAAATGGAACAGACTTCTTTCCTATACTGCCGCAAACCGCCAAGATCACCGGAAACGACGGGGAAGCCAGAAAGGGGACCAGAGGGAAGATGCAGGCCCCATAAGATCCGGAAGATACGATTACAAAAAATTTCTCCGCCAGTTTTCCGTACTGCGGGAGGAAGTGGAACTGGATACGGAGAGTTTTGATTATATTTTTTATAATTACGGAATGGAACATTATGGAAATCTTCCGCTGATCGAGCCGCTGGAATATAAGGAAGTGAACCGTCTTGAGGAGTTGGTGATCGCCATTGATACTTCCGGTTCCTGTGATGGAGAGACTGTGCGGAGATTCCTTGGAGAAACGTATTCCATTCTCAGTGAAAAAGAGAATTTTTTCCATAAAATGAAGGTGTATCTGATCCAGTGTGACTGCTGTATTCAGGATGTTAAGGTGATCCATTCCGAGGAAGAATGGAAGGAATACAGCAAAAATATCACCATACAGGGCCGGGGCGGAACAGATTTCCGGCCGGTGTTCCGGTATGTGAAGGAGCAGCAGGAGAAGAAGGAAATCCGCCGTCTTAAAGCCCTGATCTATTTTACAGACGGAGACGGGATCTATCCGGGAAGTAAGCCGGATTACGAGACGGCCTTTGTATTTTTGCATAAAACAGAAAAAATGGAGCTTGTTCCGCCCTGGGCGATCCGGCTTGTGGCAGAGCAGGAAGGAGTGCGTCATAACATATGAATATAAAAGAGGCAAAAGAAGAGATTAAACATACCTTACTGGCTTACAACCGGAAAGATGTAGCCGGACGTTATACATTTCCCAGACTCCGGCAGCGTCCCATTCTGCTTATGGGCCCTCCGGGAATCGGAAAAACCGCCGTCATGGAGCAGGTGGCAGAGGAATGCGGAGTAGGGCTGGTAGCCTATACCATCACCCACCATACAAGACAGAGTGCGGTAGGACTGCCCAGGATCGTGACCCGGTGCTATAACGGAAAAGAGGTCAGTATCACAGAGTATACCTTAAGTGAGATCATTGCCTCTGTGTATGACTGTATGGAACGTACCGGAAAAAAAGAGGGGATCCTGTTTATCGATGAGATCAACTGCGTTTCCGAGACACTTGCGCCGACCATGTTGCAATTTCTTCAGAACAAGACGTTCGGAAGCCACAGCGTACCGGAGGGATGGCTGATCGCTGCAGCGGGAAATCCTCCGGAATATAATAAGTCGGTCCGGGAATTTGATATCGTAACCCTGGACCGTGTGCGTAGGATGGATATCGAGGCAGATCTTGATGTGTGGATGGAGTATGCCTGGAAAAAGGAGATCCACGGATCGATCCTTGCTTATCTTGGCATGAAAAAAGATCATTTTTATTCTGTGGAAAATACAGTGGACGGGAAATTCTTCGTGACAGCAAGAGGCTGGGAAGACCTGTCTGAGATCCTGAAGGCTTATGAGGAGCTGGGTGTGGAGATCACTGAGAATCTGATCGGGGAGTATCTTTGTCGGGATGAGATCGCAAGGAGCTTTTTTGCCAGTTATCAGCTATATCGGAAGTACGGAGAGGACTATGGGCTGAAACGCCTGCTTTCCGGAGAAATGGCGGAGGAAGAACAGCAGAAAAAAGTAAAAATGGCGGAAGGTGCTTCGTTTGAGGAACGTTTTCTGGTAACTGGCCTTCTGCTTAGCGGACTCAACGGAAGTTTTCTGGATTATGAAAAGCTGGATAAAGAGACAGGCGCTGTTTATCAGGAACTCCTGCATCTGAAAGCTTTTCTTCATGATAAAAAGGACATGACGGCGCTGGATGAATTTACAGATGTGAAGAAGAAAAGTCTGGCTGTCCGTCTGGAGGCGGAGCTTCTTAACCTGGAACAGCAGACCACGGAAGAGTTTGTGATCCGTACTCTGGAGGAATTCAGCTTTACTATCCGAAAGGAACATATCACAGATACAGAGACTGGTTTTGAACGGATCCGGCAGCTGTTTACGGAAATGGTAGAGAAGAGAAAAGACTGTGCTAAAAAGATCAGCAGAGAGCTGGAACGGGCATTTGCCTTTATGAAAGCATGTTTCGGAGACGGACAGGAAACGGTGCTTTTTGTCACCGGACTGACCAGGAACAGTCATGCAGCTGCTTTTATCCGGGAGTATGGATGTGACCCTTATTTTGCCTGCAGTGAGAAGCTTCTTTACCGGAAACAGGAGAAAAAACTTCAGGAGGAATGTGAGTCGCTATTAAAAATATGAATGATCCCTTAACGAATACTTATGACTGAAAAGGGCCTGGCATCTTGACAGGAGGGCTTGAGTGGTGATACGGTAACGGTGTCGAAAACAAAAACCAAATAACCGAATGATGAGGTGTGAGAACATGCAGGAATTAAAACCAATCAAAGAAGGTAAAGTACGTGAGATCTATGACAATGGCGACAGTCTGATCATGGTTGCAACAGACCGTATCAGCTGCTTTGACGTAATTCTGAATAATGAAGTTACAAAGAAAGGTGCTGTACTGACCCAGATGTCCAAATTCTGGTTTGACATGACTGAGGACATTCTTCCAAACCACATGATTTCTGTAGATACCAAGGATATGCCGGAGTTTTTCCAGCAGGAGAAATTTGAAGGAAAATCCATGATGTGCCGTAAGCTGAACATGCTGCCGATCGAGTGTATCGTACGTGGATACATTACAGGAAGCGGCTGGGCAAGCTACAAGGAGAACGGTACTGTATGCGGCATCAAGCTTCCGGAAGGTCTGAAAGAATCCGACAAGCTGCCTGAGCCGATCTACACACCATCTACCAAGGCTGAGATCGGTGATCACGATGAGAATATTTCCTTTGAGCAGAGCATCGATCATCTTGAGAAATACTTCCCGGGAAAAGGGCGCGAGTACGCAGAAAAACTTCGTGACAACACCATCGCTCTTTACAAAAAATGTGCAGAGTATGCACTCAGCAAGGGAATCATCATTGCAGATACAAAATTCGAGTTTGGTCTTGATGAGGACGGCAACATGGTCATCGGTGATGAGATGCTGACACCGGACAGCTCCCGTTTCTGGCCGGCAGAAGGCTATGAACCAGGACATGGCCAGCCATCTTTTGACAAACAGTTTGCACGTGACTGGCTGAAAGCCAATCCGGACAATGACTGGACACTTCCGCAGGAGATCGTGGACAAGACCATCGAGAAATATCTCCAGGCATACAAAATGCTCACAGGCAAAGAACTGGACTGAAAATAACAGCAGCTCTGAAATAGAACATACCTTACAAACCGCCCCGGACGCCCATTCCGAGGCGGTTTCTTTCTATATAAAATGTGATAAAAACAAAACAGTTGCAAGAAAACAGAGGGGTATTTATAATAAATACAGAAACCAGAAAATCCTGACAGATCAAAGGAGTGTGATTATGAGCAGGAAAGACAAGGCGAAAAAGAAAAAAACGGCAGGAGATTATGTTCTGACTCTGGTGCTGATCGTGGCAGTTGTGGTGTTCTGCTATGCTGCCTTTAACCTTTATCATATTTATACAGAGTATAAAAAAGGCACAGATGAGTATAACAGCATTTCAGAAATGGCAGTGACGGAGCGTGATCCGGATGCATCGGAAGATCTGGGACAGCCGGAGGAACAACAGCCGGTGGCTCCTATAAATGTTGATTTTGCATCTCTTAAAAGTATTAATGATGATGTGATCGGCTGGATTTATATGGAGGCACTTCCTCAGATCAGTTATCCGATGGTACAGGGCAAGGATAATAATATGTATCTTCACCAGACTTATGAGAAAAATTATAATTTTGCAGGAACAATCTTTATTGATTATGAGAATAAGAGGGATTTCAGTGACTGCAACACGCTGGTGTACGGACATAATATGAAGAATGGCTCCATGTTTGGAATGCTGAAAAAATACAGGGCAGATGAAACGCTTTACAATACCAGCAAATATTTCTGGATACTTACCCCGAAGAAGAACTACCGCTATGAGATCATTGCCGCATACACAACTTCGGTGAACAGTGATACGTATACCCTGTTTAAAGGGCCTGGTAAGGAATTCCTGGAATATGAGAAAAAAATGTTCAAGAATTCCGAGATTAAAACAGAAGCAGGTGAGGGTGAGGCGAATGTGAAAGATAAGATCGTTACATTGTCTACATGCACCGGTAATCAGGCAACACGTTTTGTTGTGCAGGGAAAAAGAGTAAACGCAGTGGATCCACAGTAGCCATTTTTTATGTGAAAAATAAGGGAGGAAGATTCATATGGAAAATGAAATAGGAAAATTACAGAAGATCATTGATGAGAGCAATAATATTGTATTTTTCGGCGGAGCAGGAGTTTCCACGGAAAGCGGGATCCCGGATTTTCGAAGCCAGGACGGGCTGTATAACCAGAAGTATGATTATCCGCCGGAGACGATCTTAAGCCATACATTTTTTATGCGCAGGCCTGAAGAATTTTTTAAATTTTACAGAGATAAGATGCTTTGTGATACTGCAAAACCCAATGCGGCACATCTGAAACTGGCAGAGATGGAGCAGGCAGGCAAGCTGAAAGCGGTGATCACTCAGAATATTGACAATCTTCATCAGATGGCAGGAAGCAAAAAAGTTCTGGAACTTCACGGAAGTGTTTACCGCAATCATTGTATGAAGTGTGGGAAATTCTATGATTTTAAGTATATGAAGGAGTCAGAAGGAGTTCCGAAATGTACCTGTGGTGGTATGATCAAACCGGATGTGGTTCTCTATGAGGAAGGTCTGGATGACTATACGATCCAGGAATCTGTAAGAGCAATTTCAGAGGCGGAGGTTCTGATCATCGGAGGAACATCCCTGGCTGTGTATCCGGCAGCAGGTCTGATCGATTATTTCAGGGGAAATCATCTGGTGGTGATCAACAAGGCGCCGACACCGAGAGACAAATATGCGGATCTTCTTATTAAAGAACCGATCGGAAAGGTGTTCTCTCAGATACGGATCTGATAAACTGCATAGCAGTTATCCGGTGCAGGGCTACGTAGTGAATGCGGATATTTTTATCCGTTTGACTAAAATATCCGGAAAAAAGAAAAATGAGGAGTATCAAATGGGATTAAATTATGAAGTAGGAGATATTGTCACACTGAAGAAGGCGCACCCCTGTGGCAGCAAAGAATGGGAGATCCTTCGTGTAGGAGCGGATTTTCGTCTGAAATGCATGGGCTGTGGACACCAGATCATGGTAGCGCGCAAGCTTGTGGAGAAAAATACACGAGATTTGAAAAAATTCGAAAAAAATTAAATTTATGCTTTACATCACGGGAAAGATATGCTAGAATCAACAATCGTGATATATTTCATATCCTTGCTCTTTGACAGGCAAAGGGCCAAAAGACCATAAGGAGGTTAAGACAAGCATGAACAAGTACGAGTTAGCATTAGTTGTGAGCGCTAAGCTTGAGGACGAAGCACGTGACGCTGTAGTTGAGAAAGCAAAAAGCTATATTACACGTTACAACGGCGTGATCACAGAAGTTGAAGAATGGGGTAAGAAGAAATTAGCTTACGAGATTCAGAAAATGCATGAAGGCTTCTACTATTTTATTCAGTTTGAAGCAGATTCTCAGTGCCCGGCGGAGATCGAGAGACATGTCCGCATCATGGACAATGTATTAAGATACCTGGTTGTCAAGAAAGAGGCATAATTTTTGCAGCGGATTTTCGAAAACACCATTAAGAACCTGTTCAGTTAAGTGAAATCTGAGATCATAAGAGAGGTAGAACGATGAACAAAGTAATATTAATGGGACGCTTGACAAGAGATCCTGAGGTAAGATATTCCGCAGGAGAAAATGCCCTGGCAATCGCCAGATATACACTGGCAGTTGACCGCAGATTCCGCCGTGACGGAGAAGCAAATGCTGATTTTATCAACTGTGTTTCTTTCGGACGGACAGCAGAGTTTGCGGAAAAGTATTTCAGACAGGGACTGAAAATTGCAGTTACGGGACGTATTCAGACAGGAAGTTATACGAACCGTGAGGGACAGAAGGTTTATACGACAGAGGTTGTTGTTGAGGATCAGGAATTTGCTGAGAGCAAAGCGTCAAGCGACAGCTATGCAGCATCTCATCCGAGAACAGAAGCAGCACCTGCACCGTCTATGCCAAGTCCGAGCGCAGCAAGCGCCGACGGCTTCATGAATATTCCAGATGGAATTGATGAGGAGCTGCCGTTCAACTAGAACATCTGATCAAGACAGATGAGACGAATAAGATAGGAGGAAACAATCATGGCTTACAATAGAGGCGAGAGACCAGATTCTCCGATGAAGAGAAGAGGCGGACGCAGAAGAAAAAAAGTTTGTGTATTCTGCGGTAAAGAGAATAACGAGATCGATTACAAGGATGTAGCAAAGTTAAGAAAGTATGTTTCCGAGAGAGGTAAGATTCTCCCGAGAAGAATTACAGGTAACTGTGCAAAACATCAGAGAGCACTGACAGTTGCTGTTAAGAGAGCACGTCATATGTCCCTGATGCCATACGTTCAGGACTAATTCCGATCATCCACAGGATCGTTGCCAGACAGATGAGCAGTCATCTGGATGGCAGCGGTCCTGTTTTTTATTTTCTGTGACGACATAAAGCTATAAAACGGACGTTTCCAGTCATGCAGTGTATGGCAGCGTTTTCCGGCTGTAACAGATTTTATCATAACTATGGAATTATAATAAGAAATCTGGTATAATGATAGATAACTTGTGGTTTTTATTACGTTGAGAACAGGAAAAAGCAATGAACAACAAAGTCAAATTTAAAGGGCCTATGAAACACTTCATGCGCTGGCCACTGTATCTTTCGGTTCTGGTGGTGCTGCTGGACCTGCTGGTGTTTATTGTAAGTGTGAAGGCCGGAATTCTGGTGTCTGTAGGTACTGTTATTTATATTTTTATCGCAGTACAGCTTTTCCGATATCACAAACCGCTGATCATCAATGATATGATAGCATTTGCCAATCAGTATGATGTGGTGGAAAAGAGGATGCTGGAAGAACTGGCACTTCCCTATGCCATTATGGATATGGAAGGCCGTATGATCTGGTCCAACCGGATCTTTTCGGAGATCACGGGCAGAGATCAGTTTTATAAAAAAAATATCAGCACAGTTTTTCCGGACATTACTCCGGACAAGCTTCCGGTAGCCGATGAGCTGGAAATTTCCGAGATGAGTACGCATTTCGGGGATCGGATCTATCGTGTGTCCATGCAGAGGGTGACCATGGGAGAAGTGGTAAGCCATGCAGATATTCTGGAGGATATGTCCCAGAATGTTAGCCTGATCGCCATGTATCTTTATGATGAGACAGAGCTTAAGGAATACATTCAGAAGAATGAAGATAATAAGCTTGTAGTAGCCCTGGCTTATCTGGATAATTATGAGGAAGCTCTTGAAAGTGTGGAGGATGTGCGGAGATCTCTTCTGATCGCACTGATCGACCGTAAGATCACGAAGTACTTTTCCAACTTTGACGGTCTTGTAAAGAAGCTGGAGAAAGATAAATATCTCCTGATCATGCGCCAGAGCTCGCTGGAAACTCTGAAGGAACAGAGATTCCATATTCTGGATGAGGTAAAGACTGTTAACATCGGAAACGAGATGGCAGTGACTTTAAGTATTGGAATCGGTCTGAATGCTTCCACTTATATTCAGAATTATGAATATGCCAGAATTGCCATTGAGATGGCACTGGGACGTGGCGGCGACCAGGTAGTGATCAAAAATGGCAATAATATCACCTACATTGGCGGTAAAGCTCAGCAGATGGAGAAATCCACCCGTGTAAAGGCCCGCGTGAAGGCCCAGGCGCTGAAGGAATTTATGAGTACCAAGGACCGTGTGGTTGTCATGGGACATAAGATCACCGACGTGGATGCTCTGGGAGCAGGCATCGGTATTTACCGTGCAGGCAAGACTCTTGGTAAGCCGGTGCACATTGTAATTAATGATCCGACCACATCCATCCGGCCTCTGATGAGTGGCTTTATGGAAAACCCGGATTATGAACCATCCATGTTTGTGGACAGTAATCAGGCCAAAGAGCTTGTGGATAATAATACGGTAGTGGTTGTAGTAGATACCAACAAGCCAAGTTATACAGAGTGTCAGGATCTTCTCTATATGACCAAGACTATCGTGGTACTGGATCATCACCGCCGTGGCAGTGAGGTAATACAGAATGCAGTTCTTTCCTATGTGGAGCCTTATGCATCTTCAAGCTGTGAGATGATCGCGGAGATCCTGCAGTATTTTGCAGACGGGCTGAAGCTTCGCAGCATTGAGGCGGACTGTATTTATGCAGGTATCATGATCGATACCAACAACTTTACAACAAGGGCAGGTGTGCGTACCTTTGAGGCTGCGGCATTTCTGCGAAGATGCGGGGCGGATGTGACACGTGTACGCAAGATGCTCCGTGACAATATTGATTCCTATAAGGCGAGAGCGGAGGCTGTCCGTACTGCTGAGATCTACCGGGATTATTTTGCCATTGCAAGATGCCCAAGTGAAGGTCTGGAAAGCCCTACCGTTGTAGGTGCACAGGCGGCCAATGAGCTTCTTAACATTGCCGGAGTCAAGGCATCCTTTGTTCTTACCAGCTATAATAACGAGGTTTACATCAGTGCCAGAGCCATTGACGAAGTTAATGTCCAGGTCATGATGGAACGGATGGGCGGCGGCGGACATCTGAATATTGCCGGTGCGCAGGTGAAAGACACCATGGATGAGACCGAGAGAATGCTGAAAGAAATTATAGACCAGTTATATCAGGAAGGGGACAAATAGAAATGAAAGTAATTCTTCTGGAAGATGTAAAATCCCTGGGAAAAAAGGGACAGATTGTAAATGTAAGTGACGGATATGCAAGAAACATGATTCTGCCGAAAAAACTTGGTGTTGAGGCTACTTCCAAGAATCTTAATGATCTGAAACTCCGTAAGGCAAATGAGGAAAAGGTTGCGCAGGAGAACCTGGACGCTGCCAAGGCATTTGCAGAGGAGCTTTCCACAAAAGAGATCATCCTGACCCTGAAAGTGGGCGAGGGTGGAAGAACATTCGGTTCTGTATCCTCCAAGGAAATCTCAGAGGCAGCAAAAAAACAGCTGAATCTGGATATCGATAAGAAAAAACTTCAGCTGGAGAATCCAATCCGGAACCTTGGTGTTACCAACGTTCCGGTACGTCTCCATCCGAAAGTAACCGGAAGTCTCAAGGTTTGGGTAAAAGAGGCGTAATCGATGGAAGAGGCACTGATCAAGAGGATTCTTCCTCACAGTATTGAGGCAGAGCAGTCAGTGATCGGTTCCATGATCCTGGACCGTGATGCGATTCTTGTGGCTTCCGAGATTCTGACCAGTGATGATTTTTATCAGAAACAGTATGGTATTATCTTTGATGCCATGGTAGAACTCTGTAATGAGGGACAGCCGGTAGATCTGATCACCCTGCAGAACCGTCTCAAGGAGAAAGAACTCCCTCCGGACATCAGCAGTATGGAATATGTCCGTGACCTGATCGCTGCAGTTCCTACCTCTGCCAATGTGAAATATTATGCCAATATTGTCAGTGAAAAGGCAGTTCTCCGCCGGCTGATCCGGACTACGGAAGAAGTTGCCAATGCCTGCTATCTGGAAAAGGACAGCACGGAGACCATTCTTGAGGAATCCGAAAAGAAACTGTTCAATATTCTGCAGAGAACAAACGGCAGTGATTATGTACCGATCCAGCAGGTTGTATTAAATGCAGTCAGTAACATTGAGAAGGCTTCCAAGCTGAAAGGCTCCGTCACCGGAATTCCTACCGGATTTGTAGATCTGGATTATAAGACCTCCGGTATGCATGCGTCCGACCTTGTACTGATTGCGGCGCGACCTTCCATGGGAAAAACTGCTTTTGTGCTGAATATTGCCCAGTATATGGCATTTCGTAAAGATGTGACCGTGGCGATCTTCAGTCTGGAGATGTCCAAGGAGCAGCTGGTAAACCGTCTTCTTGCCATGGAATCCCATGTGGATTCTCAGAATCTCCGTACCGGAAATCTGAAAGATGAAGACTGGACGAAGCTGGTGGAAGGTGCAGATATCATCGGTGGCTCCAATCTTATTATTGACGATACTCCTGGAATTTCTATTGCGGAACTTCGTTCCAAATGCAGGAAATATAAGCTGGAGCACAATCTTGGAATTATCATGATCGATTACCTGCAGCTGATGAGTGGAAGCGGAAAATCCGATTCCAGACAGCAGGAGATTTCCGATATTTCCAGATCTCTGAAAGCGCTGGCAAGAGAGATCGATGTGCCGGTGATCGCATTGTCTCAGCTGAGCCGTGCGGTAGAACAGAGACCAGATCACAGGCCGATGCTTTCGGATCTTCGAGAGTCCGGAGCTATTGAGCAGGATGCGGATGTGGTCATGTTCATCTATCGAGACGATTATTACCATAAAGATACCGAGAAAAAAGACATTGCAGAGATCATCATAGCCAAGCAGAGAAACGGCCCCATTGGAACCGTAGAACTGGTATGGCTGCCAAGGTATACGCAGTTTGTAAATATGAAAAAGTAGAGCCGTGCAGACGGAAAAATGAAATGCTGTCAGGATGAACACTTGTATTTAGCCTGACAGCATTTTGTTTTTCCGGCTGCACGGCTCTGCTGATAAGTCACATCCGGTAAAATTATGTCAACCGATTTTTCTTGCCATTTCCTGAATCCAGGGGTTATACTATAGACAGTAACAGTGAATCTCTACACAAGGGGGCGTTCACGATGGAAAAAAGATATACGGTGAGACAGGCTGTAACAATGACAGGCGTGAAATCTTATGTTCTGCGGTACTGGGAGGAAGAACTGGATCTTCGGATTGGGCGCAATGAACTGGGACACCGCTATTATACACCTTTTGATATCCAGCTTTTTCTTAAAATAAACGAGTTGAAAAACAGAGGTCTTCAGCTGAAAGCAATCCGAACGCTGATTCCGCAGGAAGCAAGAAATACTTATCCGTCAGACCTTGCAAAAACCGGCAGTGAAATCCTGGAGGGAGAAGCGGTTGAGATTGAAGATATTCCGGTAGGAACACCAGAAGAAGCAGCAGAAGACATGTTTATGGAGAAGCAGAAAACATCAAAGGAGCATAGAGAGGATGACAAAAAGATCCTCGAATTTCAGGAAATCCTGGAACGGCTGATCCATGAGGAAATGCAACGGAAAAAAGAAGGAGAATACAGGTGTCGTTCTTTGGATGAAGCCATCCGAAAGAAACAGCAGGCAAGAAGAGAGGCGGCAGCTGCCTGTGATGGAAAAAAGAATAAAAGAAACAGAAAAGGCTGCCGGTAAACCGGCAGCCTCATTCGTTACGGTAGCTTATCAAGCAAATGGTGCATTACTCAGCAGAGATAGCACCAACTGGACAGGCCTCAGCGCATGTTCCGCAGTCAACACAAGCGTCTGCGTCGATTACATAATGCTCATCTCCCTGAGAAATAGCTTCGTTCGGGCACTCACCCTCGCATGTTCCACAGCTAACGCACTCGTCAGAAATTACATATGCCATAATTGATATCCTCCTTTAAAATGGTGTATTGTATGTATCCCCTACCAGGGATTCTATTCCCATTCTAATATATATGTACAAAGAATACAAGTATAAATTTATATACAAAATAAAAATCAGAGAACCAGAGAAGCGCCGGTAAATAAAGGAAGCGATAAGGCGTTGATTCCCCTGGGATTTCGTATTATAATAGCAGAACGAAGTGGAAACATTTCGACAAATCAGTAAAGGAGAGTACGCACATGGCAAAGGTTACAAAGAGTATGCTGATCGGAGAACTTCTTACAGTAGACCCTAATATTGCACCAATCCTGATGCGGGCAGGAATGCATTGCCTTGGATGCCCGTCTTCTCAGATGGAATCTCTGGAAGAGGCAGCTATGGTTCATGGACTGGACGCAGATGTTCTTGTAGCACAGATCAATGATTTTCTCGGAGAGTAAGCAGTATCTGCTGTTTTACTGAAAAAAGACCGCTGTTGGAAATATGGATCAGCCATATCAGGGATGATCGTATTTCTGACAGCGGTTTATTTTTTGAAAATTTAAAGTTTAAGAAGTTTCTGAAGGGCATCATCTGCGATCAGTGTACCATGTTCACGAAGATAAGCCTCCCCGGCAGGAGTAAATGCACGACCAACTCCGTACTCAGAAAGAATGTTGCATACTTTATTAAACTCTTCCGGAGTGCAGTCAGACTGATGGAGAACAAGCTGGTATACTCCATCCTCGCCTTCGCGATAAAGGGTATTGTTTCCGGTAAAGAAACCGTTCATACCATGAGAAGCAGCGATAACATCGTCAAGTCCTGGGAAAGAGTACAGACGGATAAGCCGTACAGAATTCTCGGAAGCCTGTGAAGCATCCGGATTTTCCGGATTCGGTGATGCTGCGGGTTCGGATTTCTTTTCTTCCGGCTTCTGGGGAAGATTCTTAAGTTTGGATTCACAGAGTTTCTGGAAGATATCAATGATATTATCGGCTCCGTCAATCTCAACGGTATCCGAAGGCTTATTTCCTTTAAATGGAGCAAATTTGGAAAAACGGGTATCCAGTTCTTCAGGATCTTCCACCTTGGTGATGATAAGAATGATACTTTCCGCACTTACGGGAATTGCTTCGATCATCAGTGGAATGTTATCAGCTTCAAAACCAAACTGTATCTGAGCCTGCTGCATCATATCACGGAAGAGACGTTTGGCCTTCTCTGTTCCGTAAGCAAGTTCACTGATACGGATCTGGTGACTGTCCAGATCTTCCTTCGTCAGTGTGCAACGGATCTGATTGTCGTTGATCTTTTCTATTTTCATATAATCACATCCTATGGTCAATAAATTTAATCTTTTACATACTGTATTATATAACAGTTATATACAAGATGTAAAGATGCAGAATCTGATGAAAAAATAAAATTTCCGGATAAAAATAAATTTTTTTTTATAATCGGATAAAAGACTTGCATCTGAAAAGAAAAACGGTATAATAAAAACAGAAAAGCTGTCCGATCCATAGAAACAGGAAGACAGTAAAGATAGCTTAAAGTCATACTTTTTCTGAAGATAAGATCTCTGTGCAGATTTCATCGGCGTTTCTGCCGCAGCACAGAATAAATTTTTCCCCCTTTTTATTTATGTTTATGCAATATAAATTGGATCAGGACAGCTTTTCAAGAACCGTTGCTGGTGTTTTCTGAAAATCAAACCAGGAAAGGAGGTCGGGATACGGAAAATATATCACAGGTAAAAAAGAAATCCGCAAAAACCCTTCGCAGGGAACTAAAGCTTTACCGTGAAAACGGAGTTTCCCTTTATCTCAACGGTGAGCCCAGTACTCCGAAAAAAATCGCAAAAGCCTGTCAGATTGCGGAAGATGGAGTTTACATGCGGGATTATACGGAAGATGAAGAAGGCCATATTGCCTGTGTAAGCTTTGATTTAATTCGAAAAATGTAATACAACTTAAGAGAAAGCGGTTCCCCGGACGCAGAAGTTCCCCGGAACTCATACATACCATGTGGGGAACCGAAATTATAAAGAAACTGTGAAAATTTATTAAAAGTCGATTTTTGTAACGAAACGCAGAAGAAATATGTTATAATGAAAAAAATTATGACATTTATACCGAAAGGAAAAAAACAATGATAAAAAAACATATGCCGGTCCTGGTGGTATGTCTGCTGATCGTTCTGGTTTCTCTTATAGGAGGAGCCGTTTATGGAATTAACAAACTGATTCCGACCAGTAAGCAGATGGATCTGACAGAGTATTACGGTCAGAATGCAGATGGAGAGGCTTCACTGGTAGCAGGAACACAGAAACTCGAACAGAAAGCTCTGATCTCAGGAGATGAGGTTTATATTCCGCTGGATGTGGTAAATGGATATCTGAATCAGAGATATTATTGGGACAGTGCAAATAAAAAGATCCTGTATGCGACACCAACCAGTCTTACAGAGGAGGCAGCATCGGATCAGCCTGGCGGAAACGTATGGCTGAAGGAGAGTACTGTTTATCTGAAACTGGATTATGTGAAGAAATATACAGATATCGATTCATATATATATAAAGACCCTGCGAGAATAGCAATTCAGTATAAATTCAGCAATGTGCAGACGGTAACTGTAAAGAAGGATACCGTGATCCGGTACCGGGGCGGGATTAAATCCAAGATCCTGACAAAAACAGCAAAAGATACAGTTCTCAGGCTGATGAACGAAGGAGAAGACTGGGATCAGGTAGCCACAGATGACGGATATATTGGATACATCCAGAAAAAGAAAGTAAGTGCAGCGGATACAACCGACTATAAGCGGAGTTTTAAAGCGGAAGCTTATTCTTATTTCACGATGGATGAGCCTGTAAATCTTGCATGGCATCAGGTTACGAGTACAGACGCCAACAACTATTTCGCGGATACTACCCAGAATATGACAGGGGTGAATGTGATCTCACCGACCTGGTTCTCTGTTTCGGATAATGATGGAAATGTGAGCAGCCTTGCATCAGGGGAATATGTGATGCAGGCACATGAGAAAGGCCTGAAAGTATGGGGCCTGGTGGATAATTTCAGTGAGAATATGAGCACAACAACGGTTCTTTCCAATACAGCCGCAAGGCAGAATCTGGAGAACCAGCTGGTTACATATGCACTGAAGGCAGGTCTGGATGGAATTAATGTTGATTTTGAATCCCTGAGTGAGGATGTGGGAATCCATTTTCTACAGTTTCTGAGAGAACTTTCCATTCAGTGTCATGAGAATAATCTGGTACTTTCTGTAGATAATCCGGTTCCGGAGGATTTTACAAGTCATTATGACAGAGCGGAACAGGGAAAAGTTGTGGATTATGTGATTATTATGGGATATGATGAGCATTATGTAGGATCCGATGCAGGATCCGTGGCTTCTCTTCCATGGGTGGAACAGGGAGTCAAGGATACACTTGCGGAAGTCCCGGCCAAGAGAACTATTCTTGCAATTCCGTTTTATACAAGACTCTGGAAAACAACAGATGGAGGAGCTCTGACCAGTGAAGCAATCGGAATGGATCAGGCACAGCAGGCAATCAGTGATAATGGAGCGGAGACTTACTGGGATAAGACAACCAGCCAGAATTACGGAACCTATGAAGGAGACGGCGCTACATACCAGATCTGGCTTGAGGATTCCAAGTCGATTGCGGAAAAAGTAAAACTTATCCCCAAATATAAACTGGCAGGCGTGGCGGAATGGAAACTGGGATTTGAGAACAGTGGAATCTGGAGCGTCATTACAGAAAATCTGTCCTGACAAAAGAAAACAATATATTTTATGCAATGAAAGCACTCCTGGCGACATATATTAAACTAAATACGCCGGGGGTGTTTTGCGTTGAAAAAGCGAGGGATAGAAATCGGAATGGCAGTTCTCATGCTGGTCTGCTTTTATATTCTGTCAAGGGAGGCAGCAGAGGCAACGGAGAAACTGAAAGATGTATCAGGGAATATACAGGCCGGACAGATGATTCTGGTAGATGCCGGGCATGGAGGAATTGACTCCGGGATGGTAGGAATAGAGGGACTTAAAGAGAAGGGAATCAATCTGGAAATAGCAATAAAACTGAAAGCAGTTCTTGAGAAAAGGGGCTTTACGGTTATGATGACCCGGGAGGAAGATAAAGGCCTTTATAAAGATAATACACAAAATATGAAAGCGCAGGATCTGCAAAATCGGATTGCAATGATAAAGGAATATGCACCGGTGCTTTCTGTGAGCATCCATCAGAACAGCTACAGTGATCCCCAGGTAAAGGGACCACAGGTATTTTATTATGCGGATTCTGAAAACGGAAGAAATCTGGCTCTGGCAATCCAGGAAGAACTGAATCGACAGCTTTCAGTTGCACGTCCACGTGAAGCGAAAGGAAACAGGACCTATTATCTGCTGAAAAGAAGCCCCAGTGTGATCAATATTGTAGAGTGTGGATTTCTGACAAATCCGGAAGAAGCACAGCTGTTAAAAAAAGAAGAGTATCAGACGAAGATTGCCATGTCTGTGGCAGACGGTATTGATACATATCTTGCCAGCCAGGAAGAACACGAAAAAAATTGAAAAAAATGTGAATAGCCTTTTCACAGGAAGGCTATTCTGCTATACTTTACGTGAATTGAGGAGAATCTTATGTTTGGAATCTTTTATCTTATATTATGCGTGTTAACAGGAATGGAAATGGCGGGGTGTCTGTTTCCGCAGCAGATAACTGAAAAAGGAAATCGGATATGGGTGATCCTTCCGGCGGCTTTTGGAACGGGAGTTCTGATGCTGACTTGGGCAGTATATGTGGTTTCCTGGATGTTCAGTGTATGTGCGGGAGCAGAACATCCTCTTTTTTATGGAAATATTATTGTGATGTCGGTGACTGTGCTGTGTCTTCTTGGAATTTTCATCCGGAAGCGAAAAAGAACAGAAAAAATGTTTCCGGTATCGGAGAAGATGATCAGTAGAAAATGGATCCTGCGAAAAGAAATTTTACTTTTTGTGGTTCTGACGGCGTTTGTAACAGTAATGATGTTTTATGTCTTCCATATGAAAGACGGTCTTCTGTATTCGGGATTTTCCGTGTATGGTGATTATGCACCTCATACCGCAATGATGAGATCTTTTTCCAGAGGAAATAATTTTCCTACGCAGTATCCGCATTATGGAGGGCAGGACGTAAAGTATCATTTTATGTTTCAGTTTCTGGTAGGAAATCTGGAATATCTGGGGCTTCGGCTGGATCTGGGATATAATCTGGTAAGTATCATGTCTCTTTCCGGTTTTCTTATGGTCCTTTATGGAATCAGTTATCGGATGTTCCGGAGTTTCTGGGCCGGTGCTGCTGCTATGGTTTTCTTTTTCTTTCGCAGCGGAACTGCGTTCTGGCAGTATCTGTGGGAAAATGCGAAAGCAGGGAATCTTATCCAGGCACTGAAAGAGAACACAGAGTTCATTGGTTATACCACAAATGAAAACTGGGGATTATGGAATTTTAACGTATATCTCAATCAGAGACATCTGGCATTCGGGCTTCTGATCGTTGCAGTGGCTGTATGGATCTTCATGGACTGGGTAGAGGCTGGCTGCGGACACAAAGAGCATGGCTGGCTGTGGATCAGAAAACGTATTTTCTCAAAAGAAGCATGGGCATTCCGGAATGTGGAAATTGCAATTTTGCTGGGACTGTTCCTGGGTCTGACCGCTTTCTGGAATGGAGCTGCACTGATCGGGGGACTTTTGATCCTGGCTGGTTTTGCTGTATTTTCTGATGGAAAGCTGGATTATGCGGTGTGTGCGGCGCTGGCGGTATTCTTTTCGGAACTGCAGTCGAAGATTTTTGTGTCAGGAAGTGTGATGTCCCCTTCCTTTTACTGGGGATTTCTGGCAGAGAACAAGAGCATTTCAGGGGTACTCTGGTATCTGGTGGAGATCAGTGGATTTTTCTTTGTAGGACTGGTCGTGGCATCTGTATTTTTTAAAAGAAATGAGAGAGTGGTACTGGGGGGCTTTTTGCTTCCGGCAGTATTTGCGTTTGTGGTGTCCCTGACCCCGGATATCAATGTGAACCACAAATATATCATGATCTCCTATGCATTTGCGGCAGTGCTGTGGGGAGGGATACTCCGAAGCATATTTTTCGAGTTCAGAAAGAAAAGAATAAAATGGGCAGGCGCGGCCGTCTGTATTATTATGAGCATCTGTCTGACTGCAACCGGAGTTTACGATTATGTGATCATTTTGAGGGATAATGATTCCGGACACAGAATGACAGTAAACATGGAAAGCAGTCTTACAGACTGGCTTTCTGAAAATCTTGGGAAAAATGATCTTCTTCTGACCCCGGAATATACGATGAACGAGGTTACAATGTCTGGTGTGATGATGTACTGCGGATGGCCGTATTACGCCTGGTCGGCAGGATATGATACCAATTACCGCGCCGGACAGGCTGTGCTCATCTATACGACAGATGATCCGGAGATACTGAAAGCGACTGTGAAACAGGAGAAGATCACGTATATTCTGTTTGAGGACAACATGGAATTTGAGCAGCAGGAGTGTCGAGAGGATGTCATCAGGGAGACATATCCGCTGGTGTATACCTCGGAAGATGGGAGAATAAGAATCTATGAAACATGACAGCTTATATATCATTATGCCGGCATACAATGAAGAAAAAAATATCGGGACAGTGATCGAACAGTGGTATCCGGTCGTGGAGAGGATCGGAGGAGAAAGCCGCCTGGTGATTCTTAATGATGGAAGCAGAGATGGCACTTATGAAATGATTCGGAAATATCAGAAAAAATACGAGCGTCTTATCGGGATCGACAAACCAAATGAAGGACACGGGGGAACTATCCTCCGAGGATATCATTATGCAGTGGATGCCGGAGCGGGTTATATATTTCAGACCGATTCCGATGGCCAGACACTTCCTGATGAATTCTGGCAGTTCTGGAAAAAGCGTAAAACATGCGGGTTACTGATCGGTTACAGAAAAAAAAGAGAAGATGGTTTTTCCAGGCTTTTTGTGACAAGAGTGCTGAGACTGGTACTGTTTCTGACCTTTGGGACATGGGTAAAAGATGCGAATACACCGTATCGTCTGATGAATGCGAAACAGTTGTCGAAAGTGCTGAAAAAGATCCCGGACGGATTTTTTCTTTCCAATGTTCTGATGACGGTAATTTATGAGAAGCATCATCTGCATGTGGAGTATATACCGATTACATTCCGTCCGCGTCAGGCAGGTAAAAATTCTATTAATATGAAACGCATCATAAAGATCGGCAGACAGGCATTTGGAGATTTTATCCGCCTTCGCCACAGAATCTGATACAGGAGGAAGAACGATGAAAATACAAATCAGAAAAATACTTCCGGAATCCATTGCGGCGGTAATTCTGATCGCACTTTCCGCATATCTCCTCGGAGGAGATGTGTGGACATTCTGGACCTGGTGGCTCCTTGCACTGTTTATGGGAATGGTTGCCATGCCAGTGACGGGAAGACTTTTTGAGGGATTTGAAGATAAAGGATGGCTGTTTTCAAAAGCACTGGCGATTGCAGTAACCGGATTTTTAACCTGGTTTCTGGTGGCAGTAAAACTTCTTCCGTTTACAGCTGCAACCTGCATAGGAGTATCTGTGATCTGCGGGATCTTCTGCGCCATTCTTTTTCATGTACAGCTGAAAAAGGGGATAGAATGTTACCCATCCGGAAAAATCCAGCTGATTGTTCGTGAAGAACTTCTTTTCTTCGGAATTTTTCTTCTCTGGACTTATCTGGCGGGATTCCGTCCACAGGCATATGGAACAGAGAAATTTATGGATTATGGATTTATGGAGGCGATGATGCGCAGCAAAACACTTCCTGCCCGTGATCTGTGGTATTCTCAGGGAACCATTAATTATTATTACGGAGGGCAGTATTTTGCGGTATTTCTCACGAAGCTTACAGGAAGCAGAGTAGAAGTAACCTACAATCTGATGCGTACTTTTGTAGCCGCTTTTGCATTTGTATATCCGTTTTCCCTGGTAAGACAGATGGCAAAGGACAGATTGTACGGACGCATGTCTGGGATAAAAAAATATCTTCCGTCACTGGCTGGAGTGACAGGTGGAATTGCGGTTTCCATTGCAGGAAATGTGCATTACATTGTATATCGCTGCGTGCTGCCTCTGATCCATAAAATTCAGGGAGTGGCAGAAACTGCCAGCTACTGGTTCCCGGATGCAACCCGATATATCGGTTATAATCCGGTGAATGAAAGTGACAAGACCATTCATGAATTTCCATGTTATTCCTTTGTACTGGGGGATCTTCACGCTCATGTGGTCAATGTAATGTTTGTTACCTTTCTTGTAGGGATGCTTTATGCATGGATGAAAAAAATCCGAAGTGCAGGTCCGGAACCGGAAAAACAGGATGTTAGGGATCTCTGGCTGAAGCAGCTTCTGATGCCGCATATCCTTCTGGCCGCAGTTCTTCTGGGAATGTTCCAGTGGACAAACTACTGGGATTTTGTGATTTATTTTGTTGTGACAGGCGGTGTCGTTCTGATCGCAAATATTATTCGATTTGAGGGGAAAGTAACCAGGATTCTGGCAGTAACAATTGCTCAGGCAGTGGAGATCATTGCGGTTTCCTATCTTGTGATCTTACCGTTTACTCTGAAATTTGAAACCATGGTTCAGGGAGTGGCTCTTGCACAGCATCATTCTCTGTGGTACCAGCTTCTGATCCTCTGGGGACTTCCGGTGTTTCTTACTGTGCTTCTGATCATCTCTGTTCTTACAGAAAAAATGAAAGGAATGAAGCACAAGAGCCTGTACAGACTTCTGGAGGCAGTTTCGGTTCCGGATCTGTTTGCTGTGATCATGGGACTTTGTGCGATTGGATTGATCCTTATTCCGGAAATTGTTTATGTAAGGGATATTTATGAGAATGGTAATGCGCGAGCCAACACCATGTTCAAACTTACCTATCAGGCATATATTCTGTTTGGGATGACTATGGGATATGGGATTTACCGGATGCTTGTAGTATCGAAGCAGAAAATCATCCGGATCTTTTCCGGTATTGGCCTTTTTGTGCTGATCTGGACGGTAGGATATTTTGGAAATGCTGTGCACTCCTGGTTCGGGGAGGTATGGAATCCTTCAAATTATCAGGGATTGAATGCTACTACATTTCTGGAAACAGATTTTCCGCAGGATGCGGCGGCAATCCGCTGGCTGAAAGATAACATTGAGGGATCGCCTGTGGTGCTGGAAGCTAATGGAGACAGTTACACAGGATATGAGAGAGTTTCGGCCACCACAGGACTTCCGACAGTGCTTGGCTGGTATGTTCACGAATGGCTTTGGAGAAATAATGTGCCGGATCTTAATGAGAAGAGTGCTGATATTCAGACAATTTATACTTCCACAGATGAAGAAAAGGTGAAGGAACTGATACAGCGATATGATATTTCGTATATCTTTGTAGGCGGACAGGAAAAAGAAAAATATGGCACAGAGCTGAATGACAGTCTCCTCCAGAGTCTTGGCAGTATTGTCTTTGAAGATGATACATCAGGAACTTATATTGTGAAAGTGGAGCAGGATTGACAATTTTTCCATAACAACGCTATAATAAAGTAACTATATGTATGGCAGCGAGAGGAGGATATTATGAACAGAATTGACAGGCTTTATATGGAAATGATACGTTACTATCAGGGTGACCCGAAGCATATTCAGCACTTTGTAAAGGTTCACAGCTTTTCAAGGCTGATCGGACAGGGAGAGGGACTGGACGAAGATACAATGTATATACTGGAAGCTGCAGCCCTTGTTCATGATATTGGAATCAAGGTTGGAATGGAGAAATATGGACGGTCTGACGGAAAGACGCAGGAAGCAGAGGGACCGGCAGCAGCCAGGGAGATGCTTACACACCTTGGATTTAAGGAGCAGGTGATCCGTAGAGTGGAATATCTGGTGGGACATCATCACACCTATAAAGACATTGACGGGCTGGATTATCAGATCCTTGTAGAAGCGGATTTTCTTGTAAATTACTTTGAGAACGGACTTGATAAAGAGCACATTAAAAAAAGTGCAGAAAAGATATTTAAGACAGAAACCGGTAAAAAAATTGTAAAAGAGATGTTTTTCCCGGAAGCTTTTCAGAAATCAGAGACCTGGGCACAGGATGCGCTGCAGGATCTGGAGGATTTTATTGAAGAACAGGGGATTTATATCAGACAGTAATGGAGTGTAAGATGAAAGCAGAAATAGCAGTTATGACAGCGGAAAATATAGACAGGGATGCGATAGCCAGAGGTGGCGAGATCCTGAAAAAAGGAGGTCTCGTGGCATTTCCGACAGAGACGGTATACGGCCTTGGAGGAAATGCGCTGGACCCGAAGGCATCCATGAAAATATATGCGGCAAAGGGCAGGCCTTCTGATAATCCTCTGATCGTACATATTGCGGATATTCATGATCTGGATAGGATTGTTACAGAGGTTCCCGAAAAAGCAAGGATCCTTGCAGAGAAATACTGGCCCGGTCCGCTGACTATGATTCTGCCGAAAGCAGATATCGTACCAAAAGAAACGACAGGCGGGCTCGACAGTGTAGCGGTACGTTTTCCAAGTGACCGTATCGCACAGGAACTGATTCTGGCGGCAGGAGGATATGTGGCAGCGCCAAGCGCCAATACTTCCGGAAGACCAAGTCCCACCACAGCAGGACATGTAGTGGAGGACCTGGGAAATGCCATTGATATGATCATTGATGGTGGACAGGTAAATATCGGACTGGAATCTACGATCGTGGATTTTACAGAGGAAGTGCCGGTTGTCCTGCGTCCGGGATATATTTCGCTCGAAATGCTGCGTGAAACGTTGGGAGATGTCCGGATGGATAAGGGTCTGATCAAACCGGACAGTAAGGTACATCCGAAGGCTCCGGGAATGAAATACCGTCATTATGCCCCAAAAGCAGATCTTGCGATCGTGGAAGGCCCGGACGAGAGAGTGATCGCAGAGATTGAAAAGAGAGCGCTGGAAGCGGAGAAAAATGGAGATACAGTGGGAATTATCGCAACCGATGAAACAAAAGACAGATATTCCCATGGAATCATAAAAAGTATTGGAAGCAGAGAACAGGAAGAAACCATCGCACATCATCTTTATGAGGTGTTGCGTGATTTTGACAGCTGTAATGTAAGTGCCATTTATTCTGAGGCATTTTTTACACCAAAAATGGGACAGGCGATCATGAACCGCTTACTGAAGGCGGCTGGTCATAAAATTATTAATGTTGAGGAGGAAACAAAATGATAGCACTGGGATGTGATCACGGCGGGTACGAGCTGATGCAGGAGGTCAAAAAACATCTGGAAGAGAGAGGACTGGAGTATAAAGATTTCGGATGTAATGGCCCTGAATCTGTAGATTATCCGGTTTACGGAAAAAAAGTTGCCGAGGCTATTGTAAACGGTGAATGTGAGAATGGTATTCTGATCTGTGGTACAGGAATCGGAATTTCCATCACGGCAAACAAGTTTAAGGGAATCCGTGCAGCACTTTGTACGGACTGCTTTACAGCCGAGGCTACCAGACTTCATAATGATGCCAATATCCTTGCTATGGGAGGACGCGTGGTAGGTCCTGGACTTGCTCTGAAGATTGTGGATACATTTCTGGATACCCCGTTTTCCGGCGATGAGCGTCATATCAGAAGGATCAATATGATCGAGGACTAAGCTTATGGATAACAAAGGACAGAAACGGCAGGGATATCTTTCCTGGGATGAATATTTTATGGGTGTTGCCATGCTTTCCGGCATGCGCTCCAAAGATCCTCATTCACAGGTTGGTGCCTGTATTGTAAGTGAAGACAATAAGATCCTGTCAATGGGATATAATGGCTTTCCCAAGGGATGTTCCGATGATGAATTCCCGTGGGGAAGAGAAGGGGAGCCACTGGATACCAAATATCTTTATGTGACTCACAGTGAGCTGAATGCCATCTTGAATTACAGAGGCGGAAGCCTGGAGGGAGCAAAGCTTTATGTATCACTGTTCCCGTGTAATGAATGTGCCAAAGCCATTATCCAGGCAGGAATCAAAACAATCGTGTATGACTGCGACAAATACGCAGATACACCTTCAGTGATCGCATCAAAAAAAATGCTGGATGCGGCAGGCGTACGGTATTATAAATATAACCGGACAGATCGGGAGATTACGATCAAGGTGTAAAAAATAACAGAAATAAGAAAAAAATAGCAGCTGGACACCGGATGTATATATCATCAGGGTTTCAGCTGCTGTTTTTATGTGTATTTAGAAGAGCGGATCATCTGACCCGGATAAATCTGCGGGAGATATTTTCTGCGGAAACTTCAGGCATACTTTAAAGAGATCACCGTCCAGATAAAGCTCAAAAGTTCCACCCTGAAGCTGAGTCAGGCTCTGGGCAATGGACAATCCAAGTCCGCTGCCCTCTGTATTTCTGGCAACATCGCCGCGGATAAAACGTTCGGTCAGTTCTTCGGCAGGGATATTCAGAGGCTGTGCAGAAATATTTTTCAGAGTAAAGATAACCTGATCATGTTTCAGAAGTACTTCGGCATAGACTCTTGTATTTTCCATGGCATATTTCAGGATATTGCCGAAAAGATTTTCAAGAATACGCCACATACGTCTGCCGTCGGCAGAGATCATGGCCGGAGTATCCGGGAAATGCGTCATTAACGTCAGATGCCGGTCTGCCAGACGTTCTTCAAATTCTCCCATCACCTGATAGAGCATTTCCACAAAATTGATATCAGTCATCTCCAGAGTCAGATTTCCGGTGCTTGCTTTGGAAGCTTCCACCACATCTTCTGTAAGACTTTTCAGTCGGTGAGCTTTTGCGTCCAGGACTTCCAGATATTTCAGGACTTCCGGATCTGTAAAATTTTTTCGTTTCAGAAGATCCACGTAATTGATGATGGAAGTCAGTGGTGTTTTCAGATCATGAGAAACATTGGTAATAAGTTCTGTTTTTAAGCGCTCATCTTTCAGACTTTTTTCTACGGCAGCATCCAGGCCGTCACCGATACGGTTGATATACTGGGCCATTGTTTTCTGATCTCCATGAAGCTTTTCTTTCGGGATCTTGTAAGAGAGTTCTCCATCCGTGATCCGCTTCAGACCATCAAGGAGAAGTTCCCGGCCAAGGGCTGTTTTGTAGACGAAGAAAAGTGCACCAAGATCCAGAAGAAAGAGAAGCAGAAATATCACAAACCAGCCATCAGATGCAGAAACCAGGATACTGAGGAAAAATTCAAGAAAAAGAAATATGCCAAGTGCCAGCAGCATACGGATCCGGCTGATGGTGTTTCTGGAGAAAAATTCGATCAGTTTACCGGCTTTCTGAAGGCACAGAAAGAGAAAATGCAGGCATTTGCGAAGCAGGCTGTTTTTCCAGAGGGTGTGTGCCTTGACTCTGCGGATCAGGCTTAAGTAACCGGTCCAGAACAGGCAGGAAATCAGAAAGATGATTATTCCAATGATGATCATGGAAGCGATATGGTTACTGGTGTTATACTGCAGATTTAGCCCTGTGGTTAATATGCCAAGTGCCGGGATACATACAAGTACTGTCGCTATTTCGGTATAGATCCGGTCAAAAAAGTTCAGATCCGGTTGCGTATTGCCTGTATTGGAGTTATCGGAATTCCTTCTTCCTGTATGGACAGTAAGCCAGATAAAATCTGCGATAAAGAGAAGAAAGCTGATCACGGAGATTACAGCAGCCGGAATAAATAAAGTACGGTAAGTCTGAAAATACTGTTTCGCAGTCCGGATGGAATCATATGCAGGAAGGCTGGTGTCATCAATCCAGGCAAGGAAACTGCAGTTTTCATCATATGTGGAGTTTCGAAGGCAATCGATCCAGTTCCCCACAGAGGGGCTTGCAGCTGCGGAAAGGTTCAGATTTGTAAGACCGCCCTGAGTATCTTTTTCATCTCTGGCAGTGTCATTGACATTAAGGAGCACATAAGGCTTTTTGATTGAAAAACCGGAAATATGAGTCAGATCGGAAGTATAGCTGGCATCTGTGTTTGTGAAGATTTTTTTTGATATATTATCCGTATAGGCATAACGGATATTGGATTGCGCACTGTTGTATTCATCCAGTGCCTGAGAGGCCACAGTCCAGTTGGAAAAAAGCTCCCGGGCATTAGCAAGCTGCTCAAAGGCATCGGTCAGAGTTCCTTTGAATCTTCTGTTTTTTGATGAAGTGGAATTCATATAATCCAGAAGACTGTCATATCCTTCCGGTGCACAGGGAATTTCAAGGCTTGGAGTGAGCATATCTGCCACATCGGTGTAAACTACATTTCCATTTTTGCCGGTAATGTTTTTCAGAGGTTCCTGTGACTGAATTCCTTCGTCTGTATATTCAGCTTTCAAAGAAGAAAGAATCCGTTTTGTCCAGTCATTGTGGGAAATTCCTTCGGATTTCAGAGCACCTGGAGTGGCGTTTAACTGCAGGGTTCCATTTTCCAGAGCTTTTTTGAAATCAGAATAGTACATATATTTTGTTTCGCCTTCCGGGGTGGTGAGCCCCAGGACAATCCAGTCATCATTGGAAGTGATACTCTGCGAGCTCCATTCCTTAAGATCGTTGAAGGAGTAGGCAAGTCCGGAAGTGTTTTTAAAGGAGAGAGAATTTCCGTTATAAAGTTCTCCGAGATCAATGTATGCGCTTTCGGCTGTTTTATCCAGGATTTCCCTGGCAGAGATTCCGGTCAGGATCGCAGAAGCTTTTGAGTAGAAGTTGTCAGCAAAAGCAGAAGTCTGGAAATAATCTTTTGTTTTCAGATCATCCACAGAGTCCATCTGGATACCCGCCCGAATCACCAGTGTCGCTGAAAAGAACATGATCAGAGGCAGGATCAGAGCAAGGACAAGAGCAGGAATTCCCATGAGCGATCTGCTTTTTCCTACAGGTTTGTTTGTATTCATAATACCCCTTTCTGAAGTGCGAAGACTTCATGTACCGGATGGTTTACCGGCTCAGTTTTTCGATTTTGTAACCCAGTCCCCAGACAACTTTCAGATAACGGGGTTCTCTGGGATTGATCTCGATCTTTTCACGGATATGGCGGACGTGGACAGCTACTGTGTTGTCTGCTGCCAGAGCGTCTTCATTCCAGATACTTTCATAAATCTGTGTTGTGGAAAAAACACGTCCGGGATTTTTCATGAGAAGAAGGAGAATGTTATATTCAATAGGTGTCATACGTACAGGCTCGCCGTCTATCAGAACTTCTTTTTTATCGTCATTTACAGTAAGTCCGCCAGTTGTATAGATATGTTCTGATGTGGCAGATGCGGCTGAACCAAGCTGTGTGTATCGACGCATCTGAGATTTCACTCTTGCGATCAGTTCCAGCGGATTGAAAGGTTTGGTGATGTAGTCATCCGCACCGATGTTAAGTCCGAGGATTTTGTCCGTGTCCTCAGATTTTGCGGACAGGATAATAATAGGCAGCGGATTGCTTTCCCGGATCTTCACGGTTGCCCGGATCCCGTCAAGACGGGGCATCATTACATCAATGATAAGAAGATCCACTTTTTCTGTATGGAGGATATCCAGGGCTTCCTGCCCGTCATAAGCTTTCAGAATGTGATATCCCTCCTGTGTAAGATAGATTTCAATTGCCTCCACGATGTCTTTGTCATCATCGCAAACAAGTATGTTAGCCACTTTTTTGTACCTCCCTGATGTTCTTAGAATAGCAGCCGGAAATTAAGACGAAAGGGGTAAATTCTTAAGATTTCATGAAATCTATTGTACTATATCACATAGGGAGTGTAAATAAAGCGCATGGATTGTTTGTGAAATGAGAAACTCATAGTATGCACAGCAACTCTCAAAAAAATATGAAAGCACAGAACAAACATTCGGTTTACCCTGTACTTTTTTTATATAGGATGATATACTGAAAATATAACCATACTAAAAGAAAACTACCTTAATTTTGGATAAATGAAATTTGATTAAAACAGGAGAAATCACATGGATCATTTCAAATTACACTCCGAATACCAACCCACCGGCGACCAGCCTCAGGCAATCGAGAAACTGGTCAGGGGATTTAAAGAAGGCAACCAGTTTGAGACTTTGCTTGGTGTCACCGGCTCCGGTAAGACCTTCACCATGGCGAATGTCATTGCCCAGTTAAACAAGCCAACTCTGGTACTTGCCCATAATAAAACACTGGCGGCACAGCTTTACGGCGAGATGAAAGAATTCTTCCCGGAAAACGCAGTAGAATATTTTGTCTCCTACTACGATTACTATCAGCCGGAGGCTTATGTCCCGTCCACAGATACCTACATCGCTAAGGATGCATCCACCAACGACGAGATCGATAAACTCCGTCTCTCCGCCACAGCGGCCTTATGTGAGCGGAAAGACGTGATCGTGGTTTCATCCGTATCCTGTATTTACGGCCTGGGTGCGCCCCAGGAATTTTTTGATATGATGATCTCGCTTCGTCCGGGGATGGAGAAGGATCGTGACGAGGTTATCAAACAGCTGATCGATATCCAGTATACAAGAAATGAGATGGATTTTCATAGAGGAACTTTTCGGGTGCGTGGCGATGTGCTGGAAATCTTTCCAGCTAACTCTACAGACCGGGCAGTGCGTGTGGAATTTTTTGGCGATGAGATCGAGCGTATCACAGATATCGATGTGCTTACCGGAGAGATTAAAAGTGTGGAAAGCCATGCAGCGATTTTCCCTGCATCTCATTACGTTGTGCCTCAGGAGCAGATCCGTCGTGCAGCAGATGCCATTTTGGAAGAGATGAAGCAGCAGGTGGAATACTTTAAAAGTGAGGATAAGCTGATCGAGGCTCAGCGAATTGCCGAGAGAACCAACTTTGATGTGGAAATGATGAGGGAAACGGGATTCTGCTCCGGAATCGAGAACTATTCCAGACACCTGACAGGGCTTGCACCGGGGCAGCCGCCGTATACACTGATGGATTACTTCGGAGATGATTATTTACTTATTATAGATGAGTCCCATAAGACAGTTCCCCAGGTTGGCGGTATGTATGCCGGTGATCAGAGCCGTAAACAGACACTGGTGGATTACGGCTTCCGACTTCCGTCTGCCAAGGATAACCGTCCATTGAGCTTTGATGAATTCGAGAACAAGCTTGACCAGGTAATGTTTGTATCTGCGACACCGGGAGAATATGAATATGACCATGAGCTTCTCCGCGCAGAGCAGATCATCCGTCCTACAGGGCTTCTTGATCCGAAGGTGGAGGTGCGTCCGATCGAAGGACAGATCGATGATCTTGTAGCAGAGGTAAATAAGGAAATTGAAAAGAAAAATAAAGTCCTGATCACGACCCTGACCAAACGTATGGCAGAGGACCTTACCGATTATATGAAGGATCTGGGAATCCGTGTCCGATACCTTCATTCAGATATTGACACTCTGGAGCGTGCGGAAATCATCCGCGATATGCGCCTGGATGTGTTTGATGTGCTAGTCGGGATCAACCTTCTGCGAGAAGGACTGGATATTCCGGAGATCACACTGGTTGCGATCCTGGACGCAGATAAAGAGGGCTTTCTTCGTTCGGAGACTTCCCTGGTACAGACTATCGGCCGTGCAGCACGAAACAGCGAAGGCCATGTTATCATGTATGCAGACAATATGACAGAATCTATGGAAAAAGCAATCTCGGAGACAGAAAGAAGGAGAGCGATACAGGAGGCTTACAACAGGGAGCATGGCATCACTCCAACCACGATCAAGAAGGCGGTCCGTGATCTGATCGCTGTTTCGAAGAAGGTGGCAGAGACAGAAGTGAAGCTTAAAAAGGATCCGGAATCCATGAACCGAAAAGAACTGACGAAGGTGATCGCTCAGGTAGAGAAGCAGATGCGTGCTGCGGCAGCAGACCTGAATTTCGAGCAGGCTGCTGAGCTGAGAGACAAGATGCTCGAATTAAAAAAGAATTTGGAAGAATTAACGGAATAGGCTGCGAAGCAGCTGACAGTACAACACCCCTGGCTGTTACAGCCAGGGGTGTTGTCGGGTATGCTCGATCTGTTTTTAGGAAAAGCTTATTTTGTAGTTGAAAAGCCCAGGGAGCGCAGGGTGATGCCGGAGCCCTTGAGAAGATCAGCCCAATATGGAACAGCCATATCCAGAGTGTCGTTGGCAAGCTCGGAAGCATCTTTTTGTGTCAGGACCTCATAAGGATCTGTAAGCTTCTGGAAGTGGAAGGATAAATTAGAGGATTCATTCCTGATGGCGGAAAGCGGAGCGGAGCTGCTCATAGTGGCGATCAGTGTACCGGATTCATCATCAGGAAGTATGCTCATGTAAAAATAAAAGTTTAAAGAAGCCGCAGTAGAATTCATCGGGAAAGTCAAAGTAATATCACTTTTTAAATCATCATGGCTGGAAAACCGGAAATAGAATTTAAAACTGTTGTTTTTTGGAATGTATGTGATACTTCGATATTCATCTACGGAAACCTGCATAGAAGAAGATGACGAACCCAAACCGCCTAAATCCATATCGATTTTTTTTGATTCATCGTGTGTGTTAAGCTCGATTTTTACGCTTCCATCACTGGCCTTTTTGCCTTTGCTCAGAATGTGGTTTTTTAATTTTATGCCGGGCTTCGGAGCTGCGGTAGGGGTTGGTTTTGCCGGAGCAGCGGTGGGAGCTGGCTTTGCTGGAGCAGCTTTTTTCTGGATTTTAACCTTGCAGACAAAGCGGATTCCGTTTACCTGAGCAGTAATTGTAGCATTTCCTGCAGATTTTGCAAAAAGTTTGCCTGCTTTGTTTACAGTGACGATTTTGGAATTGCTGCTCTTCCAGGTGATCTTCTGATTGGTACCACTAAGCTTCAGCTGATATGTCTGACTGACTTTCAGAGTTACTGCGGTTTTGTTCAGCTTCGGGGCATGTACAGTGACTTTGCAGGTGTATTTTCTTTTGGAAACGGTTCCTGTAATGGTGGCAGAGCCTTTAGCCTTTGCCTGAAGCTTGCCTGCTTTGTTTACAGCGACGATCTTGGAATTGCTGCTCTTCCAGGTGATTTTCTGCCCTTTTTTGAGACCGGTGATCTTCAGTGTTCTGCTCTGCCCCTTGATCATGGTAAGCTTGGAAGAACTGATCCTGGGAGCGGCCTCTGTAACACAGACTGTGCCAGGCAGAATTGCCGATTCTGCCGGAAACATGGCCAGTACAAAGACCGTCATCAGGGATATCAGGATTTTTTTCCATTTTTTCATAGCGATCCCTCCTTCGAAAAAATATGATGGTTCTCTTTATTGATTATAAGTAAAATTCCGGAGAAGGGCACTGGCATTTGTGCCAGTAACTTTGTTATAAAGAAGAGAAGAAGTTATGTATGCTGTTCCCGATAGGCGGAAGGGGTGATCCCCATTTTCTTTTTGAAGCTGGTGCTGAAATAATATTGATTGGCATAACCACACTTCAGGCTGATCTCCTTCAGACTCATAGTAGTCGTAGTCAGGTAACGGGCGGCTGCGGAAATTCGCTGAGATGTGATAAAGTCACTGAGACTGATTCCCTGATTTTTTTTGAAAAGAGCACTTAAATAAGCAGGGCTTACATTGGCAGAGGCAGCAATATCATTGAGGCAGAGCGTATTGTCAGTGTAGTGTTCGTTGATATAGGAAATCACCAGTTCGCAGAGCTTCTGGTGATAATCATTCATGGAGGAATCAAGCTTCCGACATAAAAGATGGCACAGATCCTTCAGCCATTGACATAGCTCTTCCGTATTATGAAACTCATTTATGTGGTTGTAAACATACAAAATTTTAGCTTCAAGGTCATGCGTATCCAGATTTAATTCATAGAAAAATTTCAGGATCCGGCCAAGAAGAGAATAAATCTGTATGAAAGCGAAATTCTTTGTGCGAAATTTCTGGGTAAGCCAGTCGGAAAAATTCTGAAACCAGAGATCTATGGCAGAGGTATCCTTTTTACAGAGAAGCCGGATCAGTTCATCTTCCTTTGTATCTGAAAAATCTGCAACAGACAGATCGGAACCCAGGGCCTCTCTTCCGTCAAAGATATTCTGATGCGGGAAAAAGAATCTGTATTCCAGTGCATGTACGGCGCTTTTATAAGAATGGTTCAGGTTCCAAAAATCCTGGACAATTGTTCCAATACCTGCGTTGAGAGAAAGCCCCAGTGGCTGGCAGGCATCTGCGATTGATGAAATAAGTCCGCTGGTAAGCTGGCGGAAGCTGTTGGACTGACAGCCGCTGTGTCCCAGAATGCACAGATAGCCATCCATATCCGGGAGAAGATACACAAAATCAAGAGAAGCGGTTTCCTCAGTTATCAGATCCTGAAGGTTGAAAAGCTCCATCTGAAACTTTTCAATCCCGTAAACAGCTTTTAGATCCGGAGCATTTTCAAGCTCCAGAATAACAACTGTATAAAAATCATAATTCAGCTCCAGGTTCAGATACTTAAGATAAGGCTTCAGTCGGTAGGCTGCTTCAGAAGACGGAAGGTGTGTGATCTCGCGGAAAAATTTTTCCGTAAGAAGAGGCCTGCTTTGCTTCAGAAGCTGGAGATTTTTCTGTTCCTTTTCCATCAGTGCAAAAGCGTTTTTTACCTTCTGGATAAGATAGGCATAATCCAGAGGCTTTTCGATATAATCCAGAGCACCGAGGAGCAGAGCGCGTCTTGCATATTCAAATTTATCATAGGCACTGATCAGGATGATCTTCACCATAGGATTGATCTCAAGAGCTTGACGGCTCATGGAAATGCCGTCAAGATCAGGCATTTCAATGTCAGAAATGATCAGATCTGCCGGTTCTTTTTTCATGGCTTCGATAGCAGAGGTTCCATTGTAGCAGACATGGATGATCTCTGCATTCAGTGTTTCCCAGTCTATGTTTTTTTCGATACCTTCTGCAGATAAGTAATTATCATCTACGATCATTATTTTTTTCATCGATATCTTCCTCCATCTGTTCGAATTCAATGGTGACGTATGTGCCGTTTCCGGGGTTGCTGCGGATCCTTACGGAACCGTTTCCGTATAATGGGTTGGAAATACGGGAACTTACGTTGGAAATTCCAAAATGCTTCTCATAATCAATAACATTATGCTCAATAGCATGGCGCAGCTGTGCAAGGGTTTCAGAGTCCATGCCGGCACCGTTGTCCTCAATGGAGATCACAACCGTATCATCGCCATAAAGAACATGGATCGAAATGAAAACAGCTGGTGTGCCCGAAGAAATCCCGTGCAGAATGGAATTTTCGAGAAATGGCTGAAGTGTAAACTTGCAGATCAGGAAATTTTCGATTCCATCTTCTGCTTCGATCTCCCAGTCCAGATTATCTTTATGACAGAGCTTTTCCATTTCCAGATAAAGCCGGGCAATTTCCAATTCATCTTTAATAGGAATAAGTTCCTTTGATTTACGCAGGGTAAGACGGTAAAAGGCAGTCAGATTTGCAATCATCTGATCAGCAATGTCAAGCTTTCCAAGGGACTGGCAGGTACGGATCGATCCCAGGATATTGTAAAGAAAATGCGGATTGATCTGTGACTGGAGCAGCTGGTATTTCAGACGTTCTTCGTTTACGGAAAGATTTACAATGGACTTCAGGTTTCCGGCTATTGTGTGCTGCATATCTTCAAAGGTGATGCCCAGTCTGTCAATCTCATCATACCTGGAAGGATCATCCGGGTGGGGAACAGTAACGATAGATAGATGTTCCGGGTCATATCCCAGCTGAAAGGCTTCCATTGCATAGGAAAGTGCAGTGATCTTCCGGGTAAGATTTTCGGAAAACAGGATAACGATGATAACAGTAAGGAGCAAGAAAATAAGGACAGTGATCAGTAAGGCACGGATCAGGATGTGCGTGTTGCCCTGAATATAGCTTTCCGGGATTTCGGTAACATGAAGCCAGCCATTGCTTAAGGTGCAGCAGTTATAATATTTGTCGCCGCTGTGAAAAGAAGAATCTGCATTTCCTTTGAGTTTATGAAACTGTGCTTTGGAAATTCCGGATAAATTCAGTGAGGATGTATTTTTTGCTGCAATCTCTCCGTGATCTGTGAGAATGTAGCTGTATATGCGGGAATCCAAAGCAGCAGGCTGCAGATAAGTGGTAAGCTCTGAGGTGTCCAGAGCAATGCCGTAGGCGTATTCCAGAATACCGGTGGCCTGATTTTTCAGTGCCCGGACGCAGAGGATCACATCGGCAGATGATTTTTTTGTGGACAGTATTTTAGGCAGAGGCATATTGGAAACCGGTATCCAGACAGAGGAAAAGCCTGAACCGGAAACAATATTTTTATCCAGACCATATGCAGAAAGCTCATCTGTGGAAAAGAAGTACAGGCTTTCTTTTGAACCGAGCTGATCGGGCTGCAGAAAAACATATATATGGAAGAAATCGAATGTGGATTTATACAGCGAAATATTGTTTTTTACAGTGGTGAATTTTTTCAGTGCATCTACCTTATTAGAGGAAGGCTGATTTAGGGAGTACATTTGAAACTGTATGGTATCTGCTACATTTTCAACCTGACCGAGGCGGTCGTTCAGCTGAGAGACCAGCTGCTTGTCAGTCATTACGGCAGAATCGATGATACGATCTCTGGCAATGTTATAGGAAATGTGATAGCTGATGAATGTCAGGGAAATCAGAGGTACCATAGTTGCGATCAGAAATGCGAGCAGGAGCTTATAGCGAAATGAGGAAAAAATGGGTGGGATACATTTGTGGAATTTCATAGTACATATTCTCCTTTATGTCAAAAACAAATTAATGAAACCGAATCCAGCTGTGAAAAAAGCCGTTACAAATATAGATTATATAAAAGGATTATAAAAAATTAACAACAAAAATACAAGAGAACGAAAAATAATATAAATAAATCATAAAATATTGTATTTAGAATGAGGGGGCTCTCTGGTATCCTTAAACCATCAAAAACAGGTGTGGACAAACACGAAAATGTCCAGAAAGGAAGAAAGATATGAAGAAAAAAGTAATGAGTGCAGTTTTGGCAGCAGCGATGGTTGTGGGTATGGCAGGTAACGTGGTTACTGTTTCCGCAAAGGAAAAATATGATCTTACCTTATACAGCGTCAACACCACAGACCCGGATTTTGAGGACTGGCTTGCAAATGTGGAAGATGCCACGGGCCTGAACATTAATGTAATTGCGGCACCTACAGATACAGATACCCGTCAGCAGAAGATCACCACAATGCTTTCCACAGGAGATACTTCCGTGGATGTCATTGAGATCAACGATGAGATGAGCGCGGCATTTAAAAATTCCGGATGGCTGGAAGGACTGAACGATACAGTAATGACAGATGATATCGCTGATCAGTTTGCCCAGGGATATGTAAAGGATATGATCACAGATAAGGACGGAAACATCGTCGGTGTTCCAGGCTATACAGGATATCTTGCATTCTGGGTAAATCAGGAGATCATGGATGAGGTCGGAATCAAATCCATTGATACAAAAGAGGATTTCATGAAGTATATGAAGGCTGTTTCCAAGGACGGAAGATTCGGCTACGGCGGTTCCTGGGAGAAAACCTATGCATTTAACGAGCTTGCACAGTTTGTAAACATGTTCGGCGGCGATTATTTTGACTGGACCAAAGAGGAAAACAAGGAAGCAGTTCAGTTCCTTCACGATCTGGTTGCTAATAAAGAAACATCCATCGAACAGATTGCAGATAAATATGACCAGATGAATCCGAAGATCAATGACGGAAAATACGGATGCTGGTTCATGTGGGGCCTTGGAACAGATTATGCAAAGGCAGATATGCTTGGCGCAGATAAGATCCACATGGAAATGGTACCGGATTTCAGCGGCAAGGGAGAGCGTGCGATCTTTACAGATTCCTGGAGCTATGTTCTCAACAAAGCATCCAAGAATAAAGATGCAGCTGTGAAATTCCTCCAGTATATGGCTGATGAAGGCGGAATGGAAGCTTCCTATAAAGCATTTGACAGATATCCTGCAAGAAAGGATGTTGCAGAGAAGGTAGTTCCGGATTCTGACCCGGCAAAAGAAATGTACAGCAGATATGCAAATGAATGCAATGTACAGGGACGTCCGATGGTGGCACAGACAATGGAATTTATCAGCGATATGGGAACAATCTTCCAGTCCTGTATGAAAGACGAGATTACAGTTGATGAGTTCTGCAAGAAGGCTCAGGATGTGGTAGATATGTATAAGTAAAAGATATAAAAAAACAGCAATGTAAAGCAGAGGTAAAAGTCTGCTTTACATTGCTTGATGAACAGGGAGGAAAGTTCCATGACAATAAGCAAAAAAAATATGAAGTGGATACCATGGCTTTTGATCCTGCCGGTTGTACTGATTCGAGGTTTTACAACAGTATATCCCATTCTGATGACTGTGAAAAACAGCTTCTTTAATATCAGTATCCTTGCAGGTATCAATGAATTTATAGGCTTCAAGAATTACCTGAAGGTATTTTCTGATCCTAAAGTGCTCACATCGATCAGCTTTACGGCAATATTTGTGGTTGTTTCCATGATCTTTCATGTGATCCTCGGAGTTATCCTGGCACTGATCCTGAATATGAAATTCAAAGGCCGCCGTTTTCTGAGGACCATCGTGCTGATCCCGTGGGCTATGCCTGCAGTAGTAGCCGGTATGGCTGCAAAATGGGCATTTAACAATGATTATGGTCTGATCAATGATTTTATCCGCTGGTTTGTACCGGGTTACCAGAACAGCTGGCTGATCAATACAGGTACTGCAAGAGCAGCGGTAATTGCAATGGACCTGTGGAAGGACCTTCCGTTCTTTGCAATTCTTGTACTTTCCGGACTTCAGTTTATTTCCGGCGATATCTATGAGGCAGCAAAGGTAGACGGTGCAAACGGGATCCAGAGCTTTTTCCGGATCACACTTCCGCTGATCGCAAAAAATGTCCTGACTTTATGTATTCCGTTCACACTCTGGAGACTGACAACCTTCGATCTGGTTTATTCCATGACATCTGGAGGCCCTGGAGAGGATACTGCGCTGATCGCATACAGAATCACAACAGAAGCATTTACAAATCTAAACGTAGGATATGCTTCGGCGCTGGCTATGCTGCTGTTTGTTGTAATGGCGATCTTCAGCTGGCTGAATATACGTGTTATGAATAAGTTTGACAGTTAGGGGGAATTATCGTGAAGAATACAGGAAAATATAATGTTTATCATGGAGTGGTAGCCGTTGGAAGATGGGTTCTGTTTGCAGTTGTGGCTTTTCTGATCCTGTTCCCGGTTTACTGGATCTTTATTTCTTCGATCACACCGTCAGGAGAACTGTTTAAAACACCGATCGATTATCTTCCGGATCATCCCACACTGGAAAGCTATAAATTTCTGATACAGAATGTAGGACTGCTTTCAAAGATCGGAAATACAGTTCTGATCGTAGGCATTACACTTGTGATCAGTACCGTGCTGTGTGCAATGGCTGCCTATGGCTTCTCAAGATTTAACTCAAAGGGAGTTTCTGTTGCATTTGCGTTTGTTCTGGCTACCATGCTGATCCCTGAGGTTGTCACAGCCCGCCCGCTGTATGAGTTTATGCAGAAGGTAAAGCTGTATGATACATATCCGGGACTTATCCTTCTTTATATCAGTACCGTTATACCGTTTACGGTTCTGATCCTCAGAAACTTTGTCGGTGAGATCCCGATCTCACTGGAGGAGGCAGCTGCTATTGACGGCGCATCTTTTTCACAGAGACTGTTTACGATCGTTCTGCCGCTGATGAAGCCGGCAATCGCTACGGTTTGCATTATCAACTTTATTACCTGTCTGAATAACTTTTTCACACCGTTGTTTTATTCAAATGGTATTCAGGTACTTTCTGTTTCCATCGTACAGCTTCCGTTACGTGACAACATGTATGGAGTTCCGTGGGATCTGGTCAGCGCCATGGGATGGATCATCCTTCTTCCGATCATTATCTTTGTAGCTGTTTTTGAGAAACAGATCATGGATGGTATCATGGCAGGTGGAGTAAAAGCGTAAATATAATATTTTTAATTTCCAAAAGAGAGGAGAAAACAGATATGTATCAGGCATTTACAGGCGGACTGGGAGGGATCGCACTTGCAAAGCATGGAAAAAGCCGTGCGATCAACGCAGAAAATCCTCATGGAGAAAAAGGCAGAGGCGGTATGGCTGCAAGTCATCTGGGACCGTCCAGAAAAGGAAGCCCGTGTCTCAGGGATATTGAGCCGGGAACTGTGGTAACTCTGGCAGAAATGGAAGGACCGGGACAGATCAATCATATCTGGATCACCGTTGATAACAAGACTACAGAGGCAGATTGCTTTGTACTGAGAGATCTTGTAATCCGTATGTACTGGGATGACGAGGAAACTCCTTCCGTGGAAAGTCCTCTGGGTGATTTCTTCTGCTGCGGATTCGGAAGGGAATGTTTTGTAAATTCTGTTCCGGTGGCTGTTGTTCCAAACAGGGGCTTTAACTGCTATTTCCCGATGCCGTTTAAGAAGAAAGCAAAGATCACACTGGAAAACCAGCATGCAAATAAAATCCCGGCTTTCTTTTATCAGGTAGATTACTGTCTCTATGATGAGCTTCCGGACGATATTGCTTATTTCCATGCGCAGTGGAGAAGGGAACGGTTGACAGAAAAAACAAAAGATTATACAATTTTGGATGGAGTAAAAGGAAAAGGCCATTATATAGGAACCTACATGGCACTTACCACACTGGAACGTTACTGGTGGGGCGAGGGAGAAATGAAGTTTTATATTGACGGAGATGAGGAGTATCCGACCATCTGTGGAACAGGAACGGAAGATTACTTTGGTGGTTCCTGGAGCTTTGCCAAACAGGTGGATGGAAAAACCGTGGAACAGAATTATAACACGCCGTATCTGGGATATCCGTATTATTCTGCCCATGACGAGCTGATCCACAATTTTTATCATAATGATGACTGCCCGCCAATGAGAGGCTTTTACAGATGGCATTTACAGGATCCAATCTGCTTTGAAGAGGATCTTCGCGTTACGATTCAGCAGATAGGCGTCGGATACCGTGGCCTGTTTGAACGACAGGATGATGTGGCAAGTGTAGCGTACTGGTATCAGACACTTCCTCATGCACCGTTCCAGCCGTTGATGTCAAAAGAGGATAGATGGCCCAGATAAAAAGGGTGGTAGAGATTGAAAAAACAGGTATTTTGCGGGGTATTTGCCCTGGCTCTGGCAGTGACAGGATGTGGAGTCCAGAAGAAGGAGGCTGCATCTGATATTGTGCCGGAGAACAGACAGGAACTGACGATCCTTCATGTGGATGCAGGCACAGAAGGCTTTGATTCTTTTATCAGCCAGGCGGAAAAAGATCTTGGAATAAAGATCCATATTGAAAAATGTCCGGCCAATGCGGACAATCGCCAGGCCAAAATAGCAACTCTTCTGACATCAGGAGATGATTCTGTTGATCTGATCACAGTAAATGATGAGATGATATCCGAATTTAAACATAAGGGATTTCTTCTTCCGTTGGAAGATACGGTTATGACAGAGGAGACAGCGGCGAATTTTCTGCAGGAATACCTGAAAGAAATATGCATGTCAGACGGACATATTTTTTCGGTACCGTTCAGGATGGATATCATGGCATTCTGGGTGAACCAGGAATTGCTGGATCAGGCTGGTCTGGACAGACTCTCCTGTCTCAGTGATCTTGAGATCCTTCAGAAAAAGCTTCAGAATACGGGAAAATATGCATATGGGGATGCATGGGAGATTTCTTACATATATAATAGTATCAGCGAGTATGTCGATTTTTTCGGAGGAGATTATACAGACTGGACGGATCCGAAAACAAGAGAAGCGGCAGAATATATGAAGCGAATGCTGGATACAGGGATGATATCAGAGGAGAATCTGATCGACCAGCATGACCAGCTGAATGAAAAATTTATAAACGGCCAGTATGGATGTATGTTTATGTATATCGGTGTGTTGAGTACTTTTCAGAATGCAGGCGTGTATGGAAAAGATAAGATCCATATGGCACCATTTCCGGAATTTGACGAGAAGGTGACCAATATCGCAACCTGGCAGTATGTACTGAATAAAAATTCTGATCATAAAGAAGCAGCTCTGAAGTTCCTTCAGTATGTGTCCGGATATGAGGCCAGTAAAAATTACGGACAGCTGACAAAAATGTGTCCGGCAAGACTGGATGTGATCGAGGATAAGAATTTTGATCTGGATGGCATTGAAATGATCCGGCAATATCTGAAAGATTATAAGCTGAAAGCAAGACCACTGTGTGCCGATTCCATAGAAGCCGTTTCGTCCATGGGAACGGAATTTCAGAAATATATGCTGGGACAGAAAACAGAAGCGGAATTTTTTGCCGGGGCACAGAACTGCATAGACCAGTATTACAAAAAAGCATCGTACTGATGCTTTTTTTGTTTTGAAAAAATAAGAACTTTTTTTCAAAACATATTGACAAATATTTTACATGGTGATATCTTAAAGACTGTAGATGTTAGCACTCCACTAAAATGAGTGCTAACAGATGTAAAAAAAGAATCAACATCCGTCAGGAAAGAATAAAAAGGAAAGGAGATGGATTCATGGAAGAGGTGTTGAATGAGCGCAAGCAAAAAATCTTAAAAGCAATCATCAAGACCTATATGGAAACCGGAGAACCGGTTGGTTCCAGGACCATTTCCAAGTATGCGGATCTCAATGTCAGTTCCGCAACGATCCGAAATGAAATGTCAGACCTGACAGATATGGGCTATATCGTCCAGCCTCATACCTCAGCAGGAAGGATTCCTTCAGATAAGGGCTACAGACTTTACGTCAATGAGTTGATGAAGGAGAAGGAAGCGGAGGTCGCAGAGCTGCGAGATCTGATCATTGAGAAGACAGATAAGATGGATAAGGTGCTTAAGAAGGTTGCGAAGGTTCTTGCTTCCAATACCAACTATGCTACCATGGTTTCCGTTCCGCAGTACAGCGGCAACAAGATCAAGTTCATCCAGCTGTCGAGGATGAGCGAGCTTCAGCTTGTGGCAGTGGTTGTCAGTGACAACAACACAGTCCGGAACCAGATCATCAATCTGGATGAGGAAATGGACGACCAGACGATCCTGAAACTGAATCTTCTTCTTAACACCAATCTCAATGGGATCCCGATCCAGGATATCAACCTTGGGATGATCGCCAGACTGAAGGAACAGGCAGGCAGCCACAGCGGTGTGGTGGCAACGGTTCTGGATGCAGTGGCAGCCACCATTCATGTGGAAGAGGAAGATATGGAGATCTATACTTCAGGTGCAACTAACATTTTCAAGTATCCGGAGCTTGCCGATAAAGAGAAGGCAACGGAGCTGATCTCCGCATTTGAGGAGAAGCATGAACTTGCCGATCTTGTAAAAGAACAGATGTCAGATGGAGAGAATACAGGAATTCAGGTTTACATCGGTGATGAGATGCCAATCCAGACCATGAAGGACTGCAGCATTGTAACTGCCAGATATGAACTGGGAGACGGAATGTACGGAACCATCGGGATCATCGGTCCCAAACGAATGGATTATGAGAATGTAGTGGACAGTCTGAAGGAACTGAAGAATCATCTGGATGACGTTTTGAAAAAGAAGAAAACTTAGAAAGGCGGTAGAAAAAAAGTGTCGGAGGAAACAAAGAAAACATCCGAAGAGCAGGAAGCGGAGAAGGAAATCCCCGTAACTGACGGAGATCAGGAAGAAGAAAACCTGACACCGGAGGGAGAAGATCTGCCGGAGGAAGAAAATAATACTCCAGGCGAAGAAGCTGCCTCAGAGGATAAAAAAGAAGAAAAATCAAAAACTTCCTTCTTCGGAAAGAAGAAAAAAGATAAATCTGAGCAGAAGGTGGAGGAACTTACCGATCGCCTGAAGCGTACCATGGCTGAATTTGATAATTTCCGTAAAAGAACGGAAAAAGAAAAATCCAGCATGTACATCATCGGAGCAAAAGAAATCGTTGAAAAGATCCTGCCGGTTGTGGATAACTTCGAAAGAGGTCTTGCACAGGCACAGGAAGGCGATGCTTTTGCAGATGGAATGAAAATGATCTACAAGCAGCTTACCACAACACTGGATGAGCTTGGTGTGAAGCCGATCGAAGCAGTGGGAAAGGAATTCAACCCGGATTTCCATAATGCAGTGATGCATGTGGAGGATGAAGAGGTTGGAGAGAACATCGTGGTGGAAGAATTCCAGAAGGGTTACACTTACAAGGATTTCGTAGTACGCCACAGTATGGTGAAGGTTGCGAACTAACTGACAACAAACTTTATTTTAACAGATACAGACTAAAACAGGAGGAAAAAATCATGGGAAAGATTATTGGTATTGACTTAGGTACAACAAACAGCTGTGTAGCCGTAATGGAAGGTGGACAGCCGACAGTTATCGCAAATACAGAAGGCGCAAGAACAACACCATCCGTTGTAGCATTCACAAAAACAGGAGAGCGTCTGGTAGGTGAGCCTGCAAAACGTCAGGCAGTTACAAATGCAGACAGAACGATCTCCTCTATCAAAAGAGAGATGGGTACCGATTACCGTGTAACCATCGATGACAAGAAATATTCTCCACAGGAGATCTCCGCAATGATCCTTCAGAAACTGAAAAAGGATGCAGAGGCATATCTTGGTGAGAAAGTAACAGAGGCAGTTATCACAGTTCCGGCTTACTTCAACGATGCTCAGCGTCAGGCTACCAAAGATGCAGGTAAGATCGCAGGTCTTGATGTAAAACGTATCATCAACGAGCCTACAGCAGCAGCTCTTGCATATGGCCTTGACAATGAGAAAGAGCAGAAGATCATGGTATACGACCTTGGTGGTGGTACATTCGATGTATCCGTGATTGAGATCGGTGATGGCGTTATCGAGGTTCTTTCCACAGCTGGTAATAACCGTCTTGGTGGAGATGACTTTGATAAGAAAGTTACAGATTACATGCTTGCTGAGTTCAAGAGAACAGAGGGCGTAGACTTAAGCAACGACAAGATGGCTCTTCAGAGACTGAAAGAGGCAGCTGAGAAAGCTAAGAAAGAGCTTTCTTCCGCAACAACAACAAACATCAACCTTCCGTTCATCACAGCAACTGCTGAGGGACCGAAGCATTTCGATATGAACCTTACAAGAGCTAAATTTGATGAGCTGACACATGACCTTGTAGAGATGACTGCAGAGCCGGTTCGCCGTGCACTGTCTGATGCAGGTATCACAGCTTCTGAGCTTGGCCAGGTACTTCTGGTTGGGGGTTCTTCCCGTATCCCGGCAGTACAGGATAAGGTAAGACAGTTAACAGGCAAAGAGCCGAGCAAGAACCTGAATCCGGATGAGTGTGTTGCACTTGGTGCTTCCGTACAGGGTGGTAAACTTGCAGGTGATGCAGGTGCCGGTGATATCCTTCTTCTGGATGTTACTCCACTGTCTCTGTCCATCGAGACAATGGGTGGTATCGCAACTCGTCTGATCGAGAGAAATACTACAATTCCTACAAAGAAGAGCCAGATCTTCTCCACAGCAGCAGACAACCAGACAGCTGTAGATATCAACGTTGTACAGGGTGAGCGTCAGTTCGCAAAAGACAACAAATCCCTCGGCCAGTTCCGTCTGGATGGAATCCCGCCAGCACGTCGTGGAGTTCCGCAGATTGAGGTAACATTTGATATTGATGCCAACGGTATCGTTAATGTATCCGCTAAAGACCTTGGAACAGGTAAAGAGCAGCACATCACAATCACAGCTGGTTCCAATATGTCCGATTCCGATATCGACAAAGCTGTCAAAGAAGCAGCTGAGTTCGAGGCTCAGGATAAGAAACGTAAAGAGGCGATCGACACAAGAAACAATGCAGACTCCATGGTATTCCAGGTTGAGAATGCTCTGAAGGAAGCTGGCGACAAGCTTGACGCAAACGATAAAGCAAGTGTTGAGGCTGACCTCAATGCACTGAAAGATCTTCTTGCACAGACAGCAAATGCTCAGGAGCTTACTGATTCTCAGGTTGCAGATATCAAGGCTGCACAGGAGAAAATGATGGAGAGCGCTCAGAAACTGTTCTCCAAGATGTATGAGCAGACTCAGGGAGCTCAGGGTCAGGCTGGTCCTGGACCGGATATGGGCAACATGGGCGGAAACGCTGGTGCTCAGGGCGGAAATGAAGCAGGATACGGCGATGATGTTGTAGATGCTGATTACAAGGAAGTCTAAGACAAGTAGGAAATAATTACAATGGCTGATAAAAGAGATTATTATGAAGTCTTAGGTGTGGATAAAAACGCCGATGACGCAACATTAAAAAAAGCATATCGTAAGCTGGCCAAGAAATATCACCCGGATGTAAATCCGGGTGATAAAGAGGCTGAGGCGAAGTTCAAAGAGGCGACAGAGGCTTACTCCGTTTTAAGTGATGCCGACAAGAGAAGACAGTATGATCAGTTTGGTCATGCAGCATTCGAAAACGGCGGCGGAGGCGGTGCCGGCGGCTTTGGTGGATTCGACTTCAACGGTGCGGATATGGGAGACATCTTCGGAGATATCTTCGGAGACCTGTTCGGCGGCGGAGGCAGAACCAGACGGGCCAACAATGGACCGATGAAAGGTGCCAACCTTCGTGCACGTGTGAACATTACTTTTGAGGAAGCGGTTTTCGGATGCGAGAAAGAGCTGGAAATCGTTCTCAAAGATGAGTGTACCACATGTCACGGAACCGGAGCGAAACCGGGAACATCACCGATCACCTGTCCGAAATGTAAAGGCCAGGGCCAGATCGTTTACACCCAGCAGTCCATGTTTGGTATGGTACGTAATGTTCAGACCTGTCCGGACTGTAACGGAACCGGTAAGGTGATCAAGGACAAATGCAGTGCCTGCCGTGGAACCGGATATACTTCTTCCAGAAAGAAGATCCAGGTATCTGTACCGGCCGGTATCGACAATGGCCAGTGTATCCGTATCCGTGAAAAAGGTGAGCCGGGAACCAACGGCGGACCGAGAGGAGATCTGCTGGTTGAGGTAAATGTAGCCCGTCATCCGATTTTCCAGAGACAGGATATGAATATCTTTTCAACAGCTCCGATCACATTTGCACAGGCTGCACTTGGCGGTGAGATGCGGATCAATACCGTTGACGGTGAGGTTTCCTATGAGGTGAAGCCGGGAACACAGACGGATACAAGAATCCGCCTGAAAGGAAAAGGTGTTCCGTCATTACGTAACAAGAACGTTCGTGGTGATCACTATGTAACACTGGTAGTCCAGACTCCGACCAACCTTAATGAGGAGGCAAAGAAAGCTCTGGAGGCTTTTGATGCTGCATGCGGCAACCGTCCGGCAGCAGACAGTACAGCCGAGACTTCCGAAAAATCTGAAAAAACAGAAAAGAAGAAAAAAGGTTTCCGTGAGAAAGTCAAGGAAATGTTTGAGGAATAAATAAAGTGAAAACAGGAAAGAGGCATAAAAAGCCTCTTTCTTTTTTTTCTGTATTCGTGTATATTAAAAGAAGTGCCCGTTTTCAGGGAAACAGAAAACAGGCAACAGACAGGAAAAGAAATCCATAAATGTGTATACAGCATAAGGAGATATAGAAATATGAAATGGAACCGTTTTACACTTAAGACAAAAACAGAGGCAGAGGATATTGTGATCTGCACACTTGCCGAGGTGGGAATTGAAGGTGTGGAGATTCAGGATAAACAGCCGCTGACCGATGAGGACAAAGCGCAGATGTTCGTGGATATCATGCCGGAAGGACCGGCAGATGACGGCATCGCATATCTGAATTTCTATCTGGAAGAGGATGCAGATACAGAAGCCATTTTGAAAGATGTAAAAGAAGCACTGGAAGATTTAAGAAGCTTTGTGGATATCGGAGAAGCTACCATCACAGAATCCCAGACAGAGGATAAAGACTGGATCAACAACTGGAAACAGTATTTCCATCAGTTCTATGTGGATGATATTCTGATTGTACCGTCATGGGAAGAAGTGAAGGCAGAGGATAAGGACAAGATGATCCTTCACATTGATCCGGGAACAGCTTTTGGTACAGGAATGCATGAGACTACACAGCTTGTGATCCGCCAGCTGAAGAAATTTGTGAAGCCGGGAATGGAGATTCTGGATGTGGGAACCGGAAGCGGAATCCTTGGAATCGTTGCACTGAAGCTTGGCGCAGGCCATGTGGTTGGTACAGACCTTGATCCATGTGCAGTTCCGGCAGTATCTGAGAATAAGGAAGCCAACCAGATCGAGGAGAACTCTTTTGACATGATGATCGGAAACATCATCGATGACAAAGACGTTCAGGATCAGGTAGGATATGAGAAATATGATATCGTAACTGCAAATATTCTGGCAGATGTTCTGGTACCGCTGACACCGGTGATCGTTGCACAGATGAAAAAAGGCGCTTATTACATTACATCTGGCATCCTGGATGTAAAAGAAGACGTTGTAGTGCAGGCTGTAAAAGACGCCGGACTGACTCTGGTAGAAGTGACTCATCAGGGCGAGTGGGTATCTGTGACAGCAAGAAAGGACTGATCTCATGCAGCGATTTTTTGTGGAACCTCATCAGATCGACGGGGAAAGACATGAGATCCACATCACAGGAAGTGATGTGAACCATATCGTGAACGTGCTCCGCATGAAAAAAGGCGAGGAGCTCTGGATCAGCGACAAGGAGAAAGAATATCACTGTGTGATCGAAAATGCCGGGGAGGATGAAGTGCTGCTCCACATCCTCTATGTCCAGGAGCCGGATTATGAGCTGAAAAACCGCATTTATCTTTTTCAGGGCCTGCCGAAAGCGGATAAGATGGAGCTGATTATCCAGAAAGCTGTGGAACTTGGGGCGTATTCCGTAGTTCCGGTTTCAACCAGACGATGTGTGGTAAAACTGGATAACAAGAAGGCAGAGAAAAAAGTATCCCGCTGGCAGCAGATCGCGGAAAGCGCGGCAAAACAGTCCAAGCGCATGCTTGTTCCGGAAGTCCATTCCGTGATGACATTTAAGGAAGCCCTTGCTTACGCAAAAGAACTGGATGTTCTGCTGATCCCTTACGAACTTGCAAAAGGAATGAAAGAGACAAAGGAACTGATCCAGGCAATCGAACCGGGAAAAAGCATCGGTGTTTTTATCGGCCCGGAGGGTGGATTTGAAGAGCAGGAAGTGGCAGATGCCATGGAAGCCGGTGCGAAACCGATCACCCTGGGACACCGGATCTTACGGACAGAAACTGCGGGACTCGCAGTACTTTCTGTTCTGATGTTTCAACTGGAGGATGAATAAACTATGGAAGCATATTTTGACAATTCCGCGACAACGAGATGCTTCGATGAAGTAAAGGATATTGTCTGCAAAACCATGACAGGAGATTTCGGAAATCCTTCTGCCATGCATAAAAAGGGAATGGAAGCGGAGAATTACGTCCGCAAAAGCGCCCAAACCCTTGCAAAATTGTTGAAAGTTAACGAAAAAGAGATTCTTTTTACCTCCGGTGGAACAGAATCAGATAATCTTGCCATTATCGGCGGCGTGGAAGCCAACAAGCGTATGGGAAACCATATCATTACAACGGCAGTGGAGCACGCGGCAGTGGCCCAGCCTTTTGCCTATCTGAAAGACCAGGGTTATGAGGTGACCATCCTTCCTGTGGATCATCAGGGAGTTGTGAAACTGGAAGCGCTGGAAGCAGCTCTGCGCCCGGATACGATCCTGGTGTCTGTGATGTATGTGAACAATGAAGTGGGAGCTGTGATGCCGGTAGAAGAGATCGGAAAGCTCGTCCACGAAAAAAGCCCGAAAGCACTTTTTCATGTAGATGCCATCCAGGCATTCGGAAAGTATCGTATCTATCCGAAAAAGCTGGGGATCGATCTTCTTTCTGTGAGCAGCCACAAGATCCATGGACCAAAGGGCGTAGGCTTTCTCTATATTAACGAAAAAGTAAGAGTACAGCCGCAGATCCTTGGCGGCGGACAGCAGAACGGTATGCGTTCCGGAACAGACAATGTGCCGGGGATCGCAGGCCTTGGCGTTGCCGCAGATATGGTATACACAGATTTTGATAAAAAAATACAGCACCTTTATGACCTGAAAGAACGGATGGCAGAGGGACTTTCAAAGCTTGGAGACATCACCATCAACGGAATGCCTTTAAGAGAAGGGGCACCGCACATCATGAGTGTGACTTTCCACGGGGTCCGAAGCGAAGTCCTGCTCCATACACTGGAAGAATTCGGAGTATATATTTCCGCAGGAAGTGCCTGCTCCAGTCATAAGAGAAAACCAAGTGCAACACTGACAGCTATGGGACTTTCAAGAGCAGATGTGGAGAGTACCGTCCGCATCAGTTTCTGTGAGGAGAATACTTTCGAAGAAGTAGATTACTGCCTGGAAGCCCTGGGAAAAACCATCCCGATGTTACGCAGGTATGCACGTCGATAGAGAACACACAAGAAAGGAATTTTTATGTTAGTACATGCATTTTTGATCAAATATGCGGAAATCGCCCTGAAGGGAAAAAACCGCTACCGTTTTGAAGATGCTCTCGTACATCAGATGGAGATTGCGCTCTCCAAGATCGAGGGAGATTTTGAAGTAAAAAAAGAGCAGGGAAGAGTCTATGTATTCTGCCCGGAGAATTATGATTACGATGAGGCTGTAGACGCACTGCAGCACGTATTCGGTATCGTAGGTATCTGCCCGGTTATGATCTACGAAGAGCAGGGCTTTGAGAAACTTGCCGAAGACGTAGTAAGCTATATGAAACAGTGGCATCCGGACTTTAACGGAACCTTTAAGGTTTGGACACGCCGTGCAAAGAAATCCTATCCGATTAGCTCCATGGAAGTTAGCGCAGAGCTTGGCGGACGTATCCTGGATGCGTTCCCGGAGGCAAGTGTAGACGTTCATCATCCGGAATTGGATCTTTCTGTGGAGATCCGTGACAAGATCTATGTATATTCCCAGACCATTCCGGGCGCAGGCGGAATGCCTATCGGAACAAACGGAAAAGCCATGCTGCTTCTTTCTGGCGGAATCGACAGCCCGGTTGCCGGTTACATGATCGCAAAACGTGGCGTTAAGATCGATGCGGTATATTTCCATGCACCGCCTTACACCAGCGAGCGTGCAAAACAGAAGGTCGTGGATCTTGCCCGCCTGGTAGCCAAATACAGCGGACCGATCCGTCTCCATGTAGTTAATTTTACAGATATCCAGCTTTATATTTACGACCAGTGCCCACATGATGAGCTTACCATCATTATGAGAAGATACATGATGCGTATTGCCGAGCATTTTGCAAAAAAAGACCGCTGTCTCGGATTGATCACAGGTGAGAGTATCGGTCAGGTTGCAAGCCAGACATTACAGAGTCTTGCTTCCACAAACGAGGTCTGCACACTTCCGGTATATCGTCCGGTGATCGGTTTTGATAAAGAGGAGATTGTTCGGATTTCCAGAAAGATCGATACTTTTGAGACATCCATTCAGCCGTTTGAGGACTGCTGTACCATCTTTGTTGCAAAACATCCGGTAACCAAGCCGAATCTTAAGGTGATCCGCCGTTCCGAGCAGAAACTTTCTGAGAAGATCGATGAGCTGATGGAGACTGCTCTGAATACCACAGAGATCATTGAAATTCAGTGATTGTTTTTCTGTAAGAAAAAACAATCAGGGAACCCCGCTTTGGAGGTTCCCTGGGATTATCAAACGGTATCAGAAAAAGGGAGATCATTGAGATCAGAAAAATTCTGAAAACATGAAAAAAGAGGAACTGTATCCAATACAGTTCCTCTCAAATATACATCATAGATTAGTCGATTGTATATTTGGAAATAATCTGCATTACGTTATCCAGAGCAGCGCCGTCTGCGTGGATGTTGAGGTCGATCGGCTTGGAAAGATCCAGGCTGAAGATACCCATGATGGATTTTGCATCGATCACATATCTTCCGGATACTAAATCAAAATCGCAGTCGAATTTGCTGATCTCGTTTACGAATGCCTTCACCTTATCGATGGAGTTCAGTGAGATTTTAGCTGTTTTCATTATAATAACCTCCCTTGATAGATTTTTGTATTTACAGCTTTCATCTTACCTGTCGGCCCCAGAAAAGTCAAGGTAAAAAGAGATAAAAATTGTTTTAATAATTAGTTAAAGTGTAAAAAAAGTGAGGAAAAATGGGAAATAGAGTTGCATTACACAACCTGGGCTGCAAAGTAAATGCCTATGAAATTGAGGCCATGCAGCAGCTTCTGGAGGAGGCAGGATATGAGATCGTGCCTTTTGAGCCGGGAGCGGATATTTATGTAATCAATACCTGTACGGTAACGAATATTGCAGACAGAAAATCAAGACAGATGCTTCATAAAGCAAAAAAAATGAATCCGGAAGCAATCGTGGTAGCAACGGGATGTTATGTACAGACCGGTGGTGATAAGCTGGAAAAAGACGAAGCCATTGACCTTGTACTTGGAAATAACCAGAAGATCAATATTGTGGAAGCACTGGCAGAATATGCGGAAAATAAACCGGGACATGGCTCCCATGTGATTAAGATCAATCAGACAAAAGAGTACGAAGATCTTTCCATTGATCATACAGCAGAACATGTAAGGGCATACATCAAGGTTCAGGACGGATGTAATCAGTTCTGTACGTACTGTATTATTCCTTATGCTAGAGGCCGTGTCAGAAGCCGTAACATTGAAAGTGTGCTGAAGGAAGTCCATTCCCTTGCAGAAAAAGGGTATAAGGAAGTAGTTCTTACAGGAATTCATTTAAGTTCCTACGGCGTAGATTTTCCGGAGGAGAAAAAAGAGACACTGCTTTCCCTTATCCGTGCCGTACATGAGATCGAAGGAATCCAGCGTATCCGCCTGGGATCTCTGGAACCGGGAATCGTTACGAGAGAATTTGCCGAGGGGATTGCAGCGCTGCCAAAGGTATGCCCACATTTCCATCTTTCCCTGCAGAGCGGCTGTGATGAGACTCTGGAAAGGATGAACCGCAGATACAGAAGCGGGGAGTACAGAGAACGGTGTGAGCTTTTAAGAGAAGTCTATGGAAATCCGGCATTGACTACGGATGTGATCGTAGGTTTTCCACAGGAATCTGAAGAAGAATTCCAGAAGTCTTATGATTTTGTAGATGGTATTCATTTTTATGAGACCCATATCTTCAAATATTCCAGAAGGCAGGGAACGAAGGCAGCAGCCATGGATGGCCAGCTGACAGAGGCTGAAAAAGCCCGACGCAGCGAAAAGATGATCGAAATGCATCACCGCCATGCAAGTGATTATGAAAAGTCCATGATCGGAAAAGAACTGGAAGTTCTGATCGAGGAAGAGTATACAAACGATGGCCGGACCTGGTATCTGGGACACAGCCGTGAATATATAAAAACAGCGGTACCGAAATCTGAAAATTATGGTGTAAATGATATCATAAGAGTAAAGGCAGAGAGGTTCCTTGAAGAGCATATCATGACCGGTGAAGTTGTAAAATAAAGCGCTGAATCGTATGTTGACAGTTTGTATTCGCAATCCGCGTTAAATTTAAGATTGTAATTTATGTAAATATATATTAAAATAAAAAAGAATATATTTTAAGGACGTGAGAGACAATGGCAGAAAATAATCTGGGAAATACACAGTATTTCAGAACAAAACCGGATCAGGAGCTTCAGGTAAAGGAAGTCCTGGATCTGGTGTACAATGCAATGGATGAGAAGGGATACAATCCGGTGAATCAGATCGTAGGATATATTATGTCCGGAGACCCGACTTATATCACAAGCCACAAGGGTGCGAGAAGCATGATCATGAAAGTGGAGCGTGATGAGCTGGTAGAGGAACTTCTCACCGAGTATATCAAGAACAAGTCCTGGGAACGGTAATATGAGAGTACTGGGACTGGACTATGGCTCGAAGACTGTGGGAGTTGCGGTAAGCGACCCTCTCGGTCTGACAGCCCAGGGCGTAGAGACTGTATGGCGCAAGCAGGAGAACAAGCTTCGCCGTACACTGGCACGTATTGAAGAGATCATTTCGGAGTATCAGGTTACGGAGATCGTTCTGGGATATCCGAAGAACATGAACAATACCGTAGGAGAGCGGGCCGAGAAATCTCTGGAATTCAAGGAAATGCTGGAGAGACGTACAGGCCTGCCTGTTATTATGTGGGACGAAAGACTGACTACCATGGCGGCGGACCGCACCCTGGAAGAGACCGGCGTGCATAAGGAAGACCGCAAGCAGTATCTGGATCAGGTAGCAGCAGTCTTTATTTTGCAGGGATATCTGGATGCTGCCGCACATAAGAAAGAGCAGCAGGAAGAATCGGAATCATAACCCGGAAATACAGATATTTTTACAAGAACGGATAAGGAAGAATTAAATATGGAAAAAATAATATTTCAGTCAGACGACGGCACAACTGCTGAGTTTTACGTAGAGGAGCAGACCAACATTGCGGGTGTGACTTATCTTTTGGTGTCCGATTCACAGGATGAGGAAGCAGACGCATATATTCTGAAGGACATTTCCGCTCCGGGAAGCACGGAAGCCTGCTATGAGATGGTTGAAGATGAGGGTGAGCTTCAGGCCGTGTATGCGGTTTTTCAGCAGATGCTGGATGACGTGAATTTTGAATGGAGGAGCGATTTTTGAAAAGCGAGAACAACGAGGACAACAGAAACGCAGAGAGCAGAACAGTAAGTTCCGCAGGCGGCGCCAGAAGACAGGTGCCAAGACAGAAAAATGCCGGATCAAGGACAAGACAGTATCGTGGAGGTAAAAACCGCCAGGATAAACCATTCCGCCCGTCAGTGAAGAAAACAGCCGCAGGCGGTGCTGTAAAGAACAGCAGCAGAAACACACAGAGACCGGTTAAGAACAGCGGCAGACCATCCGGACGGAAAAACAGCCGCAGATCATCCTCAAAACTTAAGATCATACCACTTGGCGGTCTGGAACAGATCGGAATGAACATCACTGCTTTTGAGTATGAAGACAGTATTGTAGTGGTAGACTGTGGACTTTCTTTCCCTGAGGATGATATGCTGGGAATCGATCTGGTCATCCCGGATGTAACCTATCTTAAGGAAAATATTTCCAAGGTTAAGGGATTTGTGATCACCCACGGACACGAGGATCATATCGGAGCCCTTCCTTATGTACTGAAAGAGATCAATGTTCCAATCTATGCTACAAAGCTGACACTGGGACTGATCCGCAACAAACTGAAAGAGCACAATCTTGTGCGTTCTACGAAACTGAAAGAAGTAAAACACGGACAGGTGATCAATCTCGGAGATTTTGCTGTGGAATTTATCAAGACCAACCACAGTATCCAGGATGCATCCGCGCTTGCCATTTACTCTCCGGTAGGAATCGTGGTACACACAGGAGACTTCAAGGTAGATTACACACCGGTATTCGGAGATGCCATCGATCTGCAGCGCTTTGCAGAGATCGGAAAGAAAGGTGTACTTGCATTGATGTGTGAGAGTACCAATGCGGAGAGACCGGGATTTACCATGTCTGAGCGTACGGTGGGACATGTATTTGATAATCTTTTTAATGAGTACCGTACATCCAGGATCATCATTGCGACTTTTGCGTCCAATGTGGACCGTGTGCAGCAGATCATCAACACTGCATACCGTTTCGGAAGAAAGGTTGCGGTGGAAGGCCGCAGTATGGTCAATGTTATTTCTGTAGCATCAGAACTTGGATATCTGCAGATTCCGGAGAATACTCTGATCGAGATCGATCAGGTGAAGAATTATCCGGATGACAAGGTAGTTCTGATCACAACCGGAAGCCAGGGTGAGTCCATGGCGGCACTTTCCCGTATGGCAGCCAATATCCACAAGAAGATCACCATCAAACCGAACGATACCATCATCTTCAGTTCCAATCCGATCCCCGGAAATGAAAAAGCAGTTTCCAAGGTTATCAATGAGTTGTCCATGAAGGGCGCCAAGGTTATTTTCCAGGATGTCCATGTGTCCGGACATGCATGCCAGGAAGAAATCAAGCTGATCTATTCCCTTGTGAAACCGAAATATGCGATCCCGATCCATGGCGAGTACCGTCATCTGACTGCACAGAAACATATTGTGGAAGATCTGGGAATTCCGAAAGAGAATATCTTCATCCTTTCTTCCGGAAATGTACTGGAACTGGATGGACAGGATGCCAAGGTGACAGGAAGTGTTCACACAGGAGCAATTTTCGTAGACGGACTTGGCGTGGGTGATGTTGGAAATATCGTGCTCCGTGATCGTCAGCATCTGTCGGAGGACGGAATTATGATCGTAGTTATGACCCTGGAGCGTCACAGCAATGTGGTTCTTGCAGGACCTGACATTGTTTCCAGAGGTTTTGTATATGTAAGAGAATCCGAGGATCTTATGGAACATGCCAGACAGGTTGTGGAAACCGCACTGGATTCCTGCCTGGAAAACAATATCACAGACTGGGGCAAGATCAAAACAGAAGTCAAGGATGCACTTGGTGAATATCTGTGGAAACGTACCAAGAGAAGTCCTATGATCCTGCCGATCATTATGGAGGCATAGGAACATGGATGAGATCAGCATAGACATTGAGAAACTTCTCGATGCTGTGCACAGAAGCGACGAATACCAGGAATATCAGAAACAGGCGGCGGAGCTTGATAAGGAACCTGAGCTGAAGGCCAGGGTGATGAGATTCCGGGGAGATAATTTCAGACTTCAGAACCAGGCTGATAAGGATGAGCTGTTCCAGGTAGCGGAACAGCTCAACCGGGAGTCTGCAAGTCTGAGACAGAACCTGAAAGTAAATGCCTATCTTGACGCCGAGCTTGCACTGTGCAGACTGATGCAGAGAATCTGCAGAACGCTGGTAGCCGGGATAGACATACAGATTCCTGACTTATAGGAGGAAGAAAGACTATGGCAGACACAAGAGACAAGGCAGGCAGAGCCGGGGTTTTTCTGGCTGGAGGGGCATTTAAGATCGCTCTGTATATCTGTATCCTTGTATTTCTGATCTGGGTTGGAAAATCCGCATATCAGTTTGGATATGATGTATTTAATCAGCAGGCCATGAGTCCGGGAGAAGGACAGCAGGTAACTGTAGTCATAAAAGAAGGTGCGTCTGCATATAAGGTAGGTAAGACTCTGGAGCAGAAAGGGCTTATCAAGGATGCAGCTGCTTTTGTAGTGCAGGAGAGAATGTCCGCGTACCACGGTCAGATCAAGGCCGGTACATACCTTCTCAGTACAGCTTATACACCGACCAGGATCATAGCGGTACTGTCCGGAGAAGAGAGTGAGGAAGGATCGAACAGCCAGTGATCGTAGAAGAACGCATGAAGACCTATATCAATTCTCTTGATATGGGGAATACTCCGTTTCTGCAGGAGTTGGAATCAAGGGCACTTGCGGACCGGGTGCCGATCATCCGAAGGGATATGCAGAGTTTTATGAGGATGCTTCTGGCAGTAAAACAGCCGAAGCGAATTCTGGAGGTGGGGACTGCCGTAGGCTTCTCCACACTTCTTATGTGTGAATACGGCCCGAAAGATCTTAAGATCGTTACCATAGAAAATTACGAAAAAAGGATTCCTGTGGCAAAGGATAATTTCAGGCGTGCAGGAAGGGAATCCCAGATCACACTTTTGGAGGGAGATGCCGGTGAGATCCTGAAAACCCTTACAGGAACATTTGACATGATCTTCATGGACGCGGCCAAGGGACAGTATATCCACTGGCTTCCGGATGTGCTGCGTCTGATGAAAGAGGGAAGTGTACTGGTATCAGACAACGTGCTGCAGGAGGGAGACATTATCGAATCTCATTATCTTGTGGAACGGAGAAACCGGACAATTTATAAAAGAATGAGAGAATACCTCTGGCAGCTGACCCACAGCCCGGTGCTTCGTACATCGGTACTGCCACTTGGAGACGGGGCGGCTGTAAGTGTAAAAACAGGAGAACAGGCTTATGAAACGACCAGAACTTTTAGTTCCGGCGAGCAGCCTTGAGGTTTTAAAGGTTGCCGTCATATATGGTGCAGATGCCGTTTATATCGGCGGAGAAGCCTTTGGACTTCGTGCAAAGGCTAAGAATTTTTCAAAAGAGGACATGCGCGAGGGCATTGCTTTTGCCCATGCCCATGGTGTAAAAGTTTATGTGACAGTAAATATCCTGGCCCATAACCGGGATCTTGAAGGCGTAAGAGAATATCTTCAGGAACTGAAGGAAATCGGTCCTGACGCACTGATTATCGCAGATCCGGGAATCTTTATGTATGCAAAGGAAATCTGTCCGGAGATTGAGCGCCACATCAGTACACAGGCGAACAATACCAATTATGAGACATACCGTTTCTGGTATAATCTGGGAGCAAAACGTGTGGTAAGTGCAAGAGAACTTTCTCTGGAGGAAATCCGGGAAATTCGGGCACATATTCCGGATGACATGGAGATTGAGACGTTTATCCATGGAGCTATGTGTATTTCCTACTCCGGAAGATGCCTTCTGAGTAACTTTATGGCAGGCAGGGACGCCAATCAGGGAGCCTGTACGCATCCGTGCAGATGGAAATATTCCGTTGTGGAGGAGAAACGCCCGGGAGAATATATGCCGGTATTTGAAAATGAGAGAGGGACTTTTATTTTCAATTCCAAGGATCTCTGCATGGTAGAACATATGGAAGATATCCTTACCAGCGGTATTGACAGCCTGAAGATCGAAGGCCGCATGAAAACAGCTCTTTATGTGGCAACGGTAGCCAGAACTTACCGTAAGGCCATTGATGACTGTATGGAAAGTCCGGAAAAGTATCATGCCAATATGCCATGGTATCAGGAACAGATCTCAAACTGTACCTACCGTCAGTTTACGACCGGATTTTTCTATGGAAAACCGGATGAGAACACACAGATCTATGACAGTAATACCTATGTAAGAGAATATACTTATCTTGGATTTGCGGAAGAGATCGATGAGAGAGGTCTGGCAAGACTGACACAGAGAAATAAATTCTCTGTGGGGGAAACCATTGAGATCATGAAACCGGATGGAAGAAATATCCCGGTTACAGTGGAAGCCATTTATAACGAAGAAGGAGAATCCATGGAAAGTGCACCACATGCACAACAGAGAATTTATGTGAAACTGAACGAGACACCGGAGGTATTTGATATTCTTCGAAGAGGTGAGTAAAACAGATATTTAAGGGGAGAACGAAAAGAACGTTCTCCCCTTACTGTTTTTCGGGAAAAAGTGTTCGGAGTTTACGGAGCGCATTTTTTTCAATGCGGGATACATAGGAACGGCTGATGGAAAGATTTCTGGCAATTTCACGCTGTGTCAGAGGATCCTGACCGTTCAGACCGTAGCGGCAGCAGATCACTTCATATTCTTTTTGGGTAAGGATCTGAGGGATATGACTGAGAAGATGGGAAATACTGTCTTTCTGGAAACAGTCTTCCACAACATCTACGGGTGGACTTTCAATGATATCAAGAAGGCTGATCTCATTACCTTCCCGGTCTGTTCCAATAGGCTCATAAAGGGAAACTTCCCTGGATCGTTTTTTTCGGGCGCGGAGCATCATGAGAAGTTCGTTGTCAATGCAGCGTGCCGCATAGGTGGACAACTTGGAAGTACGGCAGGGATCAAAAGTAGAGATTGCTTTGATCAGGCCGATGGTGCCGATGGATATCAGATCATCGGGATCTTCGTCGCAACCCTGGTATTTTTTTGCGATATGGGCCACAAGACGGAGATTACGTTCGATGAGAATGTTTTTTGCCTCCGGATCGCCCCTTTGGAACTGCAGAAGATAAAATTTTTCTTCCGCAGCAGACAGCGGTTTCAAAAATGTTTTCAAAGATTCACCTCAAAGGGGATTTCCATACAGTTTATGAAATGGACGTGCTTTTCGTGCTTTTCCAACAGAATATTTACAGGGGTGTCATCCTGTTGCGCCAGTTTCTGATCTGGTGTATAATCATAAGATATGAGTGTTAATAATCAACGTACATTGACGAGGAGTATATATTTTGAAAAAGAGGATAGAACAGCTTCTTAACGGAAAATTTATTTATGAACAGCCGGAACTTCTGTTTTCCCAGGAGGAGATTTCCGTCACTCTGAAAGCAGGAGAAACGACGAAAGACGAACTTTATTTTGGCACAGATGACAATCGCAGGATCAGTGGATTTGTAACATCCTCTGATCGGAGACTGGTGCCTGGATTTGACCGCTTTTCAGGTACGACAGTACGTATGCCTTATGGCGTGGATGCAGAAGGAATGAAACCCGGGGAAAGTTTTGCGGGATGGTTGTGTTTTACTACCAGCATCGGAGAATACAGGCTGCCTTTTAAGGTAACAGTGCAGACAGAAGAAGTGAAGAGTTCAGGCAGAAAAGTGACTTCCATGGAAGAATTTATCCGGATCGCAAAGGAGGATTTCCATGAAGCATACAGGCTTTTTACGGAACGCCATTTTTCCCTGATCCTGAAAGAACAGAGTGAGAAGCTCCGTTCTCTTTATGAAGGAATGTCTCAGCAGCCGGTAACATACCAGCATCTGGAGGAATTTCTGATCACAGCCGGTGCCAAAGATAAGGTGACACTGGATCTGAACAGAGAAGAGGCGAATTTCTATGAGGTCAGTGAATCCATACAGGAGTCTTTTTATATTCACAGAAGCGGCTGGGGCCATCTGCGTGCAGATATTGAAGTGAATGGGGACTTCCTGGAAACAGGGAAACATGTTGTGACGGAAGAAGATTTTATTGGAAGTACCTGTGAAGTGGAATATGTGATCCATAAGGAAAAACTGGGAAAAGGTAACCAGTATGGTGAGATCATTGTACGGACTCCTTATCAGAAACTGGTGTATCATGTGTTGGCGTCCAGGGGAAACGGAAGCTCTGTCAATCTTGACCTTTTGGAGAAACAGTACCGCGTATCCATGCTCAGGGAGTATCTGACTTTTGCATGCGGGAAAACCGGCTTTCAGACATGGGCAGCCGAAGCACATGAAAAACTGGATAAAATGGGAGAGAGCGGACTGAAATATCCGGAATATCAGCTTCTGGAAGCGTATATTTTCCATCTGGAAGGAGAAGACCAGAAAGCAGAAGACATTCTGGTACGTTATCAGAATAAATCTTTTAATCATAATGAACTGGAACAGGCAGGGCTTTATCTGTATCTGTGTACCCTGACAGGACTGTACAGAGATGAGGAACAGGCGCTTCGTAAGATCCAGAATTTTCAGATGCAGAAAGAGGACAGTTACATTCTTCTGAAACTGGTATTTGAGATGGATCAGACTCTTTCCCCATCCAGAAAGATCTTTTTGATGGAAGAGCTTTTTGAAAGAGGATGTACCAGCCCGTTTCTGTATCTGGAAGCATGGAACAGCATCTGCCGGGATATGTCATTGCTTCACCGGATGAATCGTTTCTGGGCGCAGGTATTTCTTTTTGCCGGAAAAGAGAACATGCTTACAGAGGAACTTGTGATGCGGCTTGCTTATCTTTCCGGTTATGAGAAATCATTTAATGAAAGCCTGTACCGGGCTATGGTACTGGGGTGTGAGGCTTTTCCGTCGGATGACACAGTAGAAGCGATCTGTAAATATATCATGAAGGGAAATCCACGAAAAGCAGAATATTTCCGCTGGTTTTCCGCGGCAGTAGACCAGGGAATCCGGATCACACGTCTTTATGAATATTATGTAGAGACACTGGACACTTCTTACAGAAGAGTACTTCCGAAGCCGCTGCTTATGTATTTTACTTATAATAACAATAATCTCGGAGATTCCAAGAGAGCGTATCTTTATGCCTGCATCATCGCCCGGAAAGAGCAGGATCCGCAGACTTACGAAAGCTATCGGGACAGCATGAGAGATTTTGCCATGCGCAAGCTGAGAGAAGGAAGAATGAATGAAAATTATGCTGCTGTCTATCAGGAATTTATGCGCGAACCGGCAAATACGGAGGAAGCACAGGTTATTGCTTCAAGGATGTTTACGTACCGCCTGTATACAGATGATCCCAAGGTACGCAGCGTGATCATTCGTCACAGACAGATGAAACAGGAAGAAATTTATCCCTGTGTGCATGGAATCGCCTATCCGAGGATCTATACAGAAGATGCTGCAGTGATCTTTCAGGACGAAAAACAGAGACGCTATGCGTCAACAGTGGATTATAACATGACACCACTTTTTGACGACAGGGAAATGGTACCGACAGTATTGGAAAAGGGCGCAGATGAAGCAGGTGTGCTGCTTTATTATTGCCAGACACAGGATATTTGCCGCACAAATCTGGGGATTTTTCAGAAGCTGGTCCTTTCATCTGCGTTTACAGGAGAATACAGAGATGCTGTTCGAAAACGGATCCTGGAATATTACAGGGATCATGTACAGGGAGAAGATCTGGATGCCTGCCTGGAAATGATGGACTATCGGGAATATGCTATGGTCGATAAGAAGATACTGCTGGAAATCCTCATCCAGAGAGGCTTGTTCCCACAGGCAATGAGTGTTGTGGAGGCATTTGGCTTTGAAGGAGTAGAGGAATGTGAGCTGCTGAAACTGGCAAGCCGGATGATCATTCGCTGTGACTGTACGGAAGATGAAGAGCTGATCGCACTTTCTTCCCATGTATACAGAAATGGAATTTATGATGAAGTGATCCTTCAGTATCTGATGAAATTCCGGTTTGGTCCTGTGGAAGAACTTCTGGATATCTGGAAAAGTGCCTGCGGTTTTGAGATGGATACGTACAGCCTGGAGGAAAGGATACTTTCGCTTCTGATGTTCACTGCAGATTACCGGGAAGAAGGCGAAAAGATCCTGAAATCTTATATCAGTCATTCCGGAAAGGAACAGGTAATCGGAGCTTACCTGACACAGATGGCTTATGGAATGTTTGTAAAGGGGATGCCGGAGACTCCGTGTCTCAGAGAATATCTCAAAATCTGCAAACGGAAAGAATGGCCAACAGACAGAATCTGTGACCTGGAACTTCTGAAAATACTTTCCGAAGAAAAAGCATCCGATGAGGAAGAACTTGCTCTGGAGGAAGAAATTCTGGCTTCCTGCGTAAAAGATGATATGGTATTTGAGTTTTTCCATGATCTGGATCAGAGGATCCTGCGCCCGTATCAGCTGGATGATAAGACTTTTGTAGAATATCATGCTTCGCCTGAGACTTCTGTTACTTTGTATTATTTGTTGGATACAGGACTTGGAACCATGCCGGAATATAAGAGCGAGCCGCTGCGTAATGTCTATGAGGGAATTTTTACCAAGACGTTTACTCTGTTTTACGGTGAGACTCTGCACTATTATTTTCAGACAGAAGATGAAAACGGTGTGCACAGGACTGAAGAGAAAATGCTGACCATGAATCTGACGGATGACAGAGCTTCCAGTAAATATCAGCTGATCAATCAGATCCTCTGTGCAAGAAAACTGGAGAAAGATCCGGAAGTGAAGGAGAAACTTTCACAGTATCTCCGGCAGGAACAGTACGTCAATGAAATGTTTGTCATAGAGAAGGAACCGGAAAGATGAATGAAATTCGAGATTTGCTGATAGGAATCGATATTGGAAAAGAATATACACAGATCTGCTATTATGACAGAAAAGCAGAAGAGGCCCGTTCTCTTTCCATGAAAGTGGGAACCAGCCAGTATGAGGCTCCGGGCTGTATCTGTTACCGTACAGAGCAGAACGATTACTGTGTGGGCCTGGAAGCACAGTATTTTTCCAGAGAAAAAGGCGGGATCATGCTCGGAAATATTTATGATATCTGCCAGAAGGAAGAAAGCATACAGGTGGCGGGAGAGGATAAGGAGCCGGCAGAGCTCCTTGCTCATTTCCTGAAAGGAATGCTGAAATTTCTTGGAATTCAGGACATTGTAAAAAACACAAAGTGCATGTGTATCACTTCTCCTGAGCTTGATGCCATACAGGTGCGTAATTATCAGAAGGCCTGTGGAATTGCCGGTTTTCCGGCAGAGAAATACATGCTTATGGATTACGGGGAAAGTTTTTATTACTATGCATTGGGCCAGAAAAGAGAAACCTGGAACCGAAGTGTGGCCTGGTATGCGTTTGATGGAGATAAAATTGCGTTTCGTAAGCTGACGATCAATGCTGCATCCAGACCTATACTTGTCAATCTCGAAGAACCGGTGAGTACAACGCTTGAAACGGAGGATGAGATCCGTGATGTGGAGTTTTGCCGTTTTATAACAAAAACTCTTGGAAAAGAACTTTTTTCCAGTGTGCAGATCACAGGAGAAGGGTTCGACCAGCAGTGGGCACAGCAGTCAGTAAAGCTTTTGTGTCATCAGGGACGCAAAGTATTTTACGGAAACAATCTCTTTGCAAAAGGAGCCTGCATCGCCGGTAAGGACAGACTTGAAGACAAAAAATTAAAAGGGTACAGATATTTAAGCGATTCCCTGGTTACTGCGGATGTGGGAATGGATATGCGGGTGATGGGTTCTCCTGCGTATTATCCGCTGATCGAAGGCGGCAGCAACTGGTATGAATGCAATGCAGAGTGTGAACTGATCCTGGATGATACGGAAGAACTGGTCTTTGTAGTAAATCTTCCGGATGAAACGGAGAGAAAGCGGGTGGCAATGGCGCTTAAAGGTTTGCCAAAACGACCAAACCGGACGACCAGACTTGCACTTACGTTGAAATACGTATCATCGAAAGACTGTGAGATCACAGTAAAGGATCTTGGATTTGGGGAAATGTATCCATCCAGCGGGAAGACATGGAAAGAACTGGTACGCTGGGATGAGACAGAAGAAAGGAAACAGGTATGAGCGGATATATTTTATGCCAGGTAAAGAAAGCAGAGAAACCATTTTACATTGAAAATATCAGCACGAATATTTATTCCATAGAAGAACTCTGCTATTATCTTTATAATAATCTTTACCTTGTGGATCGTTCTCTTATCAGTAATAAGCTGTGTACCTGGCTGGATGAGGAACTGAAACTTCCAAAACTTGCGGCGAAGCTTCGACCTTTCATTGGAAAAGAGGCAGGTCTGGAGGAAATTCTGTATCCGATATTTAAAGAGATCAATTATCTGGCTTATGAAGAACTTCGTATCCTGAATGGAAGGATTGAAAGAAGAAATAAGGAATCCGAGGAGATACGGGAAAAGAGAAAAGGGGATGCCCTCATGGAAAACCGGATGTACGTGAACGCAATCCGTGTTTATCAGAAGCTTCTGGAAAAAGATTCCAGAGAAATCTCCAGAGAAATGAGAGAGCGGATTCTGCATAATCAGGGATGTGCTTACAGTTATCTGTTTCAGATGGATAAGGCACTGGACTGTTTCTTTGCTGCATGGAAGGTAAACCAGTCAGAAAAGGCACTGAAGATTTATCTTCTGGCTTACCGAAGTGTGCATACACCGGAAGAATTTGAAAAGATACAGGAAGATCTGAAGGCAGAGGATCCCGTAAAAAAAGAAACTGCCAGAGCTCTGGAACAGTTTATCAGCCTCCCGGAGCAGAAGATTGCACCCGGAGAGACTGACAGGATATTGGAGGATCTTACAAGAGAATATCACAGAAGTACAGGCTCTTAAAGCTGTTCAAGAAGTCCCAGCAGGATCTGCCGGGCTTCTTTTTTTGTGTAGACAGCTTCTTCTTCGGAAAGAGAAGAGAGATAGTCGTCCAGGGCCTGTCCGATACTGGTTTCTTTCAGATAAACGCACATAAAAGTATCTTCTTTGGAAAGAAAACAGAGAAAAACAGAATAATCGGACAGAACTTCAAGATGGATTCCCGTTTCAGGGAGGACAGAATGCTTAAGGATCTTGCATTTTTCACCGCCCATATCTGTGTCAAGAATGTGCTGGATCGATTTTCTCCGTTCTTCTTTTGGAAGTGGTGTCTGATGATAGGAATATGGACCGTCCAGAAGACCGGTCTGTGCAAACTTCCGGATTCCATTCAGGGTGAAATAGTTACAGGAAGTGTCGTTTTCTGTAAAGGCAAACTGCGGCTGTTTTAAAATAGAAACCAGTTGTGTATAAACAGAGTTGGAATGATCAATATCTCTGTTTTCAAAGAGGGCCTGTACAAAGTCGGGTCCATAGGACATCAACGCAAGACATGGATGAGACTCCAGCGCAAAGTTTGTTGTAATATTGGTGTTCATAATGGAACCGAAAATCTCCAGGATCTGTGAAGGAGAATCCGACTGCTGGAAAAAACGGCTGGAGTTTTCCAGGATTTTCTGAAATTCCTGCTGATAGGAATGTATAACTTCCGGATTTTCTGTAGATATGAAAGTTGACATATCAGAAGAAATAAGCAGGAGTTTCTTTTCTGTAATAAAGAAAAACGGAAACAATTCATAACAGGAAAGTTCTCTTCCGGCCTGGGTGTAATAATAGTAGGGCTGATAATTGAGAAAGCCGCACAGGATCGGAAGAATGGTACACAAAAAAGTTTCCAGGTTCATATTATAGTCCGGTGATGCGGTAGGATTCTGGTGAAGCGGAAGAATCTGGATAACAGGAGGAAGCTTTTGATATTCCGGATAGAGATGTGCAGAAACTTGTACAATAAGCCGACAGTTTGCAGGAATGTTGGTGCAGATCTTTTCGTCGGAACCGGAGAGCAGGATATCTTCAAAAAGGTTTAAAACTTTTTTTTCCACATCAAGTGAAAAGTCTCCACTGTAAAACGGAAGAGAAGTAAGACTGTGAAAACCAGAGGAGAAAAGCATCTGCTGGGTGCTGATCACACGGAGAAGTTCCTGGATGTATTTCCGATTATAGTAAATTTCTTTTCCAATTTTTTCGATTTTATATAATTCAATCAGTTCCTGACGCTGGGATGGATTAATCCGGATCGAATCGCAGAACTGACGGACAAAATCCATTCCAGGCAGACGTTTGCCTGTGATCATACGCTGCAGAGAGGTACGGTCAAGGCCTGAGGATGCAGATAACTGGTATACCGTTTCTCCTGTATTTTTTAGATATTCACGGCATTTGCTGCTGAAGTCAGACATAATAATTCTCCTTTTTTCATACTTGTGGCATTATTATACAAAAACAGATCAGGAATTGCAATTATTTGTAAAAAATCCGAGCACAATTGGTGGCACATATTGCGAGACAGTTTTTTTGAAAATAGAATAGATCATATCAAGAAAGAACAGGGCGGAGGGAACCAGAACCATGGCAGTGATAACTATTGCGGTATGTGATGAAATACGAAAAGATGCTCAGAAGCTTTACAGACAGCTTTCAACGCTGCTTCCGGATGCAGAGATCCTGATATACCGTAGCAGGCAGAGCCTTCTTGACGGACTGACGGAAGGGCATAAGATCTGTAATGTGGTATTTATGGGTCTGGATGGTGAAAATGGAAAGAGCCTGGAGACAGTCCGTGCGATACGGCTTCGGGGAAATTATATTCCGGTCATCATGGTAGCGGAAAATGAGAAATTTTATAAAGAAGCTTTTGAGGTATTTGCTTTTAATTATCTGACGAAACCTGTAGAAAGCGGAGAACTGGAGCATGTGCTGTTACTTATCCTGACCACCTGTGAAAGAGAAGGAGGAAAGGCGCTGCATTTTCATTACAGAACTCAGGTTTATACACTCCAGCATAACAGTCTGGCGTACATATCCAGCAGCCTCCATAATGTAACCTTCCACCTTACCGACGGAAAGAAACTCAGCTGCAGAGCGCGTCTGGGAGATTTTGCGGGACAGCTTTCCGACAGTAATTTTATGAGATGCCATCAGAGCTTTTGCATCAATCTGGAGAAAGTGAACACACTCAAAAAGAACAGTTTTGTAATTGGACAGACTGAGATCCCTATTTCCAGAGCCTATTTAAAAACCGCAAGAAAGAAATACAAAGATTATCTGGCACAGCAGAAGGTTTGCTCTTGACAGCTCCTTTTTGGTATGGTACTATAACCATACGCTTTCGCGTGGTAGAGTGACCACGTGATAAAGGAATAACGAAAAAAAGGAGAACAATCATGAAGAAGAGAACAGTTGCAGTAGTAATGGCGGCAGCGATGACAATAGGAATGATGGTAACAGGAGTAAGTGTACAGGCAGGTGTTGAGGATAAGACCCTGATCGTCGGATTTGACGCAGAGTACCCTCCATTCGGATATAAGGATGATAATGGAGAATATGTGGGATTTGATCTTGACCTGGCTCAGGAAGTATGTGATAATCTTGGCTGGGAGCTTGTCAAGAAGCCGATCAACTGGGATTCCAAGGATATGGAGCTGAATTCCGGAACCATCGACTGTATCTGGAACGGATTTACCATTAACGGCCGTGAGGATGATTATACATGGAGCGATCCTTATATCAACAATGAGCAGGTGATCGTAGTTGCCAAGGATTCCGGAATTGAGAAGCTTGCAGACCTTAAGGGTAAGAACGTAGTTGTACAGGCTGCATCCGCTGCACTGGACGCACTGAATAACGACGATAACAAGGATCTGAAGGACAGCTTTGCATCTCTTACAGAGAACCCGGATTACAACACCGCGTTTATGAACATTGATTCCGGTGCTGCAGATGCAGTTGCCGTTGATATCGGTGTTGCCAATTATCAGCTTTCACAGAGAGGCAAGGATAAATACGTGATCCTTGACGAGCCGATCCAGAATGAGCAGTATGGCATCGGATTCAAGAAAGGTAACGATGAGCTGAAAGATCTGGTATGGGCAGAAGTTGAGAAACTTGACGAGTCCGGCGAAGTTGATAAGCTTGCAGATAAATATGAGCTGGATAAGAGCATGCTCTGCATCAGCGAGGACAAAGAGGACGCATCGGATTCCGATTCAGCAGAAGCTGACACAGAGGAAAGTGCAGACAGCACAGAGAAAGAAGCAGATTCTGAGTCTAAGTAATCAGCTCAGATCGCAGTAAAAGCTGTGAAGATATTTTTTCAGAAACTATCCAACAGCAGGAGAAATAAGAAACATAGCAGAAGTTTTTGAAGCTTCTGCATAAAAAGGAAATGAGGGTGCTTCGGCGTATGAAGAGCTGCCGGGCACGCTCATTTCCTGTTGTTTACAGGAATTACAGGTATCAGTCCGATAAGTGGGACAGATACTCCGAACCAGGAGGAAAAAAATGAGTTTTAGTGTAATGCTTCAGCAGCTGGCAGGAGGAATGCTGGTCTCTATTGAGATCTTTTTTGTGACTTTGCTGTTTTCTCTGCCGCTGGGACTTCTGATCTGTTTTGGCAGAATGTCCAAAAACAAAGTGATTCGTGCCATTGTATCCGCGTACATATCCATTATGAGAGGAACTCCGCTGATGCTGCAGCTGATGGTTGTATACTTCGGCCCGTATTTTATCTTCGGAATCCGTATTTCCATGGGATACAGCCTGATCGCTGTATTTATTGCATTTGCCATCAACTATGCGGCCTATTTTGCAGAAATCTACCGTGGCGGCATTGAGTCCATGCCGGTTGGTCAGTATGAGGCTGCAAAGATCCTCGGGTACAACAAAGTGCAGACATTTTTCCGCATCATCCTTCCACAGGTGATCAAGAGGATTCTGCCATCCATCACCAATGAAGTTATTACACTGGTCAAGGATACTTCTCTTGCTTTTGTTGTGGCAGTAGCGGAGATGTTTACCATTGCCAAGCAGATCGCGAGTGCCCAGACAACCATGATGCCTTTTGTGATCGCTGCCGTATTTTATTATGTGTTCAATCTGATCGTGGCAGTTGTGATGCAGAAGGTTGAGAAGAGCATGAATTACTACCGTTAACCGGAATGGAGAGTACAGAATATGAAATTATTTGAAATGAAACATATCAAAAAAAGCTTTGACGGACTGGAAGTCCTCAAAGATATCTCTCTTGATGTGGAAGAGGGAGAAGTGTTAAGTATCATCGGTCCTTCCGGTTCCGGCAAGTCCACCATCCTGCGCTGTGCCACAGGTCTTGAGACACCGGACAGCGGCGAGATCATCAAAACCGGAGATGTGGGACTGGTGTTCCAGCAGTTTAATCTGTTCCCGCATTTTTCCGTAATGAAAAATATCGTAGACGCACCCTTAAAAGTGCAGAAAAGAAAAAAAGACGAAGTCTATGTCCAGGCAAGAAGTCTTCTTAAAAAAATGGGTCTTGCAGATAAGGAAAATGCGTATCCTTTCCAGCTTTCAGGAGGACAGCAGCAACGAGTATCCATTGCCCGTGCCCTCTGCATGAATCCGAAGATCCTGTTTTTTGATGAACCGACATCTGCACTGGATCCGGAGCTCACCGGGGAGATCCTGAAGGTTATCAAGGATCTGGCACAGGAGCATATCACCATGGTGATCGTCACCCATGAGATGAATTTTGCAAGAGATATTTCCGACCGCATCATCTTTATGGACAAGGGTGTGATCGCGGTGGAGGGAACCCCACAGGAGGTATTTTCTTCCGATAATGGCAGAATGAAGGAATTTCTGGGAAAATTCCATCAGGGTATGGAGTAACAAACGGTTGCTTTTGAAGAGGCAATGTTATATAATTTCAAGAGGCGTGAATTAACCAGATCCGGGCAGATAACGGATCATTCGCCATTCCGGCCCGGATGTATGTAATCAGGAGGATAATAATGAATACAGACAGATATGTAAGCCCGCTGTCAGAGCGGTACGCAAGCAAAGAGATGCAGTACATTTTTTCCCCGGACATGAAATTCCGCACATGGAGAAAGCTGTGGATCGCACTTGCTGAGACGGAACGTGAGCTTGGCCTTAACATCACCCAGGAGCAGATTGATGAGATGAAAGCTCATGCGGATGATATCAACTATGATGTGGCTAAGGAGCGTGAGCGTCAGGTTCGCCATGATGTAATGTCTCACGTGTATGCGTTTGGTGTACAGTGCCCGAAGGCAAAAGGCATCATCCATCTGGGAGCAACCTCCTGTTATGTAGGAGATAACACCGACATTATCGTTATGACAGAGGCACTGAAACTTGTCCGCAAGAAACTTGTGAACGTGATCGCGGAGCTTTCCAAGTTTGCAGCACAGTATAAAGATCAGCCAACTCTGGCATTTACTCATTTCCAGCCGGCACAGCCGACAACCGTAGGTAAGAGGGCAACTCTCTGGACACAGGAATTCCTGATGGATCTTGAGGACCTTGAGTATGTATTAAGCACTATGAAACTTCTTGGTTCCAAGGGAACAACCGGTACACAGGCAAGCTTCCTGGAACTCTTTGACGGAGATCAGGAGACTATCGACAAGATCGATCCGATGATCGCCGAGAAGATGGGATTCAAGTCCTGCTATCCGGTTTCCGGACAGACTTATTCCAGAAAAGTGGACACCCGTGTGCTGAATATCCTTGCGGGAATCGCTGCAAGTGCACATAAGATGTCCAACGACATCCGTCTTCTTCAGCATCTGAAAGAAGTGGAGGAGCCATTTGAGAAATCCCAGATCGGATCTTCCGCCATGGCATATAAGAGAAACCCGATGAGAAGTGAGAGAATCGCTTCCCTGTCCAGATATGTGATGATCGATGCCCTGAATCCGGCTATCACATCTGCGACACAGTGGTTTGAGAGAACTCTGGATGACTCTGCAAACAAGCGTCTCAGCGTTCCAGAAGGATTCCTTGCAATTGACGGAATCCTGGATCTCTGCCTCAATGTTGTAGACGGACTGGTTGTTTATCCGAAGGTTATTGAGAAGAGACTGATGTCCGAGCTTCCGTTCATGGCGACTGAGAATATCATGATGGATGCAGTTAAGGCAGGTGGAGACCGTCAGGAGCTTCATGAGCGTATCCGTGAGCTTTCCATGGAAGCAGGAAAGAACGTGAAGGTAGAAGGCAAGGATAACAACCTTCTTGAACTGATCGCTGCGGATCCGGCATTTAACCTGACTCTTGAGGATCTTCAGAAATCCATGGATCCGTCCAGATATACAGGACGTGCAAAAGAGCAGACAGAGGCGTTTATTGCCAATGTGGTACAGCCGGTTCTGGACGCACATAAGGATCTGCTTGGGGTTAAGGTTGAGATCAACGTATAATTGCGGAAGGTTATAAACATTAAGAAATGAACACAGACAGGAATAGCATGTCTTCTGGCATTACAGACAGAGAACATGCCGTTCCGAATAATAGAGAAAGACACAAGGAGGAACTGTGTTATGGTAACTGCAGTAGTAGGAGCAAACTGGGGAGATGAAGGTAAGGGCAAGATCACAGATATGCTTGCTGAGAAAGCCGATATCATCGTAAGATTTCAGGGTGGAGCCAATGCCGGCCACACCATCGTAAATGATTACGGTAAATTCGCACTTCATACACTTCCGTCAGGTGTGTTTTACGGACATACAACAAGCATCATCGGAAACGGTGTTGCACTGAATATTCCGGTATTCTTCAAGGAGTACAACGAAGTAGTAGGCCGTGGAGTACCGGCACCGAAGATCCTGATCTCCAACAGAGCACAGATGGTAATGTCTTACCACATTCTGTTCGATCAGTATGAAGAGGAACGTCTTGGCGGCAAGGCTTTCGGTTCCACAAAATCCGGAATCGCTCCGTTCTATTCTGACAAATATGCAAAGATCGGCTTCCAGGTAAGTGAGCTCTTTGATGAGGAAGCACTGAAAGAGAAAGTTGTACGTATCTGTGAGACCAAAAACGTAACACTTGAGCATCTCTATCACAAACCGCTTCTGAAACCGGAAGATATCATGAACGAGCTGATGGAATACAAGAAAATGGTTGAGCCATACGTATGTGACGTATCTCTCTATCTCTGGAATGCACTGAAAGAGGGCAAACAGGTTCTTCTTGAGGGACAGCTTGGAACCTTAAAAGACCCGGATCACGGAATCTATCCTATGGTTACATCCTCTTCCACACTGGCTGCTTATGGTGCCATCGGTGCAGGCCTGCCTCCATATGAGATCAAGAAGGTCGTAACCGTATGCAAAGCTTACTCCAGTGCAGTTGGAGCAGGTGCATTCGTTTCTGAGATCTTCGGCGAGGAAGCAGATGAGCTGAGAAAACGTGGCGGTGACGGTGGTGAGTTCGGTGCTACAACAGGTCGTCCGAGACGTATGGGATGGTTCGACTGTGTTGCATCCAAATACGGATGCCGTCTCCAGGGAGCTACAGACGTTGCTTTTACAGTACTGGATGTTCTGGGATATCTGGATGAGATCCCGGTTTGCACAGGCTATGAGATCGACGGAGAGGTAACAACAGAATTCCCGACAACTGTGCAGCTTGAGAAAGCAAAACCGGTTATTGAGAAGCTTCCGGGATGGAAATGCGATATCCGTGGAATCAAGAAATACGAGGATCTTCCGGAGAACTGCAGAAAATATGTAGAGTTCGTAGAGAAACACATCGGATTCCCGATCACCATGATCTCAAACGGACCAGGAAGAAACGACATCATTTACAGATAATCATTTACTGTGACAGGATTACGACAGGCAGCGCCGGGGAAATTTCTCCGGCGCCCTTTTGTTAAGAGGCTGATGATAATATTGGCTATAACAACTGGTATATCATGTGAAAGGATTCCGAATGAAAAATTTTAAAAGAATTGCGGCACTGGCAGGCGTTGTTATTTTGCTTCTCGTGTTCTGCCTTCCCATGGTGTTTGCATGGGGCAGCAGTGAGAACTCACAGGCTTTGTTCCGGGGCGCTTTTGCGGCAGCAGTACTGGTACCGATCGTGGCTTATGTTTTCTGGATGGCGTACCGGATCTGGGGACCTGAGAAATCAAAGGAGGATGAAAACCGTATGATCGAGAATGTTATTTTTGATGTGGGAAATGTGTTGATGGGATATGACTGGGAAGAGTATCTGAAGAGCTACAATTTTCCGAAAGAAAAATATGAAAAAATTGCGGATGCAACATTTCGAAACCCAATCTGGGAAGAACAGGACAGAGCACTCCACGAGGAGTCCTGGTATGTAGATAAATTTGTAGAAAGTGCACCGGAATATGAGAAGGATATCCGTGAAGTGGTACGACGGGATCCGGAATGCATGCATCTTTATGACTATGCGGAAACCTGGGTGAAATATCTCAAAAACCAGGGATATCATCTCTATGTTCTTTCTAATTACGGAACTTATATGCTGGAGAGAACCAAAAAAGATATGCCGTTCCTGAAATATATGGACGGAGTGGTATTTTCCTGCGACGTACAGCAGATCAAGCCGGAAGTGGATATTTATGAGACACTTCTGAAACGCTATGATCTGAAACCGGAGAAGTCGGTATTTATGGACGACCGGGCCATCAACTGTGAAGGGGCTAGAAAAGCAGGGATCCGTACCATTCAGTTCGAAAACCTGAAACAGGCGGCAAAAGAGCTTGAGGAACTTGGTGTGAAGTAATTTGTGATGATGCAGTATGAGTTGCTGTAAAAAGAGAAACGCAGAGAACCTGCACCATCGCGAAGCCCTCTGCGTCTAAAGGGGAGGATATGGTAAGTATCTCCCGGAACGGAATCGGTTATACAGATAATATATAAAATTCTCCGTTTTTTTATGACAGCAGGATATTGCTTATCATGAAAAATTTATCCTGAAATTTTTTATTGCGGAACTTCTCTTTAACGAAAGGCAGATACATTTATCTGCCCGGATGGAGGTTCCGTATTTTTGACTACATTATTACGTTATTCTTTGTTCTTCTTCCGGTATTCACCGGGAGTCATTCCATAAGTTTTCTTAAAAGTACGCATAAAATGTTCCGGACTTTCGTAACCTACAAGTTCGCAGATGGCATGATTGCTGAGAGAAGTTTCCCTGAGGGCACGGCATGCCTGGTTCAACTTGATATCCCGGATGATCTGTAAGAATGTCCGGCCGGTACTTTCTTTGATCAGGGTGCTGAAATGGGAAGAGCTGTAGCCAAAATGTTCTGCAGCTTCGCTTAAGGAAACACTCTGATAGTGACGGTTCAGATAGCCCAGGATTTCTGTTACGGAATTTCCGGTGCTGTCCTTTGTGAGGATGGATTCGATATCATTTTCGTGATAACGAAGCAGCATGGCCCAGAACATGATCAGCATGGAATTGAGGAAGGTGTAGCTGTATTTTGCGTGCCCCAGATATTCGATATAGAGATTTTCCAGCATGTCATGGATCTGTGGATCATTTCCGCTGTGAAAAATCAGATAATTTCCTTCGGTCTTGCGGTACAGCACATGGGCAAAAAACTGCGCCAGGGCACTGTCCGCAGTCAGTGACTGGAAGAAAGTGGACTGAAAGGTGGAACCACGTACCAGAATATTAAAAGCAACACTGTCATCAAAGATTCCCACACTGTGGGTAGTATGTGGTGGGATGATACAGATATCCCCGGTATGTAAAGTGTGTTCGATCCCCTGAATGGTAGTGTGGGCAGTTCCGTCATAAACACAGAGAATCTCAAAAAACTCGTGCTCATGGGAAAAAACAGGCGTATAACGGTAATGCTTGGAAAGTACGATATTGCCATTCATGTCATGAAAAAGATCGGCTTCTTTCATATAGGGATACCAGGCCTCTGCCTGAAGTTCCGGGACAAAAAGCCGGTGTTCATAGATCAGTTCACGGTCCAGTGTAAGACAATATTCATGAAAGGTTTCCGGATGTTCTTTCTCCTGAAGGTAAAGTGTTTTGTAAAAAATCTCATCTTCATTGTAGGCATAAATGTATTTCTGAAATTCTTCTCTGGTAAGTTTCATAACAGTCCCCTTTTCGTGCGGATCTTTCATAAGAGATAAGGAAAGTATATCATAATCATCGAAAAAAACGTCAGTGTTTTACAAAAAAAATCACAATTGGAAGAAAAAGGGAAAAAGTGTACAGTAATGCCAGAAAGAAATTCGGAGGTAAAAGAGATGAACGAAGTTGAAAAGAAAGTAAAGATCGGCCTGTGGCGTCAGAGAATCGGTTATGGATCTTCCGATTTTGCCTGCAACCTGATCTGGCAGATGATCTCCCTGTATCTGCTGTATTTTTACACAAATGTCATGCATCTGAATGCCGGTGCAGTCAGTGTAATGTTCCTGGTAACAAAAGTAATTGACGGAATTTCCGACCTGATCGTAGGATTCCTCATTGACAAGACAAACACAAAATGGGGTAAATCAAGACCATGGATCCTGTTTGGTGCGGTTCCATTTGGTGTGGCTGCAGTCCTTGCATTCTCTGTACCGGATATCGGACAGACAGGTATGCTGATCTACGCATACATTACTTACATTCTGCTTTCCACTGCATACACCGTTGTAAATATCCCGATGGCATCCATTCTTCCGGCACTGAGCGAAGACCCGCATGAGAGAACCGTCCTTGCATCCTGCAGAACTTTCTTTTCATCCATCGGTTCCACTGTAGTCAGCGCTTTTGCCCTGACACTGGTAGACAAATTCGGAAACGGCAACGAGGCACTTGGATTCCGTATCGTTATGATGATCTTCGGTGTAGTCGGATGCCTTGTATTCTTCTTCTGCTTCTTTAACACAAAAGAGCGTGTAACCATCAAACAGGAAAAAGTCAGCCTTAAAGCAAACATTTCCTGTCTGCTCCACAACAAACCGTGGAAACTTTTTGCACTGAATATCGTCTGGTTCTTTGGTGGATTTGTGATCCAGGCAAGTGCGGTTATTTATTACTTTACTTATGTTGTACAGAACACGACACTGGTACAGATCGTTGCGACCATCACAACACTGGTACCAATCGTAGCAAATCTTTGTGCACCGTTCCTTGTAAAACTCACATCAAAACGAAATCTGATGGTTGGAGGAAGTTTTGTACATATGGGTGGTCTTCTGATCATCTTCTTTGGCGGCACAAATGTTCCGGTTCTTCTGGCTGGTGCGGTGATCGCGGCAGCAGGATACGGACTGAAGGGAAGTATGCATTTTGCAATGCAGCCGGACCCTGTTGATTATGGTGAGTGGAAATCCGGTGTAAATACAGCCGGAACTCTTTCCGCAGTAAATGGTTTCATTGGAAAAGTGGGAATGGCTATCGCCAGCAGTATCGGTGCGGCACTTCTTCAGTTTGGTGGATTTGACGCAAACCTTGCAACACAGACAGCAACGGCTCAGACTTATATCACAGCAATGTACATCTGGGTGCCGATCATCACAAATATCGCAACAATTATCACAATGATGTTCTATGATCTGGATAAGATCTATCCGCAGATCGTCAAAGAACTGGATGAAAGGAGAGCAAACGCATAATGCCAGAGGTAAGCAGTGACCTTGAGATGGTCCGTGTGACCAATGAGGATTTTGTAAAAAAAGCAGAAGCATGCACACCAAAGTTACGGGAAACGGTAGTTCGTCCGGTTTCTATCGTAGATATCGTAAAAACAGAAGATGTTTATCCGGAAGTTCATAAAAAAGATGAGATCGGAAATCTTTCCAGCTATCACCTGGCAAAAGGAGATAAGATCTGTCTGGATTTAGGAGATCATCAGGTGGGATATGTGACCCTGAAACTGAACTCCGTAGGAAGCCCTCAGGATGCACCGGCATTTTTCAGACTGAAATTCGGTGAGATCGCCAAGGAGATGACAGAGGACTCCGCAGATTATGATGGGTGGATCAGCCGTGGATGGATCCAGGAAGAGTTTATCCATGTCGATGTCCTTCCGGCAGAGCTGAAGCTTCCAAGAAGATATGCATTCCGCTATATGGAGATCGAGGTGATAGATACATCACTGAAATGGCAGATGGTAGTGGAAGATGTATCCTGTGTCAGTGTTTCCGCTGTCAGTATGGAAGATGTAAAGCCGGTGGAAAGTGAGGATGAAATGATCCGAAAACTGGACCGTGTCAGCCTCCGTACCCTGCAAAACTGTATGCAGTCCGTATTCGAGGACGGACCAAAGAGAGACCGTCGTCTGTGGCTTGGCGACTTAAGGCTCCAGGCACTTGCGAACTATGAGACCTTCCACAACATGGATCTGGTAAAAAGATGTCTGTATCTGTTCGCTGGACAGACAAAGGATAATGGCCAGGTCAGCGCCTGCCTTTTCACAGAACCGAAATTTATCGTGGATGATACCTTCCTTCTGGATTATTCCATGTTCTTTGGAGCAACCCTCTGTGACTACTACGAAGCGTCCGGTGACAGGGAAACTTTAAAAGATTTAAGTGCCTGTGCATATCGTCAGATGGAAATTGCGAAAGAGCAGTTTGATGAAAAGGAACTTATGAAAAAAGGAGATGGTTTCTGGGGCTTTATCGACTGGACGGATGGTCTGAACAAGCAGAGCGCAATGCAGGGTGTTTATATATACTGTGCAAAGAAGGTACAGAAGATCGCAGAAATCCTCGGAGACGCTGAAAAAGCCGAAGAGATGAAAAAAGAAGCTGTGGCGAAAACAGCAGCTGCGAAAAAATATCTTTTTGATAAAGAGAGCGGCCTTTTCATAAGCGGAGAGGAAAAACAGATCAATTATGCAAGTCAGGTATGGCTGATCCTGGCAGGCGCGGTAGACAGCGCAGAGGGAGCAGAAATCCTGGACCGTCTGGTGGAGTTAAAACCGGAAAAAGGAATGGTTTCTCCGTACATGAACCATCATTTTGTGGAAGCACTTCTGATGTGCGGAAAAAGAGACCAGGCAATGGAATATATGAAATATTACTGGGGCGGAATGTTAAGCCACGGTGCGGATACATTCTGGGAACTTTACAATCCGGAAAATCCGGCGGAATCTCCTTATGGAAGCAGCATTGTCAACAGCTACTGCCATGCATGGAGCTGCACCCCGACGTATCTTCTCAGGAAGTACTTTAACTAAATCAAGTAAGTCCCCTGCGAGGGGGACTTGCTTGTATCAGGAGGAGCATAGCTCCTTCTGATAAACTGCGTAGCAGTTATTTGGTGTAGAGCTACGTAGCGAATGCGGATGCTTTTATCCGCTTGCCCAAAATATCCGCTTGAATTTAACTGGAAAAGGAGAGTCTGATTATGGTAAAATTAACAGTAAACATCGTATCCATGCAGGATGCAGATAAATTCAATAAACTTTGCAGCAAATTTGACTGCGACATGGATCTGCAGAGCGGTAAATATTATGTAGATGCAAAATCGATCATGGGAATCTTCAGCCTTGATCTTTCCAAGCCGCTGGTTCTGAATGCAGGTACAGATGACGAACAGAAAATAAAAGAAACATTTGCAGATTTTATCAGAGAGGAATAATCATGACACGTATTTTGAAAGAGAGAAAATTTTCCGGCACTACAGATCCCAAAGTGCAGCCATGGGAATTGGAACATCGTAAAGTGGCCCGCCGTGCAGCGGCAGAGGGAATCGTTTTACTAAAAAATGAAGATCATATCCTTCCGCTGAAAGCAGGAAGTAAAGTGGCACTTTATGGTGCCGGTGCAGGCAGGACCATCAAGGGAGGAACCGGCTCCGGAGATGTCAATGAGCGTGAACGCGTATCTGTTTTTCAGGGAATGAAAAATGCCGGATTCCAGGTGACAACAGAAGCGTGGATCGAAAGCTACGACCAGATCTATGAAAATGCACGTCAGGAGTGGAAGAGAAGTATCCTTTCAAAAACAGGAGAAGGTGCAGATACCATGGATTTCTTTACGGTATACAGCACCACTCCCTTTAAGATGCCGGCAGGAGATCCGATCCAGAAACCAGCCGAAGGAGAAGATACAGAAAACGCGATCTATGTTCTGAGCCGGATCGCAGGAGAAGGATCAGACCGTACTGCTGACAAAGGCGATTATGATCTCAGTGAAGAAGAGCATCAGATGCTGGCAGATATCTGTGCTTATTATAAGAATGTGGTTGTTGTGATCAATGCAGGTGCACAGGTGGATCTTTCCTTTATGGATGAGTTCCGCAATATCAGAGTCCTTCTGGTGATCGTACAGCCTGGAATGGAAGGCGGAAATGCCTTTGCGGATATCCTGTCCGGTAAGGTGAACCCATCCGGTAAACTGTCAGATACCTGGGCTTATAAATATGAGGATTATCCCAGCTCCGAGAAGTTTTCACATAATAACGGAAATGTGGAAACAGAGCTTTATGATGAGGGAATTTATGTGGGATACCGCTATTTTGATACTTTTGAAGTTCCGGTGCGCTATGGATTCGGTTACGGTCTTTCCTATACAGACTTTGAGATCACCGGATGTGCTCTGAAAGCGGTATCAGCAGAAAAGATCCGTGTTACGGCAACGGTCAGAAATACGGGAAATGTTTCCGGTAAAGAAGTCGTACAGGTTTACGCATCCCTGCCGGGCGGCATCCTCGAAAAAGAAGCACACCGTCTTGCAGCCTATGCAAAGACAAACGAGCTGAAACCGGGAGAAGCACAGGAAGTTACCATGGAAGTAAAGATGGATGGGCTGACTTCTTATGATGAGAAGAGAGCTGCATGGATCCTTGAGAGTGGTTTTTATGGCATATGGGTCGGAAACAGTCTTGCATCAGCAAAACTCTGCGGAGGCATAAAACTGGATCAGGAAGTGATCCGAAGACAGGTCAGAAATCTTTTCCCGCTGAAACAGGAACTGGAAGAAATTTCTCAGGAAGCATCCAAAACAGCAAAACGTGCGGCGGCAGCAGCGCAGCAGGCGAAAGAGGAGGAACTGACTGTTCTTAACATTCGTGGAGCAGACATTGCTACCGAGACTGTGGAATATAAGAAGAATGCAGACCTCTATGAAAAAGAAGCAATGGATTTTGTAAATACCTTGTCAGAAGAAAATCTGATCGATCTGGCAGCAGGAGATCCGGGCAAAGCACAGGGTGGCAATCTTGGCGCAGCAGGAATTTCCGTTCCAGGTTCTGCAGGTGAAACCCATCGCTGTGCAGTAGACAAAGGTCTTGCAAGCATCGTTCTGGCAGACGGACCGGCAGGACTTCGCCTGATGAAGTATTATCATGTAAATGACGGAAGCATTGTTTCCATGCCATTTGAGTTCAGTCTGGAAGGTGGATTGTTCTATGACGATTCCAGAGAACTTCCGGGAGAAAGATATTATCAGTACTGTACTGCGATCCCGGTAGGAACACTGCTTGCGCAGACCTGGAACCGGGAGCTGATCCGTGAAGTGGGAGCCATGATCGGAACAGAGATGGAACATTTCGGAGTAACACTCTGGTTGGCACCGGGAATGAATATCCACAGAAATCCTCTCTGCGGAAGAAACTTCGAATACTATTCCGAAGACCCGTATGTATCCGGAACCATTGCGGCAGCTATGACAGAAGGTGTTCAGTCCAATTATGGATGTGGAACGACCATCAAACATTTTGCCTGCAACAATCAGGAAGACAATCGTATGGGATCAGACAGTGTTGTGTCTGAGCGTGCACTTCGCGAAGTTTATCTCAAAGGATTTGAAATTGCGGTAAAAGAAGTACAGCCAATGTCCATCATGACCAGTTACAATCTGATCAACGGTATTCATGCGGCAAACAATTATGATCTCTGTACAGAGTCCGCCAGAAACGAATGGGGATTTAAAGGAGCGATCATGACAGACTGGACGACTACAGAACAGGGAGACAGCTGTACAGCATCCGGCTGCATGAGAGCGGGAAATGACCTGGTAATGCCGGGATGTTTCGGAGATCATGACAATCTCAGAAAAGAACTGAAAGAGGGAACACTTAAGATCGAGGACCTGCGCGCATGCATTGCACGTCTGGTAAGTGTGATCTGGAAGTCCAATCAGTACCTTCAGTAAAATAAACAGGATATGATATAAGACACATAGGAAAAGGACAGTGAATGGGAAAAGTTGCTGTCCTTTTTCGTGATTTTCTAAAAAAATATTCTGCACAGTACAGTGACGGCTGCAGGTGAGAAAGTATCTTTTTTATGTGGATTTTTGTGGATATGAGATAGATGTATTTGCTTTCTTCGCCAAAAGATGATATAATAAACAAAAATTGCGAAGCGGAATGAAACGTCCGCTTTATTCATCTAAAATTTTGGAAAAGAGGATCAGACAATGAGCGATATGACAATTCTTGAGCAGTGGCGTTCCGTTGCTTATAATCAGAATGCAGATAAGAATAAGCTTCAGCGCTTCTGGGCAACTTATTTTAACATTGAGAAGAACATTTACGAGCAGCTTCTGGAGAACCCGGATGAGGTTGTTTCCGGAACTGTTAAAGAGCTTGCTGAGAAATACGGTCAGGATGTTATGACTATGGTTGGTTTCCTTGACGGAATCAACGACAGCCTGAAGGTTCCGAACCCGATCGAGACTATGGATGAGAACACCAAGGTTAACCTTGCATTTGATAAAGAAGCTCTCTATAAGAACATGGTAGACGCCAAGGCTGACTGGCTTTACAACCTTCCTCAGTGGGACAAGATCTTCACAGAAGAGAAGAAGAAAGCTCTCTACATGGAGCAGAAGAAATCCGGCACAGTTGTGAAACCACACAAAGTCGGAAGAAACGATCCGTGCCCATGCGGAAGCGGCAAGAAATACAAATACTGCTGCGGAAGATAATGAGCGTAAAGAAGAATCTGGATTACATTATCGTGTTAGGTGCCCACGTGGACGGAACACGGATGACACTTGCCCTTCTGGAACGAGCCAGAAGGGCCCTTCTTTATCTTGAGGAGAATCCCGGGACGAAGGCAGTGCTTTCCGGTGGAAAAGGTACCGGGGAAAATATTTCAGAAGCAGAGGCTATGTACCGGTATCTTACAGGTCATGGAATTGACGGAAGCCGTCTGATCCTGGAAGAAAAATCCACCAGTACGAAAGAAAATCTGGCTTTCAGCCTTAGAAAAATTGGAACCTGCAACTGTTCTGTAGGCGTTGTCACTAACAATTTTCATGTGTGGAGAGGCGCAGCCATTGCCAGAAAATGTGGTTTCCGTGAAGTTGCCATGATTCCGTCCAGATACAGAAGCTGGCGTCTTTTTATCTACATTCCCCGTGAGATTCTGGCCATTATTAAAGACAAACTCATGGGAAATCTGTAGATCTGTGCGAGAAGAGAAATCTGAAAAATTTTGCCAACATGCGTTGACAAATAAAAATCATGAGCTTATAATGAACCACAGAAAAAGCAATAAAGCAACACGTTGACGAGACGAGTAAGCTGTGAAATGTTACAGAGAGAGATGTGAAGTGCTGGAAACATCTTATCAGGAAACAGTCGAAAACTACCTCCGAGTGGCCCCAATCCGGTCCGGTGATTCCGTTATCATCATAATTGAGAGGCTTTGATATCCTGGCATGACAAAGGGTAGCAGAGCAAGCAGGGTGGAACCGCGAGAATGAATGAACTCGTCCCTTACAGTGCGTGATGTACTGTAAGGGATTTTTTTTATAAAAAATTTTTCACAGGAACAGAAACTGTGCTGTGTACCATAGAAACCATATCGAAAACGAAAGGGGAAACAATCATGATCATCACATTAAAAGACGGCTCAAAAAAAGAATACTCAGAAGCAAGATCAGTGATCGATATCGCATATGACATCAGCGAAGGTCTTGCACGTGCTGCATGTGCAGGAGAAGTAAACGGAGAGGTTGTAGATCTTCGTACAGTCCTTGAGGATGACTGTGAGCTTAACATCCTTACAGCAAGAGATGAGAAGGGCCTTGCAGTTCTCCGTCATACAGCATCTCATGTAATGGCACAGGCTGTACAGAATCTGTATCCGGAGGCAAAGGTTGCCATCGGACCATCCATTGATACAGGATTCTACTATGATTTCGACCACGAGCCATTTTCCCGTGAGGATCTTGATGCCATCGAAAAAGAGATGAAGAAGATCATCAAAAAAGGCGCAAAGATTGAGCGTTTCACAAAATCCCGTGAGGATGCCATCGCATACTTCAAAGAGAAAAATGAGCCATATAAGGTAGAGCTGATCGAGGATCTTCCGGAGGGAGAGGAGATTTCCTTCTATTCCCAGGGAGACTGGACAGACCTCTGTGCAGGACCACACCTGATGAGCGTAAAAGGAGTCAAAGCATTCAAGCTTCTTTCTTCTTCCAGCGCATACTGGAGAGGAAGCGAGAAAAACGCAATGCTCACACGTATCTACGGAACTGCATATGCAACAAAGGATGAGCTGAAAGAGCATCTGGAGCAGATGGAAGAGGCTAAGAGACGCGATCATAACAAACTTGGCCGTGAGATGAAGATCTTCACAACAGTAGACGTAATCGGACAGGGACTTCCGCTTATCATGCCAAACGGTGTGATCATGATGCAGGAGCTTCAGCGCTGGATCGAGGATGAGGAGACAAAACGTGGCTATGTAAGAACAAAAACTCCTCTGATGGCAAAGAGTGATCTCTACAAGATCTCCGGACACTGGGATCATTACAAAGACGGCATGTTCGTACTTGGGGACGAGGAAAAGGACAAAGAGGTTTACGCACTTCGTCCGATGACATGCCCGTTCCAGTACTATGTATACAAAGCAGAGCAGCACAGCTACCGTGATCTGCCGATCCGTCTGGGCGAGACATCCACACTGTTCCGTAACGAGGATTCCGGTGAGATGCATGGCCTGACACGAGTTCGTCAGTTTACGATTTCCGAGGGACATCTGATCGTAAGACCGGACCAGATGGTAAAAGAGTTCAAAGACTGTATCGCACTTGCACAGTACTGCCTGCAGGTACTTGGTGTTGAGGAAGATGTAACCTATCACCTTTCCAAATGGGACCCGACAAACAAAGAGAAATATATCGGTGAGCCGGAAGTATGGGAGGAGACAGAGGGTCATATCCGCCAGATGCTGAACGAGCTGAACATTCCGTTCACAGAGGATGTAGGAGAGGCTGCTTTCTACGGACCGAAGGTTGATATCAATGCCAAGAACGTATACGGAAAAGAAGACACCATGATCACAATCCAGTGGGATGCACTTCTTGCAGAACAGTTTGATATGTACTATATTGATGAGAACGGCGACAAACAGCGTCCGTACATCATCCACCGTACATCTATGGGATGCTATGAGAGAACTCTTGCATGGCTCATTGAGAAGTATGCAGGAATGTTCCCGACATGGCTCTGCCCGGAGCAGGTTCGTGTGATCCCGATCTCCGAGAAGTTCAACGATTATGCGCAGAAGGTAGAGGCCCAGATGAAAGAGGCAGGCATCCGCTGCTCCGTAGACGGACGTTCTGAGAAGATGGGATACAAGATCCGTGAGGCACGTCTTGAGAGAGTACCATACATGCTTATCGTTGGTGCAAAAGAGGAAGAAGAGGGCAAGGTTTCCGTAAGAAGCCGTTACCTTGGTGATGAAGGAATGAAAGATCTTGGCGAGTTCATCAGCTTCATCAAAGAAGAGATCAAGAACAAGACTATCCGTAAGATCGAAGTTCAGGAAGAAAAGAAATAAGAAGATATAAAATAACATAACCAAACTCCCGCTGACAGAGACAGCTGTTTATAGCTGCCTGTTGGTGGGAGTTTTTTTGCAGGGAATACCTCCGTAAAGTCAGGAGTTATTAATGAAGATGAAGAATATCTTCTTTCAAAATCTGGAGCTGAAGCATTTCGCCCATATTGCGCTGCCGGTTGGTTTCAAACAGGGTATCTGCCCGTAATTCGATACCATCGCAGTCTATGGTGTAGGAAATGGTAGTTCCACGCAGCATCACACCGGTGATCTTTCCCTGGAAATGCACGGCATCATTCAACGTTTCCGGAGAAATCAGGACGGCTTCCGGGCGGATTGCGACAAAGTCACAGTCTGAGGAAAGACCGCACAGTTTTTCCAGGTGAGCTTCATTTACCGGCTCCAGCCATACGGACTGCCAGATGCCGCTGGACTGCGTGTACCAGATAAACTCGCCGGATGATTTCCAGAACTGTTTGCCTCTGGGAACGGTTTCATCGTGCAGGTAATCGGTAACTGCCACGGTGAGCGTTTCTTCACCTACGGAAAGAAAATCTGTGATATCAAAGGTGAAGGAGGACTGACCGCCTTCATGAAAGCCAACACAATGATCGTTGATAAATACGCTGCATTTGTAGTCAACAGCTCCGAAGTGAAGAAGAATTCTCTGACCGATCCATTCTGCCGGGATAAAAAAATTCCGCTGATAGGTAATTCTGTCAGAAGTAAGTTCTTCCTGAAACCCGCTGAGTCTGCTCTGAGGCGGGAAGGGAACCTGGATTTTTACGGAAGTTTTGTCGGTTCCGTCCTGAAAATTCCAGGTACCATTTAAAGGCATCCATTTCTCCCGGATGAAATCAGGGCGCGGATATTCATTTCTCATAGAGTTAAATCCTTTCTTTGAGTAAAAACAATATTGAAATATCCGTAATGGGTATTGCCCGGGATATAAAAAAGAATGTTGTCAGGTTACGTTGGCTGCCATATAATAGGGTTAATAAATTTATTACATAATTACTGGAAAGAGAAGAAAAAACGAAGCTTCAAAAAGTTTTTTCTCTTTTTTATACTCATAATTGTAGTTGCAAAATTCAAAAAAACAATGGTTTTAATGCGAAATGACGCAAATCTGCGATTGCGACAAGAATGTATAATGCAATTTGTATATATTTTTGAAAAAATGATGTTTATTACATAAATAATGAAATAAATAAGAAAAGAAGCAGATATTCATTACATGAATCTTGAAACGGAGGAAAAAGAATGGCGGAAGAAAGAATCAGTCAGGGAATTACAACAGAAAAGGAACTGGAACTGAACCTGTCAACAGAGAGTCACAAACCATGGATCACAGCAATCGGAAAGGCGCTGTCTTCAGCGGTACGGATTGATATTTTGAATCTGATAAAGGTGCATCCGTTGTCACTGCAGGAAATTTCCAGGAGACTGGGAATCCCGTTATCTTCAACAGCGCTGCATATCCGCTGTCTGGAGGATGCTCATCTGGTATCTACAGAAAGCCAGCCGGGAATTCATGGCTCCATGAGAGTCTGCATGTGTGATTTTATTTCGTTTCATCTGGAGGCCTATGATACAGATATCAGTGCGGCGGAAAATACACTGGTATACCAGATGCCTCTTGGAAATTATACAGATTTTCAGGTGGAACCTTCCTGTGGCTTGGCCGGAATGAACGGGGTAATTGATACTTTTGATGATCCAAGGTCTTTTTATTCGACGGACAGGCAGCAGGCGCAGCTGATCTGGTTCAGCCGGGGCTATATAGAATATCGTTTTCCCAATAAAATAAATCCCCTCTGGAACATCCAGGAGATGAACTTTTCCATGGAACTCTGTTCGGAAGCACCTGGATATAATGCCCAGTGGCCGTCGGATATTACTTTTTCAGTTAATGGAACAGAGATTGGGACTTATACATGTCCGGGAGATCTGGGAGCAAGAAGAGGAAGACTGACACCAAATGTATGGCCCATAGGTCTGACGCAGTATGGATTTATGACAGGAGTTTCTCTGCGAAAAGATGGATGTTACATCAATGAGATTAAGGTGAACGATGAGAATATACTGGAAACCGTGCGCCTGTCAGGAAAACCGTATATTTCTCTGAGGATCGGAGTGCGCCCGGATGCCATAAATCAGGGTGGAATCAATCTCTTCGGAGAAAAATACGGAGATTTCCCACAGGGAATTAATATGCGGATCGTGTATTAACAGGGATGGATTATTTAAAATATTTCTCTCTTACAATCTCAACCGGCATATCCAGTCCGGTCCAGATGTGGAATGCTTTTACGCCCTGGTGAAGCAGCATGTACATTCCGTTAAAGGTTGGACATCCGGCTTCCCGGGCTTCTCTAAGAAGTCTTGTTTCTCTTGGTTCATACACAACATCGGCTACCGTAAGTTCCGGATGGAACAGAGTTTTGTCCGGGATGACTGTGCCGGTCACATCCGGAACCATTCCCACAGAGGTAGCGTTGATCAGAAGAGTGCTTTCTTCCAGTGCGTCTTTCAGAGCGGCGTGATCATCCATCTCATGAAGGATCATCTGACATTCTGTCATATGAGACATTTTTTCTGCCATGGCAGCGGCACGTTCCCAGTAACGGCTGGTAGGACGTGCAAAAACATGGATCTTTTTTGCACCTTCCAGGGCGGACTGTCCGCAGATTGCCATTCCGGCACCGCCCACACCCATAACGGTGATGGTGCGTCCCTTCACATCACAGCCTGCATCTCTGGCAGACTGGGTAAATCCATAACCATCGGTATTAAATCCCTTTAATTTTCCATTATCATTGCGGACGGTATTTACCGCTCCGATCAGCTGTGCGGTAGGAGAAAGTTCGTCCAGGAGCTCCACGATCTTATTCTTGTTTGGCATGGTCAGGTTAAAGCCCTTGATCCCGCAGGCTTTCAGTCCTTCCACTGCCTGGGGAAGGGTCTCCTCTGTCACATCAAAACAGAGATACACATAATCAAGCCCGAGGTAACGAAATGCTTCATTGTGCATTAAAGGTGATACGCTGTGTGCCACTGGGCTTCCCAGAAGGCCGGTAAGCCCGGTATGTCCGGTAATATTGATCATTGTTCGATTCCCTCCTGTATCTCATAAAATAGAATTTTTTTACGAAATATATAATAAAAAATATTTTAACACTATAAAGTGCGAAAATCAATAAATACACATATTGTACGGAAATTTATACATTTTTGTCACTGATCCATAGAAAAAATCTATAAATGTCGATGCAGACAGAAATGCCCCGATAAGTTTGAAGAATCGACATCCAACTTTGACAAAATATGCACAGAGCATGCCCTATAATAAATGCACTTACCAAAGTTGAGAATCAATGGCAGATAAAACAGCAGTGGGGGAGTCTTATGTATCAGAATATATACATAGATATCGTTTTTATGACGAATTTCCTTATGGATTATATGCTTTTAAGACTTGTGGGAAAATTTCTGCATCTTGACGGGAAACGCTTAAGATGCGTGTTATCCGCTGCCTTTGGATCTTTTGTATCCTGCCTGCTTCTTTGTGTACCTTTTAAGATTATTTTTCCTGCTGCTGTACTGATCCATGGCGGCTGCGCTTTTTTTATGGCATCCTTTGCTTTTCGCCTGAAAAAAGGAGGCCTTCTTGCGAAAACCATTCTGGCTTTGTATTTCACAGCTTTTGTGGTAGGCGGGATCTATCAGGCACTGGAAACGGAAAGGACCATGACGGTGAAAACATTTCTGCTTTTTGTGGCAGGGATTTACGGTGCATTTTATACACTGGGGTGTGCAGCCGAGACCTTCCGATTTGGCAGAAGGAATATTTATCCGGTCACGCTTAAATATCAGGGGAAGATACAGCAGACATATGGATTTTTTGATACGGGAAACTTCCTTATGGATCCCGTGAAAAAACAGCCGGTATCTGTTATAAAACAGGAACTTCTGGGAAGCCTGGTATCGGAAGAACTGGTAAAAAAACTGATGGATATCAGAGATAAGCCAGAGGGACTGGAAAATACGGAGCTTGTCAGTCTGCAGCCACATTTTCTGAGTTGTCGTACCGCAGATGGAAAAAAAGGATTGCTGCTGGCAGTGGTTCTTGACGAATTTCTGATCCAAACTCCCGGAAGGGTGGTACATGTGGGAAAACCAGTGCTTGCCATAACATCCGAGCCCTCAGCTTTGGGAGAAGAGTACGGGATACTTTTGAATTCCAGACTATTAAATTAAGAAGGGGGCTTATATTATGAACAGAGCAGCTGTAAGATCTTATCCATTTCAGGTGATCCAGAGGTTTATGATCAATCGACCGGGAGATGTTTTTTATATTGGGGGAAATGACATCCTTCCGGCACCGCTGCCGGCGGAGCGTGAAGCTGAAGTGATAGCAATGCTTGGGACAGAAAAGGAAAAAGAGGCAAAGGCCGTTCTGATCGAGCATAATCTCCGGCTTGTGGTTTATATTGCAAAAAAATTTGACAACACAGGAGTTAGTGTGGAAGATCTGATCTCTATCGGAACCATAGGACTTATAAAGGCTATCAATACATTTAATCCGGTAAAAAATATCAAACTTGCTACCTATGCATCCAGATGTATTGAAAATGAGATTTTGATGTACCTCCGGAGAAACAGCAAGACCAAGATGGAAGTTTCCATCGACGAGCCGTTGAATGTGGACTGGGATGGAAATGAGTTACTGCTTTCTGATATCCTGGGAACGGACGATGATGTGATCTCCAGACGTCTGGAAGATGAGGTGGAGATCGCGCTTCTGGGAAAAGCCATCAGTAAACTGACGAAGCGGGAGCAGATGATCATCCGTCTGCGTTTTGGAATCGGAAACCGGGAAGGAATGGAGAAAACACAGAAGGAGGTGGCAGATCTCCTGGGAATTTCACAGTCTTATATTTCACGCCTGGAAAAACGCATCATGAAGCGGCTGCGGAAAGAAATCGTGAAATATGAATAAATTAAAATAAAAAGTTTAAATATTTTAAAAAGCGTTATTGAAGGATAGCGCTTTTTTTGATACCATTTTTATAAACGGGGGATTCTTTGCAGGGGATATCAGAGGAACAGAAGAAAAGTCAGGAGGTGCGTGGCGGGATGATCGATATTGAACACGCAAAGCAGGAATTTGAAAATTATCTGGATGAATACGACCGGCAGGATGAGCAAATCTATCTGAAGATCGAGCATACTTACGGTGTGGTGAAATACGCAGGGGAGATCGCCAGGAGGATGGAGTGTTCCAGGGAAGATGTGGAACTTGCAGAGCTGATCGGGCTGCTTCACGATATCGGACGTTTTGAACAGATCCGAAGATTTCACAGTTTTGAGCCGGGAACCATGGATCATGCAGTATTTGGGGCGGAACTTCTCTTCGGGGAGGAAAAGATGATCCGGCGTTTTGTCCGTGAGGATCTGTTTGATGATCTGATCAATGCGGCGATCCGTAAGCACAGTGATTTTAAACTGGAAGGAATCCATGATGCCAGAACGTTGTTTCATGCAAAACTGATCCGGGATGCAGATAAACTGGATAACTGCCGGGTGAAACTGGTGGCATCCATTGAAGCCATGCTGGGAGTTTCCGAGGAAACAGCCGGAGAAGGCCTGATCTCGCCGGCAGTGTGGGAATCCTGTCTCAGAAGGGAGTCAGTATTATCTGCAGACAGACAGGTGCCGGTGGACTACTGGGTATCTTATCTTGCCCAGTACTATGATATTAATTTCCCGGAGACCTGTGAGATCATTGAAGAGGAGGATTATATTACCAGGATCGCCAGCCGGCTGACTTACAAAGAGCAAGACACCAGAGACAAGATCCGTATTCTCACGGAAGATCTGAACCGGTATCTGGAAATGCCGGCGGTGTCTGTGAAAGAGTAGAGACATAGTGGGGCAAAAAAGAATCAGGGAAAAGCAGAAACAGACGTTGACTTAAAGACTAAAATTAACTATAATACAGCTAAAATTAGCTTTATAAAATAAAGTGCAGAAGCGTTGACAGGTTTTGGGGAAGTCATAAAGTCAGATCGTAAAGATCCGCTTAATAATATAAAAAAGGAGAAGGCACATGTCAGTTACGTTTAATGAAGAGAAAAAGATCTTCCGTCTTGATACGGAAAAAAGCACCTATGTGATGGGGGTAAGCCCGGAAGGTTTTCTGGGACATATTTATTACGGGGACAGACTTTTTATGGAGGCAGACAATTATCTTCTTCGAATGGAAGAGCCGCCGTATACACCATCGGTAAACAAAAGAGAGAAATCCGCATTCCTTGATTTCTTTCCCATGGAGTATCCAACCGGAGGAATCGGAGATTACCGGGAAAGCTGCCTGAATATCCGAAATGCAGCCGGAAATATGGGATGTGAGCTGCATTACACAGGACATGAGATCTATAAAGGCAAAAAAGGACTGAAAGGGCTTCCGGCATCTTTTGCCACAGAGGATGAGGCAGAAACACTGGAGATTACCCTGAAAGATGCAGATCTGGATCTCGAGGTGGTCCTTTCCTATACTGCCTTTGAGAAAGAAAATGTAATTACGCGAAGCGTCCGTGTACAGAATCAGGGAAAAGAAGATCTCCGCATCGAGAAGATCTTAAGTGCCTGCCTGGATATGGACAATGAGAATTTTTCCATGCTGTCTCTTCACGGAACCTGGGCAAGAGAGCGTCACATCCAGACCGGAGAGCTCCATTACGGAAAACAGGTGATCTCTTCCGCAAGAGGAGAGTCCAGCCACCAGGAACATCCGTTTATTGCCCTTGTGACAAACGGAACCGAGCAGGAAAACGGTAAAGTTTACGCCATGCATTTCGTGTATTCCGGAAACTTTATGGCGGAGACAGAGCTGTGCCAGTTTGATAACCTCCGTATGACTATGGGAATCAATCCGGAGGAATTTTCCTGGCTCCTTACACCGGGAGAGGAATTCCAGGCACCGGAGGTGGTTATAGTTTACTCCGGAAACGGTCTTGGAGCGATGACAAGAAGTTATCATGACTTTTACCGGAACCATCTCATCCGCAGCAAATTTAAATATGAGAAACGTCCGATCCTGATCAACAACTGGGAGGCTACATATTTTGATTTTAATACGGACAAGCTTCTTGACATTGCCAGAGAGGCAAAAAAATGTGGCATTGAGATGCTGGTCATGGATGATGGATGGTTCGGAAAACGTAATTCCGACAACTGTTCTCTTGGTGACTGGAAAGTCAACGAAGAGAAGATCACAGGCGGCCTGAAACATCTGGTAGATGAAGTAAACAAGATCGGCCTTCAGTTTGGAATCTGGTTTGAGCCGGAGATGATCTCACCGGATTCTGACCTTTACCGTGCACATCCGGACTGGGCGATCCAGATCCAGGGCCGTGAGGCAACCCAGAGCAGAAACCAGTATGTTCTGGATTTTTCCAGACCGGAAGTAAGAGATTATGCCTACGAATGTGTGGCATCTGTTCTTCGAAGTGCAAACATTGCCTATGTGAAATGGGATATGAACCGTCAGCTTTCTGACCTTGGCAGCAGCTATCTTCCCAAAGAAAGACAGCAGGAGCTTTTCCACAGATATGTGCTTGGTGTTTATGAGCTTCAGGAGAGACTGGTTACGGAGTTTCCGGATCTTCTTCTTGAGAACTGCTCCGGCGGCGGCGCACGTTTTGATCCGGGAATGCTTTATTACAGCCCGCAGATCTGGTGTTCCGACAATACGGATGCAGTGGAGCGTCTGATGATCCAGGAAGGAAGCGCACTGATATATCCCCTTTCTGTGATCGGTGCCCATGTCAGCGACTGCCCGAACCACTCTGTGGGACGTGTGACACCATTTGAGACAAGGGGCCATGTGGCTCTTGCAGGAACCTTCGGCTATGAGCTGGATATCACAAAGATCCCGGAGGAGGACAGAGCGCTGATTCCGGAGCAGACGGCAACCTACAATAAATACAGACACCTGATCCAGCAGGGAGAGTATTACCGGATCGCATCCTACCGGGAAAACCATAAATATGACTGCTGGGCACTTTCCTCACAGGACAAAAAAGAAGTGCTGGTAACTTATGTACAGGTACTTGGCGTACCAAACAGCCATTCCAGAAAAGTATTTCTGAGAGGCTTTGATCCGAAGGTAACATACAGACTGGAAGGAACAGAGGAAACTTACACAGGAGAGATGCTGATGAAGGGTGGATTCCTGATGAAAGATTTCTGGGGCGATTTCAAGAGCAGACTGTATCATTTTACTGCAAAATAAAACAACGGCATTTAGGCCAGTAGTATAACGACTCAGAGAGGCACTGTAAAAGTAACAAAAACAGTGCCTCTTTTTTTGTGCGTATTAGACAAAGTTAAGTACATTGCAAAATTAACGGGCTGATCAGATTGATATTTAACTAAAAAGATACTAAAATTTAGCTAAATAAAAAACAAATAAACATTCTACTTACTTAAATGTGAAGAATGTCAGGAATTGTGACGAGGAGAACCTATGCGGAAATCCGAAGTAAGAAAATGGCCGGAAATGGACCGGCAGCAGAAAATACAATATCTGAAAGACTATTATCTCCTTCCGGCAGTGGGAGTGATCCTTCTTATTGCTGTGGCAGTATCCCTGATATGGCATGTGGCAAGGCCGAGAACGGAGAATCTTCTCTATGCGGCAGTGATCGATGAATCTCTGGATGAGAAGAAACTTGCACAGGTTACAGCGGATATGAGTAATCTTCTGGGAGCAGATGGAAAACGGAAAACCGTGCAGATCGATGTGGTGATCCTGGATCGGGAGCTGTTTGAGGAATATGCAGGTTATGGCTATTTTGAAAGCCTGGATGAGGTAACAGAAGAAGACCTGGAGAAAAAATACGGGGAATCTTATCAGTATGCAGCCGGTTATAAAGAGGATGACGAGGTTTCCTTTGAGGATCATGAAACCGGTCAGGGAGAGGTGAAACCTTACGGGATCAGTCTTTCCGGGGACAATCGGTTCACGGAGATGTCGGAATATATCAAAGATCCGGTATTTGCAGTAGCGGTTGGAACAAAAAATCCGGAGAACGCACTGAAGTTTCTGGAGTATCTGATGGAGGAATGAGTGGCCGGTCGGATATTTGCAATCCATATTTGTTACGCAGATCTACATCGAATAACGGTGAAGTAATTATTTGGTTAAATATTTCTTTTTGGGGAGGAAAAGATAATGGCTTTTAAAGATAATTTTCGTGGCGACAGTGCTTACACACAGATCATGACAAAGATCTTCAACATTTTCTGGCTGAGCATCCTGTGGCTTTTGTGCTGTATCCCGGTGATCACCATCGGCGCATCTACCATTGCTCTGTACTATGTGATGCTGAAGCTTGTAAAAGATGAAGAAACCACTGTGACAAGAGAATTTTTCCATTCTTTTAAACAGAATTTTCTTCAGTCATTACCGGTAACTGTGATCGTTCTGGTGGTGGTTGTGGTGCTGGTCGCGGATTTTCATATCCTGGGAGCGGCAGGAAGGGCACAGGGAGCTTCTTTTATGTACGGCTTCTGTATTGTTCTCGGGATTATCTGCGCAGCAGTCTTTTCCTATGTATTTCCGCTTCTTGCAAAGTTTGAGAATATGGTAAAAAAGACATTTGAGAACGGTGCCAGACTGGCAGCCAGCCACATCGGACAGACTCTTGTGATCACAGTTGTGAATCTTTTTCCTGTGCTCTGGTTTCTGATCTCTTCGCAGACCTTTTCCGCGATCTTCTGGATCTGGGTATTTGTGGGCGGCGGTGTGCAGGCATTTGTGAATTCGCTGTTTCTGGTGAAGATCTTTGACCGGCTGGCAGAAGCGTAACCAGAAAAAACTGACGGGATATAAGGTTTTGATATTGGATATTTGACGGGAAAGTAAAGTCACATGGGCTGCTTCATAGGAAGGCTGTGTGCGGGAAATTTCCAGTTAAGTATTGTAAAAAATAATAAAAATCAGGGAGGATGTAAAAAGATGAGTTATCAGGAAACCTACAAAAAGTGGTGTACAGACCCGTATTTCGACGCACAGACCCAGGAGGAACTGAAAAACCTTGAGGGGAACGAAAAAGAGATCGAGGACCGTTTTTACCGTCAGCTGGAGTTTGGAACCGGCGGACTCCGCGGAATGATCGGAGCAGGAACCAACCGTATGAATATCTATACTGTGCGTCAGGCCACACAGGGACTTGCCAATTATATCATTGCCATGAACGGTCAGGACAAAGGCGTTGCCATTGCCCATGATTCCCGTATCATGTCACCGGAGTTTGCCAGAGAGGCAGCTCTCTGCCTGAATGCAAACGGCATCCATACCTATCTTTTTGAGTCACTTCGTCCAACACCGGAGCTTTCCTTTGCAGTACGGGAACTTGGCTGTATTGCCGGTATTGTGATCACAGCCAGCCATAACCCGAGAGAATACAACGGATACAAAGTATACTGGGAAGACGGTGCCCAGATCACACCGCCTCATGATAAAAACATTCTTGCAGAAGTGGCAAAAGTAACGGATTTTTCCATGGTAAAAACAATGGAAGAGGATGAAGCCAGAGCAGAGAACCTGTTCAGCATCATTGGAACCGATTTTGATGACAAATACATCGCACAGCTGAAGAAGCAGAGCATCCATCCGGAGATCATCCCGGAGGCTGCCAAAGATATGAAGATCGTCTACACACCACTTCATGGAACCGGAAACATTCCTGTTCGAAGAGTACTCCGTGAGCTTGGTTTCACACAGGTTTATGTTGTGGAAGAACAGAAGGTTCCGGACGGAAACTTCCCGACAGTTCCATATCCGAACCCGGAGGACAAAAATGCCTGGACACTTGCTCTTGAGCTTGCAAAAAAAGTAGATGCAGATATTATTCTTGCCACAGATCCGGATGCAGACCGTCTTGGTGTTCATGCAAAAGATACGAAAACCGGTGAATATGTAAGCTTTACCGGAAATATGTCCGGCATGCTCATCGCCGAGTATATTTTGCGGGAGCGTACCAAAACAGGCACCATGCCGGAAAATCCTGCACTTGTTGAGACCATTGTTACTACAGATATGGCAAAAGCTGTTGCAAAAGAATACAACACAGCTCTGATCGAAGTGCTGACAGGCTTTAAGTATATCGGGGAGCAGATCCGCCTGTTTGATGAGACAGGAAGCCATCACTACGTATTCGGACTTGAGGAGAGCTACGGCTGTCTGGCAGGAACCTATGCAAGAGATAAAGATGCGCCGGTTGCAGTGATGATGCTCTGCGAAGTTGCCGCATACTACAAACTTCAGGGAAAAACGCTCTGGGATGCCATGGTGGAACTGTATGAGAAATATGGTTACTACAAAGAAGACCTTGCAACAGTAACCCTGAAAGGAATCGACGGTTCCCAGAAGATCACAGCCATGATGAATGCCTTCCGTGAGAATCCGCCGAAAGAGCTTGGTGGGTTCAAAGTCCTTGCATGCCGCGATTGCAAGAGTGACTGCCGCAGGGATATGATCACAGGAGAAACCACATCCACAGGACTTCCCACATCCAATGTTCTTTATTATGAGCTGGAAAACAATGCATGGTGCTGTGTTCGTCCTTCCGGAACTGAGCCAAAGATCAAATACTATTTCGGTGTAAAAGGCGAAAACTTTAAAGATGCCGAGGAGAAACTTGAGGCTTTAAAAAAGGCGATGACAGAGTAAAGAAGCTTATAATTTAACCAAATAAACTGCGGAGCAGTTATTTGGTTATGAGCAAGTAGCGAAGCGGATTGCGAATATCCGCTTGACAATTGTCAAAACCTCTTGATTTTGCGGGACATCTATGATAGCGTTAAAACAGAATATATAGTAAAAAAGAGGTTAAAAAATGGCTAAAGCAGTCAGACTTGCAGATATAGGAAAGAAACTGAATGTCAGTACCGTGACCGTGTCCAAGGCTCTTTCCGGTCAGAAGGGCGTCAGTGAGGAACTACGGGCAAAGATCATCCAGCTGGCAGATGAGATGGGATATCAGAAAAGTGAGTCCCGAAAAAATACAAATGAAGGCAAAAGCTTCACACTGGGCATCATTGTTGCGGATCGTTATGTGTCCGAGAACCAGTCCTTCTATTGGAAACTTTATCAGGAGATCGCCAGGCAGGCGGTCTCCAGAACCTGTTTTGCCATGCTGGAAGTGATCAGCAGCGAAGTGGAGAAACGGAGAGAACTTCCTAAGGTGCTCCTTGAGAAAAAGGCAGACGGCCTGATCATAATGGGAGAGTTTGAGAGAGGATATGCGGAATTTCTGGCAGAAGATGCAGGGGTTCCCCTGATCGGCCTGGATACTACGGGAAGAGGGAAATCCAGTGACTGTGTGGTGTCCAACAACCTGATGGGTGGTTACGAGATGACCAACTATCTGTTTTCCATGGGCCATTCCAAAATTGGTTTTGTGGGAAAAAGACTGATGACCACCAGTATTGATGACCGGTATTTCGGATACTTGAAATCCCTGATGGAACATGGCGTTCCCTGGAGGGAAGACTGGGTGATCGATGACCGTGACAGTGATGGCGTGATGGATAATGAGAAAGAATTTATCCTTCCGGAAGATATGCCAACCGCCTTTTTCTGTAACAGTGACCTGGCGGCAAGCATGATGTACCAGAAGCTTGTACGGGAAGGGTACGATGTGACAGGAGATATCTCCATTGTTGGTTTTGATAATTATCTGGCAGACCAGTTTGCCGGTATCGGACTTACTACCTATGAGATAGACACCAAGGAGATGGCCAAGCGGGTGGTGCATATTATCCTGCATAAATTACTGAATGCCAGGTACAGCACCGGAACCTTTGTGATCCCGGGCAGATTCATTGAACGGGAAAGTGTGAGGAGAATCGGTCCTCCAGTGCCTTTTGTCTGAATTTCCCAGGTGTGGAGCCGACATATTTTTTAAACAGATTAATAAAGTGGTTCGTATTTTCGTAACCGATCATACTGCTTACTTCATGGATGGAAAAATTCGTGGTAAGCAGTATTTTTTTTGCCTCTTCCTTCACTTCCTCCCGGAGTTGTGATCCTTCCACTGTCCATGGTGGTAAGAAGGAGCAGATGGCAATCCATGGAAGAAAAACGAAATGCCAGGGGAGAGTCGGTATGGATACTTCCACCACCCAGAAGATACAAAAAGCTTTCCGGTGAGAGAGGGGAAAGCAGCTCTTTTTCGTAGTGATAATTATTGGGAATGAGAAAATCCGGCGTATATTCAATGTTTACCATTTTTCTTGTATGTACGCTGGAAAGAAATTGCTGCCTGAAATTTAAGTGATTTAAGTAATCCATGAGATATGTCCCTTCATAATAATACATTTTCGTCTTCAGGGCGGTGACTTGGGCGACATCATGATGATCCCGGAGGTTGACAAATCCGACCTCTCCACTTACTTCCTTTCCTATGGAGATGTTGATTCTGTAAAAAAAGAAGTGAAATATTCGAACAGATGGCTGTATGAGAACGAAGTATACGGTATCCCGATCACAGTTGTAGGCCGTGGCGTTCTCTATAATAAGAAAGTTTTCAAAGAGGCAGGAATCACAGCAACCGGCGATGCAAAATACAGAAACCAGGAATTCGTTCATACAAAAGATCCGTTCTCTGACCCGGGAGATGGAACAGGCGCTTACAACGTTTACAAGATCCTTTACGATGCAGTTGCAGACGGACTTACTGAGGATGACTACTCAACAACAGACTGGGAGAGCAGCAAGGGTATGCTGAACAACGGTCAGATCGCAACTATGGTACTTGGTTCCTGGGCTTACCCGCAGATGCAGGGTGCAGGAGACAATGCAGATGACATCGGATACTTCGCATTCCCGATCACAGTAGACGGAAAACAGTATTCACCTGCAGATGAGGACTACTGCTTCGGTATCAATGCAAACAGCGATGAGACAAATCAGAAAGCAGCAATGATCTTTGTAAAATGGATGACAGAGAAATCCGGATATTCTTACAACGAGGGTGGTCTTCCAATCGCAGTTGGTGATGACGAGCTTCCGGAAGTATATCAGCAGTTCACAGACAACAATGTAGAGTTTATCTCCAATGAGCCAGCAATCGAAGGTGAGGAGGATGTCCTCAATGAGCTGAACGCAGATTCCGAGCTTATGGTAGGCGCAGGCGGAAATGAGAAGATCCAGGCGATCGTTGAACATGCATCCAACGGAGATGAGGATTTTGATGACATCATGAAAGAGTGGAATGAGAAATGGAGTGACGCTCAGGATACAGATGATGTAGAAGTAAACGAATAATCTGCACAGATATAAACGCAGATCACTCAGGTGGGGGACGCGTTTTCCCCGCCTTTGAAATGGAGGGAAACTATGGAACAGAGTGGAACGAAGAAAAGCTTCGGTGAATGGATCAAAAGCCGCAAGGGCCAGCAGATGCTTATCATCCTTGCATTCACCATTATTCCATTGATCTTGTTACTTGTATTTACATATCTTCCATTTGCGGAAATGGTAAAATTCAGTTTCTACAAGATGAAATATGTTGGCGCAAGAAAATTTGTCGGTCTTGATAACTACAGAGCTATTTTTAAACGAGACGATATCATCGGTGCTCTGAAACTTTGTCTTTACTATATGGCTGGTGCACTGATCCAGCTTGCCATTGCACTTTACCTTGCAACCATTCTCAGCATGAAAGTAAAATGCAGCAATCTTTTCAAAGGATTTATGTTTTTCCCATATCTGATCAATGGTATTGCCATCGGATTTATCTTTAAATTTTTCTACACCCGTGGATTTGTATTTGATACTGTTCTTCAGTGGTGTGGATTCCAGCTTGATAACCTTCCCTACTGGCTGAAGGATCAGTCGGTAAACAACTGGTCATTGGTAGGCTCCTCTGTGTGGAGGTATTTCGGACAGAACATGGTACTTTTCGTCGGTGCCATCATGTCTGTGGATGATTCTCTTTATGAGGCAGCAGACCTGGACGGAGCTTCTTACTTTACCATTTACAGCAAGATCCTTCTTCCTCTTCTGAAACCGGCCATTGTAACATCCATCATCCTGAAAGGTGCAAATACCTACAACGAGTACTACTGTGCACAGCTTTATCTTCAGGACAAAACAAGACTTTGTACCGTTGCAACTTCACTTTACACATTTACCGGACCTCTGGGAAGCCAGTATAACCTGATCTGTGCAGGTGTTATCATCTCTCTTCTTCCTGCACTGATCGTGTTCATCATTTTCCAGAATCAGATCTACAGCGGTGTTGCTGCCGGTGCGGTCAAGGGTTAAAAAGGAGCAGACAATTATGTTAAATGAGATCAGAGAACATCTGAAAAACGGGATCATTCCTTTCTGGGAAGGCCTGAAGGATGAAGAATTCGGCGGATATTACGGCTACATGGATTACGATTTAAAGCTGGATAAAAAATTTGAAAAAGGCTGCATCTTAAACAGCAGGATCCTCTGGTTCTTTTCCAGTGTCAGCCGTATTGAGGGCTTTGAAAAAGAACGGGAATATGCAGATCATGCCTATCAGTTCCTGAAGGAAAAATGTCTGGATCAGGAATGTGGAGGTGTGTTCTGGTCTGTGACATATGACGGAAAACCTCTGGATACCACAAAGCATACCTACAATCAGGCATTTGCCATCTATGCCCTTTCTTCCTATTATGATACCACCGGAAACGAGGAAGCATTAGAGATCGCCAAAGGTCTTCAGAAGATCATCGAGGAAAAATGCACCGATGAATTCGGATATCTGGAAGCTTTCAACCGGAATTTCCAGCCGGAAGAGAACGACAAGCTTTCCGAGAACGGTGTGATCGCAGAGAAAACCATGAATACCCTGCTTCATGTGTTTGAGGCGTACACAGAGTTTTACCGTGTAACAAAAGATAAATTCACCGGAGACCGCCTGCGTTTTATGCTGGATATTTTTGCAGACAAGGTATATAACCCGGCACAGAAAAGACAGGAAGTATTTTTTGACAGAGAGTGGAACACTCTTATTGATCTTTACTCCTATGGACATGATATTGAAACTTCCTGGCTGATTGACCGTGGACTTGAAGTGCTGGATGATCCGGCGTACACCGCAAAGGTTGCGCCCATCACAAAAGAAATCCTTGCAAATGTATACAAAACAGCATACCGCGACCATTCTCTTATGAACGAGTGTGAAAACGGTGTCAATGATACCACCAGAGTATGGTGGGTACAGGCGGAATCCGTAGTTGGTTTTCTGAACGGATACCAGAAAGATCCTGCAGAGAAAAAATATCTCCAGGCGGCAGAGGATGTCTGGGATTATATCAAAAATTACATGATCGACAAGAGAAACGGTTCCGAGTGGTACTGGTGTATCCATGAGGACCATACTCCGGTGGAGAAACCTATCGTGGAGCCGTGGAAATGCCCGTATCATAACGGACGTATGTGTATAGAAGTGATCAGGAGGATGAAAGACATTGCATAAACAGTATTATATCGAAAAAGAAAAAGTGGACAGACTGGTTGCCAGAAAAAACCAGAAAACACAGTGGTACAACGGAATCTATGACCGCTACGAATATCCGGTACTTACCAGAGAGTTTGCACCGGTACACTGGAGATACGATCTGGATGAAAAAACAAATCCGAATTTCCAGGAACGTCTCGGCATCAACGCAGTGATGAATTCCGGAGCCATCAAGCTTAATGGAAAATATTATCTCGTAGTCCGTGTGGAGGGAAACGACCGTAAATCTTTCTTTGCAGTGGCAGAGAGTGACAACGGAATCGATGGTTTCCATTTCTGGGATTACCCGGTAGTTCTGCCGGATACCTGCCCGGAGGAGACCAATGTATATGATATGCGTCTTACCCAGCATGAAGACGGCTGTATCTACGGAGTGTTCTGCTCTGAGAGTAAAGATCCGGACAACAGTGACCTTTCCGCAGCAGTTGCAGAGGCGGGAATCGTCCGTACCAAAGATCTCAAAACCTGGGAGCGTCTTGATAATTTAAAAACTCTCCAGTCTCCGCAGCAGAGAAATGTCTGCCTGCATCCGGAGTTTTCCTTGTTCCCTTCGGCGAGGAAAGAGTGGGAGATGTCTCCAATGTAGTGTTCACAAACGGAGCTATTGCTGACGAGGACGGAACCATCTATATCTACTACGCTTCCTGTGATACCAGAATGCATGTGGCAACCACCACTATCGATAAAATGGAAGATTATCTTTTCAACACACCGGAAGATCCCAAGCGTTCTCCGGACTGCGTAAAACAGCGCTGTGAGCTGATTGCAAAAAATCTTGAGATCTTAAAAGCAGAAGGAGAAAAATAATATGAGCAAATATAAAATGATCAGCCCGGCAGTTCCAAACGTGCCGTGGCAGGACAAACCGGAAAATCATGAAGGAGCACCACTGTGGAGATATACGGAAAACCCGGTGATCGGACGTAATCCGGTAGAGGGAGTTGCCAGAATCTTCAACAGTGCGGTTATTCCTTATGAAGGAAAATTTATCGGCGTGTTCCGTGGTGAGCAGGTGAACGGCATTCCGTTCATTTATCTTGGAAGAAGTGAGGACGGACTTCACTGGACATTTGATAAAGAAAAGATCAATTTTGTCAACGAAAAAGGCGAGTCTTTTATGCCGAAATATGCATACGATCCACGTCTCGTAAAAGTAGAAGATACCTATTATGTGATCTGGTGCCAGGATTTTTACGGTGCATCTATCGGTGTTGCAAAAACAACAGATTTCAAGACTTTTACAAGAATTGAAAATCCGTTCATTCCATTTAACAGAAATGCAGTTCTTTTCCCGAGAAAAATTAACGGCAATTATGTGATGCTTTCCAGACCATCTGACAGCGGCCATACACCGTTTGGTGATATTTTCTTAAGTGAGAGCCCGGATATGACTTTCTGGGGAAAACACCGTCACGTAATGGGAAAAACATCTGAGTGGTGGGAGTCCGTAAAGATCTGCTCCGATCGAAACCAGTGAAGGATGGCTTCTGTTTTACCATGGTGTTACAGGAACCTGCAACGGTTATGTATATTCCATCGGTGGTGCGATCCTGGATATCGATGAGCCTTCCAGAGTGAAATATCGCTGCGAGAACTTCCTTCTTACACCGGAAACCTGGTATGAGGAGAGAGGTTTTGTGCCGAATGTATGCTTCCCATGTGCGACCATCCATGATTCTGAGACAGGAAAGATCGCTCTTTACTATGGAGCAGCAGACAGCTATGTTGGTGTTGCATTTACAACACTGGATGAGATTGTTGACTATATTAAGGATCACAGCCTTGTACGTGAGGAAGATACAGAGCTGGGAATCCGATAATAATGAAGGGATGTCACAGAGACATCGAACAAGATAAAGCGGGCGTGACAGTCCGCTTTATCCGGTATAGATGAAAGAAAGGAAGACAGATTATGGCAATTTTGAAATTAAAACCCAGCTGCAAGGATTATCTGTGGGGCGGCACAAGACTGATGACAGAATTTGGAAAAGAATATGACGGCGACAAGCTTGCAGAGACCTGGGAGCTTTCCTGCCACCCGGACGGACCCAGCTATGTGGCAAACGGAGAATATGCCGGAGAAACACTCAGCGAGTATATCCTCATGGAGGGAAAGAAGGTTACCGGTACTCACAGCCGCCATTACAGCCAGTTTCCGCTGCTGATCAAATTTATTGATGCGAAGGATGATCTGTCTATCCAGGTACATCCGGATGATGAGTATGCCATGAAGAATGAAGGTCAGTATGGCAAGACGGAGATGTGGTATATCGTGGACTGCGAGGAAGGTGCCAGCCTGTATTATGGATTTTCCCGTGAAGTTTCCAAGGCGGAGTTTGAGGAGAGAATTAAGAATAAGACCCTTCTGGAAGTTCTGAACAAGGTTGAAGTTCATAAAGGGGATGTGCTTTTTATCGAGCCGGGTACCATTCATGCAATTGGTAAAGGAAATCTGATCGCGGAGATCCAGGAAAATTCCAATGTGACTTACAGGGTTTATGATTATGGCCGTAAGGACGCTAATGGTAAGGAGAGGGATCTTCATATTGAGAAGGCACTTCAGGTGACGAAGAGGGTGCCGATCCTTCGGAAGAAGTCTTTTGGCCGCATATTGTGGACTGTGATTATTTTACGGTTGATAAGGTGGTTCTGGATGGACAGAGGATGAAGAAGATCTTTGGGGAGATTGATAAGACTTCTTTTGCAAGTTTACTCGTCTTAGACGGTACCGGGAAGGTACAGTCCGGAGAGGAGTGCGTTGAGGTGCAGAAGGGAGATAGCGTGTTTATTACGGCTAATGCCGGCGAGTATGAAATGGAAGGAAAATTTGAGGCACTGTTGACAACAGTGTAGAAAACCGCAGGGGAGGGAAAGGCGCTCGGAGTTTCGAAGCCCGCTTTTCCCTCCCCTGCACCCCTCCCTTTCCGGGCACGGGTACGGCGTTGGAGAGTGGACGGGAAGGCGGGCGCTTGCGCCCTGTTCCCTGGGGTGTGGATGTGCGTTAAAAAATAGGCCTGTTCTTTGGGGCGCTGTTGGGTATTGCCTGAGTGCAGGTCTGATTTTTATTTTCTTGAGTTGTGGATGTACATAAAAAAAGTGGCCTGCAAGTGCAGGCCGCCTTTTTTTAATTGCGGGATTTGATGAAGGTTTCTACTTCTTTTTTGGTTGGCATTACGCGGAGGGCGCCTTTTTTGGTGGTGATGAGGGAAGCGGCTGCGTTTGCGAAGGTGAGGAGTTCTTTCAGGTTTTCATCGGTGAGGTTTTCGAGGCCGTGGTCAAGGACGTAGTTCAGGGTGCTGGCGCAGAAGGTGTCGCCGGCGCCGGTGGTTTCGATGGTGTGTTCCTGAAGGAATGGTGCGGCTTCTACTTTTCGGCCATGGTAGTATGCACGGCTTCCGTCTTTTCCAAGGGTGATCAGGACAAGGGGGATGTGGTATTTTTCTTCGATGAGAGCTGCGCCTTTATCGTAGTCTGTAGTATCAAAAAGGAATTCCACTTCGTTGTCGGAGATCTTCAGCACATCGCAGCGTTCCATGCCGTATTCGATCTCTTTGCGGGCGTCATTAAGGTCTTTCCAGAGAGGTGGGCGAAGGTTTGGATCGAAAGTGATGATACAGTTGGCTTCTTTTGCCACATCAAGAGCGTAGCGGGTTGCTTCGCGGACGCCTTCGTGTGTGGATGAAAGAGTACCGAAATGAAAAATTCTGGAGTTGCGGATCAGTTCGGCATCTACTTCGTCTTTGGTGAGCATCATATCTGCGCCTGGATTGCGGTAGAAGGAGAAATCACGGTCTCCATCTGGATATGTATGTACAAAAGCAAGAGTGGTATGGATTTCATCGTCCATAACAAGGTTTCTGGTATCGATACCGCATTCTTCAACAGCTGTTTTCAGCTGTTTGCCGAACATATCGTTTCCAACTTTTCCGATAAATGCTGTTTTTTTGCCAAGGCGGTTCAGCATGGCGAGTACATTGCAGGGAGCGCCGCCCGGGTTTGCTTCAAAAGTAGGATTTCCCTGGGAACTGTTGCCGTTTTCAGTAAAGTCGATCAGAAGTTCGCCGAGAGCGGTTACATCATACAGTTTGTTTTCCATTGATAATTCCTCCTGGTAAGTTGTTTTTTATAGCGGAATAAGAATACCCGCCTGTTTTTCTGCCTCATATTATAAGCTCTGGAAGGTATTTTGGGAAGAACTAAATTGATTTATTTTCTGTTCTGTTACCGGTTACTTGAGTGCTTTTTTGCGAAGATTAAGAAGAGTTTTCTTTATTTTTCAGTAAAAAAGTGGTAAACTGAGTCTATAAAACAACAGATATAACGGAGGAGACGATTATGGCTGATAAAGCGTATGAATATATGGACTGGCCCCGGATCGAGGCGATCGTTTATGGTGAGGAAGCTGCGCCGAGGGACGTGATGCAGCCGAGAGTGACAGATGACGGAGTGCTTATTCAGGGATTTTTTCCGGGGACGGAAGCTGCGGAAGTAATAGTTGGAAAAAAGTCTTATCCAATGATACTGGAAGATGAGGCTGGCTATTATGCGGTAATGCTTCCTCTGAAAAGAATTCCGGAGTATCGTTTTCAGGTTACACGGGGCAGCATGAAAGAGGCTTTTTTTGATGCTTATGAATATCCCTGCCAGATTACAGAAGAAGAGGAAAGAGCATTTTGTGCAGGCGTTTATTATAAAGCCTATAAGAAACTTGGTGCACATCCGGTTGTCTGTGGAGGTGTGCGTGGAACTTATTTTGCGGTATGGGCACCCAATGCGATCCGTGTAAGTATAGTTGGTGATTTTGACAGATGGGATGGAAGACGGCTTCCGATGCATCGTATGCCGATGTCCGGTATTTTTGAACTTTTTGTTCCGGGCGTAAAGGCAGGCGCTTCTTATCAATATGAAATCAAGATAAAAGGCGGGGCTGTACAGCGCAAGTCAGATCCTTACGGAAACGGGGTGCAGGAGGCTCCGTCTGTGATCTCGGTTGTGGCAGAGCTGGGAGAGTTTTCCTGGCAGGATGAAGAGTGGATGAAAGAACGTGAAAAGTTTGTAAGCCGTGAAGTTCCGGTGTCTGTTTATGAAACAGATATAACAGAGTGGAAAAAACATGGTGAACTGGCAGCATTTTTAAAAGAAACAGGGTATACACATGTGGAATTTCATCCGGTTATGGAGTATCTGGATCAGAATTCAGGGGGATATTCCACTTCATCTTATTTTGCGCTGACGAATCGTTTTGGAACACCGGCAGATTTCCGTGCTCTGGTGGAAGAACTTCACCAGGAAGGAATTGGTGTGATCCTGGACTGGACACCTGCACAGTTTCCACGATTTGATGCAGGACTGGAGAAATTTGATGGAACACCTCTTTATGAAGTTCAGGATCCGGCTATGGCGGTCCATCCGATGTGGGGGACGATGCTTTATAATTATGGAAGCCCTATGGTTAAGGATTTTCTTCTCTCGAATGCATTTTTCTGGCTGGATGAGTTCCATGTAGATGGATTTCGCCTGGATGATGTAGATGCCATGCTGTATCTGGATTTTGGAAGAGAGGCAGGACAGTGGAGACCAAATCTTTATGGCTCTAATGAAAATCTCCAGGCTGTGGAGTTTCTGAAACATCTGAATTCTATTGTTAAGAAACGCAATCCGGGAGTTCTTTTGATCGCACAGGAGGATGGACTTTGGCCTCAGCTTACAGACAGCGTGGAGAATGATCATCTGGGATTTGATTATAAGTGGAGTGGCGGATGGACGAAAGATCTTCTCTCCTATATAGAAGTAGAACCGCTGGAAAGAAAGGATTATTATGATCAGCTGACGCTTTCCATGATGTATGCGTACAGTGAACATTATGTACTGACCCTGGGACGAAGGGATGTAGGAACTCTGAAGGAATTTCTTGAAAAACTTCCGGGATCTCCGAAACAGAAACTGGCTCAGGTACGTGCGGCCTACGCTTATCTGATGCTTCATCCGGGAGTGAAGATGACAGCACCGGATAAAGAGTGCACAGAAGAAATGAAAGCATATATTCATGATCTGAATGCGATGTACAGAAGTTGTCCGGCGCTGTATGCGATGGATGGTAATTCGGATGGTTTTGAATGGATCCAGTTTACCAACTATGACGAAAATATTGTTGCTTTTCTGAGAAAAACGGAAAAAATGGAAGAGACGCTTCTTATAGTATGTAATTTTTCACCGGTGTCTTATGACAGCTATCAGGTCGGTGTGCCTTTTGCTGGAAAGTATAAAGAGATTTTTAACAGTGATAATGGAAAATATGGTGGTCTGGGTGTTGTGAATACCAGGGCCAAAAATGCGGTGCATGCGGAGTGTGATAACAGGGAAAATTCTCTGAAAATGAAGCTCCCGGCTTATGGAGTGACTGTTTTTAGCTGTACTCCTGAGAAAAAAGTTTCATCCGTAAAGAGGGTGGGGAAGAAAGTAAAGATCAGCAGAAAATAGTGAGGGATGTTGTATGAAAAAGAAATTGGCAGCCGGGATTTTTGCGGCGGTATTCTTTACTATGTTTGCTACGGTAACGGTCTGGGCAGAGAAGTCTATAGTTCTGGAATAGGTGATCTATGACGAAAATAATATAAAGGTTTCGGTTTCGGAAGCTTCTCTGGATGCAGAGCAGAATATTGTCATACCGCTTCATATTGAAAATAATACGGATGAAAAAATGGGTTTGATAGCCGAAAATTGTTATATTAATGGCTGTAAAGTAGAAGCAAACAGTTTGTTTTTTGACAGGGCAGAACCAGGTGGGGAAACTGATGGATTACTGGTGGTTTCGAAACAGGAATGTGATGGATATGGAATTGACCGTGTGGCGGATGTGGAATGTGGCTTGCGTTTTTATGAGGATAAGACGTATGATGATATTGCTGTAGTGGATAATATTTCCATAAAGACTGATATCAGTGGATCGTATGAGCAGGAGATTGGCGGTGGTGGGATTGTTCTTTACGATGACAAGGGTGTTAAGATTATCGAAAAGGGTATTGTGAAGAATAGTGTCATGGGGCTTACTCCAAGGTTTTGTGTAGTGAATGATACGGAACAGGATATTGATGTCAGATGTAGAAATGTTAAGGTTAATGGTAAGGAGTGTAAGACGGCGAATATTTCGTGTGAGGGGATTCCGGCAGGGAAGAGTGAGATTGTAAAGATGTATTTCCTGGGAAAAAATGCTGGTATCAATGAGCTTTCGGTTTCTTTTCGGGTTTTCCAGAAGGATAATGATTCGAAGGTGATCTGTAAGACGGATGATTTTGTGATTGGGTATGGGGGTGCGGATAAAAAATAAAAAATTGCTTGCATTTTCTGAAAAATAAGGTATAATATCATTTGTGTTTAACACAAGCTGGAATAGCTCAGTCGGTAGAGCACTTCACTCGTAATGAAGGGGTCGTGAGTTCGAGTCTCATTTCCAGCTTGACTGATATGGGCCTGGCGCTCTGGGATGAATGTGAATCCTGGGGCTCCAGGCTTTTTTGTTTGGATTTATGGAGGGAGAGAATGTCGGTGTGGGCAAGGGTTCCGTGAGGGGAATGGAAAGTTGGTACGCCAGAGGGATGTGGCATCGATTCGGGGAGAAAGCCGGACGCCAGAGGGAGAGGATATCGGCCCGGGCAAGGACTCCGTCGGGGGATACAACTAAGGTTCCGTGAGATGGCTAAAACCATTGCGGCAGGGCCAGAACTCGCCGCTGGCTCAAACAGCTGACCCTGCCGCAATAACGCCCTCTCCCGGGACCTAAGTTGTATCACCCCTCCTCCGCAACAGCCCGAACCGATATCCTCTCCCTCTGGCTGACACTTCCAGCCGGCAGGAAAAAAGATAAAAGCCGGGGCGGGAACGGAAGCGGACGCGGGCGTCCTGTCCTGGGATTGTGGGAGTGTAGCTGTATCGGCGTAGCGTCTCACTATAAATACTGAAGAATCCAGGAAGCAGATCGGCACAGTGTACCACTATAAATATCGAAGAATCCAGGAAGCAGATTGGCACAGTGTACCATTATAAATATCGAAGAATCCAGGAAGCAGATTGGCACAGTGTACCACTATAAATATCGAAGAATCCAGGAAGCAGATCGGCACAGTGTACCACTATAAATATCGAAGAATCCAGGAAGCAGATTGGCACAGTGTACCACTATAAATATCGAAGAACCCAGGAACCCAGATCGGCACAGCGTCCCACTCTGGATACCGCAGCATACAGACAA
>ENA-ORTL01000056-ORTL01000056.1-human-gut-metagenome-genome-assembly--contig:-NODE-56-length-173079-cov-22.9786_pt1 | contig 173079 bp, 153 predicted proteins | sample MGYA00241916_ERZ509196 | MGnify/ENA primary metagenome ERZ509196 (study PRJEB26280, sample SAMEA2338844) | human gut metagenome | biome: human gut; feature: human-associated habitat; material: faeces... | reverse complement strand
GGGATAATAAGGTATTATCTAATATCATTCCGATACCGGATAACTACTAATTATCCTTTAACCGTCATGAACCTAAGAATAAGAGGTACTATTTTTCGTATGAGTGGGTTTGATTTACTTTCAATTAGAAACCTTATGGATACAATGGGGTGGTCGGTAGAACAGGCAATGGAAGGACTGAAAATTCCTGAAGAAGAAAAAAGGAAATATTTAGATTGAATTAAAAAAAGCATAGGAGTACAAAATATATCAATTTTGAAAATAGTAAGGTGAGCAGTGCTTTGAGTGTTCACTTTATTGTGTGGGGGAAGAGACCGATCCTCTTTACTGTGGAAAAAGAAGGATTATCCAGTAGAAAACACCCTGTTTTTTATACCTAAAAACACAATAAAAATCTGATTATCCGCTAAAACACAGTATCTATCAGCATTTTCAAGGAAACAAACATATCAATTTACTACTTATTTACTACTAACGAATGAGCCTTGATACGCAAGTTTTCCTAGATATGCAAAGATATGGTACAACACATCAGTATTGAAACAAGAAAAAATTGAATATTTCATAGACTATGGAACGCCTAACATGACGTTCCTTTTCTATTTCCAGCCGTTCTTATTGGACGGCTATTTTATTACCCAAAATGAAAGGAGCATTAGATTTATGAAAAAGATGTTAAAACGATTGTGTACGGGCTTCTTAGCTCTTGCAACTGTCGTTACTGCTTTACCGACGACACCCGTTCATGCAGAAAGCAAGCAATACTGGACGGAGTCAAAAGAGCGTGTCGGTATCGTTGAAAAAGTAATGAATGATGGTTCGATTGGTTCTACCTTTAATGAGGGACATTTGACCGTTGAGGGCGAGGACGCTTACTGTATTGACATCAATACAGCGTTTAAAAATGGCTATAAGACCAGAGCTGACGCAAGTACCCGTATGAGTGCCGATCAGATAAGCGACGTTGCCTTATCTATCGAATATGTGAAACAGTACACAGACAGCCACAGCGGAATAAGCAACAATCACGCCTACCTTTTAAGACAGCTTGTTGTCTGGCAGAGATTGAGCGTACATCTTGGCTGGCAATGTGATAACGTGCGAGCTTCTTATGATGAAATTCCAAAGGCAACGCAGGACGAAGTTTTCTCTGGTGCAAAAGCCTTTGTCAAAGAGAATAAAGGACGCTATGAATGTGGCGGTTATATCTACTCTGGCGAGGGGCAGGAATTGGGACAATTCTGGGCGAAACTGAATGTAGGAAATGCGAAACTGCAAAAGACTTCCAGTAATACCAGCATTACAGAGGATAACGGAAATTATTCAATCGCTGGTGCAACATACGGTGTCTTTTCTGAGTATCACAGTGACAGACACGGTGATATTTTCCAGTGGAAGGATCCTTTTCCCACTTAACTTTTGGACAACTAAACTTATAGCGTATAATACCATTCTTCCGCTTGCTGGTACCTTCATGTTTCATAGGAAGAGAAGGATCATTGGGACAACAGGGAATGCCGTTTTCATTCACCGAATAGTCTGTGCTTTCCAAGCCTGAACGGGAATTTAATGGGATATAGGCCTTTTGAAAGTGAATGCCATTGCCGTCAGCATCCTTGCCAAAGGTATCGCCTGAAAGGAGCTCTTTATAAAGCTTTGCAGAGTCAAAAGCGGCATCTCCCAAAAAAGTATGGGGATTGATGAGTGGATGGGCAGTAAACAGATCCTGTAAAGTAGGGATAAGCAGCCTGGCATCATGGACAGATTTATCTTCATCCGGGGAATCGGACTTCTTTTCAAGAATAATTTCAGGATGCTTGTCAAAAAACTCCTTGTTGTAGAAGTCAATATGCCGGACGATACCCAAACCATTTGTGACAATGCCGAATTTGTAGGCATAACAAAAATGCCCGTCAATGTAGAGCTGTTTAATGTCTGGATTTGCGGCGGCATGGGAAGGCATGGAGCTGTACAGTAGGCGGAGAAATAGAAAGCATAAATAGAGTAGACAGTGGTGATGATTATAGTTCTGTAATTGAAATGCTACAGTTAGGGCTTATCGTAACAGCAACGTTATTGCTTTTTGTTTCTGTTTTAGGGCAAATCAATATAGGATTATCATCCCTAGAACAAAGGACACATGAACTTTTAATCAGAAGGGCATTAGGCGCCTCGAGGATAAATATTGCGGTATTGGTTTTAGGATCACAGTTTATACTTTCAATGCTGGTTTGCATAATTGCTGTTTTAATTTCAGTTGTACTGGTGGATAGTGTAGGGATTTTTTTACCAATAGATACTCCTATATCCATTCCGGAATATCCATACACGGCTACGATAATAGCTGTTTTTACATCGATTATCACTGCATTATTAGGTGGAATCATACCGGCAATCAAAGCAGCAAAATTAGAACCTGCTTTAGCTCTTAGATAGTATATAGGAAAGGATAAATAGAACATGAAAAAAAACATGAAAATTTTAGTGGGATTATTTTCAATTATGTTATGCCTGTTTATAAGTGGCTGTGGAAATAGGGGGACAGACACGAAAGAAGCATCAGGATTTACTGATTTTGAAAATATTGAAAAGGAATATTTAGAAACATTACAAGAATTAAATTGGCCAGAAAACATGGAACTACCCACTGCATTGGAAGGAGAAACAGCTGATCAATTCCAAATTGGGTATGGAGTTACAAGGGCATCTATGCTGTGGGAATATGCGTGGGAAAAAGAATGGCTGGAAACTTATACCAGTGATACTGAGCGGGCAGAGAGGGCATTGCAAGAACTTGAAAAAGCTCCAGAAATGTTATATATGAGTCCACAAAAATGCGATGATGCTACACGAGAATACTTTAAGGAAAACTTGGAAAAAGCAAAATTAGGAGATCCTTCTGGTTTTGAAGAAAATATTCGGTTAAATGCTCCGGAATAATATGTAGAAAATGGTGTGTCAAAAATAAAGTTTGAGAGGATAATATAGTAAGCGCTTAATTGGTTTTGGGGTGTCCCACAAAACTTATCCAAAATCCCATAACTAGGATTCTGGAAAGCTAGCATTTGATTCTATTTTAATGCTATATTGTTCCTGCACATCTATGTTCTATGGCGCCAGTTGCTCAAGTTCTTCATCTGACATGTTTTCGTTTGGACGATGATCTAGCAAGAACTTAAGATATTCATATAAATTCAAATCGTATGCTTTTTGCCATTTCAACGATGGTAAGATACATTGTGTATACTATGGTTGAGATGGCAAAAACGAATGATCTGAACACTTATAAATATCTGACCTATCTCTTGCCACAACGACCAAATGATAAAATGTTAGATGAACAGTTGGAACAGCTTGCCCCATGGAGCGAGACTGTGAAAGCTAAATGTTAAAACTAAAATAGAGTAAAACGCTTGCATCTATCATTTTGGTGCAAATGTAATTTATGAGTGACGTAGCAATATTCTGCGCTTACAATCTAAAAGCGGGAAAGCAGCGAATCCGATGGACTCTACCGCCTTCCCTAAGCTGAACCGTCCCCTCGGCCTATTCAAGGTTCGGCTTCACCGCCGACTGAGAGGGAATCAAGCGCAATCATACCATATGGATCTAGTCATGCCACCGATCCTTGTTCTCCTCATACCAGTTCTGCGCGTCGTCCCATGTGCCGTCGCCGAAGTGCCCCACGACTTTTGCGCCCTCGTCTAGGCCGTTGCCGAAGAAGGCGTACACCTCGTCGCCGAAGCTCCTATCGCCGCGCTCAATCCAAGACCTGCTGCATGCGTTCACCCCAAGTTCATCCTCATCAGAAACCCGCATGAGGTAGTCGAGCTTGCCGTCGTCGTACTCGATGATGTCACCGGCCTTATATTCCCGCTGAAATCCCATGAAAACACTCCTTCCTTGTCGAGACATCGCTTGCCGATGTCCGCAATAGCCCTGATGATGTCTTGAACCACCGGGGCATGATGTATAATGATATTCTCATAGTATAGCATCATGATATAAAAATAGCAATATAGCACATCACGGTTTTACACGCTCCTTGAATGAAATTCTAAGTTCCACTCTCATGTGGAATTTACTCTTACACTTCTTGATTTCATCATATATGATTCTTAATGCCTCCTATCTGCAAAAAAATGTGTAAGTTCTGCAATTACTGTAATTCTCATTGTGGTGAATTTACTCCTCGCAGTTATCATTGTAAAAAGCTGGACAAAGCTCCCTTTGTCTGCAATGCCTGCAGCAAGAAAAGCGGATGTCGGTTAGATAAATCCTACTATAGAGCCTCCACTGCTTATAGGTAATACCGGACTGTTCTAGTTGAATCAAGAGCTGGTATCAACATTTCTCCAGAAGTTTTAATAAGACTGGATGAATTAGTAACTCCCCTCATCCTACAGGGGCAATCACCTTACATGATTCTAAAGAACCATCCAGACATGTCAAGTATGTGCAGTATTATTTGGGATTGCCATAAATCGGAAATATAAGATTGGATGTAGCCAAAAAGAAATTTTCAAGGTTGCGAACTCAATACCGGGATGGTATAGAAGAGGTGGAATGAACGTAGTGAATTTTATCATCAACAAAGGTTTACTTGAAAATAGGATAAAAGACGGAGCAGGCTTGCTCAATCCTCTATCTTATTACTTAGTTAAAGTTGGAATATAAGTTGTAGAGCCGTATACGAGACCCGTACGTGCGGTTCAATGGGAGGGGTGAGAAATTATTCTCCCTCTACCCTATTGAGTGAGGCTCTGTTTGCAATTATAGAGTTTTCGCTGATTCGAAAAATGGAATTTTAGAAAACAAATAAACCACCTGTAGGAGGTCTGATTGAATTAATATTTATTTTATATGAAAAACGTTGTGTCCGTATTCCGGAACTCAGATGGTGGGAGTCCCGTTTGCTTTTTGAACAGTCTGCTGAAATATAGTGGGTTATCATACCCAACAATTGACGCAACTTCAGCAACAGAATACGTGGTGGTTCGGAGCAGTGTCTTTGCATTTGTAATCCGTAGATTTAATATATACTGCATGGGAGTTACACCGTTGTAGCGTTTAAAGCTGCGGATAAACCAGCTCGTACTAAGGTGTTTGTCCATGGCGTATTGTTCAATGGAGATTTCTTCTGTAAAATGTTCGCTGAAATACTGTGTTGCCTCCTCCATTTCTTTTTGCAGCATCCGGTTCTGGGAGGAGATGCCGATAGGAGCCTGCCGGCTGATCAGAAGGAACAGTTCACGGAGCAGGAGGGATAAATATTCCTCATAATGCGGGCGGGTAAGCTGGAGTTCCTGGATCATTTTTCGGAAAAGCTGGTGGTATTCGGTAGAGTTTCCAGTTTGCATAATCCGTCCGGATTCAAATAAATGATACTCTTTTAAAATATTTTTTACATTGTTCCCGGTAAAATGAACCCAATACACTTCTGTCTGGTCCGTACCGTAGTAAACATATTTCTGCATCTCCCTGGGGCGGTACAAAAGCATGTGACCTGCCTCAATAATCTCCTCTTTGCCGTCAAGAAAAAAATGCCCTTTTCCGGCTACGATATATAATAGTTGATAGTCAATCCGTCCCCTGGGCCGGTAGGTGGGCAGTTTGGGCTGGTGAATCAGTCGGTAGGTGCCGCAGCTTCCCACAACCAAAGGCCTGCTCTTATCTTTGAAATCCAGTAATGAATTATGCAGATAACCGGAATTTATATACATGATATTCCACTTCCTTTGAAATCATTGGTTTGTTTCTAACAGTAAGTGTATCATTATGTACATATTTTGTGCAATAGAGTTCATAGATAAATTGATAAAAAAAGCGTAGAATAAGCAGTGTAACAAGGGGAAACAAAGAAAGTTAAGAGGAGAGTGTAACAATGAAGAAAGCAATTTTGGTATGTACCGCTATTATGACGGCCGGTATGCTGGCACTGGCAGGATGCGGGAAGAAAGAAACTGGACAGGCAGGAGAATATACAAACCTGGCAGATAAAGAGTCCAGAAAAGCTGTTGTGGGAGAACTGGAGGCGTGCGGTGTAACAAAAGAACAGACAGCGGCACTTGAAAAATGGGCAGAGGATTATCACGAGATAACAGCCAAGTCGTACTCATATCCCAAAGGATTTACAGTCCTTCCGAAAGACGGGATGGATTACACTTCTATTTTGATGGATGATTCTGCGAAACCGTATTCCTATCTGCAGGTATCAAACTGTCGCCTGACCGCTTTTAACCTGATAAAGAACCAGCTGACAACAGCGGAGACTGGGAATGATACGGATTTGTGGTTGATGTTTGATATTGATGCCATTGATACGATGCCGGAATATCAGCTGACAAAAGAGGAAAGGGCAGATTTTCTGACACTTTTTAACCAGGTGTCTGTGGAGGGAACTTCAACTTTAGAGGAGCATGAGCAAAAAATCCAGGAGGCATGGAAAGAACGGGACATTCAAATCAGTGGGGACAAACTTTCCCTGATCAGCGTGTATCTGCACGCACCGGAGGATCAGGCACGTTTTGTAGGACACACGGGTGTTCTGGCGGACACAAAAGATGGACTGCTCTTTGTAGAAAAATATAGTGCTATGGATCCGTTCCAGGCAACGTATTTTAAAGACCGGGCAGAACTAAAAGAATATCTGCTGGCACGTCCGGATTTGTATGGAGATAAAACGGAACTGGCGCCCATTATTATGGAAAATGGGAATGTGATGGAGTAAAAGAAGAACAGGCAGGCAATCATAAGACCGGTGTATCTGAAAAAATTTCAGGTATGCCGGATTTTTATTTGGTGAATAACGGATTAGGAGTTATAGAACTGTATTATTTTGTGCATGTATAGTTTCATAGAGTTTATGGACGAAATGTGTAAAAAGGGCGTAAAATAACGATAAAACAAAGGAAAAATAAAGAGGATAAAGGAGGAATACAGTGTGATTGTGCCAAGACATTATGAGGACTTAAAAATAGTGCATGAGAATACCATGCCTTATCGAGCTTATTATATGCCGTCTTCCCATGATATGGGGCCTCTGGTAGAGAATCGGTATGCTTCAGACCGGGTTACCGAGTTGAATGGGACATGGCAGTTTCAGTATTTTAAGAGCATCTATGATTTAGAGGAAAAGTTTTATGAACTGGGGTATGACTGCAGCAAGTTTACCAAGGTGGAAGTGCCGGGGGTATGGCAGAATTATGGGTATGACAGCCACCAGTATACCAATGTGAGATACCCGATTCCTTTAGACCCGCCGTATGTGCCACAGGAGAATCCATGCGGAGCCTATATCAAGAAGTTTGTATATCAGAAACCAGAAAAGGCTCCAAAAGCATATTTGAATTTTGAAGGTGTGGATTCCTGCTTTTATGTCTGGGTGAATGGAAGGTATGTGGGCTATAGCCAGGTTTCCCACGCTACAAGCGAATTTGATGTGACGGATGCTTTGGCAGATGGAGAAAATACCTTAGCGGTGCTGGTTCTGAAATGGTGTGATGGGACTTATCTGGAAGACCAGGATAAATTCCGCATGAGTGGGATTTTCCGGGATGTATATCTTCTGAACCGCCCGGAACAGGTGATTTATGACTACTTTACAGCCACGGAACTTCGAGAAGGACAGGCAGTGCTTACGGTGAAAGCCCGCTATCAGGGACAGGCGGTGCCTGCAAAGCTGACGCTTTATGATGCAGATCATAAAGCGGTTGTCTCACAGGCACTGAATGAAGAAGCGGGTACGGAATATACTCATAAAGCGGTGATGTTGGTAAAAGAACCGAAGCTGTGGAATCCGGAACAACCATACTTATACACCCTGGTCCTGGAAACAGAAGGGGAAGTGATTACAGACCGGATTGGCATCCGGGAAATCGTTGTAAAAGATGCAGTTCTCTATGTGAATGGAACTGCCATAAAATTCAAAGGTGTGAACCGACACGATTCAGACCCGGTGACTGGCTTTGTGATTGGGCTGGAACAGATGAAAAAAGATCTGCAGATGATGAAAGAGAGTAATTTCAATGCAGTCCGTAGCAGCCATTATCCCAATGCACCTTATTTTTATCAGCTTTGTGATGAATATGGATTTTTTGTGATTGCAGAGGCAGATAATGAAAGTCATGGAACCCAGTCTCAGTATTTAAAGGATTCCAGTTGGGAAAATGTAAGCCGGAAATGGAATGAAAGAATTTCGGATAACCCGGACTTTATCCCGGCTACTATGGACCGTACAAAACTTTGTGTACACCGGGAGAAAAACCGCCCCTGTATTATCATCTGGTCTATGGGAAATGAATGCGGTTATGGATGTACTTTTGAGGAAGCATTAAAGTGGACAAAAAGTTTTGACCCTGTCAGACTGACCTGTTATGAAAGTTCTTTTTACCGTAATGATAGAAGGAAATATGATTACACCAACATTGACATTTTTAGCCGGATGTACCCTTCCCTGGAGGAAATCCAGGAGTATATGGAGAAGAAGCCGGATAAACCGTTTCTGTTGATTGAATACTGCCATGCCATGGGAAACGGACCGGGAGACTTGGAAGACTACTTTAAAATGATTTATAAGTATGATGTTCTCTGCGGCGGTTTTGTGTGGGAATGGTGCGACCATGCTATCTATCAGGGACAGGATGCCAATGGAAAAGAAAAATACTTCTATGGCGGGGATTTTGGGGAAGAAGTCCATGATGGAAATTTCTGCATGGACGGGCTGGTATATCCAGACCGGACACCTCATACCGGGCTTTTGGAATACCAGAATGTATATCGTCCGGCAAGAGCCGTATCTTTCTGTCAGAATACAGGGAAACTGTGTCTGGAAAACTATATGAATTATGTGGATTTGAAGGATTATCTCTACCTGACCTATGAAGTCAATTGTGACGGTAAGCTGCTGGAGAAAAAGCAGTTGGAACTTAAGGAGTCTATCCTACCCCGAAAAAAGGGAACGGTTCAACTGAAGATATGTGTTCCGGAATGCGGAAAGTGTTACCTGAAGGTATCTTATCACTTAAAACAGGAAAATGCCCTTGTTGTTCCAGCAAGTGTGATGGGATTTGATGAAATTCTGCTAGAAAATAAAGACGAAAGAAATCAGCAGGCAGTGAAGTTGTTAGAATACAGAAAAGAAGATGCTGTGTCTATGCAGGTTTTGGAAACAGATCGGTTCCTTACGATTGAAACAGAGAAGTTCACGTATCTCTACAGTAAACTTTCCGGATTGTTTGAACAGTTATGTTTGAATGGAGAGGAACTGCTGGCTGCACCAATAGAAGTAAACATCTGGAGGGCGCCAACAGACAATGACCGGAAGATGAAGTTGGAATGGATAGCAGCAGGATATGACCGGAGCAAAACCAGAGCCTATGATACAAAATGGGAAATAAGTGGTGAAAGTGTTATCATTCACAGCACTATGTCTGTGGCGGCAGTAGCACTTCAGAAGGTTCTGGATATAGAAACTGAGTGGAAGGTACAGAGCACCGGAGAAATTTTTGTAAATATGCAGGTGAAAAAAGATATGGAATTTCCGCAGCTTCCAAGGTTTGGACTTCGGCTATTTTTAAAGGAAGAATATGAAAGCTTGAAGTTCTATGGCCTTGGTCCTCACGAAAGCTATGTGGATAAACGCAGATCCTGCAGTCATGGTCTTTATGAAACGACAGTAGCAGAGCAGCATGAAGATTATCTGCGACCACAGGAAAATGGAAGTCATACAGATTGTGATTATGTGATGATGGAAACGGAAGGCCGGACTTTTGGAGCCGTATCATCCAGACCATTTACCTTTAACGTGTCTTATTATACACAGGAAGAGCTTACAGAAAAGGCACATAATTTTGAACTGGAAAAATCGGGAAGTACCATTGTCTGTCTGGATTATGCACAGAATGGCATTGGCTCCAACAGCTGCGGACCGGAACTTCGCAAGGAGTACCGGTTAGAGGAAGAAACCTTTGCATTTGATATGAAGCTTTTATTTGGGAAGGAATGGTAAGAGCACATGAATGAGAAAAAATATTTAAAATGGTATAACAAAGTAGGGTATGGATCCGGGGATATTGCAGGAAACGTCGTGTATGCGTTCCTATCCTCCTTTGTGATGATTTATCTGACCAATACCGTAGGTTTAAATCCAGGAATCGTAGGAACCCTTATAGCAGTATCCAAGTTGTTTGACGGGATTACAGATGTATTTTTCGGCTCCATGATTGACAAGACAAAGAGCCGGATGGGAAAAGCAAGGCCCTGGATGCTCTATGGCTATATCGGCTGTGCCGTTACCTTAGTTGCTATCTTTGCGATTCCAACGAATCTGGGAGAAATTGCACAGTACGCATGGTTCTTTATTGCGTATACTCTGTTAAATGCAGTGTTCTATACTGCAAATAATATCGCATATTCCGCACTGACAGCCCTGGTAACAAAAAACAGTAAAGAGCGTGTGCAGATGGGATCCTACCGTTTTATCTTTGCATTCTCTACCAGCTTGCTCATCCAGTCCCTGACGATTGGTTTTGTAGAAGCTATGGGTGGAGGGGCTGCCGGATGGAGAACCGTTGCCATTGCCTATGCGGTAATTGGACTGGTTGTGAATACCATTTCCGTACTTTCTGTAAAGGAGCTGCCGGAAGAAGAACTAAATGCAGGGAAAGCATCCGGAAATGATGAAAAATATTCCATCATTGATGCTGGAAAACTGTTATTTACCAATAAATATTACGTTATGATTTGTGCTACCTACATCCTTCAGCAGATTTATACCGCCATGCTGAATATGGGTATTTACTATATGACGTATATCCTGTTCAACGAAAATCTGTATGGTGTATTTTCCTGGGCGATTAATATTCCTTTGATCATTGCATTACTCATTACACCAATGTTGGTGGAAAAATGGAAGGGAATGTATAAACTGAACCTGACAGGATATGTGATTGGAACGGTTGGACGTGCCTTGGTGATTGTAGCCGGTTATCTGGGAAGCGTACCCCTGATGCTGTTATTCACCGGAATTGCTGCCTTCGGTATGGGACCATGGCAAGGGGATATGAATGCAGTGATTGCCTCCTGTTCAGAATATACCTATCTGACGAAACATAAAAGGGTAGACGGAACCATGTATTCCTGTACTTCTCTTGGTATTAAGCTTGGTGGGGGTATCGGAATTGCCATTACAGGCTGGTTGTTAGATTTCAGTGGTTTTGACGGCACACTGGCTGTACAGAGTGATTCCTGTATCCAGATGCTGCAGATTATGTACTTATGGATTCCGGTAGTGATTACACTCATTATTACCGTTATCATGGCAAATATGAACGTAGAGCAGGCCAATGAGAAACTCCTGCAGGAGCAGTGTGTTAAAGACGATATGTGTGATTAAAGTAAACGGCATAGAAATTTATGACTTCCTGTAAGTAGTTGATCAGTTTTTTCATTTTGGTATGTCTCCTTTCCTAATTTCTGAGTTTATTATAAAGGACAGGCAGAAAACCTGCGTGCCAAATCAAAAAGAAATGTAGCCAATTCTTGAAAGGGGGAAGAAACATCATGCAGCCATCGTATGAGGAACAAAAAGAGAAATTCAGTATCATAAAGAAAAAGCCACACCATGTTCCTCCCCACCTGCACAATGCCATTGAACTTGTCTATGTCACACAGGGAGAACTGGAGCTTGGCGTGGGATATGAACTGTACCACATGGAAAAAGGAGACTTTGCTATTGTGTTCCCGGATCTGATTCATCATTACCAGGTGTTTTCAAAGGGAGAGAACGAGGTGTACCAGTTTTATGCCTCTCTGGAATTAAGTGGTCCGTTCATGTCACTTCTTCAGAAGAAATGTCCGGAAAACCCGGTGATTGCCAGGGCAGAATTGCATGAGGAAGTAAAAAATGCCCTGGGATGCCTGATAAAGGATAAGAAGGTCAGTGGGGGTGTGGGACAGGCTTATTTACAGATTATATTATACCGGTGCAGGGAAAACTTTCGGTACATAGAAAAAGACAGTGTGGGGAGTGATGATTTGATATATGCAGCCATGGCCTATCTGCTATCTCATTTTCAAGAGGAACTTACATTGGGAAAAGTGGCAGAGGCTCTGGGAGTAAATAAGTATACCCTTTCAAAAATTTTTTCCGGTATCTTTCATACAAACTTTAATCAGTATCTCAATGAAATTCGGCTAAATTATGCTACTTCACTGTTGGAAAACACCGAAATGCGAATTACCGATATTTACCTGGAAGCTGGTTTTGAAAGCCAGAGAACTTTTAACCGGACATTTCAGCAGCGGTACAACCGGACACCGAGTGAGTACCGAAAGCTATGTTTTGAAAAATGGAATATGGGAAAGCAGGAAGAGCCGCAGGAACTATAGGGGAGATAGTTTCTGCGGATGTAAACAACAGAGCATATCAGAAGGCATATCTGTTTTTGTTTTAAGAAGTTATGTACATATTGAGAACATGAAAAAAAGTAATAGTTAGAAAGTCATTATCGGGTATTTAAGATAGTCGTTTTTGCGTGTGACCAGCAAAACTGCGGACTACATTGCTGGTGCAAGTTAGAGCACAGTAATTGCCAGTGAGAGAAAAATATTGTAGAGTATTGCATACTTATTTGCAAGAAACCGAAATTTATCACGATTTTTTAGTAATCCATTCTATTAGTGAATTATATGCTCTTTATTATTGGGATATTCATTCATCTGATAGTGCTAAAATGGGACATAAAAATTATTGGATAATCATGCTGCTGCTGGATGGAACAGTAAGTGAAGCGAAAGTGTTGGATTTTTTGGATATAAGTTACGATTTGATTGATGAAATGCTACATAGTGGGAATACGGAAAAACGGTTTACTCAGAGATATTTTGATAGTGATCAGTTTGAGAGCTGAGCAGGGGGGTATTTGAAAGGAAAATAAGAAGTAACAGGAAGAGCATTATCGCTAAAAACGGTAGTGCTTTTTTTGTGCATAAAATTGGCATTAACCTATAGCCTTTTTTATTCAATATATGACGGTAGGTAGTTGTGTGAAGAGAATCATATATTATCTTATGGAATTAAAGTACTGTGATTACTGAGAAAGATTTAACCATAAAAAACAAACCAAAAACAAATCAAAAACGAATTGAAATCAAACCCAAATAAATCGTTTATCTATTATACTAAATATAGCAATTGAAGCAAATTTAAAAATGAAAGGCGGAAAATAGACGTTTGAATGTAAGGAAAAGAGGACTATTGTATATCGGAAGAAATAAAAGAAAAACAGGATTGCTTTTTATGATTTTTTTACTAGTTTCTACACTGTGTTTATTGTGTACAGTAATTGCAAAAGAAGCAAGTGTATCAGTGAAGAGGATTAGAGAATCTATTGGTGGAGAAATATATATTCGTCCAACTCAGAATAGCATTGTAGATGAAAATGGAAATGTATCTGTAGGAATGGAAGATTTGTCAATTACCGAAAAAACAATTCAAAAGATTTTGAGTGATTCTAGAATTCAGTATTGGAATAGTGTGAATTATGGATATGCTAAATCAAAGCAGATTATGTTTCTTCCAGGAAAAGACGATAATCCTGAAACTAATATGGGAAGAATCCAAAGTACAAATTACTCGGAATTACACAATTCTTTTATAGACAAAACATGGAAGTTAAAAGAAGGAGAACATATTATCGAGGATGATAAAGAGAAAATTTTGATTACAGATAGTTTGGCAGAAACAAATGGATTAAAGGTTGGCGATATAATTACTTTGGAAAGTTCTGAATTGAAAGAAAAAGACGGAATTTACTGTGATGGAATTACGGAGGATCGAGAAGCGATTCAGGTAAAAATCAAAGGAATTTATTCTACAAAAGAGGAAAACGTACAGGATGTTCCAACAGCAGGGATGCCAGAAAATAATATCATAGCAAGCTTTGATGTTTTAGAAAAACTAAAACAAGTAGAAGCCGGAACATATAAAGGAGAGCAGCATTTTTTTGTGAAAGATCCAAAACAGATGAAGGATATAGAGCAACAAATGAGAGCGATTCCTGATATAGACTGGAGCAAATATTTTATTTATTCCAATGATTTTAAATATAGTAAAGTTTCTGAAAACATGGAAGAAACAGAGACACTAATGAAAACTCTGAGAAGTGCTGCCTATAGTGTGGGTATTTTAATTTTATTCTTGATGCTGATTATTAATATTCGCAATAGGAAAAGAGAAGCAGGAATTTACCTTTCCATTGGAATTTCAAAATGGAAAACAGTAATTCAATATTTATGGGAAATCATGTTGATATTCATACCAGCATTTCTTATAGCAATATTTGTTGCAGAAGGTATATCTGGAATAGTAGCAGATAAATTATTTGTGGAGGTTCCAGAAAAATTGATATCAGTACAAACATTAGGGCTAAATAATGTTATCACAAATGGTGGACTGAAAATTTTAGACATTATTATATGGGGATGTATGGAAACCGTAGGAATATGTGGAGCAGTAGTTTTAGCAGCTATTCCAATTTTAAGACTACAACCGAAAACTATTTTGAGTCAAATGGAATAGCAAGAAAGTAGAGGGAAGAATATGAACTTTTTTAAAAGAGCATTCAAATATTGTGTTAGACACAAAATAAAAAATGTTATTTTATTTTTACTTATAGCCGTGATTGCTACCTTTTTGGTTTTAAGCGTTTCGATTTTTCAATCATCAGAAAAAGCGACTGTAAATGTTAAAGGAGACGTAAGTGGAAAGTTACAACTGACGATTGATGAAGAGGGAAACTATGGAGAAGGTACGCAAGATCAGTTTGGAACAAGCTACGTTTATAATGGAGATAAGATTACGCCAGAATTAATAGAGGCGATCCAAAATGTAGAAGGAGTTGTTGATTGCAATTCAGAAACACCACAATGTTATTATGGAGCAGCAGTGAATTTTAAGTATTTTTCAGGCTCGTTTGGTGGAGGGTTTACCCCATATGGTGATGTGTCAGGAATTACATGTGTTCTTTCTTCAGAAAAATCAGAGAAATTTGAAAATGGAACATTTAAACTTAAAGAAGGAAGACATATTAAACCGGATGATAAGTATGTTGCATTAATGCCGGATGTTTTAGCTGAGTATAATCATTTGTCAGTTGGGGATAAAATTGAACTTTATCTGCCAGATCCAGCCGAATGCAAAGTTGAATTAGAAATTATAGGGATTTACGAAGGGGCTGAAGGAGCGCAGAGCGATTCCATGTTTATGAGTGATATAGCTTCGAATGTACTATATACAGACTTTAACCCTGGAAATGATGCATATAAAGAATATGATTATTTGGATTTAACTATTTATGTGGAAGATCCAGTAAATATTCAAAACGTGTATGACAGGATTATGAAGTTACCAGAAATGCAAGGAAAGACCTTGAAACTTACAATTGACAATTCTGACTACGAACAGATTGTAAATCCATTTACAAAAGTGCAGCAGGTTTTACGGATTTTGATTATCGTAGGTATATTAGTAGGGATTATCGTCTTGGCATTGATTTTGAATATATGGATTCGTAATAGGAAACAGGAGATTGCAATCTTAGTTGCACTCGGAAATAGTAAAAAGAATATTTTTGGACAATTTTTATGCGAAGTATTAGGAATAGCAATACCTACATTTGCATTGGTTGCAGTGGTAACAACTACCATGAGAAAAACTTTGAATAATATTATTATCCAGTTGATAGGAGAAAAAGATATTTCGTTTGTGTTGCAAATGGATTTCTATCAAATATTATTCATGTGTATTGTAGGAACTTTGATTATAGTGCTTGCAGTATTCATTGCGGCATATTTCATTTTAAAGCAAAAACCGCTAGAGTTGTTGTCCAAAGCAGATTAATGGTAATTGAAATGAGGAAAAGATATGGCATTATTAGAAATAAGAAATCTTAGATATGGTTATGAAAAAAACAAGAATATTTTGAAAGGGATTACAGCTGATTTTGAGAAAGGAAAGTTCTATGCAATCTTAGGACCATCTGGTTGTGGTAAAAGCACATTGCTGTCTTTGATTGGTGGATTGGATACCCCTGGTGGAGGCGATATTCTGTATGACGGTCAAGATTTGACGAAGATAGGATTGCAGAATCATCGGAGAAACAATGTTGCATTTGTATTTCAAAATTTTAATTTATTGGAATATATGACCGCAGCAGAGAATGTGGAACTTATTTCAGAGTTACCAGCATTACCAATTTTAGAAAAAGTAGGATTATCTAAAGAAGAGGCTAAAAGGAATGTCAAACAATTATCTGGTGGACAACAACAAAGAGTAGCTGTTGCAAGAGCTTTGGCATCGGAAAGACAACTTTTATTAGCAGATGAGCCAACAGGAAATTTGGATGAAGAGATGGCAAAAGAAATTACACTGATTTTAAAGGAAAGTGCACATACGCATGGAAAATGTGTGATTGTCGTAACGCATTCTTTAGAATTAGCTAGTGAAGCGGATATTGTAATATCTTTGAAAAATGGAAAATTAGTAAATAAGCAGAGAGAATAAGTAAGTTATCAAAAATGGTGGGGAAAGAAAATGAAAAACAGGAGAGAAAAAAAATATATATTTCAATTAATGTTGCGATATAAAAAAGAATTGATTTTAAATACAGTGTTGAGTTTTTTTCTCCTAGCCATCTATATGGTGACACCGATTTTAGAACAGAAAATTATTGATGAAGGAATTTTGTCAAAAGACTATGTGATTTTATTAAAGTTAGTATTTATAGCGGCATTTATTGGTATAGTGGGATATTTTATCCAGTATATACAAATGCATATTCAATCAGGAGTTGCAGCAGCGTTTCGAAGTTCTTTGAAAGTAGAAGCTCTTTCACATGCATTACGGCTAAAGATGTGTTATTTAAAAAAATATAGTATGTTAGCGTTGATGTCAGATGCGAACAATGATGTCAATAATATGTCCAGAGTTTGTAGCAGTGATGTTATTGGTATTTTCATAGAATTTATTAATGTCATTGGATATTTCATTGGATTACTGTTTTTAAGCTGGAAACTTAGCTTACTTGTTTTGTGTATTGTGCCTTTAAAAATATTTATTTCGAGTTTTTGTGAAAGATTAAGTAAAACATGGATTGAGAAACTTCTTCAAATTCAAAAAGATATTTCTAGATGGCAGAGTGATAATTATTCTGGTGTTGAAGAAATAAAGAATTGGGATATGTACGAGCACATAGAAGCGCAGTTTCAAGTTTTGTCCAAAAAGAGAGAACAGTATGATAAAAGGGTTGCGATGCTGACATCATTAGATTCATGTTTAAAACAAGGCAGCGAAAAAATATTATTTACAGTAATATATATGGTTGCCGCATCTCAGATATGGAATGATCAATTGACCATAGGAACGTTGATGGCCTTTATTCAATATGCAGGTTGTATTTTGACACCTATTGATGTTATCACTGCATTAAAAATGGTGATTGCAAATATTATACCTTCTACAAGAGATTATATAGAATTCATGAATATGGAGGAGGAAAATTTGCATAGTGGTAATATTGTAGCACAAGTACCACAAAAAATCATATTTAACAAAATCCATTTTTCTTATGATCGTCAAGAGGTTCTGCGAGATTTTAATTTGGTATTGAACCGTGGAGAGAAGGTTGCATTAGTGGGGCTAAATGGAAGTGGAAAAAGTACTCTTGTTAATCTTCTATTGCGCTATTATAGTCCACAAAAAGGAAATATTTTATTTGACACAAAAGATGTTAAAGAATTTTCACTTGATGACTACAGAAAAAAGTTTAGTATAATGCGGCAGAAGGTATTTTTATTTAATGCTACTATACAAGACAATATTTATATGTTCAAAAATGAGTATGAAAAAGAGAGATTTTCCTTTCCTGAAATATTAGGCTTTGTCGACGATTTGCCGCAAGGAGGACAAACTTCAGTAGGGTTTGATGGGACTCAATTATCAGGAGGTGAAAAACAAAGGGTTGCATTGGCGCGTTGTTTAAAGAAAGATGCAAATATTTTAATCCTGGATGAAGCGACATCAAATTGTGATGTTGCAATGGAGAATGTATTTATAAAATCGATCAAGGAAGATAAACATGATTTTTTAATATGCATTACACATAATTTTAGAATTCTAGAGGAATTTGATAGGATCATTTTGCTGAAGGATGGAAAAATTTTTGCAGATGGTACATTTCATGAAATAAGCTCTCAAATACAGGGAATGGAAAGTCAAGTACCGGCAGAACATAAAAAAAAGTTAAGGAAGAGAATTGAAAATGAAAGGGAAAATTTATTACAAAACATTTAAAACACCAGAGGCTTGTTATGTATATGATAGGCGTTCAAACAAAATTTTAAAAATAACGGATGAAGCTTATGAAGAATTAAGTAATAATGGCTTGGATATGAAAAAGCGGAAAAGATTTCAGGAAAAAGGATATCTATTAGAAGATACTTTGGAAAAGATTGAACATCCGGATACAGAGCTTTTAAAGCATTCATTGCAATCAAAGATGCAGTATATAATTTTGCAAGTGACACAGGAATGTAATTTGAGATGCAAATATTGTGTATATGGTGGAGGCTATGAAAACAGAACACATGCACATGAATTTATGACTTGGGATTTAGCCCAAAAATCGTTGGATTATTTTTTAGAACATAGTGGTCAAATGGAAGAACTTACAGTGGGATTTTATGGTGGTGAGCCAATGCTGCAAATGGATTTAATAAAGAAGTGTGTAGCTTATATGGAAATGCGCGTTCCAGATAGAAGGGTTGGATATACTATGACAACAAATGGAACGTTGCTTACAGTAGAAAGAGCAAAATATCTTTTAGAGAAGGATTTTAATGTTGTGATTAGTTTGGATGGTGCGAAGGAGGATCACGATAAAAATCGTGTATTTAAAGATAGTGGAAAAGGTTCTTTTGAAGTCATTATGAAAAACTTAAATGAAATTAAAAAAGAATGTCCAGAGTTTTTGAAAAAAGTATCTTTTAATACAGTGTTAAATTCAAACTGTGATTTTTCGTGTGTAAGAGACTATTTTAGTATGGATGAACTCATGCAAGATGCAACGTATGTTTTGAATTTGGTTGAAGAAAATGGTGCAAAAGAAGAAATTTTGTATAGCGATTCATTTCGGATAGAGTATCAATATTCCCATTTTTTGATGTTTATGTATATGTTAGGAAAATGCGATAGAAAATATATACTGAATTCTCAAATACAGGAAATGGAATATTATCAATACATATATCAAACAATGAAAGAATCCGATTCTTTAAAGAAAACAGGTCATCATAACGGACCATGTATTCCGGGAGGACGTAGATTATTTGTTTCTGTGGCGGGTAATTTTTATCCATGTGAAAAAGTAACCGAAGGACCAGGAATGAGAATTGGAAATATAGAAGAAGGAATAGACATAGATGCATCTAAAAAGTTGTTAAATATAGGAGCTGTTACAGCAGAACAATGCAAGGATTGTTGGGCTTTAAGATTGTGTGGTCAATGCGCAGCAAAGTGTACAGAAAATGGAGAGATATCATGCAAGAAAAAATTATATCAATGTGTACAGTCCAAACAAATGGCAATGAATGATTTAAAAGTTATTTGTATGTTGCGAGAATTTGGATATGATTTTGAGGGGGAAGTAGTATGAAAGTATTGATGATTTATCCGTATGTTCCGACATTACGTTTTTTAAAAGACTTTGCTGAGATGATAGAAAACTATCAAAAGGTTATCCTTATACCTCTTAGCGATACTGAAAGGTCGAAAGTCTTAAAGAAAAATACTAATATATGGGAATATTTGGACAATTGGGAAGAAGGAATGTATGAAGCGGATACAATATTGCTACTGAATGGACTATATTCTGGAGAAAAATATGAAGAAATTATTGATTTTGGAATTGATAAGGAAAAGGAAATTTTAGTAGAAAAAACGGTTTGGGATATTTTAGATGATGGCAGAAGAGAAAAAGTCCATCTGTTATTTGATTCGGATACATGGAAAGAAATACCGCCCGACACTGCATTACGAGAACTTGACATACCTATCATCTCTGTAATGGGGATGGGTCCTAATACGAATAAATTTTATATGCAGCTTGCTTTGAAAAAATATTTTGAAGAAAAAGGATACCAGACCTTAGTTGTAGGTAGTAACGAGCTAAGTACTTTATTTGGCGTACCTATGTTACCAAGTAGTATGTTTGAAAACATTAGTTTTCGTCAAAAAATATTAATTTTAAATCAGTATATTTGTGAGAAGGCAAAAGAATATCGTCCGGATATTATTATTATTGGCTGTCCAGGTGGGATTATGCCTTATGATCGTCATGTTAATAACGGATTTGGAGAAATTCCTTTAGTTGTTTCAAAAGCTATTCCAATAGATATAAACATACTTCTTACATATTACATACGGAAAGAACTGCTAGACACAGAGTATATAGCATCCATAAAAAAATATTGTGAAGAGAATTTTGAAACAAGTAATGTTTTCTTGGGGATGACAGGTGTAGATGTTCAATATAATGAGGAACGGAATCAGGTAGAATATATGTTTCTTGATGAAAAGACAGTCCAAGAAAGTACTGGAAGGGATTTGGAAATCTTTAATATGATGAAGCGAGAAACTCCTAGAGAAATATGCAGTATTATAGAAAATATTTTGAAAGTTGATTTTGAAGTAGTATGAGGTAAGATATGGAACAAAAAGAAATAAAAGATATGATAAAAGAGATTGTATGCATGATATCAGGAAAAAAGATGGAGATTGTTGATGGTATGAGTCTTTTTAAATATATTAACGCCTTGGATGCAGTTTATGTAGTAATGGAGATTGAGAAAAGGACTGGAAAGAATCTGTCAGGCAAATTTAAAAACAAATCGGATGTTATGACGGTGAATGGTTTAACAAAATTATTGCTATAACTACTTATATGTATGTTTATAGATAATCTTTTATGAGAGGGGGGAATCAGCGATGAAGAAATTAGCAAAAGTACATAATCGTAAAAATACGGTTAAAGCACTTAAAACTTGTGGGTGCCTTTGCATTTGCAATTGCAGAAGCTCAAAGACAAAATCATCAGTAAGTTACAATGGTTCTGTAGCTGGCGGTGCTATTACAAGTGTGAACTAAAAGGTGTGGGATTATCGGGAGTATTTCTGATAATCCCCTCTTTTTATGGTATAATGAAAAACAAGTAATTTGAAATAAAAACAAAATTACTTTTATAATAGACTTTAAAGGAGTTGGAATAATGAAAATTGTAGTAATAGATACAGGAATAAAACAATCATTTGCACAATATGTAGATGAGTTTTATTACATAGAAGGGCAGGAAGTTTACAAAGGAAATAAGGATACAGAAAACGATCATGGAGGTATATGTGCAGCAATTATAAAGAAATATTTCACAGAAAGTGAAATAGTCAGTATGCAGATATTGGATGAAAATGGAAAAACAGATATAGACCGATTATTGTTAGCATTGGAATGGTGCTTAAAACAAGAAATTAACATTATTTCCTTGAGCTTAGGTAGTGTGTTCAGTGAAGATAAACAAAAAATGGAAAACGTCATTCATAAATTATTAAAAAAAGACATTGTTCTTGTTGCTGCTGCTAATAATACGAATACTGTAACATACCCGGCATCAATGGAGGGGGTTATTGGAGTCAAGTGTGACTTAAGCGACACTTTAGTAGCACAACAAATTTTTGTGGACACAGAAGATATTCGAAATATTGAGGTAACAGTAGGATCACTAAAAGACTGTGATGGATTAAAACAATATAATTTAGGATATCATAATAGCTTTGTAGTTCCATATGTAACGGCACAAATTGCCAAGAAGTTTAAAAAGGGAAATGTTCCATTAGCAGCCTTAGATTCAAATGTGAAGTGTGTACCAAAAGAATTTTATATGAATTCTTTTCCATTTTTATACAAAACGGAATCAATTGTTGTAAAACTTTCTGGAAAAGATTATGAGGAAAACCAGCTTTTAGAAATTGTAAAAATGTTTCGGAAGGAGGGATACGAGGCGATTGGCCTTTTATCACACTCTTCAGATTATAGATATTGTTATAATTGTGAAGAAAAAAATGGATTAAGTAGCAAAGAAAACTATGACTTTATATCCAAGGCACTCAATCCAGATATAATATTTTCAAGTGGTTTGAATTTCGAAATGACAAAAGACATAGAAATTATTGTAGATGATAGTAAAGAAACTTTTCTTGAAAAAGATCAGCAATGTGATTCTGTAAAGGCAGACAGAGATAGATACGAAAATTCCAGCTATTTAGGTTCTATTGGAAATTATGGTATTACAATAACGGGTGATGTCAAAACAATCACAAATGAAAATGTATTTTTTGACGAAGATATTTCAGAAGAAGAAAGGGAATTGATTATAAGCAGAGTTAAAGAACATATAGGAATTATGGAAGAAGATGACCAGGGGAAAATTTTTATTTCGACAGAAGATATTTACACGGAAAAGATTATAGAAACATTAGAAGAAATTTTTTCTTAGATTTCAGAAGAGGTATAGGGAGGAAGTGCGCAAAAGTTATAGATTGCATTTTGATGATTTAAGAAATAATGCTGAAAAACTGAGTTGCGACAGATAGAGTTAAATAGAATGAAAACGATATTGATAATAGAAGATGATATAATGATACAGAATGCATTGGGGGAACTGCTTAGAGTAAGTGGTTATCAGGTGTTTCAGTCATACAATGGAATGGAAGGGGTAGAGAAATTTAAAAAGAACAAAGTAGATTTGATATTATTGGATATAATGATGCCTGAGAAGGATGGATTTGATGTATGTAGAGAAGTTCGTGAGATGTCACAAGTACCGATTATAATATTGACAGCATTAGATGAAGAGGATGCGGAGGTGAAATGTTTTGATTTAAAAGCAGATGACTATATAGTAAAACCTTATTCTGTCCGGGTAGTATTAAAACGGATTGAAGCAATCTTTCGTAGAGTGAATGTAGGAAATCAGCAGGAAGAAGATTGTCTAGTATATGAAAATTTAAAATTAGATCTGGCCAGCAGAACTGTTTATGTAAATGGGAAAGAGGTTTTTTTGACACGAATAGAATTTGATATTGTGAAATATTTGATTCGCAATCAAGGAAAAGTTTGTACTCGATATGAATTATTAAGTGAAGTGTGGGAATGTGAATATTGTACTGGAGAAAGAGAGGTAAATTTCCATATTATGAATTTACGAAAAAAAGGAATTCAAGGAATACAAACAGTAAGGGGGATCGGATACAAAATTGGGAAATAGATTCAAACAAAGTTTAGGATTAAAATTTTTCATGGGAACAATCTGTGTACTATTGATATCAAGCATTCTTGTCTATGTGACAGCGATGCTTGCGATACCATTTACTTATCAGAAAAATGTAAGTGTACAGTTTGAAAACAACTCGGCAGAATTTTCCCAAAAACTCAATAAATGGACAGTAAATGAGGCAGAAGACAGGATCTATAATTTTTGTATTGACAATGGTGTGATTGCACAGCTAAATTCTGGGAATGGGCAGACATTTACATTTGGAGACATGGAAAAAATAAAAGAAGTAAAGTCAGAGCAGATTGTAAGTATTGCGTATGATGTGGCGTTTAAAGATATAAAAAGTGGTAACAGTTTGGTCTTTTTTTTGATAGATTCTTCTGGAATGCAGAATATAAGACAAAGCTTTTGGGATAAGATTCCACTAATAACAGCGATTGTATTAATAGCTTCTATTATAGCTGCATATTTATGTTATCGAATATTAATTAAACCGATTATCTATTTAAGCAAAGTATCAAAAAGGCTGGCAAAGCTGGATTTTACATGGAGATGTAATACTCGAAGAAAAGATGAACTGGGAGTACTTGCAGTTAGTTTGGAATCTATGAGTCGAAACTTGCAAAGGACATTAGATGAATTGAAAATGAAGAGTGAAGAACTGGAAAAGGATATTGTCATTATAAAGAATATGGAACGACAGCGCAAGAGCTTTTTTGCGGCAGTATCTCACGAATTAAAAACACCTATTACAATCATGAAAGCACAATCAGAAAATATGCTGTATCGGATCGGAGACTATGCAAATCGAGATAAATATTTACAGGAAAATCTACTTGTATTGGATGAAATGGAAAAACTGGTTAAAGAGATTATATTGATTGCGAAGTTGGATGCAAGCGATATTGACCAGCCGTTTGAGCAGATAAATCTTGAACAAATTCTTGTGCCTTGTGTGAAGAAAATACTTCCGGTAGCAAATGAAAAGAAAATAGAAATACAGAATAACGTGGAAGATATTCAGATTTGTGTAAATAAGCGACTGTTTGAGAAAGCGCTATCAAATGTGATTTTAAACGCAGTACAGTATTCGCCTGCCGGCGAAAAAGTGATCATAAAACTAGAAAAAAAATGTCTACAAGTAATCAATACAGGTGTACATATAGAGAACCTGAAGGATATTTTTCAACCGTTTTTTCGAGTGGAAAAATCGAGAAATAAATCGACTGGTGGTACTGGGCTAGGTCTTTATATTGTTAAGATGATTTTGGACTTGCACCATATTTATTACAAAATTGAGAATATATCGGAGGGTGTGATGTTTAAAATGGTTCTTGATAAGTGAATATTACGGTGCGGCAGAGCCGCCAGTCCGGTGTGGCGAGGTTCATCCGCAATTATCCGTATCATTCAACCTTGACATACATTAGTTTTGCTGCTAAAAGTGCTTTGCTACATCTCCCATACATAGTACGTTTTACCATTTTCAATTTACTATTTGTTCCCTCAACAAAACCATTTGAAAGTTCACTGGCAACAGAATTTTCCACAGCTTCTATATCCTTTTCTAATCCATTTGCAAACCGGGATATCTCTTTTAACTCAGAGTTTTTGTACCGTTCGATAAACAAATACAATAGAGGCATACTTTTCTTTTCGTATATTTCACGGAATTCTCGAACACAATGCATCAACTCTCTGAGTTTGGGATATTTCTGTAAAATATATGCCTTAAGATTTTCCCTAAGTTCCATTCCCATCCAAAGATAACGGAATATACCGTTTCGTGAAAGGTGGTCATATTTTTGTAAGGCCTTTTTGTTTTGGAGTGCTTCAGGTGAAGAACTTTTGTAGATTGCAACATCTATTTGGAATCGTTCTATGATTTTATTCATATAGTCATATGCTGCAGATTGACCGCCTTTATATCCTTTTTCAATAACATTGCGATATACATCTTTTCGACTGATGCCAGAAGTTAAAGCTTTGACAATATAATCATAAAACTGATCCATTCCGCTACGAAAATCTTTTTTACAAAGGGCTTCATATTCTCCATTGAGATATTTTGTTACGGTATTTCTGCTGCAATGTAATACTTTAGAAATTTGGCGTTTACTGTATCCGGCAGAGTTATATTCCTTTATCGCAGTGTACAGTTGTACCCTTTTTTGATTATATTCGTTAAGGTTATCCACACTGCATGGCATTTTTTTTACTATCGTTTTCAACTGATGGTTCTGCAATGCTGTTAGAATCAGATGGAATTCTGATATCAACGGGCAATACAGAATTTACAGTATTTCTTATGGCCTCTAATAAATTTTGATGAAGATGAAATCTGTCAGCAATCTGCATAGCATCGGGCAATATTTCCTTTATGGCTGTTGAATAAGCACTTGCCCGGTCTCGTGTCACCGCTTTTACATGTTTATTGTTACTTAACCATTCTTTTAGTGTTTTACCATCACGTCCATCTAAAATTGCCACTGGTTTATGTGTTGCCTCATCTACAATAATTGTCCCATAAGTATGCCGTTTCTTAAATGCAAAATCATCCACTCCAATAATGCTTCCACATGGAACTTCCGGTTGTGCTACATATCGTTTTTTTAACAATCGGATAATGCTGTCACCACTGGTTTTCAGATTCATAGAACGGCAGATACGAGCACTACCTTCACAGCTTGTTTCCAATGCCAAAGTACATATAAAATCTTCACAACGCTCTGTCATACGGCTGTAATAATTCAAAAAACCATCTACATTCTCAACAAAGGTTGTAACATCACAGGAAGAATTGTCGCACTGATACTCGTAAGCATTTACAATTAAATACGTGGTTCTACCCAAAATCGGAAGGTCTTGAAGTTTTCTTTTATAAGTACCATGTTTATGTTCTGAAAGCACCCCACACTTGGGACATGTACAATTTTTTGATTGTACAGAAACATGGATATAAATTTCTTTTTCGTTTTGAGTTACTTCTGTAATGTCTATTTCTTCCGGATAAAATTTTTGTAAATCAAGAGTATCCTTCATTTGTTTCAATTCCTTCCATAATGACAAAATTTCTAAAATAATTCTATCATTTTAATACTTGTATTTCAATCCTGTTTACGGATAATTGCGGATGAACCAAATTCAGAGCACCCTTTTCCGGAAAAATAGTGCATATTGAATAATCCGGCTTCCGTGTCCATGCTGTCCGGACTCAGGAAACCGCAAATCCGTTTTTAAGGAAACCGCCATTCCGATGGTGGAAACCTTTATCATAAATTCTTAGAATGTAACTATGCACCCCGTGGTGCAAATATATTCTAGGAGGTCTTGACTATGACCAAATATCGAGAGATTCTTAGGCTCAAAAGCTTGAATCTCAGTCAACAAAACATTGCCGACAGTTGCAATGTCTCAAAAAAGACAGTTGGTGTTAGAGCAGGAAGAACGCCTGCTTGCCTTTATGGAAACGGACAAGATTTACAGTAAGTATTATGATGAGGTTGTACTTCTTCTGGAAACGGGACTTCGTATTTCTGAATTTTGCGGACTGACGACGCATATTGATATGCAGAACAGAATACTCAATATAGACCACCAGTTATTGAAAGATAGCGAAATCGGCTACTATATTGAAACGCCAAAGACCAAAAACGGAAAACGGGAACTTCCATTGACAGAACGGGCTTATCAAGCAATCCAAAGAATACTAAAGAACAGAGGAAAGGCACAACCGCTGATTGTAGGTGGTTACAGCAATTTCCTATTCCTAAATCGTGAGGGCTTGCCTAAAGTTGCAGGAAACTATGAGGGCATGGTGCGAGGACTGATTAAGAAGTATAACAAGTATCACACGGACAAGTTACCGAACATCACACCACATTCATTCCGACATACTTATTGTACGAATATGGCAAACAGAGGAATGAACCCAAACACTCTGCAATATCTCATGGGACACGCTAACATAACCATGACACTTGGTTATTACGCACACGGTACATTTCAATCTGCAAAAGCAGAGCTGGAAAGACTGGCTTGTTAATATCGGAACTTATATTTACTACTCATTTACTACTTTTGGTTGCATTTTCATGCTGGTAAATGCCAGCTTATGCAAGGTATCTTCCAAAAAGAAAATACCGATAAAGCCCTAAAATACGGGATATATCGGCATTTACCAACTTATGAAAAGATAATCAGAAATTTAGTAAGTTTTTAGTGCAAAAATTGTGTACAAGATTGCATATAGTTGTAAAATCTAGCATAATATCGTCTATTAAAGAGGGAGCAAAAAAGGAGGAACTCCATGAATAAACGTACCGCAAAAAAGAATTAAAAAAAGCCTTAAAAAAATGCAAAGTGGTCGTGGAGATGGTGTTTCACTTATTATAAAAACACAGGCTCATGTGGATAAAGAATGCAATCCATTAGAAACACCAAATGCCCGATTTATCCATTTAAAACGTCCCAAAATCCAATATATTCAGAATACGGATAAAAAGGATACTATTTATATGAGAGAGATCTTGTAAAATGATTGTTGACAGTTTCTCTATCTAATGTTAGGATAAGGTTGTATTCATTTATGTACAAGCAAATTTGTGCAATGAATTTTTATTCTGCATGGCAGCAGAAGAGTTACTTTGGCATAGTCTGCAATAAAATATAGGAATAAGTTTAAGACAAGGTATAGAAAGACAAATACCTTGTCTTTTTTTGCGTGTAGGAAGGAGGAAAATACCTAAAAATTGCAGACAGAAAGGAGAAAAAATGGCAGAGATAAAATTATTTGACACATGGACATTTCAGGAAGAAATGCCGGAACCATTCAGCCGGTTTTTACAAAAAGAAGGATTACGAAAAACCACTACCATGGTGGAATGGCTTTCCCAGTATAATCAGGGAAGACAGGCAACACTGCATCCCCCTACATTGCGGGCAATGCTCAATATTGCAGGGATTTATTTGAAGCAAACAGAAGGAGCCCTTGGATTTCAAAAAGGAAATTATGATTTGTTGAATTTCTATTGCATGGAATATGTAAAAGGAAAACGACGCTACGCATTGGTTTATAATCCGATCAGTGCAAAGATACGTGGTGTCTGTAAAACAGAAAAACAAACATATAAAGCTCTGGATTTTGTTGAAAGAAACGTCAGTGACGGAGAAGAAGTTCTGGCAATGCTTATTTATGTCAGTCTGGAAAAGAAAGAAGCATTATATAACCTGGAGTTTGCTCAGAATTTTGTTTTATTCATGCAGCAGATGAAAGAAGGATGGAAAAATGCAAAACTTGCATTAAAAGCAGCTTTTCTTTGTTGTGATAACCTGTACCGGAGAGTCGAAAATGTACAGGATTTCAGCAATGAAGGAATTCCGTTGGAGAAAAGCCAGCTTGGAAAGAATGGTATGGAACAACTTTCCACACTTGCAATCGAAAGTGAACTGTATGCACCAAACGATGCGATAAAAGGTACATTTCAGATTTTTGGAGAAACGAAGAAAGTAAGAGAATGGACGTTAAAAGAATTACAGAAAATTTACAGACAGCACTGGCAGGTTTCTAAAGATTATCAAGACCGTATTCCACGGCTTCCAGAGGATATGAAAGTCGGGGAATATGCGCAGGATATCCTTTCTGCAATTGTAGAGTCCCCTTTCCGAAAATTTATGATCACCGGAAATGCAGGAACAGGAAAGACAACAGACGCACAGATGATTGCCCAGATTTTAGGTGTTCCTTATTTTGCTTTAAACTGTGGACCGGAAACAGATGAAAGTACACTGGTGGCAGGGATTTATCCAAATTCCAGGAAAAAGACCGAAGATAGCATGAAGTTTCCTTCTTTACAGGAATTTGTTACAGATCCGATGCAGGTATTAGAAGAAGTAGCCCATACAAGAAAAGAAGGGATTACCAAAAGCGAAGCCTTTAGGGAACTGTTAGACGCAGTGTATCAGTCCGGTTACCAGAAAGCAAAAAATGAAGGGGATTTTGTAATGCAGGAATCGGAAATCATAAAAGGCTGCCGAATGCCTTCGGTGATTGAAATTATGGAGGCTTCCCTTATTGTAGAGCCGGGGACACTTGGAAAACTTAACCGGTTATTAGATGACTCCAGGAAACTGGACCTTCTGTACGGGGAAGTCGTAGAACGACATCCAAATGCAATTATCATCATCACTACCAATCTGAATTATGTTGCAAATAGGGAATTTGATTTTTCCGTGGTATCCAGAATGAACAAAGTGCAGCATCGGAAGGATTTAACAGAGCAACAGTTGGTAGAACGTGCCATGTTTCGTACAGGCTGCAAGGATATGGAAGTCCTAAAACAGATGGCAAAGGTAATGAAACGACTGGATACAGTCGTAAAAGAAGAATTTGGAAAAGCCGGACTTTGCGGCTACCGGGAATATGAAAACTGGGTATATGAATATATGCGCACCCAAAATCTTGTAAAGGCTGCAGAAGATACGGTATTATCCAAGCTTGCATCCGATGAAGAAGATAGGGATATGCTCCGGCAGGTATGTATGGAGATTTATGTAGAGCAAGGGAAGGGATCTGTATGAGAAGTAAAGAAATAGGAAATAGCAGGCAGACAGAGAAGCGCTTGCTGCGGGATATGGAAGTATTTTCTTCTCCTCAGTTTTTAAGGTTAGTGCAACGGATTGGAAAAGAAATTACAGATAAGCATGATGCACAGATCCGGTTTTATTCCGATGCAACGGATCACAGGGCCGGTTATTTTGAGGGGCGCTATATTTATATCAATACCATGAATATGCTTACACAAAGTTTTCCGACTTTGGATTTGAGAAGCAAAAGCCTGATAGGCGTGGAAGGACATGAATGCGGACATCAGAATTACAGCAGTATCTATCTGAGACGGAAATATATAGATGGAATTGCAAGTGGGATTTTATATCCAGCCTGGCCGCTGCCGGAGACGGAGCGAGAAACTGGATTTTTACAAAGTATGAAAGAGGGTTTTCAAAAGAAAGATACGGTTCTATTAGGACTCTATCTGCAAACAGCCGGAAGGCTGCATGGATATCTGGAAGATGCCTTTATCGAAGAACAGATGTGCAGAAGGTTTCCAGGAAGTATCCGGCAGGGGATTTTGCAGAACCGTAAAAGGAATATGGAGCAGATTTCTAGTCTGAAAAGCCAGATTGCACAGAAGAAATCAAAGCTGAAGATTATGTTACTTCTGTTGGTGCAATATATGTTTACCCATAAGGTCAACGTATGGGACGGAGAAGTTGCAGAATATATGGAACTGCTTAGAAACTGTATTCCGGTTCTTTTGAAAACGACTGTTGATATGGGGGAAAGCACAAGGTATCTTGCAACAAACCAGATTTTATTGAAGTTGTGGCCTTTGCTTTTAGAAGAAGCGGAAGGTATGGAAAGAAAAATAAAATCGACAGGAGAAAACAAAGAGAGCGTATTGAAACAGGCTTTTGATGAGTGGAAAAAAGATCTGCCACAATACTCGGAAGAACCTTTCTGCAGGGAAATCCGCATGGAGCGAAAGGAAGCTTCGGATGTTCTTTGGAATGGAGGAGAACTGAAACGTGCTTTTTCAGAAGAAATGCAATCCATTCAAATGGAAAGAGAAAGTGTAGTAAAAGAGAAGGAAAGACTGACAGAAGGAAAGACAGAGCCTTTGCTTTCTGAATTGGAGCAAGAAACTGTAAAGACAATTGATATTGGAAGAGAACTGCACAATATTTGTCTGGAATTAAAAAGAGAAGCAAGGGAAAAGGGATATGAGGAATGGATGCGGGAGCGTTTGAAAGAGATTTTAGAAAATACGGAGTTTACACCTGTGAACCGGGAAATTAAAAAGCGTGTTTTCCGAAAAGAAGTCATTTCACAAACTGCATATCAAAAATATAGAATTTTTCAACCGCAGATAAAACATACTTTAATGAAAATGAAGCAGGATTTACTACCGGTTTTAAAAAGGAAGAAAACCCATATTTTGCGTTACCAGTATATAGGAAAAAGATTGGATATGGCACATCTTTGGAATCCTGAAAAAAGAATTTTTCAGACCAAAATCCCTTCTCAAAACATGGATACAGCGATTGGATTTTTATTGGATCAGTCTGGTTCCATTGACAGCAAACGGTGGGAAACCTCTGTGCTGACAGCCCTTTGTGTGGTGGAATTTGCACAGGTATTTGGGATACCGGTATGTGTGAACGGACACTGCACAGGGAGAGAGCATATAGGCAGGAAACGAGAGGAAATTGTGTGTTTGCATTCCTATTTAGAGTTTGGTGAGAAAGAGGAAGGCAAGTACCGGATTTTGGATATGGAGACAGGCGGAGCCAACAGAGATGGGGCGGCTCTTCTTTACATGGCAGAAAAAATGGTAAAAAGAAAGGAAAAGATGAAAATCCTGATTTTTTTCTGTGATGGACTTCCAAATGCACAAGGCTATGGCGGAAAAGTAGCAAGGGAAGATTTACAGAAGATACAAAGGCAGCTGAAGCAGAAACAGATTACTTTGTTTGTGGCAGCGATTGGAAGGGATCAGGAGGATATTCAAAATATTTACGGGAATGCCTGTATCAATGCGGAGAATCTAGAACAGCTTCCGCATCAGATTGTAAAGAAACTTTTAGAATACATGGGATAGAGAAACAGGACAAGGGACTTTTTCAGGTCTCTTTTTTGATTGGAGGAATTATGGAGCAGAAAAAAGAATGGATTGAGGATTTCTGGCGTACAGGGTATGCAATCCGTCTGGGAAAAGACCAGTATTTTCAGGAAATCAGAAACAAACGTATTGTAACCGCAAAAATTTGGAAAGCCGCTTTCTTTCAAAGCTTAAGAGAAGCTGAGATATTTGCTCAAAAACATCTTTGGTATACGGGGATGGATCCGCAGATTTGCTACCGTGCTTGGGTACTGGTGTCTATTGAAAGTGAAGAAGAACAGGAGTTGTTTTGGAATGGAAAGCAGTTTGTCCCGGAACTTGGGAAGGCAAAACTTTTTTCCAGTTCGCAGGAAATGCAGACTTATGTAAAACGTTTGGGACTATCCAGACAGACTTATCCGGAATTATTGCCGGTAGAGAAAAAACAGATGAAAAATGCAGCGTAAGGAGGAAACAGGATGGAAATTAAAAATTTAGCACAATTAAAACGGGTTATACAAGAGAAAAGAGAATTTATTATCAGAGCACACCGACAGGAAAAATTTTTAGGACAGAAGAGAATACCTAACGTGGTACAAAGTAATGGATTTTATTCTGTCATATCCGGACAGCCGGAGCATGAGGTCAGTTGTGCAAATCATGGAAAAGGAAGCTGGATTGATTTTGGGAAAGCAACTCAGTGGGAATTTCAGGAGGAGACATGCAGTATGTATTTGCCAGAAATGGAGCATATACCTGAAAACCTGATTTGGACGATTGGATTTTGCAAGGATAAAAAGAATATCCCACAAAAACTTTCCTGCTCCATTCTCTGTAATGCTTATTATCATGGGGAATTATTGCTGCCAGAAGCAATAAAAACCTTCCCGGAGGCACTGGAATACGCGAAGGACCATTTAGATGAAATTCCATTAGGAGAAATGAATTATATAGAAAACAGTGATGTACTCGATCAGGAGAATTGTGAGTTGGTAGCTGCCGATTCGGAAGAAATTCCAGAAGACAGCAGCAAAGAAAACGGTTTGAAAAGTTCCAAAGAGGAATGGTGGAGGATCATTGAAGGAATAAAAGAATATGAAAGCAGACTGGCAGAACAGGGAAGGACAGAAGATGCAGAAAAGATTGCCAGAGGTATGGACTTTTTCTATCCAAATGATGTTGTAACGGAGATTTTGAAAGATGGAGATGGAAGAATTTCTGGGATAAAAAGAGGAGAAATTTCTTTATCAGATGACGATTATTATCTAGCAGATACCCAGGAACCTTATTCCTTCCGTCAAGTTACTTGGGAGGATATTCTTAGAATAATGGAGGAATATTCCAAGAATGGTTATCTGCCTCCCATCTTTTCAAAGGGAACGATTATCTGGCTTTCAGAAGAATATGAGGGCGATTCCAAAACATCAAGATTTTACTATCCGATGCAGCTGCCACCATGGAAAAGTCTGCAAATGATCCGAAAGTTGGATTGCTGGTATGCAGATACCGATTTGGATCGTAGGGAATATGCAGAAGAATATCAAAGGATTGTATCTGGAATTTTGCATGGTCTTGTGATTTTAAACCCGAAAAAACTCGCATTAGAAGAGGTGATTAAAGAATGGGAAGTGAATTTTACAGAACCCGAAAAAAGTGGGTATCGAGCAGCCTTTGATGAAATTCGTAAAGGTAAAATCCCAATTGTTCGGGACTGTAATTACATAACAGATTAACCACAAAAGAAAGAAATAAAGGGCTGTGCAAGACAGCCCTTTCCAGAAAGGAGAACAAATGGATATATTAAAAGAAAAAATAGATGCAAACAGTTTTCAGACTATGAAGCATATCATTTTCCTTACCTCAACAAAGAATGATAAGATACGGTATTTTGAAAAAGAAGAGGCAGATAAACGTTTTCTTCCAATAGGGAAAGAACAAAAGGAGGAAGACGCTTATACTTTTCAGTATCCGGGTGAGATGCTGGAGAGGTATGAAGAAAAGATAGGGGATACTGTTCAAATCCGCAGGGCACTGGCATTTGCCCTTGTAACTATGTCTGATTTTCATGAAGCACAAATGTATGTGGGAACACAATATGAAAACTTTCTGAAACGGATAGAACGAGAAGCGAAAACCGATATTTATCTGGCAGGAGCTATGTGTTTTTTAACTCCGTCTGAAAAGAAACAAAAGTTTTATTATGAACGGATTAAAAGTTATTCATACAAAGAACTTGCAGAATGTATGTGTATCCTGTTTTTATTCAAAGGGAAAAAAGAAATCTGGGAAATGCTAAAAGAAAATGTATGCTCTTTCTTTGAAAATGAAAGAGCAGTAAATATCTTCCAAAATGCTGAAATGTATATCTGGTTTTTCAGAACTTATGAAAAGGAAATTAAAAAAGAAAGAAAACAGATATTTTCGAGATTAAAACTTTTGGTGAAGATGCAGCATACCCACGTAAAAGAACGTTCAGAACTATTTCAACAGATGCGAAAGGCAGGTTACCAAAAAGAAGAAATTTTTTATTTAAACCTGCGGATGCTGCAGGCTGCAAAGGAAGACAAGTTAGAAACAGTAAGCCAGATAACATGGGAGCGTGCTTCAGAAAGTTTTTGCATTTTTATATGTAACCAGGAAAAGGAATATTCGGAGGAGCTTTATCAGCTTTGCAGGGAACTAATACAAAAGCATCGTTCTTATGAAATCAAAATCGGCGGATATGATGGGATTTTAGGCGCCATGAAATGGCAGGTAACTGTTAAAAATTCCAAGATATATGCACTGCTTCATACTTATGCAGGAGAGCGACAGGCAAATCCTAGCTGGTTTTTTATCCCATCATGTAAAACACAGGCAAAGAAAATCTTTTCTCTGTTGGGGAAAAAGGATTTTGATAAAAAAATACGGGAGACTTTATATAATCAGTCTTTTACGGAACAGGAACTTCAGGAGTATCTGAAGATTTATCAGGAATTGACAGATGTAGATTATATTCAACAGATGCTGCAAGAAGAGAACTATCAAAATCATAAAATTTTTGAGACATTTGCAGAAAAGAATTTCTTAGATCCCCGACAGATTATAAAAGAATTGCTTACAAAGGGAGAAGGAAAAGCGATTTCTGAATGGGAAGAACCGGAAAAAAAGAAGTATGGCTATATTCTTTCCTATATCGAAGATTTGGATACGGATTTAAAATTTCAGACTGCAAAACTTCTTTTGGATAACCGATCCATGGAAGAAATCAGAAAAGAAGGAAAACGAAATTTCTTATGGAAGAGTGTCGGAATTCAGGAATTTTATTACAGACGGGAATATGATAAGATGAATTTTTTGAAACTTCATTTGCAACCAAACCAGGTCCTGCAGTTGTTTTTCTGGATAGAAGAATCTGTTTATCGGTTTCAGCCACAAAAATATTTTGTTTTTCTTTTAAAAGTCTTGGAAAAAGAGGAAAATCTTATTTGGCTTCCGAAAGAACAGGCACAGGACTTTTGGAAAAAACTAATGGAGCTTGGGATAGAAGAAGCTGGAAGTAAGAAATTTAGAATGCTATACATGGAGAAAGAGGAACGGGAGAAGTTTTATAAAGAACAGGAAGAAACAGCAAAACAGAAAAAAGTGGCTGAACTGGAAAAGCAGACAAAAGAAGCATACCAGCATTTTTGGAAACTGCAGCAGGAGAAAACAGCAGAAGAGATTTTTTGGAAAATCGATTCACTTTTCTATTCTTATCAAAAAGAAGCCTATATAAAAGCAACGGTTCAGTTCCTAAAAAAATATTTAGAAAAAGTGGGGTGGAAATTACCAAAAGCAGCAATTTGGGAATATTTAAAACTGCTATTAAACTTAGGGAAAAAAGAAGGGATAGAGATTGCAACTATAAAAGAGTGGTTGATAAAAACGGAGGTAGAAGATGCTTACGACGGTGAAGGAACACATGGAAATTATTAAGGGGTTGGAAGGACTTGGCTGGCAGGAGATTTTAGGATTTTCAAATCAGCAGCTCCTTCCTTTTACAAAAGAAATTGATACAGACGAAAAGAGAAGAATATTAAAACAGCTTCCTATCGAGTATGGAAAGAAATTGGTTGCCTATCCGAAAATTCTTTCAAAGATTATAAGTCTACTGGAAGCAGGAATTTCAGCCTATAGAATAGAAATGTTTATCGGCAGTGCCGATGAAAAACTATTTGACCGTTCCTATGAGGAATTGGAAGCAGCTTTGAAAACAGAAGCAATTTCAGACAGATACGTAGCTATATATCTGCAATATTATTTTTCCAGTCATTTGTCCGAAAAAGAGTGCAATATATTAAATAGAAACATGGAGTTTTTTGAAACATATTGTGATAAAAAGCTACAAAATTTAACTCCTTCAGAAAGAATGGTTTTAAAAGAACCCATTTTTACAGGAGAATTTTTAGGAATAGCGATTGCAGAGGAGAATTTCTTTCAGGATTTAGGGAAAGGGAAGGTATTAGAACTTTTGAAGTATTTGTCAAAGTTTCAATTGCCGATGCTAAGTAAAGAGGCATACAGACAGATTGTTAAAAATGCAGAAGAACTTTATCCGCTATTAAGAGAAATCATACCTCGTTTACATAAAGGCATACGATCTTGTTTTTTGACAAGGTGGCTGGAGAATGAACAGTTATTGTTTGATTTAAACAGATTTGTAAGACAAGGATGGATTTCGCAAGGGAATTTCTATACAAGAGCAGGGTATATACAGGAGGTTTACCGGTATGCCATAAAAGCGGTGGACCAATTGAAATATTATCAGGAGTCAGTACTTCTTTATGCAGTCAAACATCAGAAAAAACACTTTTTGAAGTTGTATGAAGAAAATACAGAACTGTTTCTTGAACTTCCATGGAATTCTATTTTATTTCAAAAAGTATTTTATGAGGAGTATGTCAATCTAAATACATTAAATTTTCAAAATTTAAAGGAATGCAGAAAAATGAAGGAATGTTCTGCTATAGAAAAGACAGATATGCTACAAAAAGAGTATACTTTTGCGGAAATAAAATTATTTGCTGTCTGTCCTGACAGAGAGTATATCCGTTTGTACCACAAACTAAATTATAGAAGGGTAGACGATCGGTTGAGAGTTATGCAGGAAGTGGTGAAAAAGAGACTCTTGGACAAGGTAACCAGCGAAGAAACGCTGGAAAGAGTTGCGGCTTTTTTATCCCACAAACCATTATCTAAGTGGGTGAAAGAAGAATTGGGAAATATTTCTGGCCTAGTAGGGATGGATATACTAGATTTGTTTCTTTCCTGGGAAGAAGTTGTACGTTTTCTTCCAGAAGTGAAAAATGGTTTCCAACTGCGGTATTTGATAGCAAATAAAGAAAAATTAAGTGGATACCCAAATTTTCAGTCTGCCTATGCTGAACTATTAAAAAATGATCCTCACTGGGAATGGATGAAGAACACTTTTGCTTTCTCCGATTCGTTTATCAGAGAGCATGAAGCAAATATCCAGACATTTCTGGAACAAGGCGGTTCTGAAATTTTGTATGAATTTTATAAAGGAGATACCGGACAGACAGAAATGTTGCGTAGATTGTTGGTCGCAGAGCTTATGGGGAAATTTAAAGACTTAAAATACCATGATACAGATCTGGAAAAGGAACTTGCTTTTCCGATTTCAGAAAAACAGATGAAACTGTGGGCAGAAAATCTGCAACTTCAGAGAAAGGAATGGAAGATCTGGGAAGAAGACCGTTTTCTTCCGGTGATGCAGATTGGGGAGCTGCCGGATAAAACCTGTTTGAGTTACAAGACAGGAATGTATCGAAAGTGTCTGCTATCCTGCTTTGACAGTAATAAGAAAATTATATATATTTCTTATCAAGGTAAGATTGTCCTTAGGGCAATCCTTCGGCTTACAAAAGCATCTGAAGAAAAAATGGAAAGGGAGAACAAAGAATTTCAATTTGTAGATTTTACAAAGGATACGGGAAAGAAAGAGAAACCAGAGCAACTGGTTCTGTTTTTGGAAAAAGCCTATGTAAAAGGGATTTCAGACAGATTGGAACAGGAGATGTTTAAGCTTCTTTTTCGTATGGTAAAGGAAAAAGCAGGAAGACTCAACATCTCATTGTTGATCAGTCGTGATTACTTTGGGAACATTCCAAGTGGATGGTTTCAAAAAGAGAGTAGATACATCTATATCTCGGCTACCAAAGGAAAAGAGCAGTATTTGGATTCCCTAGGTGGAAATCATGGAATTGCTTCTGAAGGAAAATACCTGCAAGCATCGGTCTTCCGTCCAATATCCCTGGAAAAGTGTGATTATGAAAGAATGGAGGGAGAGGAATTCTCTGAAATATCATAGAAAATTCAATTTGTCAGGTCCTATGAAGTTTGATATAATAATCGTAACAAGAGAGTGACTGGTTGTAGAAAAGAGAGGAATTTACGTGGAACATACAAAAGCAGATATTATATTTAAAGATTTTTGGCGGAATAATGAACGGTTTGCCGATCTTTTCAATGTAGTTGTGTTTGGAGGAAAAGAGGTTATTAAGCCAGAGGCATTGCATGAAATGGATACGGATGTTTCCGGTGTCATTCAATTAAAAGATTATAAGGAAACGTTATCCAGAACAAGAGATGTCATTAAAAAGACCGCTTATGGAGTAGAATTTGTTGTTCTTGGAATTGAAAGCCAGCAGCATATTCATTATGCCATGCCGCTGCGTCATATGGTGTATGATGCAATGAGTTACCTGAAGGAATATCAGGAAATTACACGCAAATATAAAAAAGATACCGGGAAAAAGACAGAAGATGAATTTTTATCAAAGATGAAAAAAGATGACCGGCTTCATCCGGTTATCACATTGACAGTGTATTATGGAGAAAAACAGTGGGACGGACCGTATTGTCTGAAAGATATGATTGTAGAAATGCCGGAAGAAATTGCCGCTATTTTCTCAGATTACAAAATGAATCTCTTGGAAGTACGGGATTCAGACCGATATGTGTTCAATAATACAGATGTTCAAAGTGTTTTTGAAATTACCAGGGAAATCTTTGCCGGCCATTTTGAAAAAATTCAGGAGAAGTATGGAAACAAGGAGATGGGTTCAGATCTATTAACAGTTGTCGGTCAGATGACAGGATCAAAGGAACTGATTCGTATGAGTAGAAATATGGAGGTAAACAGTATGTGTGAGGCATTAGAAAAGTTGAAAGAAGAAGGAAAATTGGAAGGCATTGAAGTGGGAAGAGAAGAAGGTATAAAGGAAAATAGAAAGGAAGTTATTCTTACCATGCTGCAGAATAATTATCCGATTTCTGAGATTTGTAAACTTTTGAATATCCCCGAAGAAGAGGTGTTAAAAATAAAAGATAGAAAATAATACCATTTTTCAGAACAAAAGGAAAAAGGAATATTAGATTTACTGAAAGGCATCAAAAAAATTTTTGGTGTCTTTTTTGTACCCTAAAATGAAAGGAGAAAAAATTGAAGAAACTGATATGTAAAAAATGTGGAAACGAAGTTTTACCTGAAAAAGATAAAGCATTAAAAAAGGAATATCCATATTATTGCAGTTTTTGTGATGAGAACAAATATAGATTTGAGTGTATGAGCGTAGAAGAGAATAAAGCACAGAAAAGGAAGGAACTGATATGACAGATGAAGAAAGAGTATTATCCTGCCAGCGTGAGATCCGAAGACTTCGGAGTGTGGTCCGGGAGTATGAAGAAGAAAGAAGACTGTTTCTTGCATGGTTGGAAACGGAAAGCAAAATACCGTCTGAAAACCAGGCTGGATTGAATAGGGTGAAACAATATTTGGATACATGTCTGTACCAAGATTAGAAAAAATAATACGATTTAAGAGAAAGGAGAAAGTATGACAAAAGGATATTTTGTAATAGAGGGAAATGGAAAGATTAGAAAAGCTACTTATTTAGTGTCAGATGCATATCTGGACAATGGATATGGAGAACAGATTATCCGGGCATTTGCAGAAAAGCGAGAGCTGGAATTTTTGGAGCAAACATATCAAAAATTGGATCTGACTGATAAAAGAAATATACAATCATTACAACCAGAGTGGTATCGAAAAACAACTCATTCCAATAAAGGAGATATTTTTTCAGAATATGCTTATGTAGTTCGAAAAGAGAAATTGCGTGTGTATCACTATGGAAAATTGCTTTTTTGTCTGAAACGAGAAGATGCAGAAATATGGCTATACTTATTAGAAAATATGCAGCAATTGGTAGATTATTTTTTATATTCAGATGAACGATTGGAGTATCAGTGGGAAAATTATTTTTCCATGTTCCAATTTTTGCAGAAAAAAATAGAAGAAGGGCTCTGCCAGCAAGAGTTTCAGCAGTATATGCGGAAAGAAGGGAAAAATCTTGCTTTTTTCAGAGATGAACATCTGGTGGATGTATGGGATAGATATGACAGACCTGCGTATCAAAAAATATAGAAAAAAGGGAACCGGGAAATCTTATTTATTGTGACAAAGCAGGAGCGTATCTGGAGAGCATACATACAAGGTCCGTATAGTCGGATTGCAGTATTTCAACAATGTTCCAGTGAGAAAAAAATGTGTGACATGATACGATTAGAACTTAGAAAAGAAAGCCTTAAATTTGAACAGTATGCAAAGATAACTGCTTATGTTAGTAAAATAGCAAAAGAATTGTTCAGTCAGAAAATTAATTTAGAGGAGGTACAACAATACTTACAGGAAGAACAGCAAAGAACACCTTGGTATCTTTGTAAAGGTGCTCTTTCTGTTAGTGATATTATAAATCACTTAAAAATGGATTTGCGAAATGAACAATATAGACGTAATAGGTAAAGACAGTAGAAAGAAGAGGGAAATAATATGGTGAGATATGATGCACGAAAAGAAACTTATGAAGAAATAGAGATTTTTGATACTCCAGCACTTTTTTCAGCAGGCAGAATTCAAAAAGATAGTGTTCCAGAGGGATTTTATTGTTATGAAGTTCGTCATGATGATGAGTGCAGAGGAATTCCATGTGAATTAAGTACTCATATTTTGGTGAATTTTTTTGGGAACTGTAATATCCAGAGTTCCGCTAATAAAAGAGAATGAATGCAGAAGATATATAGAAGATGAGGATTGGAGTTATACGGAAAGAATGGGAATGCAATTAGAGTCATGGAATGATGTATAAGACGTAATTACAAGAATATCAGGCAGATCAATAATATAGTGCTGTTGACCTGCCTGCTAAATTATATTTTAGCAAAATGTAATCAAGCGTTATTTGTTTTAAAGAAATGGGATGTTCTTAGAGAAGAGAGTATTATTTGGGAACATAAAAAGTAATAAAATATACTTGACAAAATGTTTAAATTGTTTTAGTATATATACATACCAAGAGAATGAATGGGCGGTGAAAAATGGCAAGAAATAAGTATCCAGAGTTAACTGTTGAAAAAATTCTTGATGTAGCACAAAAATTGTTCTTAGAACAAGGATATGAACAAACTACGATACAAGATATTGTTGATAATTTAGGTGGTATGACAAAGGGTGCAGTATATCATCATTTTAAGTCAAAAGAAGAAATAATAAATGCACTGGCAGATAAAATGTTTTTAGAGAACAATCCATTTAGTATTGTTAAAAGCAGAAGTGATTTGAATGGTCTTCAAAAAATCCAATTAGCAATTATGCTAAATCAAGATGAGAGTGATAAAACGGAACTATCAAAACAAGCAATTCCATTATTAAAAAATCCAAGAATATTGGCCGGAATGATAGAATCGCAAAAAAAATATTTTACCCCTGCTTTGAGAGAACTTATTGAGGAAGGGAAAAATGATGGTTCAATTAAAACAGAATATGCAAAAGAGATATCAGAGATTATACCATTGCTAGAAATATGGCTTATGCCATCTGTTTTTCCAGCAAATGAGGAGGAATTTCATCATAAGTTTGTATTTATTAAAAAAATCTGCGAATTTGTTGGGGTTCCTATATTTAATGAACAAATATCAAATATGATTGATGATTGGTATGAAAAGACTGAAAAATAGAGTTGCCACAAAAGGCAATTTTATTTTAGAGATATACATACGTTGGCAATGTATGTATATCTCTAAAATAAAAAGGAGGGAATTTATGAACGAGAATTGTGCAGTTGAAATACATGATTTATACAAAAATTTTAATGGCAGAGAAGCGATTTGCAAATGGAATTTGAAACTTGAAAGAAATGCTATTCATTGTGTTTTAGGAAAAAATGGTGCCGGAAAAACCACTTTTTTTAAATTGCTTATAGGTCTTGTGAAACCAACAGCTGGAACAATTACTGTATTAGGTTATGACAGCGTAAAAGATAATCTGAAAATTTTAGAGGAAACGGGGAATATCATTGAAAAACCTATTTTTTATGAGAATTTATCTGCTATTGAAAATTTAGAGATACATCTTGAGTATATAGGGATACATGTTCAAGATATTCAAAGAATATTAAAAATGGTTGGTTTAGAAAATGTAGAGAAACAACCAGTTGGTACTTTTTCGATGGGAATGAAACAAAGGCTTGCAATAGCAAGAGCCTTAATAGGTAATCCTAATTTGTTAATTTTGGATGAACCACTTAATGCAATGGATCCTTTGGGAATAAAAGAGATGAGAGAATTATTCTGTAAGCTAGTTAAAAATGGTATTACAATAATATTTTCTAGTCATATTCTTTCAGAAGTGGAGCAGGTTGCTGATTACATTGTTTTTATAGACAATGGTAAAATTTTGGATGAAAAATCAATAAAAGAAATAAAGCATTTGTACCCCCAGGGACTTGAAGAATATTTTATAAATATGTCTAAAGGAGTGCTGGAATGAAGAGGTTAATAAGAATTGAGTTAAAAAAAAATAACTGGAAACCGTATTGGATAACAACTGGTATTACTACTTTAATTATGCTAGGGTTTATTTATTTAACAGCGTTAATACCTTATTTGGAACCAAGAGATGATGATGCTGTACTTTTTGGTACATATAATTTTGTGATTGGTTTAAGTATAGATGTTATGATGGGAATATTTGCGATTATGTCAGCTACAATGTTGGCTAAAATTATTGTTGAAGAATATGAGAAAAAGGCAATTGTTTTCTTTTCATATCCAATTGCGAGAAAAAGTTTTTTAGTGGCAAAAATCATAACTTGTATGTTATATACTTGTTTTCTAATGCTTGTTAGTGGAACGATAGTGTTGGCTGTTTTTATCGGAACAGAAAAAATATTTCCTTTATGCACATCAGATGTTATTTCTATACAAGTTATATTAAGATGTTTCTTCCTACTGGTATGTTATACACTGGTAACTGTTTTTTGTAGTATTGTATCGTTATGGATGGGATTCTATAGAAAATCGGGCATTGTTACAATAGTGACAGCGTGCATTATAGTAGTATTTATTTGTCAAATAACTGCCATGACATTTTATTCTGATATATTGCTATTTGCACTATTGTTAATTTTAATGATGTTATCTGTCATTGCCATTAGAAGTTTACAAAATAGAGTAGAAAAAATGGAAGTATAAAGGATTGCCGTTTTTATATTTAAAAAATTTTTTCTCTGTTTGTGAGAGCAAACGTAGAAGGAATTTACATAGGATAATCTTGAAATTCGAGATTTATTCAATTACATACGGGAGGAGGTGACACATTATGAAGAATATTACAGTTCGTCGTGCTGTTAAAGTTGATGCAACAGCATGGTGGATCGTCTTCTAAGACAATCCAATAAAAAGTTGAGATCAAGCCAGAGTATATTCAGTGAATATCTCTGGCTTGATACTATCAGAAGTAATTATATAGTTATATTACAGGAGGAGAAAAAATGAATACTTTATATAATAGACCTAGAATAAAACCTATTTATCCATTATACAGACTTAATAAAAAGGAATTTAGAATTGGAGCACAGTTGGGAATTACTGCTGAATTTGGCGATCCTGAAGGACAGTTGTGGGAATTGACAAGTAGGTTGAACGGACGTCCTGTTAAGGAAGTTATTCTAGAAATGAGAAGTTTATTTCCGGAATTATCAGAGGAAGATATTCTAGAGGGAATAAAAATATTAGAAAATGAAGGTTTTTTAGAAGAAGCATTAGAAGAGGAAAGAAAAGAGATAGCAGAAAGATATATTGCCAATGTGAATTATTTTAGCAGATATGCCAATATTGATGAAAACAGATATGAATATCAAAAAAAGATAAGGCAAACAACTATTCTACTTTTAGGACTGGGAGGCGGAGGTTCTAATATCTTAACGATGCTAGCAGGGCTAGGACCAAAGAAAATTATAATCGTAGACTATGATAATGTTGAATACAGTAATTTAGGAAGACAATTATTATATACAGAATCAGATATCGGAAATCCTAAAGCGGAAACAGCAGCAAAAGCCATTGAAAAAATGAATTCAGACATTATAATTGAGGCACACAATAAAAAAATAGAAACCCCAGAAGATGTATTGGAATTTATTGAAGGTGTAGATTTGGTGATATGTGCTATTGACGAACCACCATTTGTTGCACAACGTATTGTGAATAAGGCAATTATTGAGGCAAAAGTACCTTGCGTTTTCGGAGCATCACAGGTTAGTAGAGGAAGAGTGTTTACAGTAATACCTGAAGAAACAGGATGTTTTGATTGTCTAAACTTACATTATAGTATGCACGACCCACAATTTGTTGAACAATTTGTGGCATTTAGAAATATTAATTTTAATCCTCCAACAATTGCATATGCACCTGCAATTTTTCAACTTACGGCAGCAATTGTAGATGAAGCAGTACGTGTTATAACGGGGTATGCAAAACCAAGAAGTTTAGGTACTCAGTATGAAATAAATTTTGAGGACGGCTCATCATTTACCCATCCGTCTTGGCCACGTTATACAAAGGAGTGTCCAACTTGTGGATGTGGAAAAAGTGAAGATTGGGAAATATTTCAGTATTACGAAAACAGAAAGTAAGGTCTGAGGACATGACAAATAAGCCATTATATTTAAGAAAGCTAAAGGATGGAAAATGGATTGTCTTAGCTCTTGATTCAGAGCCGTTGGTTATTGATGAAGATCTTGCGGAAAGTTTTCTTCAGGGGACTAGCATAAATGAAAAATGTAATGATGAAACAATAGAAATTTTTAGACAAAGTGGATTTTATAATAATAAACGAAATGCATTGGCAGTAATTCCTGAAGAAAAAGATAATAAAAAATGGAAAACAGCGAGATATGCTTTGCTAATAGGGGGAGTGCTTGCACTTTTGATAACTACATTTTTAACTTTGGCAACAGGGATTCCTACTGGGAGCATGATTATTCCTCCCAAAATAGATTTATGGAGATCCATTTCTTTTGCAATAGCTTTCGCTGCTACTACAACAATAATTCATGAATTATTCCATATTATATATTCAAGAAATTGGAAAAATCTATCAAGCTCTTTCCACATTTCTTTAAAAAAATCTGTTGTAACAATTTCAATGACATATATATGGGTTTGGTCATTACTTGCAAGAGTGTGTGCAGTTTTAGCTGGAATAATTTGGGACGTAATTTTACTAGCAGTTTTTTCTATAAGCAGGCTTTTATTTGATAACTGGATAGTACTATCAGCTATATCTATTTTATGGGTAAGAGTGTTATGGCAGTTACGTTTTCATAAAAATTGTGATGGGCGGTTATTTGCAATGTTGTTACTAGATACCCCATTGATTGACGATATGGAAGAATATGCGGATAATGCTGCTTATAAAAAGACAGTATTTATATGGAAAATATTGAATTATGTAGGGAAAATAGTGAATCTTGCAATCGTAATTTTTTGGATTATTCCAATTATAGTAAATATTTTTATTTGTTTCTTTTGAATATAACTAATATGAAAGGAGGGGATTTATGGGATCTTCAGAATTGCAGATTGTAAATCTTAGCAAAACATATAGAAAAGGAAAAATTAAAGCCAATGATAATATCACAGTGACCTTAATGCCTAATGAAGTCATTGCTTTAATTGGTCATAATGGCGCTGGAAAGACTACTTTGCTAAATCAAATTGTAGGCAATGTAAAACCAGACAGCGGAACAATAACTTACAATGGAATATCATTTATAGATAATACAAAATTAGCTAGAAATTATGTATCAATGATGCCACAATTTCATGCTCCGCTTGCGGGAGTTACATTGCGCCAAGCAATAGAATCGGTTCTACGCATTAGAGGGGCTTCTGGAAAGATAATTGGTTCTTATACGAATCAAGTGATAAAAGATTTGGATATTGGGCAATGGGCAGATCAACCAGGGGATAAATTGTCAGGAGGCTTACAAAGATTAACTTCATTTGCAATGTCAGTAGTATATCCGGCACAGATAATATTATTGGATGAACCAACAAATGATATTGACCCAGTGCGTCGAAAATTAGTTTGGCAATATATGAAGAAATTAGCTAAAGAAGGGCACATTATTTTAGTAGTTACACATAATTTATTAGAAGTCGAACAATATGCAGATAGATATATTTTAATGGATAGCGGACGAATTGTCCGTGAAGCACCTACTTCAACTTTTAATAATAATTTTGCAGCAAGTGTTTTATCAGTTAATTTTGATGATTTTAATGATTTGGAAAATATTCCGGATGCAATGGAACGTAAATTTGTAAAAGATGAAATGGAAATGGTACTTACATTATCCTCAGAACAAATTGTAGATGCTATCCAATGGGTTTTGAATCTGATGAAAGAAGGAAGAATATTAAATTACAAACTTACGTCAGCAATATTAGATGTTTCATATGGAGGGTTGATCAATGAGAAATAGAATACAACCTAATAATTCAATAATAGTTTTAAAAAAACTGTGGGGAATTATTCATTGGAGTCTGATTCGTCATAAGTATTTAATTCCAACTTTTAGCATTGTACAAGGTATTTTTGCTGTTGCAATTATATGCGGAATGGCATTGCTAATACCTGAAATAGATGAAGTCACTGCGGCATATTTATCGTCAGGAGCATTGACTTTAGATATTATCGCAATTGGATGTGTATTGGCTCCGCAGATCGTTAACGAATCTAAGCAAAATGGAGTGTTTAAATATCAAAAAACCCTTCCTGTTTCTAGAAGTATTATCCTTCTGTCAGATATTATCATATGGGGGATTGCATCATTACCGGGAATTTTGATGGGATGTATAGCGGCAGTCTTAAGGTTTGATGTAGACTTGCAAATTAATTTTGGTAGCATAATGATTATTTTAATTTCACAATTCTCCATGATTTGTATTGGATTTTGCATTGCGTATTGGTTTCCGCCCAATATGATGGCATTAGCAACACAGGTAATAATGATTGGTGGACTTCTATTTTCCCCAATAACATACCCAGCGGAACGTTTGCCTAGGTGGACAGAATATATTTATCAAATTTTACCGTTTGTACCGACAAGTGACTTAATAAGGACATCTTTTTTCGGCGGAAAAGAAATTTCATATTATGATTTGTTTATAGTTCTATTATGGGGGATAGTTGCTTTCTTATTAGCACTATGTGCCTTAACCAAGAGGGAGTGACTAAAATGAAACTAAGAACTACAAAAAATTGTGAAAATGTTTTTTGGATAATAGTAAAATATTGACTTAGAATATTTATTATGTTACCATAAATTTGTAGTTCAGTTTTATTCTTCATAAAGAAGAATGGTAATTTTTTTCTGACCATAAGGTTAGAATGAAGTTTTGAAGTTTTGATACTTAATTAAAAAGCGCGTATATCAAAAGCATTCAGGAAGAAATTCTTTGAGTGCTTTTTTTATTGCCTTTTGGAAAGGAGAAGAAAGAAAAATAAAAAGCAGAGAGAACGATATGAAAATCAGAAGGGATTTTTGTATCGTTTTTTTGTATATGCAGAAAGGAGTGTGACAATGTGCAGGAAAGTGATTTACAGCGTGCAAGTAAAATTTTGCGCACAGAATTTGGTTCCGACTGGAAACAGATTGTACAGACGTTAGGAACAAGAGAGCTTACGCATTGCGTAGGACAAGACCTGACTTCTTTTATGGCATTTCCAGAACGGGCAGAAGGAGGCAGCAATCAGTGGAGAGGAAATTGTTCCCCGCAGGTTGTAGCGAAACTCATTCAGTTTGTAAAAAAATGCAGGCGATATGAAAAGAATAAGGATTTTCTATTTTTGGATCCCATGAGTGGTTCTGGGACCAGTCAAGATGTGGCAGAGGAATTACATATTCCCTCTGTCTTATACGATTTAAACCCACATCCGCCAAAGGGGATTGGAAACTGGAATGCATTAAAGGATGAAGTTGCGCATAGTGCAGACCTGATTTTTTTCCACCCACCTTACCATGATATTATCCGGTATTCCGGAAATATGTGGGGCAGGCCGCATGAAGATGATTTGAGCAGATGTGAAAATTATGAAGATTATATTGAAAAACTGAACTATGTGATCAAAAAACTGTATTTCAGCCTAAGACAGAATGGGTATCTGGCAATTCTGGTAGGAGATATCCGGCAGAAAGGCATCTTTCATTCTATTGCAGCAGATATGCTTCATATTGGAAATATGAAGTCCTGGATTGTTAAGGGGCAGTTTCACTGCACTTCCAGTAAGACACAGTATTCCGGAAAACCCTTTATTCCTATTGTGACGGAAACACTGGTGCTTTTTCAAAAAGAAGAAATTCTTCTTGTACCATTTTCAATTAGAAGGGAAGGAATATTCCAGATACAAGAACAGGACTCCATTGCACTGACGTGGTTTCATTTATTGCGGATGACACTGGAACAGTTAAATGGACATGCAACGTTAAAGCAGCTATATCAGGAATTAAGAGAGCACCCGAAAGCCAAAAAGAATAAAAATTATGAGGCGAGAATTCGGGCAACTTTATATGAACATGCCGATTGTTTTCTGCCTTTAGCAAGAGGAACGTTTCGGCTAAAATACCGATAGGAAAGAGGTGTGTATGAAAGATGAAACAATGGCAGGATATTATCAGCTGCTGATTGCAATCTTTTGTAATCTGAATGCAAGAGAAGCAAGATATCTTTATGATTATGGACCGGCTCACCCAGTCTGCAGAAGAATGATGTATAGAAAATTAAAGCATCAAAAACAAGGAGAATGTCTTTCAGAGGAAGAAATTTTAGAAAGGCTGGATCAGTTGGAAAAGAATGGATGTTTTTACAGAGAAAAGAAAGGAGCGTGAGAATATGCACCTTCATAAACTGGCAGATCTTCTGTCATTTCATGAGGTGGCAGTTGGAGGAACCCTTCCCCAGACAGAGTATTATCGTGAAAAGCTGAAAAGACTGCATCCTATGCAGATGCTTTCGTCGAACATACTGCTGCCACTATATGAAATTTCTCTTTCTTATATGACAGTAAGGGGAAATTACAGGCAGGCGAAAAAATATGCTTTCCTGGCAGAGTACAGCGAAGTAGATTTTGAGGCAGAACTTTTATTAAAGGACTGGATTGCGGAACAGAATGCCAGAAAACCTTACCGCAAAATTTCCAATGTACAAATTCTGGAAATTCAAAAAATTGCGTATGGGATACTGGATATCCGGTCGTAAAAGTGTTCCACTTTTTCTTATCCTGAGAAATTCAGGTTGCTGCTTAGGAAAACCGGCCATTGCGGGCTTGTTTTTCGAAAGTGAAGGTCAGGCAGTGTAAAAAGACACACCTACAAGCATGGCTTTTCCGTTTAGAGCAAACTTTTTGTAAAGAACGGAGAAAAAATGGAACAGTTAAGTTTTTTTAGCATTGAAAAGAAAATCCAAAACGCCATAACCCTGTTAAAAATGTTTGAAGCAAAAGCCATAGAGATGCATCCGGAAGGATACTATTTATGTTTTAGCGGTGGGAAAGACAGTCAGGTAATTTATGAACTGGCAAAACAGGCAAAAGTAAAGTTTCAGGCTTATTATAATGTTACAACCGTAGATCCCCCGGAATTGGTCTATTTTATCCGAAAAATGTATCCTGCGGTTATTATCAATCAGCCTGATACAACCATGTGGGAACTGATTAGCCAAAAGCATTATCCGCCCACACGAAGAATGCGTTATTGCTGCTCTGAATTGAAAGAAAGAGGAGGAAAAGGACGGTTTGTAGTCACTGGTGTGCGTTGGGCAGAAAGCAGGAAACGAAGAAAAAGAGGATTTGCAGAAATACAAGGACCGTCTGAACCAAAGGTTATTTTAAACAGCGACAATGACGAAAAAAGAAGGCAGATAGAAAATTGCCAGATAAAAGGAAAACGGGTGTTAAATCCAATCTTGGATTGGACAGATGATGAGGTGTGGCAGTTTATCCATACACATATCCGAACTTATTGCAGCCTTTATGATGAGGGCTTTACAAGGATTGGCTGTATTGGGTGTCCACTGGCTTCCACCAAGCAGCGGGAGAAAGAACTGGCGCGCTATCCTATGTTTAAAAAGGCTTATTTAAAGGCGTTTGACCGAATGCTTTCTTACCATAAGGAAGGAACACATGGAAGTGCTACATGGAAAGATGCCGAAGATGTTTACAGGTGGTGGCTATATGGAAATCCCCCAAAAGAAATACAGGTTACTGGACAAATAGAATTATCCATCGAAAGGGAGTTGGGAAACATTGTGAAAGAAATAGAGAAAAAGAAACCAGAGCCTTCAAAAGAGTGGGAAGATGTTTTTCAAAAGAAACTGTATGACTGGAAAAAGATATACCAGTTTGGAACAGAAGAAAACCTAACCACAGACGGAGAAGTATTAAACCAAATCAGAAGGGAACTGGTGCAAGTCTATGAGAATTATTTTTTTGGAACAACTGCTCGTGACAGGTATAAAAAGAAAATTCCACAGGCTGTCAAAGATGATTATATGGCAGGAGAAGTAGAAATTTTTGAAACTGCTCAAAGGCTGGTAAAGAAATATAAGCAGAGCCAGCAGTTTCGATATGTGCTTGTGAAGCGCCCTCAAATCAGGGAAACAGACCGGAGAAAACTTCAAGTTGATCTTTTGGTCGGAAAAATTCAGAAATTAGAGGTTTGCGTAAAGAGGAAAGACATTCTTGGAATGCGTATCTTTTCAAAGGAAGACGAACTGGACAAAATGCTGGCGGAAGTTTATCAAAAAATAAAAGAACTTCCCAGAATAAATAAGGGTGTAGAAAGCGCCGGAAATAAGAAAAGATCCAGTTGGAAAAATCAGATGATATTAGAAGAATTTATTCGTTAATTGAAAGGAGGAAACAGGGTGACAGATCAAAAAATGATTGCAAGTATGGTAGGCGATTTTTATGGGGTTTATCTTGGAAAATCCATGTTGGGAATCCAGGGACTTCTAAAAAAATATCATAACCATAAATTTATTATTACCTTGATTTCTAATTTGGAAACAACGGTAGAAATTGATATGCATAAGGCGATGCATGAGATTTATGATTTCTATAAGAAGCATAGAGGAAAAGGGCAGAGAGAGGACAGCGAATGGGAACAGATCATTGAAGAAGCCAGTAAGATTGGCAAAAAATATGAAGGAAATGCGTGGTGCAAGCAATTCCTGATCCAAATGATCAGCATTATTGAGGAAGAAGACACGGAAATCAGAGCAAAAAGAGAGGAATTAGAAAAAGCGGCATGATGGGAAGGGGAATCCCCCTTCCTGCTTTTATAGGAGGAAATAGGAATGCTTGGAAAAATGATAGAAAATACAAAAGATTTGAATATGGTTGCAGACCGTTTAAGAGCAAGAGGCGAAATTTCACGTTTGCAGGAGCTTTGTAAAGAATGGCTGATACCGGAAAAGGATATGCAGGATTTTTTGCAGGGAAAAAGGCTGCGGCTGGCAGAAGTGCCGTTGGAAGAAAAAATTTTTTCTACTGCTTCTGAAAAGATTGCGGAAGAAATGTATCAGTTTGAAGGACCAGGGCTGGCAGTGGCTTTAGGGCAGTATCTTATGGAACGCTGTGAAGAGAAAACCTTAGGGGAACAGATTCTGCTACCTCATAAATCTTTGGAAAAAGCAATTAATTTCATTCTGCAAAGAGTATATGAAGAATCAAAAGACTACCTGAAACAGAATCGAAACGGGCAAAATGGTGCAGGAGTCGCAGTCAGTTCCCAAAAAGTGTACCATTGGCTGGAAGAATACTATGCGTTAGATGATGCTGAGGAAGAAAGAAAAAAGAAAGAGGAAGAACGGGAAAGAAAAAGAAAAGCACAAGAAAAAACTGCTGTAAAAGGCGTGAAGACTTCTGTAAAGGAAAGCAAGACCCAAAAAGACAGTCAGATTTCTCTTTTTGATATGCTGGAAGATGGAGAAAAAACGGAGTAAAAAAATGATTGCGTATAAAGCGTTTCAGAAGAATTTGAGTTGTTTGGGGTTTCAATATAAAGAAACAGAATGGAATTATACAGAAAAGGCTGCCTGCAGGAAAACGGGGTTTCATTGTGCAGAAAATCCGCTGGACTGTCTGATTTACTATAGCAATCCGGATTTAGCGCAGTATTGTGTGGTTGAAGTTGCCGGAGAACGCCAGGAAGAGGGCGATGACAGCAAAATTGCCTGCACACAGCTTCGGATTGTCAGAAGACTGACGTTATTGGAACTTTTAATAGAAGGGGTTGCATATATGCTCCAGTATCCACACAGAAGGCTGAGTAAAATCATACAGATAGAAAAAGGAAGTCCCATGGGTGGATTTACAGTGGTGCGTGGGAAACATCCCGTCGGAAAAGGGAGGAAAGATACAATCCTTCTTCTCATCAGGGAAGATATTAAGGGAAATATCGTTAATTTTTCAGTCATCATAATTGACGGAAAAGAATATGTTCCAAATGTTTATTATGATTTTGATGGAAGAAAGGCAGAAGAATAAATGAGAAAAACAGAATTATTGGAAATCGGCTGTTTAGAGGCAACAAAAAAGATGTTAAAGTTTTCCAAAAAGGAAGAAAAAAAATCCAGAAAACAGAGATTACAAAAGAAAATGAAAATGAGGAAGTTTGAATATGAAGTATCTGTAAAGATTTGTAAAAAAGGGGAGATTTTGGCAGTTTCATTTTTCAGGATAAAAGAAATGCTTGCCGGACAAGTGCAGCCGGAGATAGTTGTATTCTTAAATAAAAAGGAGCGTACCTATCTTTCGTACCTTCCAAGAGAAGCAAAGTGGAGAACAGCCACAATTATAAAGATTATGGGCTATTTTTATGGGAGTTTTTATCACTGTACCAAAAGAGATTGGGCATTATTCCGGAAATATTTTGACACAGAATGTAGCAGATGGACACCTTTAAAAGTTAGTTCTATCAGAAGTATTATAGAAGAGTTTCAAACGGATATTTTATGGGATAGGATAGAGGAAAGGCGCAGACAAGAAACCAATGAATGGGATCAGGTAATGTCCCAAATTCCGGTACTTCCAAAGGATTGGGAAAGGTGGTGCAGAAAATCGGCCATTACGCAGCACTATATTTTCTACAAACCGGAAAGAAAAGGAGAAGGCTATTGCAGCAGATGCAACACGAGAGTGCAGGGTATTTTACCAAAACATAATCAATATGGTATCTGCCCGAAGTGTAGACAGCGAATACAATATAAATCCAAGAAAATGCAAAAAAGGATTATTCACAAAGCAGAGTGCACCTATTTGTTGCAGAAGTTCGGAACTAATCAAATGGTGATTCGGAAGTTTAACGTCTATGCAAAATTTCATCAAAAGCGTGACTTTGTTCCGGAAATAAGCTGGTTTGAAACCAGAAGGGTAATCGTAGAAAAAGATTTTTCCCAGACAGCATATTATTATGGACAATATAAGGATGGCTCCTATCGGTGGAGAGAGTCTTTATATGCAGAGTACCATTATGATTTTGAAGGGAATAAAGGCACGCTATATCAGAGAACCTTATTTTCTTTGAACCAGGGGATTTTGAAGACTTCCGGGTTATACGAACTTCAAAAGAACATGAAAATGGTAGAACCGGAAACGTATTTATTATACCGTTATCATTGTCCGGCTATTGAGAAAGCTGCAAAGGCGGGATTGAAAAAGTTTGTGATCCAAAGCATCCATAAAAAGAGCCGACTTCCAAATCACAGAAAACTGACAGAAATTTTGGGAATCAATAGTTGCCTGCTAAAGCAGTTGGTGAAAATGGACGGCGGAATAGCTGGTTTATCCTGGCTGCAAAAGATGAAGAATACACAAAAGTGGATTTCAGAGGATATACTTCGTTATTTTGAAAAACATAATATTTCCACAATAGATGTTGCCTTTATTGAAAATCAAATGTCGCCACAGCAGATTTACCATTATTTAAGAAGAATGGAAAAGGAAAGCGGGCTGCCCGTAGAGAAGATTTTGACGATATGGAGAGATTATCTGTCCATGGCAAAAAAAATAGGAGAAAATCTAAAGGACTCCATCGTTTATAGACCACGGGAGTTAGAAAGAAGGCATGATGAGGCGGTAATAGCCCTGCAGGAAATAGACACAAAGCAGAGAGCAGAGGAACTACGGGAGAAATTTCCAAATCTGGAAAAGGTTTGTAGGGAAATCACGCCCATCTATCAGTCACTGAAAGATGAAAAATATGCAGTGCTGGTTCCTCAAAAGATTGAAGATATTATAAAAGAAGGAAAAGCATTGCATCATTGTGTAGGTACTCAGGAATGCTATTTTGACCGGATCAGCAGAAAAACCTCTTATATTGTTTTCTTACGCAGACAGGAAGAATTGGAAAAGGAATTTTATACGATGGAAATTGAACCAGATGGAAACATTGTACAAAAAAGTAAGGACTATAACAGAACGGGAGAGGAGTATGAAGAGGCAGAACCATTTTTAAAGAAATGGAAAAAGAATGTATTGAAAAAGATAAGGAACCAGGAAAAAGATCCTACAAAAACGCAGGTTACACTATGGACTGCGGAGCTTTCTGCTGCTTATAAGGATCATGTGGTGATGAAAGGTGGAAAATATCAGGGCCAGTATCTGTCAGATGTGCTGAAAGCAGAACAGGAAGCAGCTGCTTAGAAGAAAAGGAGAAATATGGAAAAAGAATATCAAATAGTGACAAAAAATATACCGGATAAGAATTTGCAGAAATTAAAACATATCCGGCAGAAAAACCAGTATGGTTGTTATGAGGAGAATCTGGAAGGAATGTATACAGAAAGAGGGGTATACAGACTGTTTCGCAAATATGTTAATAAACAGGAATATCCTTTCTATCAGGACTGGAAACAGGATATGCTGAAAATGGGCATTTTACTAAAAGGCCCTAAAACAGAGCTGGCAGTAAAAAGAAAGGGTGAGCATATAGTGGCAGAAATCTGTATTACGGTGAAGACGATAGAAGATGCCTGTAACCTTGTACGGCAAGCATATAGAGATTCCGATGTATGTTTGGGAGAGATTTTTCGAAACATAGAAATTCAAGGATTGAGCATTCAGGAAGTAGTGGAAGTATTTTCCATACTGTATCGTGAACTGGAAAATGACAGAGTCTGTCGTGTGAATGTGGAAGAAAAATTTTTCACATTTGTAGCATAGAAATTTGATGATGGCGGGGGTGTGTCGGTGACATGCCCCCTAAAAAATACCATGAACAGCCAATTACGCAATAAAAAAGGCAATTTACACAAAGAACCTTGTGGTTTTACCGGAGCATGCTATTCTAAAAGAAAAAGGGGAGGGAATACAAATGATGAAAATTGCGATATTTTACCAGAAAGAAAGCAAGCTTTTGGATGATATACGAAAGAAGATCCGAAAGGAAGCGTGTCAGCCAGATAACATATATGCGATTTATGAATATTCTACGATAGAGGCTTTGCGCAAAGCAAATGAACAAAGTCCTATGGATATCGTGTTTTTGGAAGATACGATAGATAATTGTGGACTGACAGCCGCCAAATATATCCGGGAAACAGGACAAAAAACTTCTCTCTACTTTTTCGGAACGTCTACGAATCGGGCTTTTTATGGATATGAATATAAGGCAGCACATTATTTGACGGAAAAAGAGCAGGTAGAAAGTTTAAATATCTACCAGCATTTTTTCAGAAAGTATTTTCCAAAGAAAACGATTTTCCTGTTTGATCAAAGCATGGATTCTGCATGGGCTATGTGTTTATCCGAAGTTGTTTATATTGATTTAAAAACCGGGGATATTTGTACAGAAAAAGGAGAGAAAAAATCGGGTTATATACTGACAGAGAAAGTATTGGAAACAATACGAAAAAAGACCTCTTTTCTGAACGTTTCCGAAGAATATCTTGTCAATCAGGATTTTATAATAGATGTGACCGGGCAGATGATTTACCTATATCAGAATAAAAGCATTTTATGTAAAGAAAAGGAGAGGGATACGATTAAAGAGTTCCTTTGGAACATGGGGCAAAAAGAGCTTTTATAAGGGAATATTATACATACAATATATAAAAAAAATGGATTGTAAAAAACTATATATTGTGTTATTATATTGTTGAATATATTTTTACAAATGGAAAAATTTGTAGTTAGTATTTCATTTTGGCAGAAGCCAAAAGCAGTATTTTAAGGAATATCCTGAGAAATAGAAAGAAAGACATGAAGAATCGTATGGTTTTTTGTGTCTTTTTTTGTATGCAGAAATGGAAAGGAGGACAAATTCAGTTTTTAAAAGCAGACATTATCGTTGTATGAAAGGAGAACTATTTTATGAAAATTATTTGTAAAAAGACAGATTTAGCAAAGGCAGTTCAGACTGTATCAAAGGCAGTTCCTGCAAAAGCAACCACCTCTATTTTGGAGTGTCTTTTGCTCCGGGCAGAAAAAGAGGAGATTACCCTTACCGGGAATAACCTGGAATTGGGGATTGAAACAGTAATGCCGGGAAACATTGAAGAGGAAGGCAGTATTGCAATCCAGGCAAAAGTATTTGGGGAGATTGTAAGAAAACTTCCAGAGGGAGATGTCGTACTGGAAACAGGGGAAAAAGATCAGGCGACTGTACGCTGTAAGAAGACGAAGTATAATCTTTCTGTAAAGTCAGCAGAAGAGTACACCTGTATTCCCGATATGGAACGGAAGAATCATGTCACGATTTCAGAGTTTGACTTAAAAGAGGCAATCCGGCAAACGATTTTTTCAGTAGCAGATACTTCCTCAAAGAAGGCAATGACAGGAGAACTGTGGGAAATTAATGGAAAAGAACTGAAAATTGTAGCGCTGGACGGACACCGTATTTCACTTAGAAAAATCAAACTGAAAAAAGAATATGAACCGCGAAAGGTCATTGTTCCAGGAAAAACACTGGCAGAAATCATCAAGATTATTGGCGGAGATCCGGAGAAGGAAATTGCAGTTTACTTTACAGAGAACCATATTCAGTTTGAGATAGAAAATACCAGAGCAATCTCCCGGTTGATTGAGGGAGAATATTTAAAAGTGGAGCAGTTATTATCAAAAGATTATGGAACAAAAATCAAAGTTCAGAAAAAGGAATTACAGGAGTGTATTGACAGAGCAGGTTTGTTATTGAAGGACGATGCAAAAAAGCCAATTATTCTAAATATTGAAGAAAATATTTTGTCATTGGAAGCAGTATCAAACATGGGCTCTATGAATGAAAGTATGTTCGTTGTAAAAGAGGGAGAGAAATTACGAATTGGGTTTAATCCCAAATTCTTATTGGAGATGCTGCGGGTGATTGATGATGAGGAAGTCTTCATGTATTTTACGAGTGCAAAAACGCCATGTACTGTAAGAGATGAAAAAGACAGTTATGTATATCTGGTTCTTCCGGTCAACCTTAGTGCCGCAGCGTAAAGTGAGAGAAGAGGGTGAATAAGAAGGTATGGAAATTGTTCGAAATGGGCAGAAAATTCTGTTGACAGAGTGGGAATTATTTCAGGCGTATGAAGAACAGAAGTATTTGTACTTAAAAGAAAGCGTTCTGGAAAATATGGAAGACTGTCTTCCAAAAGAGATGTATAGCAAATTGAAAGCAAATGAAGATTACAAGGAAAGAAGCATCACTTTATTCCAAAAATATTATGAGGATTATCATATGGAATATGATGTGGCACTAAAAGAGGCAATCCGCGATTCTGCGAAAAAGTTTCTTGATGCAGAAAAAGCAGAACTTGTAGAAGAAAAAGGAAGGAACAGTAAAGGATGAAAAGAGAAAATTATATTATTACGGTAAAAAGCATTTATATACGTAATGCGGAGATGTTTTGCCCGGAAAGCATGACAGAACAGGAAATTTTGAACTTAGATGATATCGATATTTTTCAGTCCTGTGAGTTTGAAAGATACTGGAAAAATGCAGAAGTTTCTGCTTACTTATGTCAGATGGCTTGTGCAGAAGAAGAATTAAAAAGGGAACTTCAGAAAATTGCAGAATATTTCAAGATACCAGCCTGTTTTTTAGAAGCAATTCCTGTAAAAAAAGATTTGGAAGATGATATATTTCATAATAATGGAGAGAAGGAAAATGAAGAAAGCACTACTTAAAAAGATACCTGTTGTGGAAGCCGGTATTAAGGATAAACAATATATGGAACTTTGCAGACAAAACTATCTGATGAAGGTACAAAAGGCTACGGTAGCACATAAACGGACTTTAATCCTAAATCTTTATGACGCGGAAAACATTATAAAGGAGCAATATCAGCCGTTCTGTCGCATCTTTTTTTCTAATAGAGACTTTATTACATATTTTATAAAAGAAAACCGTTGGTCTATAAAAACTTTGGATATCTTGGAAGCTGAAAAGGGGAAATTTATATCTCAGATTGCGATACGAACATATAAGGAAAAAAGGAGTATTCAACAGTTTTTTCATTGTACAGATGATGCCGTAGACAGTATACAACTGATACAAATAGAACAGCAGAAAAGAAAAGCAGAAAAGTCGTTAAAAAGAAAAAAAAGAAGTATAAAAGATATAGAGTCTCTATTTCGCAGTGTGAAACCAGTGACTGGGAGATTTGAAAAATGGCTGGAATACGAGGTGTTAAAAGAAAGTCAATATATTTTCTATCAGTATTCCAGAAGAAAGATGATAGATTGCACATGTAGTCATTGTAAATCGGAATATCAATTGGAGAGATCTATACCAAGGCATAACAAAGAATATGTGTGTCCCATTTGCAAGCGGAAATCAATTTTTAAAGCAAAAGGAAAATCAGGATATTTTTCTGATTATTCAGAAGCAGTTAAAATTGAAAAAGCATCAGATAGAATCATACTACGTCATTTTGAAGTTAGAAAATCTTATGCTGCGCATGGTACGGGAGAATATACATTATCTTATCATGAAGACTATCGGGCTGTATTTCAGGAAAAATTCCATTTTTATTACCCGGTTTATAGCTGTTTGGCTCATAAGAATGTATGGAAAGAGAAATATATAGATCCGTATTTTCACTACAGATATCATTTGAATTATACGATAAAAGCATATCAGACGATAACCCAAATGCCTGGAATGGTGTATCCATATAATTTGAAAAATGTTTTTAAAGGAACACCATTTGAATATTGCTCCTTAGATTATTTTGTCAAAAATAATCGTTTTGTAGAGCTGCCGGTTGTATATTATCTGAAGACATATTTAAAATTCCCATTGCTTGAACAGTTCGTGAAGCAGAATATGTTTTATATCGCTTTGGAATGCCTATATCAGCTTCCAAACGAATGGGAAAAAACAAAGGAAACGAATACAAGACATTTCTTAGGAATAAATTCACGATATTGCTCTATCCTAAGTAAGTATAATATGGGGATAAGAGAATGGGGCGTTTTACAGAAAATGGAAAAATTAAAAATCCATTTGTCGGAACAGGAAATTTTTGCATATTGTAAAATTTTTGAGAGTAATAGAGATTTCTTGGAATTAAACCAGTATGCATCTATTCGGAAAATTGTGAGTTATCTGGCAAAGCAGATTGAAAAAGAAGAAAAAGGAAAGGCATATAAGTTGTCCGGTGATGTATCTGGTATCAGTCATGCAGAAATGAAATGTTATCAGACGTATATAAGAAGCTGGAAAGATTATATTGAGTGGGCAGAAAAATTGGAATATGATCTGAAAAGCCGATACGTTCTGTTTCCAAAAAACTTTAAAGATGTTCACGACAAGACTTTCCTGGAGTATCAAAAACAACAAGATAAGATGGAAAGAAGAAAACAGGCAAAAGAAAGAAGAACCGTGAACCAACTTTTAAAGAAAGATATAAAACTACTGGATACCAAAATTCAGGATAAGGATTATCTTTTAAAAGTTCCTGAAAATTGTCAGGAAATCCGAAAAGAAGGGCAGGCGTTAGGACATTGTGTAGGAAGTTATATCCCTCATATTGCCAATCGGGAATGTGATGTGTATTTTATCCGGAAAAAGACCGACCCGGATAAGCCTTTTTTTACGGTTGACTGGAGAAGAGGGAAGATTGTGCAATGTCAGGGGAAAGGGCGGATTCGTTATCCGCAGGAAATGGTAGAATTTGTTCATTATGCAGAAGAAAAATTAAGGCTTCTAAAAGGAGAAGAAGAAAAAAAGGCTGCATAGAAATATAAAAATTTTAAGAGAATAGAAACACAGGCAGAAGGATTAGAACATTCTTCTGCCTTTTCTTATGAAGAGAAAGGAACAGAGATATGAATGATGTATTGGAAAAATTACAACGTGTCAAAATCCAAAATAAGACCAGGCTGTCCAAAGAAGACCAGCAATTTTGTCAGATACAGCAAAAATTATATGACAGTACCAGAAATCATTTTTTAAGTATGTTTGTAGATATGGAAACACTGCACCAGCAGGAACTGACCTTTTATGGAAAGGTACAGAAATATGCAGACAGGGTGTACCAACAGAACCTGATTTGTATGGATAAAAAGAAACAAACAGAACTGATGGAAAAGGTACATAATCATTTTATCAGAACCATTATTTCCTTCTTTAACCGGAAATATGGTCTTGCTATACAGCTCCATTCGTATGGACGCTATATTTCCTTACAGACTCTGGCAGAACCCGTATTACATAAGCAGATTTGTTCTTTAACAGAAGAAGAGAAGCAAATTTATCGGGAAGAAAGGAAGAAATGCTGTAAACAGAAAGAAGAAAATCTTCATGAAGTTTTGTTTGCCAGAATTGAGTATCCGTTGATTTTGGATGATATTTTTTCTTATCTGGGCGGTTTTAGTTTTCAGGAGAAAGTGGAGCAGGAGATTAAAACAGACGCAAAAGCAGGGGTGACCTATGCAAAATATAAATTGCAAAGTAAAAAACTGTCCATTCAAAACCTGTTATGCAGCAAAACAGATCTTTGGGGAGAATACGAAATCTGTCTGGATAGTGAAAAATATAAAGCACTTTTACGGGCATTGACTTTTTTTGACTCCAGTAAAGAACAAGTTTCTATTTATGATGGCTGGCTGGAAAGATTTGTAAGTTTTTCATATAGCGGGAAAAAGGAGAAAGAAGGGATTTTTGATGAACACCCTGCGCTTGGAAAGAAAGTTGTTAAATTTAAGTATTTCAAAAATGGCAGATGGGATATTGTTTTTGCCAGTGGTGTACATGCATTGTCTTTTGTCAAAGAGTATCTCGGCTATAAGGAGGCGGCCTAATGGGAAAATACAAAAGAGATAATGGACTTCAAATACCAATGGAGCAAAGACAAAACTTGAATGCGAAAATTTTGTATCTAGTGGAAAACCATGAAACAGAACTATATGGGGTCACACCAGAGGATATTTTTAATGTGTATATGGGAAATGGTGGGCTGCATGAACTGGACAGGAAAGACTTTCAAAATTTTCATGCTTATACAGAAGCGAAAAAAGAAATAGAGCAGGGACAGTTTTTTACACCAGCGGAAATATGTGAATTTCTTGTTGCCTGCGTTAAACCGGAACCGAAGGATATAATTTATGATTTGACTTATGGTAAAGGAGATTTTTTTAATTATCTTCCCATAGAAAGTAATATCTATGGAACAGAAATTGATATGAAAGCGGTGAAGATTGCCCAGTACCTCTACCCGAAGGCAAACCTGCAATATGGCGATATCCGGCAGTATTCCCCTGTTTTAAGCGGGGATATTGTGTTTGGAAATCCGCCCTTTCATCTGGAATGGGGAACAAAAGAAGCACCGGTATCTTCCCAGATGTATTACTGCAAAAAAGCATATCAGGTACTGAAAAACGGGGGTCTTTTGGTTTTGCTGGTCCCGGAAAGTTTCCTTTCAGATGATTTTTCAAATAAAGGGGATATTGAAGAAATCAATCACATGTTTAATTTGATTGTACAATTTTCTTTGCCGGCAGATGCATTCAAAGAGTATGGTGTGACATCTTTTCGGACAAAAGCAATGATTTTGCAGAAAAAGAGTCAGTATGTAACAGAAAGACCATACACTACAGAGTTGGAAGTTCTGAAGCGGCCACAGGAAATTTATCAAACTTATGTGTTACCGGTTCTTCAGGAACGAAGAAAAAATGCTGCAAATATTTATTTTGAATGTCAGAATACAGATTTAGAGGCAAAGCAGAAACAGGTATTTCAGGAAAAAACGGTGAAACTTTTGTTTGATATCAAAAGAAATCGAAATATCGCTCATAAAGCTGGACTGGCAGAAGCGATTTTGCAGAAATACCTGAAGCAGACGAAACCGGAGGAACTCTCCTGGCAGGAGTGGGAAAAAATTAAAATACAGCCGGAAGATGTTTTACGGAAATTAAAGGGGATTTTATCTTCTGCGAATAAGACATACAGGAATGAAATCCGGATTGTAAAGACAACTTATGGATTTAAAGAAAAGGATTATCGGGAAAATGGGACCGATATGAATTTGGGTTCTATCAATTCTTTTGTATTATCCAAAAGAGAAGTTCCTGGATTTGAGCAGTTCTTAAAGAAGAAACGGCGAGAATTTGCATTGCAGGAAACATCTTTTGAGAAAATGAAGCAGGATGACAAAATTGCAGAATATCTGGGAAATTGGCATGTAACAAGTCAAATGACAGGGGAGGTCAAATATCTGAATGCTGTACAGAAAAAAGAAGTGAATAAACTGCTGCAGAAACGATACGTTGCCCTACAGTTTTCTATGGGAACTGGAAAAAGCCTTTGTACACTGGCAATGGCACAGTACAGAATGAAATATAATCCTGTCCGGAATATATTCATTGTCGGCACAGCCCTGGCAATCAATAATACATGGGAAGAAATATTGGAAGACTATCAGATTGATTTTTACCGTATTCGGAAGAGGGAGGACATAAAAAGGGTACAGAGAGGACAGATTGTGCTCTTGACTATCAATCTGCTTACGGAATTAAAAAGGGAGATGAAAAAACTGTTACGTATCCGCTGTCAGAAAGTCATGTTGATTTTTGATGAAAGTGATGCAATTACCAACGGAAGTTCAAAACGTACAAAAGCAATGCTTTCTGTTTTTCGAAAATGCAGATATAAAGTGCTGGCAACAGGAACACTGACAAGAAATAACGTGGTAGAAGCAGCACCTCAATTAGAACTGCTTTATAACAACTCTATTCATTATCTGGCAAAGAATGAATGGATCTACCGATTCAAAAACGGACAGATGGAAAAAAATAGGAACTTCTTTTTGAATCAGCCATTTCCAGCTTATAAAAGAGGGTATGAACTGTTTTCTTATTCCTATTTACCAAAGAAGATTACAGTGTTTGGTCTGGAGAAGGCAAATCAGGATATTTATAATGCATCATTTTTAGATGAATTATTAGAAAAAACAGTCATAACAAAAAATTTTGAAGAAGTGGTAGGAAGGAAAATTTATAAGATTTACCAGGGAACCTGTTCTTTTAGCGAAAGGGAAAAAGAAGTGTATCGAATAGCAGTAAAAGAGTTTGATAAAATCCGCAGGAAGTATTTTGCAGCTTACGGCAATGCACGAAAGGATTCCATGTTTCGGATTTTGCAGCAACTGCTGCTCCTTCTGAAGATATGTGCAGATCCTTCTCTTGCATACGAATACGATAGCAATGAAGTACCTACGAAGGTAAAAAAAGCAATCCGTCTTTTGCAGATGTGGAAGTATGAGAAGGTTGCGATTGGAGTACGCAGAATAGAAGTGGCAGATTCCTATTACCGATATTTAAAGCAGGCATTTCCAGAAAGGCAGATCTTTTATATCACAGGGGATAAAGTTCCATGCAAGCAGCGGCAGAGGATTGTAGAAAAACTAAGAAAGACAGAAAATGGGATATTACTTTCTACGCAGCAAAGCTTGTCAGAATCTATGAATATAGATGATGTGGATAAAATTATCCTACCAGAGCTTCATTACAATCATGCGGCTATGGAACAGTATTATTTTCGGTTTATCCGGTATACGTCCAGAAATTTTAAGCAGGTGGTATTTTTAATTTATGAAAATTCCATTGAAGTGAACCTGCTAAAGATGATACTGGCGAAGGAGAAACTTAACCTGTTTATGAAAAATCAATTGCTAGAAAACGGAGAACTATATGAAAGATTCGGCATCAATCCCCAGATATTTTCCCTTTTGATGACAACCAGTGTGGATCAGGAAGGAAAACTTCAGATTCAATGGGGCGAACAAAAAATTAGTTAGAGTGTTTGAAAAAGAAACATACGTAATGATAATTTATGGCAGAATTTTTACTCAAAGAAATTCAAACTACGATACTTTTACTCTGCTTATAGCAGAACAATATATATTTTGAGAAAGTATTGAAAAGTTTATTAGAAAATACAGAATAGGCTTAAAAGTCTGTTTATATTTAGTGTAGAACTTAGCACAATAGTACGCAAAGTCTCCCTAGCGTGGCAATGACAGATATAAAAAATACTTGTTTTTCTGGTTCTTGTATTTTGAGGATTTGTCAGTAGAGATTTATAGGAAAGGAGGATGTATGAACCAGAAACATCAAAATGTTCCAATTTGGGAAAAAGCAAACCTTACTTTGGAAGAAGCGGCAGCTTTTACTAATATAGGAATAAACAAATTGAGGCAGTTAACAGACGAAGATGGATGTGAATATGTTCTTTGGATAGGTTCTAAAAGATTAATAAAACGTAAGAAGCTAGAAGAATTTTTAGAACATGCAGAAAGTTTATAAGAGTCATTGAAACAAGGGGCTTTGATATGATAATATTTGAATATCATTTCAAGGCTCTTTTTGGATTATGAAAGGAGAATATATGTCCGAAAAGAGAAGAGATAATAAAGGAAGAATTCTGAAAACAGGAGAAAGCCAAAAGAAAAATGGGCAATACATTTACCAGTATACGAATTCATTTGGGGAGAGAAAGGTAATCTATAGCTGGAAATTGGTAACAACAGATAAAGTTCCAGCGGGAAAGAGAGAGGATGTTTCACTTAGAGAAAAAATAAAAGAAATTGAGCGAAAATTAGAACAAGAGCTCATTATTACAGGGCAGAATATGACGGTTCTACAGCTAGTACAAAAATATATAGGACAGAAAACAGGTGTTAAAGATAATACCAGAAATAACTATAATTTTGTAATAAATATCATAAAAAAGGAGCCTTTTGGACAACTGAAAATAAATGAGGTAAAAAAGTCAGATGCAAAAGCATGGTTAATCAAGCTTCAGCAGGTAGATGGCAGAGGATATAGTACGATACATTCAGTGCGTGGAGTTGTTCGACCTGCTTTTCAAATGGCAGTAGACGATGATATTTTATTAAAAAACCCTTTTGAATTTCAGTTGGCGACGGTAGTAGTTAATGATAGCGTTACCCGAGATGCCATAACAAGAAAGCAGCAAAAAAAATTCTTAGAATTCATCAAGAATGATAAACATTTTTCGCGTTATTATGAAGGGATATATATTTTATTCCATACAGGAATGAGAATCAGCGAATTTGTAGGATTGACGCTGTCAGATATCAACTTGAGAGACAGAACCATTACTATAGATCATCAGTTGCAAAGAAATAGCCAGATGGTATATAAGGTTATCAATACAAAGACTACAGCGGGTGAAAGAACGATACCTATGACTGACGATGTATATGAATGCTTTAAAAAAATAGTAGAAATGCGGAAAAAAGTAAAGGTAGAACCCGTTATAGATGGTAAACTTGGATTTTTATATTTAGACAAAAATAATAAACCGATGGTTGCATTACACTGGGAGAAATATTTTCAACATATCCGAGAAAAATACAATCGCATTTATAAGGAACAGATGCCTATTATTACACCGCATGTTTGCCGTCATACTTACTGCTCTAATATGGCTAAGAGTGGAATGAACCCAAAAACGTTACAGTATTTGATGGGACATTCTGATATATCCGTAACTCTGAATACATATACTCACTTAAAATTTGAGGATGCGAGAGCAGAAGTAAAAAGAATTACGAAGCTCAATTGATGTATTTTGAACAATTTACATCATTTGAATTTGCATCAGATTTTTTGAGGATTAATATTAAATGTATGGTATAATTATCAAGAAGCCCATAAATATGAGAAATTTGAGTAAATATGTATAGAAAAAAGTTCAAAAAGCGATGATGTAAAATGCAAAAATAGAAATTGATTTACATCACATTTTACATCATTTGGCGAAAAAAATATGTAGATTTACATAGGATTATAAAGACTTGTATAAGGACCAAACAAAAATATAAACTCTGTAAAGTCTTGAAAACATAGGGCTTTACAGGGTTATGAAGGGATTTGAAGAGTATGATAAAAGTACTATTTGTTTGCCACGGCAATATCTGCCGCAGCACCATGTCCCAGTTTGTCTTCCAAGACATGATCAACCAAAAAGGTCTCACTGACCAGTTTTACATTAATTCAGCGGCTACCAGCCGGGAGGAAATCGGAAATGGTCCCCATTATGGGACGGTAAATAAGATGAAACAGGTTGGAATTCCGGTTCTTCCACACAGGGCGGTTCAGATGACAAAAAAGGATTATCGGGAGTATGATTATCTGATCGGCATGGACGAGGCAAATATTCGAAATATGATCCGGATTGCAGGCAGTGATCCGGAGGGGAAAATTCATATGCTGCTTGATTACAGTGATTCACCAAGAGCCATTGCGGATCCATGGTATACAGGAAATTTTGACGTCACATATGATGACGTTGTGGAAGGATGTACTGCCTTTTTGAATTATCTGGAGGAAAGCGGCAGGATTTTTTGAGTGGAATAATGCGAAATCAGTCATGTGAGGAGAGTGATGTCTGTAATATTATGGCACAGGCCGCTGCTGCCTGTCACAGAATAAAATAAAGTGTTTGTTTGGTGCTGCCGGAGGGAGAATTTGTCGATGAAAAATTCTTTACATCCGCCAGCATTGCTTATATACTGATAGCAGAGCAGCTCTTTTGGGAATCAAATCCCAGTCTATTTTCTTAGCTGTAAAGGAGTAACATCAAACAGTATATATATAGAGGCTGCAGAGTGTACATATAAGAGCAAGCAGCTTCTATAGATAGGCTGTAACAGGGATTAGAAATAAAAATTTTATGTAATTTTCCCAATGTGCTTATTTACAGTTCTTAAAACGTAATCAGGCCTAAGCGGTCTTATTACCGTATCTAATCAATTTCATGGGTGTTTCGCCCGGGCTCACAGGAAAGAATGAGGAGTATAAATGCAGGAAGGTTATGAATGTTTTGTAGAAGACTTTCGCCAGAGGCTTCTGGAAGCCACAGGATTTGGGGCAGAAAGAATTTATTATAAGAAAAAGGAAGAGTACCCGGTTACGCCGGGGGATCGATTGTTTATAAAGCGCAGGGAAGCCGGGGAAATTGCAGAAATCTGTGCACTGTATATTTCAGATCTTTATGAAGAATATTGCCAGGGAGCAGAGATAGAAGAGCTTCTCGGTGATGTTATGAAACGGCTGGAAAGTTTTTCGAAAACAGACATTGCTAAAAAGGTTAAACTTCTGAATGATTATGAAAAGATAAAAAAGGAGCTTTTTATCCGGCTTGTAAATGTACAGAGGAATAAAAGTGATCTGGAAGATGCTGTGTGCAGAGTTCTGGGAGATATTGCAATGGTTCTCTATGTAAAAATGGGGGAAATGGAGCATTATATGACCAGTATGAAAATTAAGCGGCATATGATAAAAAACTGGAACAGGGAAGAGGATGAGATATTCAAAGAAGCTCTTTTGAATACATATTTCATTTCGCCTCCAAGAATTTACTGTTGGGAAAAAATGATTTTTGACCCAAGATATGACGGGGAAAATTTTATGAATATACTTGCTGATTATCCCATCAGAAAGGATGCAATAGGAAATTGCCTGAGTACGGTAAGAAGGACAAATGGTGCAGTTGCAGTTTTTCTTCCGGGAGTAGCGGAGCGGCTGGCAAATCTTTTTCAGGGAAGCTTTTATCTGGTGTTTACCAGTATACATGAGGTGATGATTCATAATGCAGCAACTGCAAAACCGGAGGATCTTCGCAGAGTTCTGGAGGATACCGTAAGGGATACCACGCCGGAAGAGGATTTCCTGACACTTAATATTTATTTTTATGACAGGGATACAGGTCAGTTCAGCCTCTGTCAGACACAGGAGGCAGAAGAAGTCTGATATTTTAGAACGGCAGGGAAAATGCACTGGTTCTGATGAAAAGATAACGCAGGGGAAAAGTATGCATATACTGTCATAAAAGGAATATCAGGGGGAAACACCTTTGGCATATAAAATTGTACTTGACGCAGGACACGGCGGAGGTGATCCGGGAGCTGTTTATCAGGGAAGACAGGAGAAAGATGATACGCTCACACTCACCATGGCTGTAGGAGAAATTCTGGAAAGAAATGGGATTGATGTGGTGTATACCAGAACTGAAGATATATATCAGACTCCGTTTGAAAAAGCAAAACTTGCAAATGAATCCGGGGCAGATTATTTTATTTCTTTTCACAGAAACAGCAGTCCAAGAGATAATCAGTATCAGGGCGCTGAGGTTCTGGTATATGACCGCAGTGGAATAAAATATGAGATGGCTGAAAATATACTTGGAGCGTTGGGGGAGGTTGGATTCCGTGAGATAGGTGTTAAGGAACGTCCCGGTCTGGTAGTATTAAGGAGGACAAAAATGCCTGCACTTCTGGTCGAAGCAGGATTTTTGAATACGGATTCAGATAACGAGCTTTTTGACCAGCAGTTTGATGATACGGCAGATGCCATAGCCGGAGCGATACTTGGTACACTGACGGGAGAAACGATAGAAGATCCTCTTTATTATCGTGTTCAGACAGGGATTTTCAGAAACCGGGAAAATGCAGACAGAATGCTGTATCAGCTGATGGAACAGGGATATCCGTCTTTTATCCTAGAGGAAAACGGTCTTTATAAAGTGCAGACGGGTGCTTTTCAGCAGATAGGAAATGCAGTGGATATGGAACAGAGATTGCGCGATGCAGGATATAGTACTATAATTGTAACAAAATAAATGTTAAGGTTCATTTTGTTTATAGCAAGGGGGTGTAATTTATTCCGGCATGCTTGTGAATAAGATGAGCTTTGATAAGGAAGTTTCAGTTTTTTGCTATAAATGAGCAAATATCGAATTTTGCACAATAGAATCCGTAACACACAGACATAAAGGGAATATTAAGCTTTATATGTGCATCTTATAAAGACAAATTCGTGATGATTTTGTGTACTTTTTCAAATTTGCTCATTCATAGTTTTTTGTAAATTACGGTCAGATACCTGGTGTGTTCGTAAAGTATAAACATGACAAAATAAATATTACAAACGAACAAATGATAAATTTTGTACAATATAGTTTTTAATGAGTAAACACTGAAATTTTGCATAAAAAATTGTAATGTACAGATATAAAGGAAGTGTCAGAGTTTATATGGGAATTATACAGAGATAAACAGATGGACCCTTATTTGATTTTAGAAAATGTACATTTACAGAAGAGTACGTGAGGAAGAGGAAAGATAAACTATATAAAGATAAACGGAAGAGTTTTTGCAGAATTTCCGGAAAGTAAATTGATAGATAAAAACCTTGGAGTGGGAGGAGAGTACAAATGACAGAGTATGAGAAATTTTTGCAGGAATTGGAAACATTTATTTTTGTGGAAAATAAACCGGAGAAAGTGGATATTATTTTTGTTCCGGGAAATGGATATCCGCAGATGGCAGAGCAGGCAGCTATATTATATAAGGAAGGGATTGCTTCCTGCATTCTTCCAAGTGGAAGATATAGTGTTACACTGGGAAAATTTGTGGGGGTTCAGGCAAAATCTGATAAATACTATGAAGATTATCATACAGAATGGGACTTTCTGAAAGATGTTCTTGTAAAAAACGGAGTAAAGGAAAATGATATTTTAAAAGAAGATCGTGCTACTTTTACCTGGGAAAATGCAAAATATTCCAGAATGGTTACAGATGGTAAGGGAATATCTGTAAAAAAAGCTATTATATGCTGCAAAACCTATCATGCCAGAAGAGCGTTGATGTATTATCAGAAGGCATATCCGGAAACTGAATTTCTGGTATGTCCTTCTGAGGCGGATGGAATTAACCGCAGAAACTGGAAAAATACAGAAGAAGGAATTCAGGCAGTCACCGGGGAGGCTACAAGAATCATAAGCCAGTTTTCTCTGATGATGGAATAGAGTAAAAGGACCGAATTATACAAGGGTCCTTTTTTACTGTACAGCAGCTGGAATTTGTGGGTGGAATCATAATGCACTATAATCGATAAAAGAACAAATTTGAAAAAAAGAACAAAATCATCACAAATTTGTCTTTACAAAATGCACATATAGAGCTTACTCTCTCTTTTGTGTCCGTATATTACGGATTCTATTGCGCAGAATTCGATATTTACTCATTTATAGCTATAATTATAAATGAGTAAATACAGGATAAAATTCCATAGCTACAGGCAATCTGGAATGCATTTTTACCTGATGCTATGGATGAAGTGATACAGTACTGTATCAATTTTCGGACAAGATTCCACAAGCTGCTATGGTATGTTTTTGCAAAAATTCTGAGATATCCAGGTCAAAATGCCATTATGGCAGAAATATTGTAATTCATCCGGTTCAGATCACAGAGAATGAAGAGAAAAGTGATACAATACTGAAACATAGCCAAAACATGCTAAAAAATTATATTTTAGGGGTGTCGAAAAAAATAGAACTATGATATAATACCTATGTCGTAATGTGAAATATTCTGTTACGAAATGTTTACAAAAACATAAAAATCTGATATATTAAAAACGAATGAAAACAGAAAATCTGTTACAAACAGTTTTCGGTTATAAAATAGATGAAATTAATGATTATTTATTGATGTTGATAATAGATGAGGTGTAATAATGAAAAAAAATAACGGTAAGAGAAATGTACAGTTTTTGGCAGCAGCGGCATTAACAGCAACATTAATGGCAGGGCAGGTCCAGCCGTCGGCAGTTTACGGAAGTGAAACCATTCAGGTCAGCAGTCTGATTCCGGATAATGTGACAGTGGAACAGCCGGTACCTCTTTCCGAGATTTCTCTTCCATCCAGTGAATATGGCATTTTATCATGGGCTGACGAATCAAGCGTACCGTCTGAGCGCGTACAGTCTTATGATGTTGTTTTTCGTCCCTATAATCAGGCAGATCTTTCCAAAATATCCGGCTGGGACGGAAGTTCTGATGTGATCTACAGCAGTGTGACAGTAGTAGTGAGCGGTATCGAAGAAAATGAATCCCAGGAAGAGGAATGGTCTGAGGATCAGGACGACAGCCAGTGGGAGGAAGAAAACAGCGGCACAGAAGAGAATGACAGCCAGGAATCAGAAGACCAGAACACTGGCTCCGAGGGCGAAGATACTGGTGAATCTGACTCAAATGGACAGGAAAACGAGGGCTTTCAGCAGAACAGTGGCGGTGATTCTGCAGATGAAGACAACAATAACTCTAACGGAAACCAACAGTCAGAAGAGGAATCTCAGCAGAACAGCGATTCTACAGAAGAGAATGGCAATCAGGAGTCCGAAGACCAGAATGCTGGCTCCAAGGATGAAGATACCGGTGAATCCAATGGAAACGGACAGGAAAACGGTGAGTCAGAAGGGGAGTCTCAGCAGAATGGAGAATCCCAGGATAATGCCGGAGATAAGGAAGATATGCCGGAAACAGGGGAAAAACCAGAGGTATCTGTAACCCCAGAGCCAACCGTAACACCGGAAGTATCAATAACACCCGAACCAACCATAACACCAGAAGCATCAGTAACTCCGGAACCAACTGTAACTCCGGATGCCGATAAGGATAATATTTTTGAACAGGAAGATCAGAAAGACCAGCGTCCGTCAGATCTGGAAGAGGATCTTACAGAGGAAGAAAAAGAAGAGATGGCTGCGGCAAACCACACCAGCAATGGGATTTCTGTGTCTGGAATTAATCTGCCGTGGTATGTTCAGTTCAGAGCAACCAGTGGAGAAGGTTATCAGTTCACAAATGAGACAGAAGCAAATCTGTTTAAATCATATGAATTTGAACTGTGGGATCTGAGAAATAATACAGAATATGAAATTCCGGACGGAGAATATATCAGTGTTACAGTTCCGGTAAAAGCCGGCTATACATACACCATTGAGCATCTTCTGGACAGTGGGGCAATGGAGACAATTGTTCCAAGTGTGGAAGGAAGCACCATGGTATTCAGTACTCATTCCTTCAGCCCCTTTGGTATCGCAGGAAGCAAACCTCTTGTAGGAGGAGAGATTCAGGAAGACGGGTATGGAGATTTAGCACCGGTTGCAACAGTAACACCTACAGCTGCAGCAGGAGTAACAGCAGTTCCTGAAAAGGATAACGGCAATACAGTACAGAAGCCGCAGGATAACAGTACGGAATCTGATAAACAGACAAATACATCAGAGGACAGTAGTAAAGAAGCTGAGGAAAATGATGGCAATTCCAAATCAGCGGTGAATACAGGGGACAATACAATGATTGCACCATTTATTATCCTGGGTGTGGTAGCTATTGTGGTAGTAGGCGTTATTATTTATTTCAGAAAGAAAAAATAAATCACAGTAAGGCATAAGAAAAAAGCCCTCCCATATAATGTTATGGGGAGGGCTTTTTTTATGAAAACAAAAACTGTTTTAAGATCATTGTTTCTTGCATATGGCCTGACAGGTGTCTGTCTTCTGTTTCTGGCATTCCTGGTATTTCAGTTTGATCTGGGACTGGCGCCGGTATCAGCGGGAATTGTGGCAGTGTATGTAATCTCCTGTCTGGCAGGGGGCTTTATGGCAGGAAAAATCATGCGAAAGGATAAATATTTCTGGGGGATTTTAGTAGGTCTTGCATATTTTATACTTCTTGTTTTGGTATCCTTTGCCGCAGAAGGAAAGTGGGATATGTCTTTTCAGCATTTGCTGACTACTTTTTGTATGTGTCTGGGCGGAGGGGCTCTTGGAGGCATGCTGGCATAACCTAAAAAAAGACTTTTATTTGAGAGAATTTTATGCTATACTATGCCCAGACAATTATATATACATAAGGAGGATATACAATGGAGCATATCAGAACATTAAATACAAAAAATCTGCAGAACACAGTGAAAAAAGGTGGATGTGGTGAGTGCCAGACTTCCTGCCAGTCAGCATGTAAAACTTCCTGTACTGTAGGAAATCAGAGCTGCGAGCATAAATAAGGCGGAGTTCAGGGAAGTCAGTTAAGCAGCGGGGAAATCCGCTGCTTATTCTTTTTAGCAGGAAGATCTGCCTGAAATAAAAAGGCAGATCTGGAAGGCTGAGGTACACAGTCCCTGAGAATAGGAGAGAGCAGGAACCTGCAGAAAAACAGGTTCACCTGGCTTTTGAAGTGGGTTCAGGACAGATGAAATCTGTCCTGGATTTTTCAGGTATAATTTACAGGAAAGGATTTCAAAAAAATGAGTCTGATTCACAGATACCAGAGCAATGGATATAATATTGTTCTTGACATTAACAGTGGATGTATTCACCTGGTAGACCTTGTAACCTATGAGGTTCTGCCATGCATGGAGAACGAACTGTCAACAGAAGAAATCGTGGAAAGGCTGAAAGACAGATTCAGCCCGGAGGAGATCAGAACTTCTGTTTCGGAATGTGAAAAGCTGAAAGAAGAAGGAATGCTTTTTACCAGAGATATTTATGAAAGTGCAATTGATGAGTTTTCAAAAAACAGCCGTCCGGTTGTAAAAGCCCTTTGTCTTCATATTGCCCATGACTGTAATCTTGCCTGCCGCTACTGTTTTGCGGAGGAGGGAGAATACCATGGAAGAAGAGCCCTGATGTCCTTTGAGGTTGGAAAAAAGGCCCTGGATTTTCTGATTGCCAATTCCGGCTCCAGAAGAAACCTGGAGGTGGATTTTTTTGGCGGCGAGCCGCTGATGAACTGGCAGGTGGTAAAAGATCTGGTCAGATATGGAAGAGAGCAGGAAAAGCTTCATAACAAGAAATTCCGCTTTACACTTACAACCAACGGCGTTCTTCTTGATGATGAGGTAATGGAATTCTGCAATCGTGAAATGTCCAATGTTGTTCTCAGTGTAGACGGCCGTAAAGAGGTACACGACTATATGAGACCGTTCCGCAAGGGCGCCGGAAGCTATGACCTGATCATGCCGAAATTTCAGAAATTTGCGGAATCCAGAAATCAGGACAATTATTATGTAAGAGGAACTTTTACTCATCATAATCTTGATTTTTCAAAGGACGTTCTTCATCTTGCGGATCTTGGATTTAAACAGATTTCTGTTGAACCGGTAGTGGCTCCGGACGAAGAAGAGTATGCGATCCGCAAAGAAGATATTCCTCAGATTCTGGATGAATACGATGCGCTTGCAAAAGAGATGATCAAACGGGAGAAAGAAGGAAAAGGCTTTAATTTCTTCCATTTTATGATTGATCTTACAGGCGGTCCCTGTGTGTATAAGCGTCTTTCCGGATGCGGTTCAGGAACAGAGTACCTGGCAGTGACTCCGTGGGGAGATTTTTATCCTTGTCATCAGTTTGTGGGGGAAGAAGAATTCCTGATGGGAAATGTAGACGAGGGAATTACCAGACCGCAGATTCGTGAAGAGTTTAAGGGCTGCAATGTTTATACAAAGGATGACTGCAAAGACTGCTTTGCCAGATTTTACTGCAGTGGGGGCTGCGCAGCCAATGCATATCACTTCCAGAAGGACGTAAAGGGCAGTTATGAGATTGGATGCGAGCTTCAGAGAAAGCGTGTGGAGTGTGCGATCATGATCAAAGCTGCACTTGCAGAGTAAGTGTTCATAAAAATCTGTCCGGCAGTTACTGACTGACGGAAGGGCTGGGAATGAGACGCTGATGATCAGTTTTTTATACGGACAGGAAGTTCGGAAAAGAAAGCCGACACACCGGCTGCTCCATTCTGATACAGCCTGAGTAATAAGATGGATAATTCCTTACGGACTGTAAGGGATATTACCCATAAATATATTGTAGTAGAAGGGAAAAACAATGAAGAAAAAAAGAGGAGTCATTGTACTGGTCCTGACTGCGATCATTACGGTTTTTCTGTGCTATACTGCAGCTGTGGGTCTGGGTCCTACCGGAACCGGAGCGGCAAAAAATATTAAGACCGGTCTTGATCTGTCAGGCGGTGTAAGTATTACTTACGAGGCAAAGGACAAAAATCCGAGCAAGGAAGATATGTCAGATACTGTTTATAAAATGCAGAAGCGTGTGGAACAGTACAGCACTGAGGCGCAGGCATATCAGGAAGGTGACAACCGTATTACGGTAGAGATTCCCGGCGTAACAGATGCGGACAAGATTCTTAATGATCTTGGAAAGCCAGGTTCTCTGTGCTTTATCGAACAGACAGACAAGGATGGAAACCAGAACTTTGTTGCCGGTGAGAAAAACTATGAGCTTACAAGAAGCCTTGATGACATCAGAGAAGCCGGTTCGGTAGTACTGGAAGGTACAGATGTTGCAGATGCAGAAGGCGGTACTTACCAGAATGAAAACGGCGCAAGAGAATATGCGGTAAGCCTGACACTTACAAAGGAAGGCAAAAAGAAATTTGCTGAGGCAACAGAGGCAAATGTAGGAAAGCAGATTGCAATTGTCTATGATAATGCTGTTTTGAGTGCGCCTACCGTACAGGAAGCGATTACAGGCGGACAGGCAGAGATCAACGGAATGGGCGGTGTAGAGGAAGCGCAGAATCTTGCATCCTATATCCGTATCGGTTCTTTGAGCCTGGAACTTGAAGAGCTGCGCTCCAGCGTAGTTGCAGCCCAACTGGGAGAAGAAGCAATTACAACAAGTGTGGTTGCAGGAGCAATCGGTCTCGTGATCGTAATTCTGTTTATGATCTTTGCATACAGAATCCCCGGACTGGTGGCGGCAATCGCTCTGATCCTCTATACGGCAATTGAGCTGATCACGCTGAATGCTTTTGATATTACGCTGACACTTCCTGGTATTGCAGGTATCATTCTGGGTATTGGTATGGCAGTGGACGCCAATGTTATTATCTATGCCCGTATCCGGGAGGAAATTGCATCAGGCTCTTCAGTAAGAACAGCGATCAAATCCGGATTCAGCAAAGCATTCTCTGCGATCATTGACGGAAATGTTACAACTCTGATCGCGGCTCTGGTACTGATGTGTCTGGGCTCCGGAACAGTAAAGGGCTTTGCCTACACGCTGGCGCTGGGCATTGTAGTATCCATGTTTACAGCCCTGGTCGTTTCAAGACTGATTGTAAATGCTTTGTATGCGGTAGGTATTCAGGATGAAAAATTCTACGGAAGAGCAAAGCAGAGAAAATGCATTAATTTTGTTGGAAAGAAAAATATTTTCTTTATTATTTCTCTGATTCTGATTCTTGTAGGACCAGTATCCATGATGATCCATCAGAAAACAGATGGAAGTATTCTGAACTACAGTCTGGAATTTTCCGGCGGAACTGCAACTACAGTTACCTTTAATGAGGACATGGATATCAAAGAAATTGACTCGGAGGTAACACCTGTTGTAGAAAAAGTAACCGGAGATAAAAACGTACAGCCTACCAAGGTTGTGGGAACAAACCAGGTGGTTATTAAGACACGTGCTCTGTCTCAGGCGGAAAGAGAAAAACTCAATCAGGCAATGGTTGATAATTTTGATGTAGACCAGACTCTGATCTCCACAGAAAGTATTTCTTCTACAGTAAGTTCTGAAATGAGACAGGATGCTTTTGTGGCAGTTGTTGTTGCGACTCTGTGTATGCTGGCATATATCTGGATCCGTTTTAAGGATGTCCGTTTTGCAAGCAGTGCGGTTCTGGCTCTTGTACATGACGTACTTGTTGTATTTGCCTTTTATGCCCTTGCGCGTATCTCTGTTGGAAATACCTTTATTGCATGTATGCTGACAATTGTAGGTTACAGTATCAATGCAACCATTGTTATTTTTGACCGTATCCGTGAAAACATTAAGAAAATGGGAAGCCGTGCAGATCTTACAGAGATTGTCAATGACAGTATCACACAGACGCTTACCAGAAGTATTTATACTTCTCTGACAACCTTTGTTATGGTAGCAGTGCTCTATATCATGGGCGTATCTTCTATTCGTGAATTTGCGCTGCCTCTGATGGTAGGTATTGTATGCGGAGCTTATTCTTCTGTTTGTATTACAGGTTCTCTGTGGCTTGTGATGAAACGTGGCTTTGGAAAAAACAAGGTTCAGGCTGTTGCTTCAAAGAATCCGGATGTGGAAAATAAAAGTGCGGATCAGACATCTGTGAATGGTCAGAAACAGCCAAAAAAGAAAAACCGTAAAAGAGTAGCGGAACGTCTTGCAGCTCAGGAAGCGGAAAAAAACGCAGAAGAAAATAAAACAGAATAAAACAGGATTGTCCCGGGGCAGCAGGCTGTCCCGGGATGTGTTTTTACAGGAGAAAAAAATGGAAAAATGGGTAGTAACAGCAAAAAAAGCAGACTTTCAGAAAATCGGGCAGACCTTTGGCATTGATCCGGTGATCGCGCGTCTGATCAGGAACAGAGATGTGGAAGGTATGGAAAATATCCGCTCGTATCTGTACGGAACGCTGGAAGAGCTTCCTTCTCCGTGGCTTTTAAAGGATATGAAAAAAGCTGTGGAGATCCTGAAAGACAAGATTGATCAGAAAGCCAGAATCAGGATCATCGGGGATTATGATATTGACGGAGTAACTGCCACTTATATTCTTCTTACGGGATTTCGCCGTCTTGGGGCAAGGGTGGATACCTATATTCCGGACAGAATAAAGGACGGATACGGAATGCACAGTCAGCTGATTGAAAAGGCGTCAGAGGACGGAATCGATACGATCATTACCTGTGACAACGGAATTGCAGCCTCTGCGGAAATTCAGCAGGCAAAGGAAAAGGGTATGACAGTGATTGTAACGGATCATCATGAAATCCCTTATCGAGACACGGATAAGGGGAGGGAATGGATTGTTCCTGAAGCAGATGCAGTGATCAATCCGAAACAGTCGGACTGTCCATATCCAAACAAAAATATCTGTGGAGCCGTGGTTGCATGGAAACTGATCTGGGCTCTTTATGAGACATATGGAATTGACAGAAATGAGATCCTGGAATTTTCTGAACCGGCAGCGGTGGCAACTGTGGGAGATGTGATGGATCTTCAGGGGGAAAACCGCATTATTGTAAAGGAAGGGCTGAGACGGCTTCCAACTACAAAGAATCAGGGATTTCGCGCTCTCATTGAGGCAAACGGCCTGGGAGGTGAACGGATCACAGCCTATCATGTGGGATTTGTGCTGGGACCATGTATCAATGCCAGCGGAAGGCTGGACACTGCGGCCCGGGCTCTGCGGCTTCTTTGTACAGAGGATGCGGACAGAGCGGCGAAGGAGGCCGGGGATCTGGTTGCATTAAACCAGAGCAGAAAAGCCATGACAGAAAAAGGCAGGGAAGAGGCAGAGCGCATCATTGAAAGTCAGGGGCTTTCCTCAGACCGGGTTCTGGTAGTGTATCTGCCGGAATGCCATGAAAGCCTGGCGGGGATAATTGCCGGAAGGCTGAGGGAAAAATATTATAAGCCTTCATTTGTGCTGACAAAGGCAGAAAAGGGAGCAAAGGGCAGCGGACGTTCCATTGAAGGCTATTCCATGTATGACGAGCTGGTTAAATGCAGTGATCTTCTGGAACAGTTTGGCGGTCATCCCATGGCAGCAGGGCTTTCTCTTCCAGAGGAAAATATAGATGCATTCCGGAAAAGGCTGAATGAGGTATGTACACTGACAGAAGAGGAGCTGATACCTAAGGTGGTTATTGATGTTCCCATGCCGATCTCTTATCTGTCCAGAACGTTGACGGAACAGCTTTCTGTTCTGGAACCTTTTGGAAAAGGAAATACAAAGCCATTATTTGCTCAGAAGGGACTTCGCGTTTTAAATCTGAGAATTTTTGGAAAGAATCAGAATGTAGCTAAAATGCGGCTGGTGGATGAACAGGGCAATTCTGTAGACGCAGTATATTTTGGAGCGGCCAGAGAATTTGAACAGTACGTACAGCAGAAAGAGCTGATATCTGTGACCTATTATCCGGAGATCAATGTATATCAGGGGAGAGAGAGTCTCCAGGCAGTGATCCGCAATTATTTTTAACAGTAAATAGAGTGAGGACAGAGACAACAGCAGCAATGGGTTACTGTTCATACGGCCGTTGCTGTGAACGGCAGCAATAGCGGTATTTGGCGAGACTTGTCGGGTTTTGGATTGATTCCATAAAAAAAAAGTGATATACTGATTTAGATTTATATTATAGAAAAAAGGTGGAGGTGCGGGATTATGAAGAAAATTGAGGATTATGTAAGAAGTATTCCGGATTTTCCGGAACCGGGCATTATTTTTCGTGATGTAACAAGTATTCTGCAGGATGCGGACGGACTGAAACTGGCAATTGATTCCATGCAGGAATGTCTGAAGGACACAGATGTGGATGTGATCGTTGGAACAGAGTCAAGAGGATTTATGTTCGGAGTTCCGATCGCATACAATCTTCATAAGCCATTTGTACCGGTACGTAAAAAAGGTAAGCTTCCATGTGAGACAGTATCCAGAAGCTATGATCTGGAATATGGAAGCGCAACCATAGAAATGCACAGAGACTCCATCAAACCGGGACAGAAGGTTGCGGTAATTGATGATCTGATCGCTACAGGAGGTACGGTTGAGGCGGCTGTGAAGCTTATTGAAGAGCTTGGCGGAGAGGTTGTCAAAATCGTATTTCTTATGGAACTTGCCGGTCTGAAAGGCCGTGAGAAACTGGCTGGCTATGATGTGGCTTCTGTGATCCGATACGAAGGGAAATAACCACAGACGGAGCGTACGACGGCTGCTAAAGAAGAACAGGCAGCAGAATATCAGACAGGTGGGAGAGAATGACAGAAAGAAATAAAAATATACAAACGGAAAAAAGTCCGGGCGCTGTAGATCAGGCAAAAATTGAATCCGTGAAAAAGGCAGATGCAGCGGTAAAATCCATGAGTGATTTTACAAGTCCGGAAGTTCTGTATCAGGAATTGATCACCAGTGTGAGAAAATACCATCCGTCTACGGATATTTCCATGATACAGAAAGCCTACGAGGTAGCAAGAGAGGCTCATAAGGATCAGAAAAGAAAATCCGGGGAGCCCTATATCATCCATCCGCTCTGTGTGGGAATCATTCTTGCAGATCTGGAGCTGGATAAAGAGACGATCGTTGCGGGACTTCTTCATGATGCGGTAGAGGACACCTGGATGACCTATGAAGAGGTAGAAAAGGAATTCGGTTCCGAGGTTGCTCTTCTGGTGGACGGCGTTACCAAGCTGGGACAGCTGAATTATTCCAAGGACAAGGTGGAGCTTCAGGCAGAAAATTTAAGAAAAATGTTTCTTGCCATGGCAAAGGATATCAGAGTAATTCTGATCAAGCTTGCGGACCGTCTCCACAATATGCGTACTCTGCAGTACATGCGTCCGGAAAAGCAGCAGGAAAAGGCCAGGGAGACCATGGATATTTATGCGCCCATTGCCATGCGCCTTGGTATATCGAAGATCAAGGTGGAACTGGATGATCTTTCGCTTAAATATCTGAAGCCGGATGTGTACTATGATCTGGTAGACAAGGTTTCCCTGAAAAAAAGTGAACGACAGGATTTTGTCAACGGGATTGTGAAACAGGTAAAGCAGCATATGGAGGATGCGGGGATTCAGGCTCAGGTGGACGGACGGATCAAGCATTTCTTCGGCATCTATAAAAAAATGGTCAATCAGGGCAAGACCATTGATCAGATCTATGATCTTTTTGCAGTCAGGATCCTGGTGGACAATGTAAAGGACTGCTATGCGGCTCTGGGTGTGATCCACGAAATGTACAAACCGATTCCCGGCCGTTTTAAAGACTATATTGCCATGCCGAAGCCTAATATGTACCAGTCTCTTCATACGACTCTGATCGGACCAAGCGGACAGCCTTTTGAGATTCAGATCCGTACCTATGAAATGCACAAAACAGCAGAATATGGTATTGCGGCGCACTGGAAATATAAGGAGTCCTCTGACGGAAAGGTACCTGTAGGAAAAAGTGAAGAGGAAAAACTGAACTGGCTGAGACAGATCCTGGAATGGCAGAGAGATATGTCTGATAACCGGGAATTTATGAGCCTTCTGAAAAACGATCTGGATCTTTTTGCAGACAGTGTTTACTGTTTCACTCCTCAGGGGGATGTGAAAAACCTTCCGGCAGGATCCACGCCTATTGATTTTGCCTACTGTGTGCACAGTGCAGTAGGAAACCGTATGGTAGGCGCCCGGGTAAACGGCAAGCTTGTTCCCATTGAATATGAGATCCAGAATGGTGACAGAATTGAGATCATCACATCACAGAATTCCCAGGGACCAAGCCGTGACTGGCTGAAAATGGTAAAAAGCACCCAGGCAAAAAACAAGATCAATCAGTGGTTCAAAAAGGAACTGAAGGAAGACAATATTTTAAAGGGCAAGGACATGCTGGCTCAGTATGCCAAATCCAAAGGCTACAAGATCGGTACCTACAGCAAGAGTCAGTATCTTGAGGCAGTTATGCGCAAATACGGTTTCCGTGACTGGGATTCCGTTCTGGCTGCCATCGGACACGGAGGGCTGAAAGAAGGTCAGGTCTTTAACAAGCTGATGGAGGCTTACGAAAAAGAGCATGCCAAAAAGATCACGGATCAGGATGTTCTGGATGCTGCCACAGATGCTCATGAAAAGCTTCATCTGGTAAAATCCAAGGGCGGAATTGTTGTCCGTGGCATCCATGATGTTGCAGTTCGTTTTTCAAAATGCTGCAGTCCCATTCCCGGCGACGAGATTGTGGGATTTGTTACAAGAGGACGGGGAATCACCATTCACCGTACCGACTGTGTAAATATTCTTAATATGTCAGAAACAGACAGGACAAGGCTCATTGAGGCTGAGTGGCAGGCAGATACCAGAGCTTCGGAAAAATATATGGCAGAGCTTAAGATCTTTGCCAACAACCGTACCGGACTTCTGGTAGACCTTTCAAAAATATTTACAGAGCGTAAGATTGATGTAAAAAATATGAACTGCCGTACAAGCAAGCAGGATAAGGCGACCATTGCCGTAAGCTTTGAGGTAGGCAGCAAAGAGGAGCTGGCGTCTCTTGTAGAAAAAATCCGCCAGGTGGAAAGTGTGATCGATGTGGAGCGTACCACAGGCTGATCAGTCATAAAAATACAGGGACAGAGAAAGAGGGGACCGATATGAAAAATTCAGAGCTTCAGACATGCGTTCTTGGTTCTGTATCAACCAACTGCTATCTGCTGAAAAACAAAAACACAGGGGAGCTTCTGATCGTGGATCCGGCGGATCATGCACAGGAAATCTTTTCCAGAATAAGGGAAATGCAGGCGAAGCCTGCTGCAATTCTTTTAACCCATGGTCATTATGACCACATTCTTGCAGTGGAGGACGTAAAAAAAGAATACCAGATTCCGGTTTATGCCTGTGAAAAAGAAGCAGGGACTCTTCTGGATCCTTCCGCAAATCTGTCCGGATACGGAAACCGCTCCTGTTCCCTGAAGGCAGATATACTTCTTGAAGATCTTCAGGCTTTTGAGGCTGCGGGCTTTTCCGTTCAGATGCTTCACACACCCGGACACACTCCGGGAAGCTGCTGCTATTATCTGAAGGATGAAGGAATCCTGTTCAGCGGAGATACGCTGTTTTATGGTTCTGTGGGAAGAACCGATTTTCCGGGAGGAAGCACGGCTCAAATTGTGGAAAGCCTTCACAGACTTACAGATTCTCTTCCTGAGGAAACAGAAGTTTATCCCGGACACGATATTTCAACCACTATCGGTTATGAAAAGAGGTACAATCCATTTGTATAAGATCAGTATTCTGTTTGACAACAGAGAATTTGAACATGATATTTATGAGCTGATCCGAGCCTTTTACCCGGAGGCTGAAATTGCAGTTTCCTATGAAGAGGAAGACGGGGCAAATACAGCGGATCTTCTGTTCCGGGTGGAAAAGCAGGAGCAGAGTTTTCTGATCCGGTATCAAAATGAAAGCAATACCGGGGTGACAAGTGCAGAGATCATAAAGGGGCACTCTTCGGATGATGCCCCTCTTTCCTGTACGGAAGAAAAAGATGCAGCCAGACAGCAGCGCAAGGAGCAGAAGGATGTTCTGAAATACTCATTATATAAACTTCTGACAAAGCTTACTGGAAAGACCCTTCCATGGGGAAATCTTACAGGGATCCGGCCGGCAAAGCTTGCCATGGCAATGATTGAAGCCGGAATGAAAAATTCAGAGATTGCAGAAGAAATGCGGAAACGTTATCTGGTAAGTCCTGAAAAAACAGCTCTTGCCATTACCATTGCCAACCGGGAAAGAGAAATTCTGAAGGACATTGATTATGAAAACGGATACAGCCTTTATGTGGGGATTCCTTTCTGCCCGAGTATCTGTCTTTACTGTTCTTTCAGCTCCTATCCTCTGAAGCAGTGGAAGGACAGAGTGGAGCTTTACCTGGATGCGCTCTGTAAGGAAATCCGGGAAGTTTCTTCTATTATGAAGAAAAAAGGACGTAAGCTGGATACGGTTTATATTGGCGGCGGAACGCCGACTACCCTGGAGCCGGATCAGCTTCAGAGACTTCTGGATACCCTGACGGAACATTTTGACTGCAGAAACCTGGCTGAGTTTACCATTGAAGCAGGAAGACCGGACAGCATTACCAGAGAAAAGCTTCAGGTGATCCGGAAATATCCGGTAAGCAGGATTTCCGTGAACCCTCAGACTATGAATCAGGAGACTCTGGAGATTATCGGAAGACGCCATACTGCGGAGGAGACAAGGCAGGCCTTTTACCTTGCACGGGAATGTGGATTTGACAATATCAATATGGATCTGATCGTTGGACTTCCGGGCGAAGATCTGAAAAAGGTACAGTATACCCTGGATGAAATTAAAAGGATGGCTCCGGACAGTATTACGGTTCATTCTCTTGCGGTAAAAAGGGCGGCAAGGCTGAATATTTTTAAAGATAAATATCAGGAAATGACCTTTGAAAATAATCAGGAAATCATGGAAATGACCATGAAAACAGCCTGCGAAATGGGAATGGGTCCTTATTATCTGTACAGACAGAAAAATATGAAGGGCAATTTTGAAAATGTAGGTTATGCAGAGGTTGACAAAGCCGGGATTTACAATATACTAATTATGGAAGAGAAACAGCCCATTATCGCACTGGGAGCAGGCGGATCTTCAAAGCTGGTATTTGATCATGGGGCGAGGATCGAGCGTGTGGAGAATGTGAAGGATGTATGGAATTATATTACCCGTATTGATGAAATGATTGAAAGAAAACGGGTGGCTGTTGACCGATGGCTTTAAGGACAGGAGGTGTGCAGATTGAGTGCGGCGCAGGCAGACGCAGAAAAGACAGCAGACAGAATACTGGATTTTGACCTTTCAGCAGAGCTGAATCATGGGATTGTTGTCAGCAACCTTGCGTATGCGGTGGCTTCCGAGCTGGGGCTGGAGCAGGAGATCTGTTATGAGCTTGCTGTTGCGGGAATGCTTCACGATATCGGCAAGCTGAAGCTGACAGAATACATTAACGGACGCGAAAGGGATCCTCTTCTGATCGAGGAGCTAAAATATGTGCGTATGCATTCTACTCTGGGCTATGAGGAATTAAAAGATCAGGGGTATTCAGAGTTTGTTCTGGAAAGCATTCTCTATCATCATGAGAATTATGACGGAACCGGATATCCCGATAATCTCATTGGAGATCAGATCCCCATTGGAGCCAGGATCTTGAGAGTGTGCGATGTATTTGCAGCGCTTACATCTGACAGGCCATACAGGACTGCGTTTGATGTTGCAACTGTAATGGAGCTTATGATCGATGAGATCAAAAATTTTGATATGGAAGTTTTTCTTGCATTTCAGAGAATTATACATAATAAATAACAGGAGGCAGGCATGGCATTAAAGAAAAAACCAGTAACCGGTATGAAGGATATTTTACCGAAGGAAATGGAAATCCGAAACTATGTAATGAATATGATCCGGGAAACCTATGGGAAATTCGGATTTTCTTCTATTGAAACTCCCTGTGTGGAGCATATTGAAAACCTCAGCAGCAAGCAGGGCGGCGAAAATGAGAAACTGATTTTTAAGATCCTGAAAAGAGGAGAAAAGCTGAAGCTGGAAAGCGCAAAGGAGGAAGCGGATCTTGTGGATTCCGGACTTCGCTATGATCTGACAGTGCCTCTTTCCAGATATTATTCCAATCATGCCAATGAGCTTCCGGCTCCTTTTAAGGCGCTGCAGATGGGAAATGTATGGAGAGCAGACCGCCCTCAGAGAGGCCGTTTCCGTCAGTTTATGCAGTGTGATATTGATATTTTAGGAGAGCCTACTTATCTGGCTGAAATTGAGCTTGTGCTGGCAACCACAACACTTCTGGGCAAACTGGATTTTCATAATTTTACCATCAGGATCAATGACCGTAAAATTCTGAAGGCAATGGCTCAGTACAGCGGATTCCCGGCAGAAAGCTTTGATACCGTGTTTATTATTCTTGACAAGATGGACAAGATCGGTCTTGAGGGAGTTTCCGAAGAGCTGGAAAAAGAAGGCTTTGCAAGAGAAAGCATTGACACGTATCTTGGCATGTTCCGTGAGATCACCTCTGATATCCAGGGTGTGCGCTACATTAAAGAAAAGCTGAAGGATGTTCTTGATCCAAAGGTTGCAGAGGATCTGGAAACCATTATCGCTTCTGTGGACGCGGTAAAGAGCGCGGACTTTAAGATTTCCTTTGACCCTACGCTGGTGCGGGGAATGTCCTATTATACAGGTCCGATCTTTGAGATCGCAATGGATGAATTCGGCGGTTCTGTAGGCGGCGGCGGACGTTATGACGAGATGATCGGCAAATTTACAGGACAGAACACAAGCGCCTGCGGATTTTCTATTGGATTTGAAAGAATTGTCATGCTGCTTCTGGAAAGAGGCTATGAGGTTCCGGGAACCGGCGAAAAGAAGGCGTATCTCATTGAAAAGAACATGCCTGCAGACAAGCTTTTGACAATTCTGAAGCAGGCTGAAGAGGAAAGAAGAAATGGAACTCAGGTAACCATTTCTATTATGAAGAAAAATAAAAAATTCCAGAAAGAACAGATGATGACAGAAGGCTATACTGAATTCGTTGAGTTTTTCAGGGATAAATTATAAAAAGGAGTAAGATCATGGCTGAAAGTATGAAGGGACTGCACAGAACCTGCCGCTGTGCGGAAGTAACAAAAGAGATGACAGGCAGCAGAGTGACTCTGATGGGATGGGTGCAGAAAGCCAGAAACAAAGGCGGACTTGTATTTGTTGATCTGAGAGACCGTTCCGGAATCATGCAGGTGATTTTTGAAAACGGAAGTATTGATGAAGAAGGTTTTGAGAAAGCCGGAAAGCTGAGAAGTGAATTTGTGATCGCAGTTACCGGTACTGTAGAAAAACGAGGCGGAGCCGTAAATGAAAACCTTGCCACAGGAGAGCTGGAGCTTCGTGCCAATGAGCTTCGTGTACTTTCCGAGTCAGAGGTTCCTCCTTTCCCAATAGAGGAAAACAGCAAAACAAAGGATGAGATTCGTTTAAAATACCGTTATCTGGATCTGAGAAGACCGGATATCCAGAGAAATCTTATGATGAAAAGCCAGGTTGCCACTCTCACCAGAAAATTCTTTGCAGAAGAAGGTTTTCTGGAGGTGGAGACTCCGATCCTTGGAAAGAGTACACCGGAAGGCGCCAGAGATTACCTGGTTCCGTCCAGAGTTCATCCGGGCAGCTTTTACGGACTGCCGCAGTCTCCGCAGCTTTACAAGCAGCTTCTTATGTGTTCCGGATATGACCGTTATATCCAGATCGCGCGCTGCTTCCGTGATGAAGATCTTCGTGCGGACCGTCAGCCGGAGTTTACCCAGATCGATATGGAACTGTCCTTTGTGGATGTAGACGATGTCATTGATGTAAATGAAAGATATCTTGCATACCTGTTTAAAGAGGTTTTGGATGTGGATGTTCAGCTTCCAATCCAGCGTATCACCTGGCAGGAGGCCATGGACCGTTTTGGTTCTGACAAGCCGGACATGCGTTTCGGAATGGAGCTTCATGATGTCAGCGAAACAGTAAAGGACTGTGAGTTTGTGGTATTTAAGGGCGCTCTTGAAGCAGGCGGAACTGTCCGCGGAATCAACGCAGAGGGACAGGGATCCATGCCCAGAAAGAAAATCGACAAGCTTGTGGAATTTGCAAAGGGATATGGCGCGAAAGGTCTCGCCTATATTGCTATTGCAGAAGACGGATCAAGAAAGTCCTCTTTTTCCAAATTCATGAAGGAAGAAGAGATGGACGCTCTTGTTCAGGCGATGGAAGGAAAGCCGGGAGACCTGCTTCTTTTTGCCGCTGATAAGAACAAAGTAGTTTATGATGTGCTTGGCGCTCTCCGTGTGGAGCTTGCAAAACAGATGAAGCTTCTGGATAAGAACGAGTATCGTTTTGTGTGGGTAACAGAATTCCCGCTTCTTGAGTGGAGCGAAGAGGAGAACCGCTTTACTGCCATGCATCATCCGTTCACCATGCCTATGGAAGAGGATCTTCCGCTTCTGGATACAGATCCGGGCAAGGTTCGTGCAAAAGCGTATGACATTGTACTGAATGGAAATGAGATCGGTGGAGGAAGTGTGAGAATCCATCAGAATGATATTCAGGAAAAAATGTTTGAAAAGCTTGGATTTACGGAAGAATCTGCTTATGAACAGTTCGGATTCCTTCTGAATGCCTTTAAATACGGTGTTCCGCCTCATGCAGGACTGGCTTACGGACTTGACCGCCTGGTTATGCTGATGGCAAAGGTTGACAGCATCCGTGAAGTGATCGCTTTCCCGAAAGTGAAAGATGCGTCCTGCCTTATGACACAGTCTCCAAGCGTTGTCAGTGAAGCGCAGTTACAGGAACTTGGACTTGAGACTGCTCCGGAGAAAACAGAAGAATAAGATACAGTCAGATGACTGTAAAATAAGAAAAGGGCTTTTCCGTTTTGGGAAAGCCCTTTTAGCTCTATAACAGATCAATTTTCTTCAGAAATATTTTCGCCGGAGGAATCAGGATTCTCATCAGGGTTTTCTTCCGGGGAAAGCTCTTCTTCCACGGGAGTACTGCTGAGAGTGCCAAAGATTCCGGCTCCGATCACCTGCCCGTCATCCTGCAGCTTCCAGGAAGCGCCGTCGTTGGTAAGAGAAAAGCTTGCCGGGTGCGTCAGTGTTTTTGTATTGTCTTCTATGCTTTTCAGAAGAAGCTCCAGAGAATGATTATATCGTTTCTGAGAACCGTCGATGACTGCCTGTGGAGACGCAAGATATTCTTCCAGTTCTTTCTGATAAGCAGTAAGAATTGCATTGCTGTCAAAGGTAGTGATCTCGGCTTCTACGGTAGCCTGATAGCTTTTTATCTGAGAAGAGGTTATTTTAAAATCAAAGTTTTTATGCATTTGTTCCACCAGAGCGCTGGCAATGGAAGCCTTTGCATCATCTGAAGTATTCAGAAGGCTTTCCAGACCAAGATAGTTGCTCATCTGATCCAGATCCATAGTTTTCAGGGTGTTTAAATAGACGGTCAGTGTTTCCTCCGGCGTCAGGAGGTCACTGTCAGAGAGATAAGTGATAAGACCGCCGACAAGACTGTTTTCCAGTTCATGAGTACGTCTGATTTCCCATTCTTCTTCCTTTTCTGTACCCTGGTTGCTAAGGGTCAGGGAGCAGCTGGTTTCTACAGTTTTATACTGATTATTTTTCAGAAGTTCACTGAGGATGAGATAACGGTCCTCCAGGGAACCGGAATTTTCTTCTGTATTCTGAGAAGAGGAAGCTGCGGCAAGCAGGATTGCGTTTTCAAGATGAGAAACCGCGTAATCTTTTGCGAGAGCCTGAGCGTCAATGGTGGTGAGCTTCAGGTTTGCAGAAGCTTCTTCCTTGTCTTTGGCAACTTTGATACGTTGGATTTTGTAGTCAAAATCCTCGAAAAAAAGAGAAAAAACATCTTCAACTTCCTTGGAAAGTTCGGTTTTTTCTGTGGCATCCGGAAACAGCTCCTGATAGGAAATATACTTCTGAGCCGTATCAGAATCCAGATTTTTCAGGAGATCCAGTTCATTTGTAATGACGCCCTCCACATCTGACTTATCTGAGTGGGAACAGCCGATGATCATTGATACGGCAAAGATAAGCACGAGAAGCGGAATCAGACCTTTTGCGATCTTCATATGATTCTTTCCTTTCCAAAATATTCCCCTCCATTTTACCAGATAACAGGGTAAAAGTCAAAAAAACGGAAATTAGGTGTAATTTTTCTAAAAAAAGAATGAAAAAACTGTGAAACCACAGGTGATTTTTGTCAGGACTTTTCTTTTAAAGCGTAATCTGCTATGATAGTACAGTCAGATAGTTCGTTGCTGTGAAGGTCGTGAACAGTAATGATAGTTCCTTTGTTTACAGGGAGGTAAAAATAAAAAATATGAAAAAACGTATTTTGATCCTTTTGGGGATTCTTATAATTGGCGGCGCTGCAGGAGGAGTCTGCTGGAAACTGGGATTTTTCGGGCAGGAGCAGGAAAGCGGAGAAACCGCCTACGTTACAGAGATCAGCCAGATCACCGGAGACGTTGCGGGAATCGCAAACAGGTATGCCGGTGTTGTGGAACCGCAGAAAACAGAAGAGGTAGAGCTGGAAAACGGACGTAAAGTAAAAACAGTGAAAGTAAAGACCGGCGAGGAGGTAAAGCAGGGACAGCTTCTTTTTGAATATGATCTTACCAGTATCCAGGAGGATCTGGAGGAAACCCAGCTTGATCTTGACCGTCTGAAAAATGAAGCCGCCAGTCTGAGCGAACAGATCGCCACTCTTGAAAAAGAAAAAAAGCAGGCGGAAAAAGACGACCAGCTCTCTTATACCATTGAGATCGAAACAAATAAAATGAATCTCAAAAAAAATGAATACAGTCAGAAAAGTAAGCAGGCGGAGATTACGAAGCTCCAGAATACAATGGGAAATACAGAAGTACGAAGTCCTATTGACGGAGTGATCCAGAAGATCGATACCACAAAGCTTACAACAGATGACAGCGGCATGGACGATATGGATCAGGATATGAGCTATTCTGATACTGGTATGACAGGAGAAAGCAGTCAGAATGCTTTTATTACCATTCTCAGTACGGGAGCATACAGGATCAAAGGAACGGTTAATGAGATGAACGTAGGAAGCATTATCGAAGGAGAACCTGTGATCATCCGTTCCCGTGTGGACGAAAACCAGGTATGGAAGGGAACCATGGGAAGTGTTGACAGAGAAAGCGCCAATTCCCAGAGCAGCAGCAACGCATGGGGAATGATGGATGCAAGCGGCGACTCCCAGACATCCTCCACTACATATCCTTTTTATGTGGAACTGCAGTCCTCTGAGGGCCTGATGCTTGGGCAGCATGTATACATTGAGCCGGATGAGGGACAGGAGGAGAAAAAAGAAGGCCTGTGGATCAGTGAATTTTATATTGTGGATGCAGACACCAACAGTCCTTATGTATGGGCGGCAGACAAGGATAAGCGCCTGGTAAAGAAAAGCGTGATCCTGGGACAGTATGATGAAACTCTGGGTGAATATGAAATCGTAGAGGGACTTACCAAAAAAGACTGCATTGCCTATCCTTCCCAGCTTTATGAGGAGGGAATGAAAACAACGACCAACAGCGCGGCTGCTACGGACTTTACTGCTCTGGAAATGGAGAATACCGGAAACGGAGATGAGGGAGCGCAGCCGGCAGAAGCGCCTGCGGAGGAAATTCCGGCAGACGACGGTTCGGCAGAGATACCGGAGGCAGTGACAGAAGAGATGCCTGCAGAGGAATTTTCAGAGGAGGAGAGTGTTCCTTCAGACATGGGAAGCGGCATGGAGGATTCTATGGTAGAAATGGTTCCGGATACGGCTCTTCCTGAGAATGAGGTTCTGGTTCCGGCAGGCGATGAATAACAGGAGGAATGGAATGATTCTTGAATTAAAAGGAATTTATAAAGATTACATTCAGGGAAAGATGACGGTTCCTGTTCTGAAAGATGTGAACTTTTCCATGGAGGAAGGCGAATATGTGGCGATCATGGGGCCTTCAGGTTCCGGAAAAACAACGCTGATGAACATTATCGGGTGTCTGGATCAGGCCACGAAGGGCAGCTTTTTTCTGGACGGGCAGGATATCCGTTCCTGTTCGGAAAACGCCATGTCGGATATCAGGCTGAATAAGATCGGCTTTGTGTTCCAGAGCTTTCATCTGCTTCCAAGGCAGTCTGCTCTTGCAAATGTGGAGATGCCGCTGAATTATGCAAAGGTTCCAAAAAAGGAACGCCGGGAAAGAGCGCTGAAAGCATTGGACAGAGTAGGGCTTTCAGACCGTGTGGATTTCCGGCCCAATCAGCTTTCCGGAGGCCAGATGCAGCGAGTAGCTATCGCAAGAGCAATTGTAAACAGCCCCAAGCTTCTTCTGGCAGATGAGCCTACCGGTGCGCTGGACAGTAAATCAGGCGCGCAGGTAATGGAACTTTTTCAGAAGCTGAATGACGAGGGTGTAACGGTTCTGATGATCACACATGATCCGGATATTGCCGCCCATGCAAAACGGGTGGTGACGATCCGCGACGGTGTGCTTCAGGAAAAAGAGGTGAAATCATGAAAAATGCCAAAAAGATCATCATAGGTGTTGTTGTGGTGGCTCTGGTGGCAGGAGGTGCTGCGGGTGGAGCAGTTTATCTAAAAAGTAATAACAAAGAGACAGTAGGCGTAGTCAGTGTGGACAGCCTGGCCTCTGATTATTATATGGACGATACCACTCTGGATGGAAATATTGTTACAAATGTGACACAGAATGTAACGGTGGACAAAGACATGATCATCAAAGATCTGTATGTTCAGAAAGGCGACACCGTAAAAAAAGGAGACAAGCTGATGTCCTTTGACATGACTCTTGTCCAGATGGAACTGAATATTGCAAAGTTAAAAAAACAGAAGCAGGAGCAGGATCTGGAAAAAGCTGTCAACAGGCTGAACAGCCTGAAGAACGGGGGTCCCATTGAGGAAGAGGACAGCCAGCTTCCGGATCTGCCGACGGACAACAGTACATCTGATACTGAGATGGCCTCGGCAGCAGGAAACGTAAACGGAAGCTATCTGGCAGCCATAATCAGACCGATTCTGGCTGCTGCAGATGTGGGGCTTGTGACAGAAGATGATTTTTCTTCCGGTGATTCTGATACCGGAGCTGATCAGGAAGACACCGGTGCACAGCCGGATTCCGGCGATCAGGGAGTTTCCGGTGACGACAGCTTTGTTGATTTTGGAGACGGAAATCAGGAACAGATCACACCGGATCCCTCTGTGACACCTTCACCGGAACCGCTTCCTTCTGAAGCACCGGATGAAGAATTTACAGATACCCCTTCAGACAATGACATTGAGATCATTGATCCGGAACCGGACAGTAATGAAAGTGACATTACAGACGGTGAACCGGAGTTTTATCAGAAGCTGGATGCAGATACGGTTCCTTTTACAGGAACAGGTACAGAGGAAGATCCTTTTGTATTTCTCTGCAGCTCAGCCAAAGGAAAAGTCGTTGCCACCGGAGGATTTTTAAACAAAATGGCAGGCTTTAAGGCGGATGGAACAAAGGAACCGGGAATCAATGGATACTGGTATCAGCTGGAATTTCATCAGAATGACACGATCACGAATTTTGCTGACAGAAAAGAATCCTGCACCGGATATTATCTGATAGACGGAAGTCTTCTGGAAAAAATGGTAGAGGAAACCGCTTCTGTGGAATATACTCTTGAGGGCGCTTCCCACTATGAAGATGATTTTGAGATTCCCGGCGGCGGAGACGATATGGGCGGCAGTGATCCGGACGTGACCATTTCCAGAGAAGAGGCCATTAAGATCCAGCAGACAAAGGTAGAAGGTCTGAAGCTGGATATCAGACAGAGTGACATTGATATTGGCAAGCTGGAAAAAAAGGTAAACAAGGAAGTTATTTACAGTAAGCTGGACGGAACCATTGCAAAAGTAGGCGATCCGGTTACAGGAGTATCAGACGGAAATGCATTTATGACTATAAAAAGCAAAGAAGGCTACTATGTAAAAGGTACGGTCAGCGAACTGCTTCTGGATAAGCTCCAGGAGGGGACAATTCTGAACTGTTCCGGCTCAAACGGAGTTTTTGATGCAGAGGTTGTGGATGTATCTGAGTATCCGGTATCGGATGAGGTTTACGGAACAGGCATGGGAAATCCAAATGTTTCTTATTATACTTACAGTGCCACGATCACAGATAAATCAGTTCAGGTAACAGAGGATGACTGGCTGAGTGTTAATATCCAGGGAGGCACAGATAATTCAGGAGTCATTGTTCTGGACAAAGCGTTTGTAAGAACTGAAAACGGAGCTTATTATGTGTATAAGGAAGAAAACGGAGTACTGAAAAAGCAGCCTCTGACTGTTGGCGGAAATGCAAACGGCGGAATGTCTGTAATTGTAAAAGGCGGAATTACCAGAGAAGATAAGATTGCATTCCCTTATGGAAAAACAGCAAAAGAGGGTGTAAAAACAAAAGACATCTCTCTTGAAGAACTGTATCAGTAGAAAGGTGGAATTTTATGCTTGAAAATATGAGGATATCCATTCAGGGAATCTGGTCCCATAAAATGCGTTCCTTTCTGACCATGCTGGGTATCATTATTGGAATTGCTTCTATTATTGCTATTGTATCTACGATCAAGGGAACAAGTGAACAGATTAAAGAAGATCTGATCGGTTCAGGAAATAATACAGTGACGATCAGCCTTTATTCCGGTGACAGCGGTTATGATCCCATGTTTGGAATGACGGACGGCGGTAAACCTCCTCTTCTTACGAAAGAACAGAAGGAAGAAGTTATGGATATGGAGCACGTTGAGAACGCTACATTTTTCCATACAAGCACTTACAGCAGTATATATTATCAGAATACTGCTCTGCAGGGAGGTACGGTATACGGAATTGATGAAAATTATCTGGATACCTGCGGATATATGGTACGATCCGGAAGAGGATTTATTCAGAAGGATTACGATAATCTGAACAAGGTAGCTCTGATTGACAGCAATGCGGCAGAGAATCTTTTTTCCGGAGAGGATCCTCTGGGAAAAACCATTGAAATCGGAGACGACCCTTTTACGGTTGTGGGAATTGTCCAGCAGGGAGACAGCTATCAGCCCAACATATCAAGTCTTGACGAATATTATTCCTATTATCAGACGGTTGTCGGAACAGTGATGATTCCAAGTAAATGCTGGCCCATTGCATTTCAGTTTGATGAGCCGGAAAACGTTGTGATCAAAGCAGACTCTACAGATAATATGAGTTCAGCGGGAAACGATGCGGCTAAGATTTTAAATCAGGGAATCGAAGAAGATTCCAAGTTTAAATACAAAGCAGATGATGTAATGGAAAAAGTCAAGGATATGCAGCAGCTCAGTGAAAGCACAAACCAGCAGCTTCTGTGGATCGCAAGTATTTCCCTTCTGGTAGGAGGAATCGGTGTTATGAATATTATGCTGGTTTCTGTTACTGAGAGAACCAGTGAGATCGGTCTGAAAAAGGCGATCGGGGCAAGAAAAAAAGTCATTCTTTATCAGTTTCTTACAGAGGCTTCCATGCTGACCAGCATTGGAGGTGTGATCGGAGTGATTCTGGGAATTGTTTTGTCCAGGGTGGTATCGGAGATCTCCGGGGCGCCTACGGCCATCAGTATACCGGCAATTATAGGATCTGTACTGTTTTCTACTCTGATCGGAGTGATCTTTGGGCTCCTGCCTTCTGTAAAGGCTGCGAACCTGAATCCTATTGACGCATTGAGAAGTGAATAAATAAAAAGAAAACTGCTTTTCTCTGAAGCCGGATTTCCGGAAAAGGGAAAAGCAGTTTTTTTACAGGAAGAGTCAGCTTACAGGAAGAGTCAGCTGAAAGGTGGCGCCTCCGCCGGGAGTGTCGGAAACACTGAGGGTTCCATGATGAAGAAGTGCAATTTCTTTTGCAATGCAAAGTCCAAGTCCAAAATGCTGTTTATCGTTTCTTGAAGTGTCAGAACGGTAAAATCTCTGGAATACAGCTTCCTTTTCCGAATCAGGAATACCGGGGCCATTATCTGCAACAAACAGAGAAACGGAAGCCGCTTCCTGTCTGGCAGAAAGCCAGATCATGCCTCCTTCCGGTACATAGGCAAGAGCATTGTCGATCAGGATTGCCAGAGCCTGAGAAATTTTCAGGCTGTCGCAGAAACAGACAGGGAGGGAGTCTTCAGGCAGCTCAATGAGAAGCTGCTTTTTTTTATGCCGGGCAGTTTGTTCATATTTTTCGTATACATCCAGCAGAAGAGTATCTATTTCGCAGGAGGTACAGTCCAGAACCCAGGTGTGGTTATCTGACCTGGAAAGGGACAGCATATCCTGGATCAGCCGGGACATTCGTTTACATTCATCAAGGCTGATGGAAATAAAGTGCTCTGTCTGTTCCGGATCCGCATAGGAAACTGCAGACAGGCTTGTCTGGATCACAGTAAGCGGAGAGCGGAGCTCATGGGAAGCCGCGGCAATAAAGGCATTCTGCTCCTTTCTGCTTTTTTCCAGAGGGCGGATCATTTTTCGGGTGAAGAACCAGGAAAATACAGCCAGCGCGGAAACCGCGGCAATGACTGCCACAAGAAAAGCGATTCTTATAGTTTTGATCTGTCCGGACTGTGCATCCAGAGAGTAAAGAAGAACGGTATTCAGGACGCCGCCGTTTTTGGGAATCCTGGCTGTGCAGGCATAATACCCCGGAAGCTGAAACATGACTATCTTTGACAGAGTCTGAGAGGTCTGGCCACTGTCAAGATTCAGTCCGTGATTTTCTGCAGACTCTTTTTTTGCCAGATCAAAGATCTTCCGCATGTTGTCCTGGCCGTGGAGCTGCTCAAAAAACAGCGGGGTATTTCCGTCATAGATCTGCATATCTATGCCGTAATTGCTTTCTGCCTGCTGGATCCATCGGTGAGACAGGACGTTCTGACTTTCCAGATGAGAAACACAGGAATAGGCATTGTTGGTAAATACTGTATAATGCTTCTGGCGAATGTTGCTTTCTGTAATGATAAGGCAGGCAGAAGCCAGAAGAACAAGAATGGTTCCTGTAATAAAGGTAGAAAACAGTGTCATATGGATGTGAAGTTTCCGGAACATGACAGCCTCCTTAATAATGTGATTTTATGGACAGCATAGAAATATTTTTCGCAGGATATAGAAGAAAACAGGAAAAATACAGCTGGTCTTACATCTATCATAGCACAAAAATGCCTGCGAGAGATACAGAGATTATTGCACCCAATCCTTAAAATAATCTCTAAGATTATAAAAGGGTGGATGGAAAATAAATAAATCCTTAGAGGTTATTTCAAGATAAGGCTGATATGATGTGAAATCATAAGAGAACGGAATAGTCATAAGGATGAAAGTCTGAGACGAATTTCGTGAAAGGATATGCCGCCGGGGCGCTTAATAAAGCAGGGTACTGCGGATATTGAGTTTTGTGGCCGCGGCAAAACAAAAATAACTGTTCACAGATTACCGGAAACGTAGTGAACAGTCACAAATAATAAACAGGAGGACATAAAATGCGACATCAGATATGGAAAAAGGGAACAGCGCTGACAGCGGCTTTTGCTCTGGCGGTTGTGCCGGCACTTGCAGGTTGCGGCTCAGAACAAAAGGAAAAAGCCGCGGATTCAGGTCAATCCGGTGAACAGGATAAAGAAAAAAAGGAGGTGGCAATGGGCAGATATCTGGAAGAGGATGTGACTCTTCCGGAGGGATGCGGAGATATTGCAGATATGACAATGCTTGAGGACGGAAGCCTTCGGGTCTGCTATATCAGAAGTGGGGAAGGAGCCTTTTATACAGATTCTTCCGATGGAGGAAAAACCTGGGGGGAGACAAAGAACCTTGCAGAGCTTCTGGGGATCGATCCGGAAAAATATACGGTTTCCTATCCGAAGCTGGGAGCAAACGGAGGCATTTTTCTTACCATTTATCCTTTTTCCGAAAACGTGGAAGAAATGTCTTATTACTACATTTCTCCTGACGGAACCAATCAGAAAATGGATATCGGCAAAGAGCTTTCCAGCGGATATGTTACAGATGCAAGATTCACACATAATAATACGGTCATTATTAATGATTTTGGCACAGCGCTTGTGGAAATCAGTCTGGATGACGGAAGCATTGTCCGTAAATATGAGGAAGGAGGAACGGTCAGCTGCTTTGCAGTACTTGGAAAGCATCTGATCGCCGTGACAGATACCACTCTTCACTATTATAATCTGGAAACAGGGGAACCCCTTGAGGATGAGACGGCTCTTACAGAACAGATCACTTCTGATGAGACAAACCTTCAGCTGACAAGTACAAGCTCTTTTCCTATGGTGTTTACAGAAGGGGACGAGGAGGATAGTATTTTTTATACAGATGATAAAGGCATGTACCGGTATTCCTTTGGCGGCAGTGTGGTAGAACAGGTGATTGACGGAAATCTCAACCGGATATCCTCACCGGACATTTCTCTGGTCTCCATGGTAAGGGGTAAAGACGGGAACTTTTATCTGGCGGTTCAGGACAGCTCTGCAGATATGGGAAGGACAGGAAAGATTCTGAAATATGCATATTCACCGGATACCCCTGCAACACCGGATACAGAGCTGACAGTCTATTCTCTTACAGATAATACTTATATCCGACAGGTAGCAGCCCTGTTCCAGAAAAGGTATCCGGATATTTATCTGAATCTGGAGATCGGCATTACGGATGAAGAAGCCGTGACCAGTACAGACGCCCTGAAAAATCTGAACACAGAGATCATGGCAGGAAATGGTCCGGATGTTCTTGTAATGGATGGCATTCCTTCAGACACCTATGTGGAAAAAGGCATGCTGAAGGACATCAGCGGTATTCTTGATAAAATTGAGGAAGAGGACGGTATTCTTGACAACATCCGTGAGAGCTATGTGCAGGAGGACGGAAGCCAGTATGTCATGCCGGTGAGATTTGGAATTCCCATGCTTCAGGGACAGGGAGAGGATGTAACTGCTGTTACAGACCTTGCATCCATGGCAGATACTCTGGAAAAATATCAGAGTGAATATTCTGAAATGCATATGCCGATGTCTCTTCTTGTGGGAGGGGCAGATACGTTTATCAGACAGTTTGCAGATGTGAATGCTCCTGCATGGCTGAAGGAGGACGGAACCCTGGATGAAGCTGCTGTGACAGAATATCTGGAGCAGGCAAACCGTATCTATCAGACCGGAAAGACCGGAATTGACACGCTGAAGGCTCAGGGCTTTGCCGTATATTCTATTGGAGAAAGAAATATGATGTCTGATATATCAGCCTCTGCGATCAGCGTACTGGGAGGGTATTATAAGCTTTCAGCCGGAAGGCTGCTGTCTCCGGACGGACTTGCCTATCTGTACAGTGCAGAACAAGAAGAACCGAATCTGACACACAGTCTCTGGAACGGGCAGGCGCAGAACTGCTTTATCCCGGAACAGACAGTGGGAATCAGCGCTAAAGCAGCAGAACCTGAGGCTGCGGAAAAGCTGGTAGAGTTTCTGTTCAGTAAAGAAGGTCAGGAAACAGGCGCAAGTGAAGGCTTCCCGGTAAATGAAGCGGTTTATGACAGTGAGGAGTACTGGGCAGTGGGAGATGAAAACGGAAATCTGGGAACTCTTGGATCCGGAAACGTAGATACAGGCGAATATATAGAGTTTGATATTGTAAGAGCAGATGAAGAAACCACAAAGCGTGTTCAGGAGCTTGGAAAAACTCTGACTCAGCCGTCAGAACAGAATGAAATCATACTGGAGGCAGTTGCCTCAAACGGCAGCAGATATCTGGAAGGCGAGATCAGCCTTGAAGAGGCGGCAAAAGGGGCGATCCAGCAGGTAAATCTGTATCTGTCTGAATAAACGGCAGACGGCTGCATGACCTGGATAAATGATATTCAGACAGCTTTACTGATGAGGGGACAAAGATAAAAAAGCGGCGGTTATCTTACAGCCGGAATCCAGGAAGAGGAATCCGGAAAGAGATAACTGCCGTTTCTGATGTGCATTGGATTGAATGGATAAATGAATGGATATGAGAGAAAACCGGACAGATGACAGGATAAAATCAGTAGGGCTGGGGATATGCTACTGAAAAACTTCCAGCTGGTATCCCACACCCCGGACAGTTTTTATCTGCAGGGAGCTTTCTACGGTTTTCAGCCTCCGGCGCAGAAAATGAATATAATTGTCAAGGTTTCCTTCCTCCACATCTGCGTCAAGTCCCCAGACTCTTGTAAGAAGAAGCTGGCGGGGAAGTGTCTGTCCGGGATTGCGGAGAAATACTTCCATAAGGTCTCCCTCCCGGCTGGAAAGGGTACAGTCCTTTTTGCCGCTGGAAAGGCGGCGGGTTTCCGGTATAAAAGTAACGTCTCCGAGAGAAACTGCGTCAGCAGCAGGATTGTAGGCGGCAGGACGGCGCAGAAGACAGCGGATCCTGGCAAGAAGCTCTTCAAAGGCAAAGGGCTTTACCATATAGTCGTCAGCTCCGCAGTTCAGTCCGGTAAGGCGGTCGTTCAGCTCCCCAAGGGCCGTAAGGATGATAACCGGGGTTTTGATCTGGCGGGAGCGGGCTTCCTTCAGAATTTCAATTCCGTTCATATGAGGAAGCATCCGGTCCAGGATCACAAGGTCATAGGGTGTTTCCTGCATATAATAAAGGCCTTCTTCCCCGTCATGGCAGAGAGTGACAGAGAAGCCTTCCTGCTCCAGACGGAAGGAAACAGCAGAGCACAGCTCCCGGTCATCTTCGATCATTAAAATATTCATATGTTTACCTCTCGTTGTTTCGGAAATTTGCATCAGCCTGCAGAGAAATGCTTACAGTCTGATGCTATCCTGTTATTCTAACAAAGTATTCTGTAAACTTCCTTTAAAAATAAAAACCCCCTTAGAGTTTTTTTAAAGAATGTCCTGTTACACTTGTTTTATCGTTACTGTTTATGGTGTTCACAGCGGCCGGACAAAATGGATCCAAATTATTTTCGGTGATGGAAGTCTGTCCAGTATATTCCGAGAACAGTAACATTTTATCATCATTGGGGAGAACAAAAAAGTGACTGGATCAAAAAAAATAAAAAAAAGAGAATATAAGGGATTCTTATTTCTGCTTCCAAGCTTTGCCGGTGTGTGTCTGTTCTGGGTGATTCCGTATCTGGACGTGATCAGGCGCTCTTTTTTCAGCGCAGTCAGCGGAGAATTTACAGGCCTGAAAAATTACAGCACAATTTTTGAGAACCAGGCCTTTCGTCTGGCGGCAGGGAATACGCTTCGTTTTTTTCTTGTGTGTATTCCTCTTCTGGTAGTGCTGTCTCTTATGATCGCTGTTCTTCTTACCAGAAGAAAAAAAAGTATGCAGGCGCTGAAAAGTATGTTCCTTCTGCCAATGGCAATTCCTGTGGCGTCTGTAGTTCTTTTGTGGAAAGTGCTGTTTCACGATCAGGGTCTTCTGAACCATTTTCTGGAAACTCTTTCCCTTCAGGGCGTGGACTGGATGAATACGGACGCTTCCTTCTGGGTGCTGGTAGTAAGCTATCTGTGGAGAAATCTGGGATACGATATTGTTCTGTGGGTGGCAGGGCTTGGAGCCATTCCAACTGCTCTTTATGAGGCTGCAAGGGTGGACGGAGCAGGAGAGTGGAAATGCTTTATAAAAATCACTCTTCCCAATCTCCTGCCTTCTCTTTTTACCATTGTGGTACTGTCTCTGTTAAACGGTTTTAAAGTGTTCCGGGAGGCGTATCTGGTGGCAGGAGACTATCCTCAGGACAGTATGTATCTTTTGCAGCACCTTTTTAACAACTGGTATCGGGATCTTTCCCTGGATAAAATGGCGGCTGCGGCAGTGGTAACAGGAGCGGCGATTCTCATCCTGATTCTGTTTCTTCAGAAAGCCTGGGCGAGGGAGGATACATTATGACAAAAAAACTTCTGACAGGTCTGGTTTTCTGTATGGCATTGACTGCAGTGTTTCCCATATTGTTTCTTATCTGCGGTTCTTTTATGGGCAATATGGAAATCAGAGAGCTTCTTATGCCGGTTCTTGGAAATATGGAGGGCTTTGCTTCCTGGAAACTGATGCCCCAGTATCCTACTATGATGCATTATGTGGAGCTTCTTCTTGACTCCCCGGAATTTTTTGTAATGTTCTGGAATTCCGTAAAGCTTACAGCAGCGATTCTGGCAGGTCAGCTTCTGGTGGGAACTCCGACGGCATGGGGATTTGCAAGATACCAGTTTCCGGGTAAAAAAATTTTATTTACTATTTATATTGCGCTTATGATGATGCCTTTTCAGGTGATGATGCTCAGCAACTATCTTGTTCTGGATCAGATGAGGCTTCTGGACACTATGGCAGGGATTATTTTGCCGGCAGTGTTTTCCACCTTTCCGGTGTTTCTGATGTACCGTTTTTTTCAGGGGCTTCCGGAAGCAATTATGGATTCTGCCAGAATTGATGGCGCAGGAGAGCTGAGGATCTTTTTCAGAATCGGAATACCGCTGGGATCTCCTGGAATGATCTCGGCTCTGGTTCTGGGGTTTCTGGAATACTGGAATCTTATTGAACAGCCTATGGCTTTTTTAAAAACAAAGGAAAAATGGCCGTTGTCTTTGTATCTTCCGAATATCAGTACAGAACAGGCGGGAACCGCCTTTGCGGCATCTGTTCTTGTTCTGCTTCCGGCAGTGCTGGTATTTCTGGCAGGTCAGGATTATCTGGAACATGGAATTGTTTCTACGGCAGTTAAGGAGTAAAAAGAAATGAAGCGGGAAAAATTATTAAAATGGTTTGCAGCGTTTTTTGCGGCAATGCTTGTATTTACATTTTTGTCAAAGGCGGCAGATTCCGTCAGTGTTGCAAAGGTACTGGCGTCAGCGCCTCAGAATCAGCTGATCAGCCATACAGTATCGGGAACAGGAAAAATAGAAAGTACAAAGGAGACGGCTGTTTTTGTCCAGGAAGGAATTAAGATCGCTCAGGTCCATGTAAAGGCAGGAGAAGCGGTAAAAAAAGGACAGCCGCTGATGACTTTACTGGAAAGCAGTATCCAGGAAAGCATTGACAAAAAAAAGGACGAGATCCGGGAGGCTTCTCTGAAGATCAGCGATATCCAGAGCCAGAAAAACATTGATGCCCAGAAACGGGAAAATTCCTCCCGCTGGGCACAGCAGGATCTTGATACAGCTCTGGGAAACGGGGACATTAACATTTCCAATGCTCAGAATGAGCTGAATATTGCCCAGCAGAGACTTGCAGAGTGCAGACAGAAAAAAGCAGAGGCTCAGAAGCAGCAGGAACTGGAGCAGCAGTCCCAGGGATCGGATTTTGGAGATGGGGGAGAGGGACAGACTGATTTTTCAGACGGAAGCAATCTTCCTCAGGAGCCCATTATTTCCGAAGAGGATACACAGGAGCAGGCTCTTGCAGACGATGTCCGGGCAAAAACAGAGGCGCTAAATCAGGTGATCATGAGCCGGAATCAGGAAGTGACCACTGCAGACAGGGCAAAACAGGAGGCAGCGCTTCCGGCGCCTCAGGACAGCACAGAGGAAACACTTCAGACACAGCTTGACAATCTGAATGAAGAGCTGGAAAAGCTGAATGTTCTGATGCAGAGTAAAGGGGAGATTACAGCTCCGGCAGACGGCGTGGTAAAAACAGTTTCTGTTCAGACCGGCGGGCAGACAGCTCAGGATGCGACAGCAGTTCTCTATGAACTGACAGGGGGATTAAGTATGACAGGAGTGATCACAAAGGACGATCTGGAATACGTTTCCGCAGGATCGTCTGTGCATCTGGAGGGCAACAGCAAAACGGTTGTGGAGAATGCGGTGGTTCAGTCGGTTCAGGAAGATTCTGCAAATCCGGGAACCTATATCCTTACTGTGGACGTTCCCCAAAGTGGGCTGAGCGTAGGGGAAAGCGTGGATTTTACTGTGCAGAAGGAGGAAGGACCTTATGCCTGCTGTGTGCCGCTTTCTGCACTTTACGGGCAGAAAGGCCAGGAATATGTGCTTGTGCTTGACACCAGAGACTCGGTTCTGGGAGAAATACAGGTTGCCAGAAAGGTTCCGGTTACAGTAATCGAAAAAAATGAGACAACTGCAGCTCTTCAGGAAGGGACACTTTCCGGCTCTCAGAAAATCATTACAGAAACAGACAGAGAGATTGCAGACGGCAGCCGGGTAAGGCTGCAGGAATCATGATTCCTGGTAAGCGGACGTTTTATGGAATTTCCCCAAAACGTCTGCTTCTGGGAGTTCTGGCGCTGCTTTTTTACGGAGGGGCAGTGCTGGCATTTGGTAGTATGATGGAAGAACCTTCTGTTTCGGTGTTTCTGTCAGGAACATATCCGGAAAAAGAACAGGCAGAGGAGATTGTGAAAACACTGGAACAGACAGAAGCAGAAACCTCTGCCTGCTTTTACTGGGACGGCGGCATGACCACACTTACAGAGCCGGACTATGGACGGAGTGCCCAGGTAATGGCTGCAGGAATTCTTGGAGACGGAAGTCTTTATGATAAAAGAATCCGTGGATTCTGGGAAAAGGATAAAGAGGGCTGCATAATTGACGGAGATACAGCCTGGAAGCTTTTTGGCACCAGAGAGGCAGAGGGACGCCAGCTTGTATACGGGGAAAAAACTTATCAGGTCCGTCAGGTGCTTCCCTGGAAGCAGAGGATGATCCTGATCCGTCCGGAGAAAGAAGAAACCGTGTATACCAGAGTATTTCTGAAAAATGAGAGACTGCAGGATTCAAAAACAGCAGAGCAGTTTCTGATGGCTTATGGACTGAACGGCATGGTGGTGGACTCCGGATTTCTTATGAGTACGGCCAGAATGCTTCTGCTGATATTTCCAGGGATTGTGCTTGGGGCTCTCTTTCTGAAAGCAAACCAGGAGAGAAGGCTTTGCAGGGGGGAGAAGGGCGCCCTGTGGATGTGGACAGGAGCCAGCGTCCTGATTGTGGCAGCAGCCGCAGTGCTGCTCTGGAAAAAACTTGAGATCCCTCAGGAGTGGATCCCGTCCAGATGGTCGGATTTTCAGTTCTGGTCCGATAAATTCAGGCAGCTGGAAGAAAAAGTGAGACTTTTTCTCATGCTTCCAAAGACTGTGGGGCAGGCGGAGACTATTCTGGAGTTTGTAAAGTGCGCAGGCTGTTCAATGTGCTCTGCGCTTATTGGTCTTCTGGCACTGTTATGGAAAAGGGAAAGAAGCGAAAGAACATCTGCATGAGAAAATACATTTTAGGCTCCCGGGTATCTTTCGGTATCCGGGATTTGCCGTTTCAGAAAAATGTGTTAAAATATGAGTGGAAAATATGCTTTCAGAAGCTTGTGAAGCAGGGGTTATATTCAGGTGAGACTATCGTGGCAAATTTTTAATTGAGATACCCCAAAAAGTATGTTAAACTGTATACAGCATGTATTTTTCAGGATAAAGGAAATAAGGAGAATGCAGTATGAGAAAAATTGCCATTGTAACTGACAGCAACAGCGGCATTACGCAGGATGAGGGAAGAAAGCTTGGAATCTCTGTTCTGCCGATGCCCTTTTATATTAATGAGGTTATGTATCTGGAAGGGGTTACGCTTTCTCAGGAGGAGTTTTATGAGCGCCTGAAAAAGGATGAACCTATTTCCACCTCTCAGCCAAATCCGGGTGAAGTCTGCGGACTGTGGGATACACTTTTAAAAGAATACGATGAGATCGTGCATATTCCCATGTCAAGCGGGCTGAGCGCTTCCTGTGAAACGGCCATGGGACTTGCCCGTGATTATGACGGCAAGGTTCAGGTTGTGGATAACCAGAGGATTTCTGTAACTCAGAAGCAGTCTGTGATGGATGCGCTGACGCTTGTACAGGCTGGTAAAAGCGCTGCGGAGATCCGTGAGATCCTTGAGGCAGAAAGTCGGGAATCCAGCATTTATATTACGCTGGAAACTCTGAAATATCTCAAAAAAGGCGGACGTATCACACCGGCAGCCGCAGCGATCGGTACAGTTCTGAATCTGAAACCGGTACTGCAGATCCAGGGAGACAAGCTGGACGCCTATTCAAAGGTCAGAGGAAAGAAGCAGGCAAAAAGAGTGATGCTGAAAGCCATGAAAGAGGATTTTGACAGCCGTTTTGCAGAATATGCAAAGCGCGGCGAAATGTGTCTGGAGATGGCATATACGGGAAATCAGGAAGAAGCAGAGGAATTCAAAAAAGAGGTTCAGGAAATGTTTCCTGATTATGAGATCCAGATGGATCCCCTGTCTTTAAGCGTTGCCTGTCATATCGGACATGGAGCTCTTGCAGTTGCCTGCTCAAAAAAGGTTACTGTCTGAAAAAAGAAAAGAATAAATACGAGGAGTCATAAGACATGAAGAAACTGATGGAAATTATGGCAGAGGAACTTTCCTCAGCCTTTGAAAAAGCCGGATATAATCCGGAGTACGGAAAGGTAACAGTATCTAACCGGCCGGATCTCTGTGAGTTCCAGTGCAACGGGGCAATGGCAGGAGCCAAGGCATACAAAAAAGCCCCGTTTATGATCGCAGATGATGTGGTGGAATATTTAAAAGACAGCCGGGTATTTTCTGCGGCAGAGGTAGTAAAACCCGGATTTATCAACCTGAAAGTAAAAGAAGAGTTCCTTGCAGACTATCTGAAGGAGATGGCAGAGGATCCGAAATTTTCTGTTGCCCAGGCAGAAAATCCCAAAACGATCATTATTGATTATGGCGGACCAAATGTGGCAAAACCACTTCATGTAGGTCATCTTCGTTCAGCAATCATCGGAGAGAGCATTAAAAGAATCGGACGTTTTGTAGGCCATAAAGTGATCGGCGATGTACATCTGGGAGACTGGGGACTTCAGATGGGGCTGATCATCACAGAACTGAAACACCGCAAACCGGAGCTGGTATATTTTGACGACAGCTATCAGGGAGAATATCCTGCAGAAGCGCCGTTTACCATTGGAGAACTGGAAGAGATTTATCCCTGCGCCAGCGGAAAATCCAAAGAGGATGAGGATTACCGCAACGAGGCTCTGGAGGCAACTCACCTTCTGCAGCAGGGAAAGCCCGGCTATATGGCTCTCTGGAATCATATCATGCAGGTTTCTGTAACAGATCTTAAAAGAAATTACGATAATCTGAATGTTTCCTTTGATCTGTGGAAAAAGGAATCTGACGCGCAGCCTTATATTCCGGATATGGTCCAGGCCATGAAGGATCAGGGATTTGCTTATGAGGATCAGGGCGCTCTTGTTGTAGATGTAAAGGAAGAGACAGACACCAAGGAAATCCCGCCCTGTATGCTCTTGAAATCAGACGGAGCTTCCCTTTATACAACAACAGATCTTGCAACCATCGTAGAGCGTATGAAGCTTTATGATCCGGACGAGATCCTTTATGTGGTGGACAAACGCCAGGAACTTCATTTTATCCAGGTATTCCGCTGCGCGAGAAAGACAGGCCTTGTAAAAGAGGACACCAGGCTTTCTTTCCTTGGCTTCGGTACCATGAACGGAAAAGACGGCAAGCCTTTTAAGACAAGAGAAGGAGGCGTTATGCGTCTGGAACGTCTGATCGCGGATATTGACCAGGAAATGTATACCAAGATCGTAGAAAACAGAAGCGTAAGAGATAAGGATGCCACAGAGACAGCTCAGATCGTAGGTCTGTCTGCAATCAAGTACGGCGATCTTTCCAATCAGGCTACCAAGGATTACGTTTTTGATATTGACCGCTTTACCTCTTTTGAGGGAAATACAGGTCCGTACATCCTCTACACGATTGTGCGTATCAAATCCATTCTGAACCGTTATGTGGAAGAGGGAGGAAGCCTTGAGGGAATCCAGATGCTTCCTGCAGTAAATAACAGCCAGAAGAACCTGATGCTGGAGCTGACAAAATTCGGTGCAACCGTGGAGAATGCTTTTGAGGAAAAAGCGCCGCACAAGATCTGCGCATATATCTATGAGGTTTCCAATGCATTTAACAGCTTTTACCATGAGACAAAGATTTTAAGTGAGGAAGATCAGGCGCAGAAGGAATCCTTCCTGAAGCTCCTTGATGTGACAAAAGGTATTCTGGAGACCAGTATTGATCTTCTGGGATTTTCCGCACCGGATCGTATGTAAAACATTACAGAGATTTATTTTTTTTAATATCCGCCAGAGTGTGCTGCGGCTTATGCCCAGCCTTCTGGCGGTTTTTTCTTGTATAAAAATCTTGAATAGATTTTAAATATATGGTATAATAAGTGTATCAATACAGTTAATACACTATAAGCCAGAAGGGAGGAACGTCTTATTATTATCTTGGATTATCAGGATCGCAGACCAATCTATGAGCAGGTAACAGAAAAATTCCGTGTACTGATCTATCAGGAGGCTCTTCCGGCAGGCAGCCGTCTTCCTTCTGTCCGTCAGCTTGCCATGGAGCTTTCCATCAATCCCAATACCATACAGAGGGCCTATACGGAGCTGGAACAGGAGGGATTGATCTATCCGGTTAAGGGCAGGGGGAATTTTGTGGCAGATGCCAATCAGATATTAAAAATAAAAAGGGAGGATTACCGTAAAGAGCTTCGAAAAACTGTACAAAAAGGGCAGAGCCTGGGAATACAGAAGGGAGAGCTGATACAGGTGGTAAACTCCTGTTATGAGGAGGAAGGCCAATGATAGAGATAAAAAAATGCAGCAAGTCTTTTGGCTCCGTAAAAGCAGTGGATAAAGTTTCTCTTGAAATAGGAGAAAGAGAAGTGTTTGGTCTGGTGGGAAGCAACGGTGCAGGAAAAAGTACTCTTCTTCGTATGGCGGCAGGGATTTTGAAGCCGGATGAGGGGGAGATAGAGATTGACGGCGAAAGTATATACGATAATGAAAAAGCAAAAGCCTGTATTTTTTATATACCTGACGACAGTTATTTCCCGGCTGATTATACACCACGGGATATAGCAGATTTTTACAGATGTTATTATCCGAAATTTGATGTGCAGAGATTTTCGAAATTCCTGCGGCAGTTTCATATGGATGATAAAAAACGAATCAGTACTTTTTCAAAAGGAATGAGAAAACAGCTTCTTGTGCTCCTGGGAGTCAGCGCCGGTACAAAATACCTGCTCTGCGATGAGACTTTTGACGGTCTTGATCCGGTTATGCGCCAGGGAGTAAAAAGTCTTTTTGCATCAGAGATCATGGGAAGAGAATTCACACCGGTGATCGCGTCTCATAACCTCAGAGAACTGGAGGATATCTGCGATCATGTGGGACTTCTGTATAAAGGAGGAATTCTGCTTTCCAGAGATCTGGAGGACATGAAATTTCATATCCATAAAATCCAGTGTGTCCTGAAAGACAAAGACCAGGAACGTCAGCTTCAGAAAGAAATGGATGTATTAAAGACAGAGCATCAGGGTTCTCTGCTGCTTCTGACTGTACGGGGAACACGGGAGCAGATCATGGAGAAGATACAGGGGAAAAATCCTCTGTTCTGTGAAATTCTCCCACTGACTCTGGAGGAAATTTTTATCAGTGAAACGGAGGTGGCAGGCTATGAAGTTAAAAATCTGTTCTTCTGAATATGTAAGAACGGTTTCCAGAGGGAAAAGCTGGATTCCTGCGTTTTTGAGTCTTGGCTTTTTCTTGGCATTTCCGGTTGCGCTGCTTCTTTTGGTGGGAAACTGGAGCGCAGCCGGCTATACACAGGAACAGCTTCAGCTTCTTTATGAAGGCCTTTGGAAAGGAAAGCTTGTAATTACAGGAGGAGCGGTAGCGGCAGCTGCTGCGATCATGAACAGCATAAATGGATTCAGCTATGTTTATTCCTGCAAAAAGGTGGACTTTTATCACAGCCTTCCGGTAAAGCGTTCCCGGATGTTCTGGAATCGTGTATACACGGGACTTTTATACTATCTTGTTCCTTATATGATCATGGAGTTTTTTGCGGTTTGTATAGGAGCGGCAAAAGGATTTTTCAGTCTGAAGCTTATGGAGCTGGCTGCCAGACTTTTGCTTGTTCATTTGCTTTTATACTTTCTGTTTTATTTCAGTATAGTCCTTGTTTTTTGTGTGACGGGGAATTTTCTCATGGGAGTTTTATGCCTGGCAGGTATGCAGTTATATGGACCGGCATTGGGAATCTTGATGTCATTTTGCGCATATGGCTTTTTCGACACCTTTTCTTCAAACTATCCATATGGGATTTTTAAAGCATTGGAGGACTATGCCTCGCCGATTACTCTGACGGCTGCGTTCTGGCAAAAATATGAGGCTGGACAGGGCGCGGCACTGGCGGCTGTTCTGTTTGTTCTGACATTGATATTTACAGCGGTCTCTTATTTTGCCTACATACACAGGCCGTCTGAGGCAGCAGGGAAACCAATGGTGTATGGGAAACTGGCAGCAGTAATAAAATTTATGGTTGTTGTGCCGTGCGGCATGGGAACAGGCTTTGTTTTTTATCTGATTCCCACAAGTCACGCTCGGAATATCTGGTGTGTATTTGGAATGATACTTGGAACGGTACTTGCTCATGGAATGATAGAAGCATTGTACCAAATGGATTTTCACGCATTTTTTTCCAAAAAGGTACAGCTGCTTGCGGCGGCGGTCCTTGTTACAGTATGCGCACTGACTTACCAGAAGGATCTTCTGAATTTTGATGCCTATATTCCCCGTCAGGAAGACATCAAAGCGCTCAACCTGGATATGATGACACTGTCCGGCGATATGACAGACTATGTAAAAGAACAGGAAGACGGTACATTCTCTATAGAAGACTCTACATCCTGGGAGAAAAGAGAGAATGCTTTTTCCGGAAAAGACGGAATCGGAGAGGAAACCTATGAGATTCTGCAGAAAATTGTTGAAAATCAGGAAAACAGAAAGTTCAGATATGGAGGAGAACAGACAGAAGAAGGAACTTTTCGCCGTTTGCAGCTGGGGTATCAGCTTCGGTCAGGCAGAGAAGTGAAGCGCAGTTATGTGATAAATACAGAAGAATGCGGTGAGCTTTTGTATAATCTTTATAAAGAAGAAAATCTGAAAAATAAAACAGAACAATTTCTGGCTTCAGATACCGCATATCTGGATAATATTTCTTTTATTTCAGGAAACGGAAGAGGATATGATATTTTTCAGGATCAGCCGGAAAAACAGAAAAAACTGATTGAGGCGGTAAAAACAGATATTCAGGAAGCTGCTCCGGAAGATTTGCTTGCTCTTCCTTTTGCGGAGCTTCATCTAAGCTATATACTTCCGGTAGCTGAGGATATACACAGTCTGGTTCCCGGAGAGGAGAAACCGGAAAGACATGCATATGGAGAAATAAATCTTTTTCCCTCTTATAAAAATACGATTGCTGTTCTTAAAGAGACAGGATATCCTTTAAGCTTTGAAGAAACGGAAATCAAAAAAGCAAGGATCCTCTATTACAATGAATCGGGAGAAGAAGAAAACTCTGCAGAATATACAGAAAAAGAACAGCTTGAAGCTCTGGTTCAGGCGGCGGCTCCATCTTTCGGCAGTTTTTCCTGGATAGAATATGAACCGGATGTAACGGCAATCTTCCAGACAGAACAGGGGGAAGAATATTATGCAGAGTTCCTGAAGGGCCGCATTCCGGAATTTATCCGTCAGGAAAGCAGAAGTACGGACAACAGGGAAGGCCAACTGACGGAGACAGGAAACCCGGAGAGGACAGAGGTTACAGGAGGGGCCGACGGCCCCACAGAAATTTCTGTTGAAGAAGAAAAAAGAGAGGTGGCAGATGAGTAAGGCAGTGAGACTGGATAAATTTCTGGCGGATGCCGGAAAGGGAACCAGAAGCGAGGTAAAAAAATTCATACAAAAAGGTCTGGTGCAGGTCAATGGCAGGACTGTGAAAAAACCGGAGCAAAAGATAACAGAAGAGAACCGGGTGGAGTTTCTGGGAAATCCTGTATCCATGGCGCCGGAGTTTGTGTACTATCTTCTTCATAAGCCGGCCGGTTACGTAAGCGCCACGGAGGACAGATATGACAGAACAGTGATGGAACTGATTCCGGAAGCGAGAAAGGGAATGTTTCCTGTAGGACGCCTGGATAAGGATACAGAAGGACTTCTTCTGATCACAGATGACGGGGGACTGGCTCATGAGCTTTTATCCCCGGCGCGCCATGTGGAAAAAACGTATTTCGTAAGAGCGGAAGGAACGGTAACAGAAGAGGACAGACAAAAGCTGGAGCAGGGGATTGATATTGGAGAAAAAAGACTGACGCTTCCGGCAAAGGTGCAGCTTTTTCCTCAGGAAGACAGTGACAGAGAAAAGACTGAGCTTTTGCGCCGGGTACGCACAGAAAACCTTCCGGAGAGCTATACAGAACTGCTTCTGACCATCAGCGAGGGAAAATTTCACCAGGTCAAGCGGATGATGGAGGCAGTGGGAAAGCCCGTGATCTATCTGAAAAGGATCTCCATGGGACCACTTACTCTTCCGGATGAACTGAAAAAAGGAGAATACCGTCCTCTTACAGAGGAAGAGGTTCAAAAATTAAAAAATACAGGCGGCTCTTCAGCAGAAAAACAGAAAAAATGCTGAAAATACAGCTAAAAACAGGAAAACCCTCTTTACACAGAGGGTTTTTGTGTGTTATACTCCAAGAGTTGCAAAATAATCACGCGTGGAGATTCCGATGGATGGTGCCCATACGGTGTGACGGCGGGGTCCAGATAGAAAATGATCCGCGCGGAAGAATCTAACCAAAAAAGGAGAACAAAAACATGAGCGTTATTTCAATGAAACAGCTTTTGGAAGCAGGTGTTCATTTCGGACATCAGACAAGAAGATGGAACCCTAAAATGGCTCCGTACATCTACACAGAGAGAAACGGTATCTATATCATCGACCTTCAGCAGTCTGTAGGTATGGTTGACGATGCTTACAATGCAATCGCTGACATCGTAGCAAACGGCGGAAACATCCTTTTCGTAGGAACAAAGAAACAGGCTCAGGACGCTATCAAGGTTGAGGCAGAGCGCTGCGGACAGTTCTATGTAAACGAGAGATGGCTTGGCGGTATGCTTACAAACTTCAAGACAATCCAGAGCCGTATCGCAAGACTGAAAGAGATCGAGGCTATGGAGGCTGACGGAACATTTGACGTGCTTCCTAAGAAAGAAGTTATTGAATTAAGAAAAGAGCTTACAAAACTGCAGAAAAACCTTGGCGGTATCAAAGAGATGAAACGTCTTCCGGACGCTATCTTCATCGTTGACCCGAAAAAAGAGAGAATCTGCGTACAGGAAGCTCATACATTAGGTATTCCGCTTATCGGTATCTGTGATACAAACTGCGATCCGGAAGAGCTTGATTATGTAATTCCGGGTAATGATGACGCTATCCGTGCCGTAAAACTCATTGTTTCCAAGATGGCAGACGCTGTTATCGAGGCAAACCAGGGTACAGCTGAGGCTGACGGCGAGATCGAGGCAGAGTCTGAGGAGTTTGCTGAGACAGTAGAAGAGTAATTTTATTTTATTAAATTATTCAGGTTAAAAATATCCAGGAGGAAATTGAGATGGCTATTACAGCAGCACAGGTAAAAGAGTTAAGAGAAATGACCGGCGCCGGAATGATGGACTGTAAGAAAGCTCTTACAGCTACAGAAGGCGATATGGATAAAGCAGTAGAGTTCCTTCGCGAAAAAGGACTTGCAACTGCTCAGAAAAAAGCAAGCCGTGTAGCAGCAGAAGGTCTTTGCAAGACTGTTGTTGCAGAGGATGCTAAGAGCGCAGTAGTTGTTGAGGTTAATGCAGAGACAGACTTCGTAGCAAAGAATGAAAAATTCCAGAGCTATGTTGCAGATGTTGCCGCACAGGCGCTTACTACTACAGCAGCTGATATCGATGCTTTCCTTGCAGAGACATGGGCACTGAACAACGAGCAGACTGTAAAAGAAGCTCTTGCAGCTCAGATCGCAGTTATCGGCGAGAACATGAACATCAGAAGATTTGCTCAGGTAAAAGAAGAGAACGGCTTCGTTGCTTCCTATACACATATGGGCGGAAAAATCGGTGTTCTTGTTGACGTAGAGACAGACGTTGTAAACGACGCTGTAAAAGAGATGGCTAAGAATGTTGCAATGCAGATCGCAGCTCTGAAACCACAGTACACTAACAGCTCTGAAGTGAGCGCTGATTACATCGCTCATGAAAAAGAGATCCTTCTTGCTCAGATCATGAACGATCCGAAAGAGTCCCAGAAACCGGAGAAGGTTATCCAGGGTATGATCACCGGACGTATCAACAAAGAGCTGAAAGAAATCTGCCTTCTTGATCAGGTTTACGTTAAAGCAGAGGATGGAAAACAGACTGTTGCTAAATACGTAGAGCAGGTTGCTAAAGAAAATGGCGCAAACGTTGCAATCAAAGGCTTTGTTCGTTTCGAGACCGGCGAAGGAATCGAGAAGAAGGAAGAGGATTTTGCAGCTGAAGTAGCAAAACAGATGGGAAACTAAATTCCTAGACAGCATGAATTTTAAAACCCTTGAAAAGCCCAGAAAATGGGCATTTTCAAGGGTTTTTTGCGGTTTAAGAGAAAATCGTAAATTACCATAAAATACCGTATTTTATCATTAGATTTGGGGGAAATTTGGGGGAAGACTTGGGGGAGAAGTTTCCCCCAAATGCCATCTTAAACTTTGCCTCTTTCTTCTGAATAAAGAAGAGAAGTTTGCTTGTCGTTTCTTTTTGGGGGATAACATTATCCCCCAAATTTGAACGTAAAATAGTGTATCTTCCCCCAAATTATCGTAAGTTATCGCATGGAAAATAGGGATTGAGGAAAGATGTGGGATAATTTATAATATAAGAAAGAAGCAAATGAATACTTGGCAGAATATTTTGTATCCTAGTCCATCGGAGCCTTAAAAAGCGTGATATTTGGCAGGATTTAGTACTGTTTTGTACGGGATTTGTGGATAGAGAAGAAGTAAATGGATGGGATGATACGAGGTGAATAGATGCAATTTGTGACTTTTTGTGGGGGAAATAATTATATCGTGTAATCCTTTTGTGAAATAAAAATTCGTAATGAGCAAATTATATTGAATTAGGAGAGAAAAGCAATGCGTATTGAGGTGAATTTTGAAATTAAAAATTGGAATGTAAATACAGATGATTTATTACAAGAAATTCAGTATGAAGAAGTATGTGGAAGCATTGAACAGAAAAACAAACAATGCATTATCAAATTAGAGGGAGAAGAAGACTTAGTAATTAAAGTTTTGAGATTGATATGGGAAGTGATATTTTTGTATGAAGGGTATTTTTATGTTCCGACAAAATATATAGTTGATGATAAAGAAAAAAAGCCAGAAGAATTATATTTTTTGTCTTATTACAGATGTGGGGAAACATGGAGAAATGCAGCCACTTCATTAAGTAAGAATAGAATAGATATTAGTGCTGATAGATTGTTCCAATATGATACATTTAGAAATACTAGTAGAGATTCCGGAAAGTTGCTGAAATCTCTTATAAATTCTTTTTATTATTTACATTCGGAGGCATATGAGAAAATCAATGTTAATCATCGACTATCACTGTTTTTAAATCTTTGTGATGGATATATTATAAATACGAAAGGGAAGTCAAATAATGTTCAGGCAAATATAACAAACGTGTTGGGAGAAAATTTAAATGTAAAATTGATTAAGTATGGGGCGGGATTGTTAGGGATACCTCAAAAGAAATTATATGACGCATTGGCAGATGAAAGAAATGAAATTGACCACTATGATTTGCAAAAGGAAAGCGTATCTTCTTATATATTTAATCGGGAAGATCGAAAATCAAACTTTGTAAATTGGTATTTTATATATGTAGTAGAATTAGCATTGAGAATAGGATTTTTGAAGAAAATAGGTTTTGTACCTTCAGATGAGGAAATAGAGTATGCTATGAATGAAATAAATGATTGGTTTATTTATGAATGTGAATTAGATGAGGATTGTAAGAATCCGATAAATAAAATGAAACAGGATATGAGACGTTCAGGCATTACTATACGATAAAAGAAAGGAATTATACATATCCCGATTGGTTTTCAATACGAGAATCAACCGGGTTTTTTAATGCCTAAATTTCCATACATAGCCATTCCCCACAAAGGAGTGGCTATTAAGTTTGAGAAGAAAGGAGGAAGTCAGAGAATGACATCAAAGTGTAAAGTAATTGCGATTGCGAATCAGAAAGGAGGCACAGGCAAAACAACGACAACGCTAAATCTTGGAGTGGGATTGGCGAATGAAGGGAAAAAGGTACTTCTAATCGATGCTGATCCGCAGGGAGATTTGACGACATCTTTAGGGTGGGCAGATCAGGATAATCTTCCGGTAACACTTGCAACGCACATGGAAAGTATTATCCGAGATAAGAGTATAAAACCGGATGAAGGAATGCTGCACCATGCGGAAGGCGTTGATTTAATTCCGGCAAATATTGAACTGTCAGGAATGGAAATGCTGCTTGTAAATGCAATGAGCAGGGAAACAACATTGAAAACGTATCTGGAACCGTTAAAGAAATCTTATGATTATGTTCTGATCGATTGTATGCCAAGTTTGGGAATGCTGACGATCAACGCATTAGCGGCAGCGGACAGCGTGATTGTGCCGGTTCAGGCGCATTATCTGCCTTTAAAGGGAATGACGCATTTAATGCAGACGATTAAAAAGGTACAACGCCAAATCAATCCGTCTTTGAAAGTGGATGGAGTGTTGCTTACGCTTGCGGATATGCGGACAAATCTTGCCCGTGCCACAGAGACCAGTCTGAAAGAAAACTATGGAAGATTTATCAAAGTATATCAGACCGTCATTCCGGTTGCAGTAAAGGCAGCGGAGACAAGTGCCGCAGGAAAGAGTATTTACAGTTATGACAAGGATAGCACGGTAGCGAAAGCGTATCAAGCCTTTACAAAGGAGGTGGTTCGGGATGGCGAAAGGCAGAGAAATCAACTTCAATCTTCCCTCAGCCGATGATTTATTCAGTACGCAGGAGGAACGGGATGAAGCGAAACGGGAAATGATTATGGAAATTCCAATTGATGAAATTTGTGATTTTCCGAATCATCCGTTTAAAATCCGAATGGATGAGGAAATGGCGAATCTGGTGGAAAGTGTAAAACAGTATGGTGTTCTTTCGCCGGTGATCGTCAGAACAAAGGAAGATGGCAGTTATGAAATGATTGCCGGACATCGGAGAAGATATGCAAGTGAACTGGCGGAGAAAACGGAAATTCCATGTATTGTAAGAAATCTTTCTGATGAAGAAGCGACCATTCTTATGGTTGACTCCAATTTACAACGGGAAAAGATATTGCCATCAGAGAAAGCATTTGCTTATAAAATGAAACTGGATGCCATGAATAAACAAGCAGGTAGACCGAAACAAAAGAATCTGACACCAGTGGTGTCAAATAAGTTTGGACTGCGAACAAATGAAGAATTAGGGCAGCAAGTTGGAGAGAGCAGAGAGACAATTCGTCGTTTTATCCGTTTAACAAATCTTATCCCGGAGTTGTTGGAGTTGGTAGATAATTCTGTCTTAAAGGAAAAAGACAAGTTACAGATTGCTTTGCGTCCGGCGGTGGAGTTATCGTATCTGTCAGAGGAGGAGCAGGCAGATTTATATGAAACGATAGAGTCGGAAGATTGTACGCCGAGTCATGCGCAGGCAATTAAACTGCGGAAGTTATCGGAGGAGGGACGGTTGGATGAAAATGTGATTTTTTCAATCTTGACAGAGGAAAAGGGAAATCAAAAGGAGCAGTTTCGGATGCCGAGGGAGCGGATACAGAAATATTTTCCGCCGAAGGCAACGGAAAAACAGATTGAGGATACGATTGTGAAAGCGTTGGAACTGTACCGAAAACGGGAACGCAGTTTAGAGCGATAAGGCTTGCCATATGGGGAAACAAGTTCCCGCATTTGGACAGCCTTTTTCTTTTGTTCCCCCCTTCCCACACCCTACCCCCTCAATATTACCAGCAGTTTACCAGCCGAAAAAAGAATAAGGGGAGTGTGGCTATCCACATTTTCCAACAGCCGAAGCAGATTTGGAGCAAGTTGAATGAGAGAGAAACAGGAGATACCCCCGCAATTTGTGGGGATTTTTTTATGAAAGGATTTAGACTATGAGAAAGAAATTCAAAAGGAACAGCCGAAGAGTGCTGGCATTTATGTTAAGCATTCTGACGATGCTGACAGCATTCGGAACATCAGTAACTACCGCATTTGCAGCGGACGGAACACTTCACTTTAATTCCGGGGAAACCATTGCATATGGGGATTATTATACGACAAGGATGACGTTTGATGGAGAAAATACAGCTTATTGCTTGGAACCTTTGAAGAAAACGCCAGCGGCGGGAGAGTATGAGTATAATTTGCTGCCGCAGGATTCACCGATCCGCAAGGCATTGTATTATCTGAATGGCGGCTATGGCTACGAAACGATTACAAGAGATCAGTGTTTTCATGGGTGGTCCGATACGGATGCGTATGTGATCGGACATCTGACCGTTGCCTATATTTATGACAATTACAATGATGCAGGCGGGGCATTTTATGGCGCACCGCAAAATTTTATTGATAAGACAAAGGAAGTCGTAGGTGTGATCAATTCCCTGCCGGAACCGCCAAAATCGTTCCGTGCCTTTATTCTTCCGGCGGCAGATCATCAGACGGTTGCAGGAAGCTGGTATGAAAAACCGTATGGCTGGATTGAGCTGTATAAGAGTTCAGCAAATGGCAGTATTTCAGATGGAAATGAAAATTACAGTCTGAAAGGTGCAAAGTATGGTATTTATCAGGGAGAGACGCAGCTTGCGGTGCTTACAACGGATGAGAATGGGTATGCAAAGTCCGGGGAGTTGGAAGAGGGCAGTTATGCGGTGCGTGAAATCGAAGCAAGTCCCGGATTTGCGATTGATGCCAATGGATATGATGTGACAGTTAAGTCAGATGTAACAGCGACGTTAAAGGTGCAGGAAGTTCCGCAAAACAATCCGATGGATATTGTGCTTCAGAAAATAGATTCTGAGACACAGAAGAATGAACCGCAGGGAGCTGCAGCTTTGGAACATGCCGAATTTACGGTGAAATTCTTTAAAGAGCAGATGGACAGTAATCCGGAAGAGGCAGGAAAAACAGCGGATAGAATGTGGGTATTCCAGACAGATCAGGAAGGAAAAATAAAATTTACAAAAGAATATCTGGTTTCCGGAGATGAATTTTATTATCAGATGGATGGGACAACTCCATGTCTGCCGCTTGGAACGGTAACGGTGCAGGAGACAAAGGCGCCGGAAGGTTATCTGATCAATCCGGAGATTTTTGTTCAGAAGATTACCGGGGACGGAAAAGCAGAGACAGTTGCCTGTTATCAGACAGCATCCGTTCCGGAACAGGTGTACCGTGGAGATTTGGAATTTGTAAAGGTGGGAGACGGGGAACTGAACCGACTTGCAAATGTTCCGTTTACGATCACTTCAAAGACAACCGGTGAGAGCCACACCCTTGTGACGGACAAAAATGGATATGCCAGCACATCTTCCGAGTGGGTAAAACATTCACAGAATACGAATCAAGGAGAATCTTCTGCCGATGGAATCTGGTTTGGAAACGGACCGGTAGATGACAGCAGAGGAGCACTTCCCTATGACACCTATCTATTGGAAGAACAGAGATGTGAAGCAAATGAGGGCATGAATCTTTTAAAAATCGAAGTCACAATTTATAAGGATTCCGTTACGGTACCGCTTGGGACATTGACCGATGATCAGATTGAAATCGGGACAACTGCGCTGGATCAGGAAACGGAGTCTCATATTTCCAAGCCGGATGAAAAGGTGACGCTTGTGGATACCGTGGAATATGAAGGCTTGAAGAAAGGGCAGGAATATCAGTTGATTGGAACGCTGATGGATCAGAAAACAGGGGAACCGATTCTGATTGATGGGAAGCCTGTGACAGCAGAGAAAACGTTCAAAGCAAAGAAGAGCAGCGGAACTGTAAATGTGACATTTACGTTTGACGGTGTTTCTTTAAAAGGGAAAACCATAGTTGTGTTTGAAGAACTGTATCAGGATGATTTAAAACTGGCAGTACATGCGGATCTTTCTGATGAAGACCAGACCATTCATTTCCCGGAAATTGGAACAACTGCGAAGGATGAGGCAACCGGGGAGAATTTCGCGCATGCAGGGAAAAAGGTCACACTGATTGACACCGTGGCATATCAGAATCTGTTACCGGGACAAGAATATCAGGTAATTGGAACTTTAATGGATAAGGAGACAGAGAAACCGGTAGAAGTAGATGGAAAACCGGTCACTTCTGAGGCGGTATTTACACCAGAGAACGCAGATGGGACGGTAGATGTAACCTTTACATTTGATGGAAGTGGGCTGAAAGGGAAGATAGTTGTTGTATTTGAATCCTTATTATGGAAAGGGAAAGAGATTGCAGTACATGCAGATCTTTCTGATGAGGGGCAGACCATTTATTTCCCGGAAATCGGTACAACCGCAAAAGATACAGAGACGAATAGTCATGTATCGAAAGCAGATGAGGAAGTAACGATTGTAGATACAGTTTCTTATCAGAATTTAGTTCCGGGGAAAGAGTATAAAGTTTCCGGTGTGCTTATGGATAAGGAGACCGGAAAAGAACTGCTGGTAGATGGAAAGAAAGTGACTGCGGAGACAGTATTTACACCAGAAAAATCAGAAGGAACCGTGGAACTTACTTTTGTATTTGATGGAAGTGTCTTAGAAGGCAAAACGATTGTTGCCTTTGAAACACTCACCTATCAAGAGAAAGAAGTTGCAACACATACCGATATCGAAGATCAGGAGCAGAGTATTTATTTCCCGCAGATTCATACAATAGCGAAAGATGGAACCGACGGAGATCAGGAAGTTACGGAGTCTGAGAAAATGACGGTTGTAGATACGGTAGCCTACGAAAATCTGGAAACAGGAAAACAATATAAAGTGGCAGGCGTGCTTATGGACAAAACGACCGGAAAAGAATTGCTGATTCAGGACAAGCAGGTAACAGCGGAAACCGTTTTTGAGGCGAAAGAAGCAAAGGGAACGGTGGATGTGACTTTTATTTTTGATGGAACCGGACTTGCAGGAAAAGAATTGGTTGTATTTGAAAAGCTGTATCTTGTGAGTGAAGATAGTGAAATTGAGATCACTTCGCATGAAGATCTGGAAGATCAGGGACAGACGGTAAAAGTTGTGGAAAAAGAGTTGCCGCCAAAACCGGAAACACCAAAATCAGATACACCGAAAACGGGTGATAACAGTCAGGCTATGTTGTGGTTGATAGTAGCAGGTATTTCCGCAGCAAGTGTAGCAGCTTTTTCTATTTGGAAACGAAGAGGAAACCGTAAGAAAAAATAAGAAACAGATAAAAGAAGTCATGGCAGGGGTGGAGGAATCTGCCCCTGTTTGAAAGCAGGGAGGTGATCGATCATATGGCACAAATCAATCAAAAAGCGGTGAAATGTCTGGCTAAGTTAATCTGTGCAGGATTTGATACGGAGAAAGCAGTTCTTGCAATGTCAATGGATGAAATCTTATCCATACCCGGAATTACCGTGGCAGAAATCAGTCTGATCAATGAGATGCAAAAATCGGTAAAGGCAAATAAAGTGATTAGCTTTTTGGCAGGCAAAAGGAAAGAAGAGACCGCAGAAGAGTAAACAGCAAAAAGGGGAGGTGCTTGAGATGGCGTATGATGATGCAAAAACAGAGAGAGATGTGGAGATTCGTTTGGCAGGGAAAGGCAGGGCAGAATTGTGGCGAAGAAATATGATTTGATTACAGAGTTGTATGCAGAAGGAATCAAAGAAGTGACGGCAAACGAGGAACAATGGCTTCGCTTTTTGAATTCTGCCTGCCGGAATTTCCGGCTGCCTTTCGACGAACAGCTTCTTGTTTATTTGCAGAGACCGGAGGCGTCTGCGGTTCTGAGAATGGAAGACTGGAATCGGAAGTTCGGACGGTGGGTAAAACATGATTCCAAAGCGATTGCTGTATTTGATAAAAGTGGAAGTACCACAAAGCTGAAATATTATTTTGATGTCACGGATACGTCAGAGGGAAAATACAAGCGTTTGGTTCGTCCCATTTCCTTGTGGAAGATTACGGAAGAAAACCGGGAGGCAGTTCAGGAAACGCTCCGGAATGCATTCCGGGTATCAGAGGCTGTGACAGAATTTGCAGAGGTGATTTTGCAGGCAGCACAGCATGCGGCGGAAGATAACCTGTTGGATTATATGCCGGATATTCTTGCATACAGACAAGACAGCTTCTTAGAAGAACTGGATGCGTATAGTGTAGAGGTAGAAACGAGAAAACTGTTGTCAAACAGTATTGCATACATGTTAATGGTTCGGTGTGGGATCGACTCTGAGTTATATCTGGAAAAAGAAGATTTTCGCAATATCCGGGATTTTCATACACCGGAGCTTGTCAACTTATTTGGAACTGCTACCAGTGATGTGGCAGAGATGGCGTTAGCGGAGATATCCGATACCATCCGAACATTACAGCAGGAACAGAAACGGAATGATCGCACCTTTGCACAAACAGAAAACGTTTCTTATACTGAAGAAAAAGGCAGGGAAACAGCCGAAAGAGAAAGGAGTTTTGCACATGAGAAGCGTGACATACAGCAGGCAGGGCGATTATCTGTTACCGAATCTGACCGTACCGGACGAACCGGAAGTACACCTTGGGAAATATGGCTCCCTTCGTCTGAATTATCTGAAAGAACACCGTTACGGAATTTATCTGAATCTTCTGACGCAAGGGAAACTGAGCCGACATTTGAAAGAGATACAGGAAACAGCACAGAGCAGGATGGAACAGCTGGTAACAGAGATGATGGAAGCACAGAACGTGACGGAAGAGATGAAAGCCAGAGACCCGATGCAATGGGTAGGAATGGTGAACAACATCCGGCAGTCAGCGGAGGAGATCGTGAGGACAGAATTGATCAACCGTTAGCATGGTATGACAGAAGTAAGGAAGATAAAAGCCTTCCATTATTTCATCGGGATCAAGATATCAAAGAACTTTTGCTTACGACGCCTTATTTGAAAGCGAAGAAAGCAGAAATCCGTGCATTTTTTGAGCGGGAAGAAGACCGGGAAACACGCAGAGACTATATCAAAAATATTTTTAATCATGAACCGACCGAGCTGACGCTGCAAGATGGCAGAACGGTTGGTTATAAAACCTATCAAAATGTGCTGCATCTATGGGAAGGAAGCGTTTCTTCTCGTATCGCACAAAGTTATTATGACTGGAGTGTGATTGCAGATTATTTTGAGGGCATGCGGCTGCTTGGGGAACTGCGGGATCAGACAGAACCCTTACGAACCGTAGATGGACAATTGGAATTTTTACAAGATTTGGCAGAGGAAAAGACCTCTGCTTTTTCTTTTTCACAGGAAATGGTAGATTATGTGCTGCGAAGCGGAAGTGGAATCCAGCATGGAAAGTTCCGTATTTACTCTTATTTTTTGCAGGGGCATAGTAGGAGAGAGCAAGAAGAGTTTCTGAAGGAAGAGTACGGAATGGGCGGACGGTCTCCGATTTTAAGTGGAACGGGGATCAGTGAAGATCATAGCGCCAAAGGATTAAAGCTGAGCAGAGGATATCAGGAGGGAGCGCCTCAACTGATACTGAAATGGTCGCAGGTAGCGAAGCGGATTGAGGAATTGATAGCGGCTGACCGGTATATGACAGCGAAAGAACTGGAATATCTTCCGGAATATGAGAAACACATTCTTACAAGAGAAATTTATCATTTTTATTCCGATCAGCCAGAAGAAGTGATACGACCATATGCGCGTGGAGCAATGTATGACGAAGCAATCCGGCAGATACGCCCACAGCTGGAAGAGAAAAAACGTGTGGAACAACTGGCAGAAGAAATGTCTTCTGTTCTTTCCAATACCGCAGATTTTGACCGGAAGTATGCGGCTATGCAGAAGGCATATCGGGATGTGTGCGAGTTCCGGGATGGTGTTTTCAGTCTGTTTACACCGATACCAGCCGAAAAAGGAACAGTTCCACTTCCTATATTAGAAACACTTTCTTCCCCGGAGCAGATGGAGGAAGAAACGGAAAAAGCAGAAGAGAATCCAGAAGATTCAGCACCGGATCAGGAAGAAGTCTATGAGTTACAGACAGGTATGTTTGTATATATCGGAGTGGATGAATATGAGATTCTTTCCATTTCTGAGGATGTAGTTCGCCTGCGCAATCAGAAGTATCCGATTTTCACGGAGGAAATGCCACGAGAAGAGTTTGAGCGGAAACTGCGGGAAAATCCGGCAAATGATTCTTTGAAGAAAGGGAAAGGGACAGAAGAGACATCTTTGCAAGAACCGGATTTACCAGCCGAAAAAGAAACCGCTCAGGACTTATCTCCGGCGTGGGAAAAAGCCACGCCGAGAAGGAAGGATTCTTTTGATCTCCATACGGAAATTCCACAGTCCCAACGACTTCAGTTTCAGATCACAGACGATGCGCTTGGAAGGGGAACTGCAAGAGAAAAGTTCCGGGCAAATGTGAAAGCCATTCAGGTGCTGAAACAATGCGAAGCACAGAATCGCTATGCGACAAGAGAAGAACAGCAGATTTTATCTGGTTATGTTGGCTGGGGCGGATTAGCGGATGCGTTTGATGAGTCTGTTTCCGCATGGAATCGTGAATATGTGGAACTGAAGAGTATTCTGACAGAGGAAGAATATCGGGCAGCAAGGGAATCGACCATGACTGCTTTCTATACGCCGCCGATTGTGATTCGTTCCATTTATCAGGCATTAGAGAATATGGGAGTACAATCCGGAAACATTTTGGAGCCGTCTTGTGGAATTGGAAATTTTATCGGGATGAAACCGGAGCGTTTATCTGACTGTAACATCTATGGAGTGGAGATCGACTCTATCTCCGGAAGAATTGCGAGGCAGTTATATCAGAAATCTTCGATTGCAGTACAAGGATATGAGGAGACAAACCTGCCGGACAGTTTTTTTGACGTGGTCGTTGGAAACGTGCCTTTTGCCAATTATAAAGTTTTAGATAAGCGGTATGATTCCTTGAATTTTTTGATCCATGATTACTTTATTGCAAAGTCTATTGATAAAACAAGACCGGGCGGCGTCCTTGCGCTGATAACATCCAACGGAATCAGCGGCGGCACCATGGACAAACGAGATAACCGGGTGCGGAAGTATATCGCAGAGCGATGTGACCTGCTGGGAGCGATTCGTCTTCCGAACAATACTTTTTTGGAAAATGCAGGAACTATCGTCAACACGGATATTCTGTTTTTGCAGAAGAAAGAGAATCCTAGAAGTACAGAACTGCCGGCATGGGTGGACGTAAATGTTCTTCAGCGAAATGATTTTACAAATGAAAATGGAGAAACGAAGCATCGAATCGTCTGTATCAATCCGTATTTTCAGGAGCATCCGGAGATGGTTTTGGGGAAATTGGAGATTGTATCCGGTGCATATGGACCGCAGCTTGTCTGTAAACCATTTGAAGATGCCGATTTGGGAGAAATGCTTTCAGAAGCGATCCAAAATATTTCTGCACAGATTACAGAGTATGAAGTAGAAGAACTAGTAGAGACAGAAGATCATTCCATTCCGGCAGAGCCGGATGTGGCAAATTTTTCGTATGCGTTACGGGATGGGAAAATTTATTACCGGGAAAACAGCAGGATGCGTCCGGTGGAATTATCTGTAACCGGAGAAAACCGGGTAAAAGGTATGATCGCCATCCGGGATTGTGTACGGGAACTGATTGCATATCAGATGGAAGAATATTCAGATGAAGTCATTGCAGACCAGCAAAGAAAATTGAATCGTTTGTATGACCAGTTTCAAAGCAGATATGGATTATTAAATTCCAGAGCAAACAGTCTTGTGTTTTCGGAGGACAACAGTTACCTGCTTTTGTGTTCTCTTGAAATTGTGGCAGAGGATGGAACATTAGAACGGAAAGCCGATATGTTTACCAAGCGTACGATCAAGCCGCATCAAACCGTTACACGGGTAGATACAGCCAGCGAAGCCTTGTCTCTGTCGCTGTCAGAACATGCACGTGTGGATATGGAATATATGTGCACCTTGACTGGAAAGAGCGCAGAGGAGATTGAAAAGGAACTGGAGGGCGTGATTTTCCGTCTTCCGGATCTGTCGGGAAAAGAGCCGACGTTTGTATCGGAAGATGAATATTTGTCCGGAAATGTCAGGGAAAAGTTAAAAGAGGCAATGTTTGCCGCTGAGAGTTCGGAATTATATCGATCAAATGTAGAGGCGTTAAAGCGGGTACAGCCAAAAGACCTGAGTGCATCTGAGATCAATGTTCGACTTGGAGCAACATGGATACCACCGGAAGATATCAAAGACTTCATGTTTGAATTGTTGCAGACACCGAATTATTGCCAATGGAAAATGAATGTCCGGTTTGTTCATGTGACCGGAGAGTGGTATATCGAAGGGAAAAGCATTGACAAGGGAAATGTAAAGGCAAACAGTACCTATGGAACCCATCGGGTAAACGCCTATCGGATTTTAGAAGATACCTTGAATCTGCGGGATGTCCGTGTGTATGACTATGTGGAAGATGAGGAGGGAAGAAAGAAGCCTATCCTAAATAAAAAGGAAACAGCCATTGCACAGGGAAAACAAGATTTAATCAAACAGGAGTTCTTGAACTGGATCTGGAAAGAACCGGAAAGACGCCAGCGGTTGACTGCGTATTATAATGAAAAGTTCAATGCCATCCGTCCGAGAGAATACGATGGAAGTCATTTGAAATTTTATGGAATGAATCCGGAGATTCATCTGCGCCAGCATCAGAAAAATGGAGTAGCCCGTATCATTTATGGAGGAAACACATTGCTTGCATATGTGGTGGGAGCAGGGAAAACGTATACGATGGTTGCTGCTGCGATGGAGAGTAAACGTCTTGGTTTATGCAATAAGTCGATGATCGTTGTGCCGAATCATATCATTGACCAGTTTGCGGCAGAGGGGTTACAATTATATCCATCCGCAAATTTACTTGTGGCAACGAAAAAAGATTTTGAGACGAAAAACCGGAAGAAATTTTGTGCGAGAATTGCTACCAGCGAGATTGATGCAGTCATTATTGGACATTCTCAATTTGAAAGAATCCCGTTAAGTGTGGAGCGTCAATGCCGTATGTTACAGGAACAGATTCAGGAGACGGTGCTGGGAATCCAAGAGGCAGGAAGGGAGAAAGGAAATCGGATTACAGTCAAACGATTGGAGAAAATGAAGAAAACGCTGGAAGCGAGATTAAAAAGACTCAATGATCAGAGTAAAAAGGACGATGTAGTCTGCTTTGAAGAGTTGGGGATTGACCGGCTGTTTGTAGATGAAGCAGATTCGTACAAGAATTTGTATCTTTATACCAAAATGCGGAATGTGGGTGGAATTGCACAGACAGAAGCGCAGAAATCTTCAGATATGTTTATGAAAACAAGGTATATGGATGAAGTGACGGGAGGGCGAGGTGTTATTTTTGCAACGGGAACGCCGATCAGCAACTCAATGGTCGAGTTATATACGATGCAGCGTTATTTACAGTACAACACGTTGGTGGAACACAATTTACAGTTCTTTGATGCGTGGGCGTCTACCTTTGGGGAGACGGTTACTGCGATTGAGCTTGCCCCGGAGGGAACAGGATACCGTCTGAAGACGAGATTTGCGAAGTTTTATAACCTGCCGGAATTGATGATGATGTTCCGTGAGGTGGCAGATATCCAGACAGCTGATATGTTGAATCTTCCGGTACCGGAAGCAGAATACCGGGTCATCAGTGTAAAGCCCAGTGACATGCAAAAGGAGATGGTAACAGAGTTAGGAGAACGGGCGGAACGGGTGCGAAATGGTATGGTCAATCCGACAGAAGACAATATGCTTTTAATTACCAATGAAGGAAGAAAGCTGGCGTTAGATCAGAGGCTTGTCAATGAAATGCTCCCAGATGATGATAACAGTAAGGTCAATGCCTGTGTTGATGAAGTATATCGGTTTTGGTACGATACGAAAGAAGATAAACTGACACAATTATTATTTTGCGACTTGTCTACACCGAAAAAGGACGGAAGTTTCAGTGTGTACAACGATGTGCGTGATAAGTTGGTTTCAAAAGGTGTGCCAGAAAAAGAGATTCAATTCATCCACGATGCGAATACGGAAGTCCGAAAAAAAGAACTGTTTGCAAAAGTGAGGAAAGGGGATGTTCGTATTTTGATGGGCAGCACCTTCAAGATGGGCGCCGGGACGAACGTGCAAGATTTGATTATTGCCAGTCATGATCTCGATTGCCCGTGGCGTCCCCGTGATCTGGAGCAGAGAGCCGGTAGGACGGTCCGTCAGGGAAATAAAAATAAGAAGGTGGACATTATTCGCTATGTGACGGAAGGAACCTTTGATGCGTATCTCTATCAGGTTATTGAAAATAAACAGAAGATTATCAGCCAGATCATGACTTCCAAAAATCCGGTAAGGGCAGTGGAAGATGTGGATGCAACCGCACTGTCTTATGCGGAAATCAAAGCGCTTGCTGCCGGGAATCCGTTTATCAAAGAAAAAATGGATTTGGATATTCAGGTGTCGAAGCTACAGCTTTTAAAGCAGAGTTATCTGAGCCAAAAGTATGAAATGGAGGATAAAGTGATGACGTATTTTCCACAGCAGATTAAACAGCAGGAAAAGTGGATTGCAGAATATAAGGAAGACTTGGCGCATGTAAAAGAATATACACCGAAAGATCGAGAGACTTTTCCACCGATGCAGATACAAGGAATAGTATATGCAGATAAAAAAGAGGCGGGACAGGCATTGATTGCGGCATGCAAAGCAATGAAATCTCCAGAGCCGGTTGTACTTGGAGTATACCGAGGATTTGGGATGGAACTTTCTTATAATACCTTTTCAAAAGAATTTGTTGTAGAACTGAAAGGAAAAAGAAGTTATCCGGTAGCGCTTGGAACAGATATCTATGGAAATATCACACGTATTGACAATGAGATTGAGAAGATACCGGATCGGCTCTTGCATTGTCAGGAGCGATTGGAAACGTTAAAGGAACAACTTGAAACAGCGAAACAGGAAGTGCAGAAGCCCTTTGCTCAAGAGGAAGAGTTACAACAGAAAACTGCAAGACTAGGGGAATTAAATGCAATGCTTGATATGGATAAGAAAGAACATCCGATTTTAGATGTGGAGCCGGATGAAAGTGTGGAAGTGGTAGAAACAAAGTGTAAAGTTCTGGAACGATGAGAGATGTGGTGTCAGAGGGCTGGCACCGCATATGATAGAATGAGCATTGTTTTATTAAATGGATGGTTCAAAAAGAAGTAATGGATAGCCGGGGTGTTTTAGAAAAGACATCTCGGTTATTCTTATATGTAAACATAGAAAGTCTATCATTTTGTGAAAAAATTGCAAAATAAGAATGATATAATTGACGTTTGAGCATAATAAGCATATAATTATAGTATGATTTTGCAAGAATTAAGCAGAATGGAGGTAAAAAATATGCTTCTTGAATTTAAGACGAAAAACTATAAATCATTTGTTGATGAGGCGTGCTTTTCTATGATTACTGCACCGAAACAAAAGGGATTAGATTACAGTATTATGAAAGAAAAAGTGAAGGGAAAGGAAATTAAAGGGTTAAGTTCCTCTGTTATTTATGGACCAAATGCGGCAGGAAAAACAAATATCATCGGTGCAATGGATGTGCTGAGAGCCATTGTGCTAAGAGGAAATATCCGAAATGCAGAAGAGAAATCATCTCCTAACCCTGCTTCTGTGGCATTGGAACTAATCCCTAATAATAGTGCTACGGAGTCACACCCAGTATATTTTTCTGTTGAATTTTATGAAGAGGATGAAAAGAATAAATTCAAAATTCAGTATGAATTGGAAATTGATTTAGGGATGTTCCTTGATGAAGACTATGCAAGAAATATTGTATTTGAAAGTCTTACGGTAAATGATGAACTGATTTTCAGACGTACACAGGATTTAGAAATAGGAGATATGAAAGTAATTAAATCATATCTTTCGGATGTGACAGAACAGAATACAGAGAGTATCACTGAAATTGCGAAGAATAGTTTAAGCAGGGATGAGCTGTTTTTGGCAAACGGATTTAAACTGATTATTTCACAAAAATTTGCAAAATTGGTATTAGATTGGTTTACAAATAAATTTATGGTTATTTACCGTGCGGATTCCATGCAGTTGATTAAAAGATTTGCTGATCCGAAAAAGAAAGCGATTTATGTAGAGAAAACGACAGATGAAGCAGCAAAATTATTTGGAATCAATTCAAATGCAGTTGGATATGTCGTAAGTGAAGATGAGCCGGACGCAAAATTATATTCTGTTTTTCGGAATTCTAAAAATAAAAAAAATGCCGCGATTGCATCAGAGATATTTGAGTCTTATGGAACAATCCGCTTTATCAATATGTTTCCATTGGTCATAAAGGCAATTCAGACAGGCGGAACACTGATTGTGGATGAGTTTGATGCATCTATTCATCCGATGGCATTGATGAGCATTATCAATGTGTTCCATAATGATGATGTGAATATTCATCATGCACAGTTGATATTTAATACACATAATCCTATTTTTTTAAATTCTAATCTTTTTAGAAGAGATGAAATTAAATTTGTAGAACGAGATGATGATAGTCATCAAAGTGTTTTGTATGCACTTTCTGATTTTGGAACGACAGGAGATAAGGGGGTTCGCAGACACGAAGATTATATGAGTAAATATTTTATTAGTCAGTATGGTGCAATCAAAGATATAGATTTCACACCAATCTTTGAAGAAATTTTAGAACGAGAGGTGTAAGTTATGCAAAAGAGAAAGCCAACGAATAAATATTATTTTAGTGTTGAGGGAGAAACTGAGCAATGGTATTTGAAATGGTTGCAGGATATGATTAACAGTACAGAGGAGTCCGTATGTAAAGTGTCGATTGATTGCCCTGTAAAGAAGAATCCATTAAAACATGCAAAATCCCTGACCGTTACCAGAAAAATAGAAATATATCATTTTTTTGATTACGAGAGTGATGAGCCGATTCATGTGCAAGGATTTCAGGACGTTATGGATAACATGAAAAAGGCAGAAAAACTGGGAAAACAGATTAAGTATAAATCGGGATACAGTAACTTTACATTTGATTTATGGATCATTTTGCATATGGTGAATTGTAATGCTTCTTATGCACATAGGAAACAATATATCACTCAGATTAATCGGGCATTTGGAGAGAAATTTGAAAATATGGATGAATATAAACACGAGGATAATTTCAAACGGTGTTTAAGTAAAATGGATCTTTCAAATGTAATAGCTGCTATTAGCAGGGCAAAGAAAATCATGCAGAGAAACAAGGAGAATGGATATATTCTGCATCAATATAAAGGATACCAGTATTATAAAGAAAATCCATCCCTTACGGCATGGGAAGCAATAGAGAAGATTTTGAATGAGTGCAAATTATTGTAAAAATGGAATGTGTGGAGTTAAAAATAGCAAATGAAGATTGAAAATATATTCAAAAAAATTCCAGAGTTTTCCAATATTGTTTTGGATACAATTCTTTTTGAAAGTAAGTATCCAGTAATGTTTACATGTAAAAATAAAGGAGATTTGTATTTGTTTATTTGTTGTCTTGTAAATGCTGAAAAAGTAGAGTGGATAGGAAGTAGGACAACATATGATAATTTAATTGATCTTCTGGAGAATAAAATTACTATTCGAGATGCTTTTCTGAATATTACAGAAAATAAAATTATTATTGAGTATAATGGAAAAGAGACAGATTATAAGATAGTGAAAGGAAATGACGTACCTGATGATTTGTTACCTACTGCTGGTGAGTATATGGAAGCAGAAGGGGACGAATATGAGGAAGAGATTAGAATTGTCATCATTTGAAAAAGAAACAATAGAATAAAATTTCCTTATCATTTACATAGCCGAGTGGTTTTCAATATGAGAATCACCCGGCTATTTTTATGCCCTGATATTCTAAAAATTCATTTGAGAATATCAAATCATGGGCAGGAGAGGAGATGAAAATTATGCCTTATATTGCACCGGAAGTTGTGCAGGAAGTAAAGAGAATGGATTTACTGACATACCTGAAAAACTATGAGCCGCAGGAGCTTGTGCATTTTTCAGGGAATACCTACACAACCAGAAGTCATGACAGTCTGAAGATTTCCAATGGGAAATGGATGTGGTGGAGTCAGAGTATCGGTGGCAGATCAGCGCTGGATTATCTGATTAAAGTCAGAGGATATTCCTTTATGGAGGCGATAGAAATCATTGCAGGACAGGCGGCAATTCAGCCGCCTGTTTCGGCATCCGTTGAACAGAAAACGAAAAAAGTACTGCTATTACCGAAGCCATATCGCTATACAGAGTATGTGGTTTCATACCTGAAGAATCGAGGAATTGATATGGAACTGATTGATTTTTGTCTGAAAACGGGGCGGCTGTATGAGAGTGCAGAACATCACAACGCCGTATTTGTGGGCAGGGATCAGGAGAATCAGCCACGGTATGCAGCACTTCGGGGAGTGGAAACAAATTTCATCGGAGAAGCAAGCGGAAGTGATAAACACTATTCATTTTGTATTCCAACGGAAGGAATTTGTAGTGAAGTACACTTATTTGAATCAGCGATTGATCTGTTATCGTATGCCACGATGGAGAAGCTGGATGGGAAAAACTGGAGAGAAACGCATCTGTTATCTCTTGCGGGGGTTTACCGACCGGCACAGAAACTTGAGGAAAGTAAGATACCTTCTACACTGGTTCGTTTCCTGAAAGAATACCCGCATGTGCAGACAATAGTCTTTCACTTGGATAATGACCGGGCAGGAAGACTTGCAACAAAAGCGATTCAGATGGTATTGCCGAAGAACTATCAGACGAAGGACAAGCCACCGCTGATTGGGAAAGATTACAATGATTTTTTGTGTTCCCGGTTGGGATTACAGCGGACAATACGTGAGAAAAAGAGTCAGGAGAAAGGGAGAGAACGATGAAAGCAATTAAATATGAATTGAAAATTATCCACAAAAAAGAGATTGTACTGGCGGCAGACAACCGAAAAATGATTGAAGAAAGTCTCAAAACAATGCTGCAAGCAGAGGAAGATTTGGATGTGACCGGAGATGAATTGCTTGGAATTGTGGTGGAAGAAAAGGCTGAAAGAGACTGTCCGGGAGCATGCGATGAGTGTCCGTATTATTGTCCGAAAGAGGAAGAATGCATGATGGATGATCTGGAGAACAGGTGTCAGGAATGTGAATCTTTCTGTAAAAAATGTGGAAGTTGCACCATGATATCATGCGGTGAATGTGGAGATGAAGCGTGCGAAACCTGCCATTGGCGCTGTCAAGAGTGTGGGAGTTGTACCCATCCACAGGGAGAAAAGTTACCGTAGGAGTCTGTTGTTTTCGGCAAGTTGATTTTGGTACACCCGAAGCGGTGACGCAAGGGGTATGGGATACACAATACCAGCAAGCAACGCCTTTGGATAGCCAGACGGATTTTCCGTCTGTGCCATCCTGCGGCAGCTTGTCAGGGAGGTTCCCTGAAACCCTTGTGAAAAAATATAGTGAAAAAGTGTCGGAGGATCTTGTGGGAGCCGGCATTGTTGCGAAAGGAGACAAAAGAGTTGTGGCAGTTTTTTAGTGGAATGTTTGTGGGAACATGGTGTGGTATTTCGTTGATGTGTTTGGTGCAAGTCAATCGACTTCATCATACAGATCGGGAAGAGTAAGAATACAGGAAAGGAAGTTGGAACTATGCAGGTACAGATAGAAGTCAAAGAGAAAAAGAAAGACCAGAAACGGATGGAGCAGTATTTGGAGCAGTGGAAGAAGAAAGGGGGACACAAACATGCTGGCTGTTAAAGTGTTTGCAGAAGGAGTGGCAGAGCAGATCAAAGCATATCTTCCACCGGAATATGAATCGGTAACATGTTCTGTAAAAGAGCAGAATAAGACAAACGGTGTGCTGCAGGTGGGAATTCAGGTGGACATGCCGGGACACGCTGCTTCTCCGATTGTCTATATGGAATCCTTTTATGACGAAGTGCGGAGTGGGGAACCAATGGATAAAATTATGGGGAACATCGCAGAAGTAATTCAGGATGCGCTGGATGGTCCAGCATTGGATCAGAGTATCCGACTTGAGGAGTTTAAGTCAATCAAAGATTATTTATCAGTTATGGTTGTGAATACGGCGGAGAACCGGAAACTGTTAGAGCAAGTTCCACATAAAGAAGTAGCGGATCTGTCGCTACTTTGTTATGCGGATCTTCCGGTGGATCAGGGCGGTTATAACGCAACGTTTAAGATCACGGAACAGATGTTGCAAAAGTGGAATGTGGATCGGGAGAAATTGTTTCAGATTGCATCAGAAAATACAATTCCTGCGAATGAGCCGGTGTTACAAAACTTAGAGGAGGTAACAAGGCAGATTCTTATGGGAGGCGCTGCACCGGAAAATTTACTGAAGAAAGAATTTGATTTTTCCAATCAGGAAGCGATACTTCTGGTGCTTACAAATGAAAAGAAAAATTTCGGTGCAGCCATGATGTTTGAACCAAAGGTAATGGATCAATTAAGTCAGTCCTTTCCGGAGGGATTTTATATTTTACCCTCATCTTTGCATGAAGTGTTGATTATTCCCGATCGTGGAGAAATTTCACCGAAAGAACTGGGAGCGATGGTGCGGGAAGTCAATCGGAGTCAGGTAGAGAAAATGGAACAGTTATCCGATCGGGTTTACCGTTACGATAAGGAAGCACAGAAGATTGTAGAAGTTCCAGAATCCATAGAGCGGGGAAAGGAGATGTCACGATGAGAAAACGGAATATTGCTATTATGTTTCGGTTGAATCGGAAAGAGGCAGAGACGTTGAATAAGAAAGTGAAGAAAAGTGGTTTGAACCGGGAGGCATATCTGCGTCAAGTCATTACCGGGATTGTTCCAAGAGACACACCGCCGCCGGATTATTATTCCATGATGCGGGAGCTTCATAAAATCGGGAATAACCTGAATCAGATTGCGCAGAAAGCACATGTGCTGAATGTGATGGACGTTCAGAGATATGATGCAGCAGTCCGGTTGTTTGAGCAGACGGTAAAAGAGATTACTGAAGCTGTGATTTTACCGGAGAAAAATCCGCAGGAAAGAACGGGCAGATGTGAGAAAAGAGGTCAGTGAGATGGCAACCACATCCATTTGGAGTGTGAAAGGGTGGCTTGGAAAGGTCGTGATTTATGTAGAGAATCCGGAGAAGACGAGAAATCCAGTTTATGTGGAGCAAAAAGAAATCACGGAAGAAGAATCACAAGGGCTGTCCGATGTCATTGCATATGCGGTAAATGAAGAAAAGACAAGACTTAAACAACGTGGAAAGGAAATTGCGGAGGAAGTCATTGTTATGCAGCAGTATGTTTCCGGTGTGAATTGTGCGCCTGCTACTGCCCGTGGAGAAATGATGGCAGTCAAAAAACGGTACGGGAAAGATGGGGGAATCATGGCATTTCATGGGTATCAGTCTTTTGCGCCGGGAGAATGTACGCCGGCGATGGTGCATGAGATCGGTGTGAAACTGGCAGAAGCATTGTGGGGTGATCGGTTTCAGGTGTTGGTGGCAACCCATTTGGATAAGGAGAACCATTTGCATAATCATTTTGTAGTCAACTCGGTTTCCTTTTTGGATGGAAAACGGTATCACCGGACGAAACAAGATTATCGCAGGATGCGAAGGGAATCAGACAGATTATGTAAGGAGTATGCGTTATCTGTGATTGAACATCCAAGTGAGGGGAAGTCTCAGCATTATGGGGAGTGGAGGGCAAATCAGGAACAGAAGCCGACTTACCGGGGAATGGTACGGGCAGATGTAGATGAAGCAATCCGTATGGCAAGGACGGAAAATCAGTTTTTTCATTTTCTAAGGGAGAAAGGGTATGAGATCAAGTTCGGACAGGATATTACCTTGCGACCGTTGGGAAGAGACAGAGGATTGAAACTTGCCCGCAACTTTGGAGAGGCGTACACAATCGAAGCAATCCGCAGGAGAATTTTAGCAGAAGAAAAGAGTCCGTTTCTGAAAACTTCTTATCGTTTGGTACAAGAGCAAAGAAGAATCAGACAGATCTATCTGCGTGGAACATTCCAACCGAAACGAAAAATCGGAGGATTACGGGGATTGTACCTGCATTATTGTTATCTGTTAGGAATTCTTCCGAAAAATCGATCACCCATGAATCAAAAAGAACTGCATTTATTGCTGAGGGAAGATTTAAACAAATTGAATCAGATTAAAAAAGAAACAAGGCTGCTTTGTCGTTGTCATATTGATACCGCAGAGCAGCTTTTTTCGTGGAAAGAAACTTGTGAAAGCCGACGAAAACAGTTGGAGGATGAGCGCACACATCTCAGGTATCGACTCCGAAGCGCAAAGGATGAGAATGTGCAGGAAGCGTTGAAAGCTGAGATTTCCAAATTGACAGAAGAGATAAAAGAACTGCGGGAGGAGGTGAAACTTTGTGATGGAATTGCCACACGTTCTCAAGTTTTAAAAGAGAAGATATCTATTGTGAGGCAGGAGACAACAGAGAGAAAGGAGGAGGTAAGACATGAACACATCAGGGGAAGCCGCTGATCAGGTGGTTCGGATGTCGCTGGAAGTGGGAGAAGCAGCATTGAAAATTTCCGGGGCGGGAGCCAAACAGCTTGCAGTGCTTTTATATGCCATTTTGAAAGAACAGAAAAAGACGCGTGGGCGGGCGAGACTGGAAACGCTGGTGCGTTCGGGACGTCCATTGACGGTATTTTCCGTGAAAGAAAGTGATTTGCGTAAATTTGTGCAGGAGGCAAAACGATATGGAATCTTATACTGTGCGGTGCGGAATCCAAGAGGAAGCAGCGATGGGATGGTAGATATTATGGTGAAAGAAGAGGATGCTCCACGGATCAACCGCATTGTAGAGCGATTTCAGTTTGCAACGGTTACGGAGGCGGCACAAATTAAGACGGAAATCGAAAAATCACGGGAACAGAAAGCAAAGACCGTTGGAAAAGAGGCAACTGGAATGAAGAAATCCGGGAAATCTCAGGATGTGCCGGAGCGAACCGGACGAGAGAAATCGGATACCGATCAGTTGATGGAGGAATTGATGGGTGCGCCGAGTAAGAAAGAGGAGACACAGCCGCGAAACCCCTCTTTGGCAAAGACGGAGAAATCCCTTCTGTCCGAGCCTATCTCCGAGAGGCACAGCAGAACCGCCGAGGGTACTTCTAATTTGTATATGCCGACAGCGCCGCAGAAGAAATCGGTGCGGGAGGAGTTACGGGAGATTCAGGCGGGAAGAAACCAGAAGAAACGAAATCAGCCAGTTTCAGATCGTGTACAGCAAAGGGGAAGAAGACAGCAAGAAAGAGTACTGGAGCATCGGCAGCCACAGAACAGGAAAGCGAAAAAAACAAGCAAAGAGAGGTAAAAGAGATGAGTACAAATTTTGATTCTATGTTAAATGTATCCGCAGTTCCGCAGGATGACCGCACAGCGGCATTTATTGCGGAGAGTAAGAATAACCGGAATCGTTGTTATGAGTTGTCAGAACAGATTACAGCGGCAGTTGCAACAGATAGTCAGATGTTTCAGAAATATCTGGATGTGCAGAGTCGCTTTGACCGCTATACTGCGAGTAATTCTCTGCTGATTTTAGCACAGCGACCGGAGGCACAGAAGTTAGGCGATTATAGTTACTGGAGAAGTCAGGGGACTTTTGTGAAACGGCAGGAGCGAGACAATCCGGTACTTATTTTGGAGCCGGGAAAAGAGTATGAGCGTGAAGATGGAAGTATTGGAACGTATTACAATGCCAAGAAACTGTACGAGCCATCGCAGACCAGTTTACGCAATTATACACAGGATAAACCACAGGTTACAGAACAACAGTTGATCCGCGCGCTGCTCAGCAATCCTCCGGTGAATATCGTTCCGGCAGAACCGGATCAGATGCCGGAGGGGAAAGGTGCACTGTTTGCACCGGATGAAAAGTGTATCTATGTAAGAAAAGGGATGGATGCACAATCTATTTTTCTCTCACTCTCCCCGGAACTTGCCCTTGCAGGGTTTGCAGATGGAAATAAGATGTATGACCGGGATGCAGAGGCGTTTCATGCTTACTGCGCGTCTTATATGCTTTGCAAGAAGTATGGTATTGACACACAGTATTTTGATTTCAGCCATGCACCGGAGTTTTTTGAAAACATGGAACCGCAGGAAGTCCGTGCGGAGTTAGCGAAAGCGCAGGAATCCTTTAAGCATATCAATGCCCGGATGGAGAAGTCTTTGCAGCAGGAACGCAATCAGACGGAACGCCAGCAGCCACACACGGGTTCGCATTCACAGAGAGAGGATGCAAGGTAAAAGGAGATTGGAAGAAACGGTAAAACGAATGAGAAGAGAACGAAAAATGCGCACGGGAGGTGAGGGTATTTGCATGAAGAAAAAGTGACTTTGAAATTAGACCGGTATGAGTGCGGCATGGTTTTTCATTCCTTGAAAGATAAACGGAATCAGTTATTGGAAACGAATCAGGATACAGAGCTTGTAGATGATGTGCTGATGAAAGTCATTGAAGGAATGGAACAACTGCCGGAGAAAGAACGAAAGGGGCGATGGCACCGTGAAGAGCGATGAGAGGAAAGAGAGCAGAATACTGATTTTACTCGGAATCGTTCCGGTGGTATGGTTTGCGCTATTGACTGCTCCGTTTTTCTTTGATGGACTTTTGCGTGTGATGGAAAAACTACCCGAAGCAATGCAGCACCCGTTTCGGATTCAAATGTGTAAGGACAGCCTGAAAACTGTCCTTCTTTTCCTTGCTTGCTATGGAATGGGAATCGGGATTTATTTATCCACGAGAAGAAATTACCGGAGAGGGGAGGAACATGGTTCGGCACAGTGGGGAAATGCACAGGAGATCAACAAGAAGTATAGTGACAAGAAATTTGAGGCGAATAAGTTGATGACGAAACATGTGCGGATCAGCTATAACAGCCGGAAACATCGCAGAAACCTGTTGACGATTGCCGTGGGAGGAAGTGGTTCTGGAAAAACCCGCTTTTTCTGCAAGCCCAATCTGATGCAGGCAAACACTTCGTTTGTGGTGCTTGATCCCAAAGGAGAAAATTTGCGGGATACGGGGCATCTTTTGGAGGCGGAAGGTTATGAAGTACGGGTGCTGGATTTGATCAATATGAAGAAAAGTCATTGTTACAATCCCTTTGTATATCTGAAGGATGACAATGATGTGCAGCGGCTAGTGACAAATTTATTTAAGGCAACGACACCGAAAGGAAGTCAGAGTAACGATCCGTTTTGGGATACTGCCGCATCCATGCTTTTGCTGGCGTTGATTTTTTATCTGAAATACGAAGCGCCGAAAGAAGAACAGAATTTCCCGATGGTAATGGAAATGCTGCGGGCGGGGGAAGTGAGGGAGGACAACGATGATTATCAGTCACCGTTAGATGAAGTGTTTGAGCGGCTGGAGATGAAGAACCCGGATCATATCGCTGTAAAGTATTATAAGGACTATCACTCAGGAAGCGCTAAAACCTTAAAGTCCATTCAGATTACGTTGGCAGCAAGATTGGAAAAATTCAATCTGTCCAGTCTGTCTGCATTGACTGCAACAGACGATTTGGATCTGTCGTCCCTCGGAGAAAAGAAAGTAGCATTGTTTGCGGTAATACCGGATAACGATACCAGTTATAACTTTTTGGTGTCTATTTTGTATACCCAGTTATTTCAGCAGCTTTTTTATTCGGCGGATTATAAACACGGAGGAAGTCTGCCGATTCCGGTCCATTTCCTGATGGATGAGTTTAGTAATGTATCGCTGCCTGATGATTTTTCAAAGATACTCAGTGTTATGCGTTCAAGAGCGGTGAGTGTGTCGATTGTCTTACAGAACATTGCCGCATTAAAAGCATTGTTTGAGAAAGAATGGGAGGCAATTATTGGTAACTGCGATGAATTTCTTTATCTTGGAGGAAATGAGCAGAGTACCCATAAATATGTGAGTGAATTGTTAGGAAAAGCCACCATTGATCTGAACACCTATGGAAAATCAACGGGACACTCTGGAAATCATTCTACCAATTATCAAATCTCAGGGCGTGAATTGATGACGCCGGACGAAGTGCGTATGCTGGACAACCGCTATGCGCTTCTTTTTATTCGTGGGGAGCGCCCGATTTTAGATGAGAAGATTGATATTTTAAGTCATCCGAATGTTGCGCTTACAACGGATGGAAAAGGAAAACCGTACCGTCACGGGGAAGTGACAAAAGCGGTTGCAGGAATTTCCCTGACGGATAGTCTGGAGGGAGAAATTCAGGAAGAAGATGTGGGAGAAGTGGATGCGGAAACGTTGGAACTTTTCTCGAATGAAGAATTGGAAACTGTATTTAGCCAAAACAAGGAGGAAGAAACAGATGATGTTTAAACAGAGAGACAGACAGCAGAAAGAAACAGAGATGAGAGGTAAGAAGAGAGGAGCAGCCGGAGGAATGCAGAAGCTTCCTATGGGAGCAAAGACGAAAAAAGCCTTTGGCGTGTACTTGATACTGGTTCTGATGTTGACGATGGGAGGAACAACAGTGTTTGCAGCCGGTGATCCCATTGCAGTAGTTAATAACCTGTCCGAGTTTATTTTCGGACTGATCCGTGCCATCGGTATGATTTTGCTTGGGTTTGGAATTGTGCAGATCGGATTGTCTTTAAAGTCCCATGATCCAAGTCAGAGAGCGAATGGATTTCTGACGTTGGCAGGCGGTGTGGTCATTACTTTTGCCAAAGAGATTTTGAACTTGATTGCGGGATAAAAAAGAAACAGGCAGGATTCCCCAAGTGCAAAGAAAACGGCTTGGGGAACGTGCTGCCGGAAAGGAGGTTAGTGAATGGAATCAGACAACTGGGTAGTACAAAATCTCGTCAATGCGTTGGAAACGTGGAACAGCAAGCTGGCGGAAATCTGGCAGATTATTACACAGTCTCCGGAGACATTCAAGGGCGGTGATATCTGGAATGTGATTGTGACCATCAACGGAGCATTGCAGGCAATCGGTTATGCTTTGCTGGTGTTATTCTTTGTTGTCGGTGTGGTAAAAACATGCGGAAGTTTCGTAGAAGTGAAGAAACCGGAACATGCATTGAAATTATTTATCCGTTTTGCCATTGCAAAAGGCGTCATTACCTATGGACTGGAATTGATGATGGCGCTCTTTGAAATCATACAGGGTGTAATGAGTACGATTATGAATGCGGCGGGCTTTGGACAGCCGCAGCAGACAGTTTTACCGGAAGAAATTGTGACAGCGGTGGAAGACTGCGGTTTCTTTGAGAGTATTCCCTTGTGGGCGGTAACATTGATCGGAGGACTGTTTATCACGGTATTAAGTTTCATTATGATTATGAGCGTGTATGGGCGCTTTTTCCGGCTGTATCTGTATACTGCCATTGCGCCGGTTCCTCTTGCGTCTTTTGCCGGAGAGCCGACACAGAATGTGGGAAAAAGTTTTATGAAATCGTATGCGGCGGTTTGTCTGGAAGGTGCGGTTATCGTGCTGGCATGTATTATCTTTTCTGTCTTTGCGGCTTCGCCTCCGGCGGTGGATGCGGATGCAGCGGCGGTGACGATGGTGTGGAGTTATATCGGAGAACTGATTTTCAACATGCTGGTACTGGTGGGTGCAGTAAAGATGGCAGACCGGGTGGTACGGGAAATGATGGGATTGTAAAAGGAGGAACAAACGTTGGAAGTAAAAATCAATCGGGAAATCCGAAACTATACGGAATCTATGTTTTTCGGACTGTCCATGCGGCAGTTCTTTTTTTCTGTCTTCGCCTGCGTGGTTGCGGTCGGACTTTATTTTCTGCTCCGTCCGTACATGGGAACAGAGACAGTAAGCTGGGTGTGTATCTTAGGGGCAGCGCCTTTTGCTGCGTTGGGATTTTTCAAATATCATGGGATGACCGCAGAGCAGTTTTTGTGGGCATGGTTTAAATCCGAGTTTCTCATTCCGAAAAAGCTGGTGTTCCGGTCAGAAAATTTGTATTACGAGCTGCTAAAAGGAGAGATTGAGGCACGGGAAAAGGAGGAGTTAAAGAAACATGATTAAGACATTGAGGACAATTTTTAAACAGGACAAGGAGAAGTTTCGTATACCGAGGAGTGTACAGCAGGTTATTCCCATCCAGGCAGTATGGGCAGACGGTGTCTTTCAGGTGGGGAGGAATAAGTTTACCCGGACGTATAAATTCATGGATATCAATTATGCGGTGGCAAGCCGGGAAGATCAGGAGGCAATGTTTTTGGAATACAGCGAACTACTCAATTCCTTTGACAGCGGAGCTACCACAAAGATTACGATCAACAACCGGAGACTGAACCGGCAGGACTTTGAAAAGGCAATTCTGATCCCAATGCGGGAAGATGGATTGGATGTGTACCGGGAAGAATACAACGAAATGTTGTTGGAGAAGGCAACGGGTTCCAATCGAATGGTACAGGAAAAGTATGTGACGGTATCGGTGTATAAGAAAACAGTGGAAGAGGCGAGAAGCTATTTTGCACGGATGGGAACGGATCTGATGGGGCATTTTGCAAGACTGGGTTCCAAATGTGTGGAATTGGATGCGACAGAACGACTGCGGGCATTACATGATTTTTACCGGGCGGGCGAGGAAACCGCCTTTTTCTTTGATCTGCCGCAGGCAATGAAGAAAGGACACAGCTTTAAAGATTTTATCTGTCCAGACAGCTTTGAGTTTGAACGGGATCATTTTAAAATGGGAGACCGTTATGGAAGAGTGCTGTTTTTGCGGGATTATGCGTCTTATATCAAAGACGATATGATTGCGGAACTGACAGAATTAAACCGTAATCTGATGCTGAGTATTGACATCATTCCGGTTCCGACGGATGAGGCGGTACGGGAAGTGGAGAACCGGCTTCTCGGTGTGGAGACAAATATAACTAACTGGCAGAGAAGACAGAACGCAAATAATAACTTTTCCGCAGTTGTTCCTTATGATATGGAGCAGCAGCGAAAAGAAAGCAAGGAGTTTCTGGATGATTTGACTACCCGTGACCAGCGGATGATGTTTGGAATTTTGACGATTGTGCATACCGCAGATACGAAGAAAGAGCTGGAAGCAGATACGGAAACACTTCTGACTATTGCAAGGCAGCATTTGTGTCAGATGTCTACTTTAAAATTTCAGCAGATGGACGGACTGAATACCGCTTTACCCATCGGACAACGGAAAATCAATGCGGTTCGCACGCTGACAACGGAAAGCCTTGCGGTGCTGATGCCTTTCCGGGTGCAGGAGATTATGGATGAGGGTGGTATTTACTGCGGGGAAAATGCAATTTCCCATAATCTAATCATGTGCAATAAAGCGAAACTGCTGAATCCCAATTCCTTTTTACTTGGTGTTCCGGGAAGCGGAAAGTCGTTCAGTGCAAAAATGCTGATTGTATTCCTTGCCCTTGCGACCGGGGATGATATTTTAATCTGTGATCCGGAGCGGGAGTACGCATCACTCATCGAGGCGATGGGCGGAGAAGTTATCCGGATTGCGGCAGGAAGTAAAGACCACATCAACGCTATGGATATGGTGGAAGGTTATGGGGACGGTGGTAATCCGGTTATTGATAAGTCAGAATTTGTGCTATCGCTTTTTGAGCAATTAGACAAAAAGGGCGTAAGTGCTAAAGAAAAATCCATTATAGACCGTTGTACTGCCGCAGTGTATGACGATTACCAACGAGGCGGAAATGTACCGACGCTTTGTGTACTCCGTGACAAAATACTGGAGCAGCCAGAGCGGGAAGCGCAGGATCTCGCACTGGAACTGGAATTGTTTACAAGCGGAAGTCTGGATGTCTTTGCCCATGAAAGTAACGTGGATGTGAAGAACCGGATGGTGGTGTATGACATTTTAGACTTGGGAAAACAGTTGAAGACGATGGGGCTTTTGGTCATTACAGATGCGATGTTAAACCGTGTGACAGAGAACTGGAAACTGGGAAAACGTACCCATATTTTTTTGGATGAGTTCCATGTAGTATTTGAAAATGAGTATTCCGGAGCGTTCTTTAACTCTGCATGGCGCAGATTTCGTAAGAGAAATGCCTATCCAAATGCCATTACGCAGAATGTAGATTATCTGTTGGATTCTATTCTGGCAAGAACCATGTTGTCCAACAGCGAGTATATCGTGATGTTAAATCAGGCGGCGCCGGATCGGGAGAAACTGGCACAGTTACTCAATATTTCCAATGAGCAGATGGGATATATCACTAATGCAGACGCGGGATGTGGACTAATCAAATATGGAAGTTCCCTTGTGCCATTTGTGAACCAGTTTCCGAAAAATACAAAGCTTTATCAACTAATGACGACAAAACCGGGCGAGGATCATGCCAACCGGAATCGTCAGCCATAGAAAGGGGAAAAGAAGATGGAATTACGATTTACATCTAAAGAGCACAAACAATTTTTCTTTACTATGATGGAGGAGGCGAAGAAAAAGGACAGTTATCATCAGGCATTTTTTTACTGTGTTGGAATTTCAGATATGACAAGAGACAATGTGAAACGGTTATTTTCTTTTCAGGAAGATTGTATCAATCCGGGGGCATTGTATGAAGGATGGCAGACAAGCGGAAGTATGCGGATTACCCGACTTGCCTTTAATTTATGGAACGGATACAGCGAGAAAGGAGCAGAAAGGATGTCTACACCCTATGAGCTTTTTGATTGTGGATATGCGCCTTATTTCTTCGAGGCAATCCGGTTGAAGTATCCGGAATTTTGCAGGGAGTTCCATTCCGGTAAAGTGTGTCCGCATATGGAAGAACGGTAGGATTATGAGTAAGGAGATTAAGACGCGCAAGATTCGCAAAGACATCAAGGTATTGGACAAAGTGGCAACGGGAACCGAGCATGTAAAGCGGGCATATGTGCGGACGAAAGAACAGACAGAGGAGACAAGAGAACCAACAGCGGAAACACCTGTGGAAGATGCAGAAAATCAGATTGCAGCCGGGGCAGAACGAAGTGTGTTCGGGGTAGTGCATCAGGTACGAATGCAAGGCGGCAGAATGCAGCGTCAAAGAGCAAAGGGGAAGGTGTCTGCGGACACCTTCAACCAGCCGAAAGAGCAACTGCAAAGAGCAGGGCAGGAGTTGGCAAAGAAGAAACGAGTTTCCGCAGGAAAACTTCAAAATGCCACCATTAAAACCATAGAGTCCGGAGAAAAAACAATCAAAACTGTGGGGAGTAAAGGGAAACAGACCGGAAAAGGAACGGTGAAAACTGCCAGCCGGACGATCAAAAGTACGAAGCAGACGGTTCATAATACGGCGAAGACGAGTCAGACTGCCACAGTTCAGGCGAAATGGTTGGCACAGACAACAGCAAAGACAGCAGAAAAAACAGCGATGGCAGCCATGCAGGCGGCAAGAACAGCAGTGCAGACCGCAAAGGCAACTGCAAGAGCCACGTTAGCGGCTGTCCGGGCGATTATTGCAGGGACAAAGGCGCTTGTGACAGCGCTTTTGGCAGGGGGATGGATTGCGGTGCTGATTTTGTTGGTTGTGGTACTGTTTGGAGGTATTCTTTGTGTGACAGGCGGGGGAAATTCTAATACGGTTTCTGCTGTCAGCGCAGAAGTAGAAGCATATGAACCGTTAATCCGTCAATATGCCACACAATATGGTATCGGAGAATACGTGGAATTGATCAAAGCGATTATGATGCAGGAAAGCGGGGGATTGGGGCTTGATCCAATGCAGAGTTCCGAAGGGGCATTTAATACCCGGTTTCCGAGACAACCCAATGGGATTACCGATCCGGCGTATTCCATTGAGTGCGGGGTGCAGGAGATCAAAGCGTGTCTGGTCAGCGCAGAAGTGGAAACTCCGGTGGATATGGAACGCATTAAGCTGGCGCTTCAGGGCTATAATTACGGGAACGGTTATATCCCGTGGGCAAAAGAAAAAGATGGAGGGTACACTCCGGCGAATGCGATTGAATTTTCCGATATGATGGCAGAAAAACTGGGATGGAGCAGTTACGGGGACAAGCAGTATGTGGCACATGTCCTGCGCTATTATCCATTTGGACGGATTCCGACTGGAACGGGAAGTCAGGCAATCGTGCAGGTAGCGCTGTCTCAGGAAGGAAATAGCGGAGAGACGTACTGGAGCTGGTATGGATTTGACAGCCGGGTAGAATGGTGTGCCTGTTTTGCATCGTGGTGTGCCGATCAATGCGGTTATATTGAAAGCGGTGTGATACCGAAGTTTGCCAAGTGCGATGTCGGCATAAACTGGTTCCAAAATAATGGACAATTTCAGGATGGAAGTTACACCCCGGCGGCGGGAGATTTTATTTTCTTTGACTGGGGAAATGACGGAAGTATCGACCATGTGGGAATCGTGGAAAGCACGGTGGATGGTGTTGTGCACACCATTGAGGGAAACAGTAGTGATGCAGTCAACCGGAGAAGTTATAGTATCGGAAGCGCATCGATCTATGGGTATGGTGTTCCGGCATATTAAGAAAAGCTGGAGAAAAATTGTAAGAGCAAAGGAACAATGCTATAATAGGAAAAGCGGGCAGGGCAAATGTCCTGCCTGTTACAAATTTGAAGCGTACAATCGTCAGATTGAGAACATAGAGTCATTGGGGAGTGGAATATTTGAAACGGGAAGAGATTTTTGAATATGTAAGAAAGCAATATGGAACAGTTCCGGAATACCTTTGGAAGAGTTCTCCGGAGAACGCAATCCTCCGACATAAGAATGGAAAATGGTATGCAGCTATTCTGCGAGTTGAAAAATCCAAGTTAGGATTAGAAGAAGAGGGCATGGTAGATGTGATCAATGTAAAGTGCGAACCGGATATGGTAGGACTTCTGACACAGACCTACGGTTTTCTTCCAGGATATCATATGAATAAAAAGTATTGGATCACAATGTTGCTAGATGGAACCGTGAGTGAAGCAAAGATATTAGACTTTTTGGATCTGAGCTATGATTTGATAGATGGAAAGAGATAGAGAAATTTTATAATGGAAGATAAAGAACAGATATTGAGAAACCCATGCTACTGTTTTTCACGACAGTATCATGGGTTTCTTTATCAAGGGAACATCGGATAGTGGACAAGGAAAAATCATCAAGGTAAAATAAAACAGAAAAAAAGAGTATTTCGTGAGGTTTCTGTGACATTTGGGTGATACTCTAAAAAGAAAAAGGATGTGATACGATGCATATTTTGGTAGTCGAAGATGACCACTTATTAAATAATACGTTATGCTACAACTTAAATGCCGCCGGATACAAGGTAGACTCTGCACTCTGTAAACAAGAGGCGGAAAATTATATTGAGAAACAAAGGTATGAGTTGATCGTACTGGATGTGAATCTGCCGGATGGGAATGGTTTTGATTTCTGCAAGGAGGTAAAAGAGCGCTGTCCGGAGACTGCGGTGATTTTTCTGACCGCAAATGATATGGAAAGCGATATGCTAAAAGGCTATGAACTTGGAGCCGATGATTATGTGACAAAGCCATTTCCTATGAGTGTGTTTCAGAAGAAACTGGCGGCATTATTGAGTCGGATTGCAAAACAGTCGGAAGAAGATAAATATAACGACGGAACGTTCGCTATTGATTTTAAAGAAATGACCGCTTCACTGGAGGGAAAAGCGTTGGTGTTTACCCCGCTGGAATATCGTCTGCTTAAAATCTTTACGAAGAATCCGCAAAATGTATTAACCCGGCAAATGTTATTGGAAAGATTGTGGGATATTGATGAGAACTTTGTGGATGAACATGCGCTGACAGTGGCGGTCAGCAGAGTGAGGAACAAGATTGAGACCAACGGACAGCAGTATATCAAGACCGTTTATGGTATGGGATATATGTGGGTGGGAGGTGTGCAGAAGTGAGACATAAAAATCATCTTTCCATCAATCATATCTGTCTCTTCTTAGGAGTGGTGTTATTGATGGCAACCATCGGGATCAGCATTGCTGTATTATGGATCACCGGAAATGTAGTTGCCACCTTGTGTGTGCTGGGCTTTGGTGTGTTTGCGTTTGGATGCGGAGTGCTTTTTGTAAGGATTGTCCGGAAAAAATTGGTCTTATTTTCCGACCAGCTTTGTGAATTGTTGGACGGGATGATGTCCGGAAAAGAGGAATTGCCGGAAGAGAAACAGCAGAAGGAAGGGCTATTCTATAAAATTCATTATAGGTTGAAGCGACTGTATGAAGTTATGCAGGAGAACCGGAATCACATTGCAAAAGAACGGGAAGATTTGCAGGAGTTGATTTCCGATATTTCCCATCAGGTGAAGACACCTATTGCAAACCTGAAAATGATCAATAATACCCTTCTGGAGCAGGAGGTTCCGAAACAGAAACAACAGGAATTTTTGACAGCGCAGAGCAGCCAGTTGGACAAGCTGGATTTTCTGATGCAGGCGATGATCAAAACGTCCCGATTGGAAATAGGCGTGATTTCTTTGGAACAAAAAGAACAGTCAATTTATGAAACATTAGCGGCAGCGCTGGGCGGGATTTTCTTAAATGCAGAGAAAAAGAAGATTGATGTGCAGGTAGACTGCCCGGAAGGATTGCTGGTTTCTCATGACCGGAAGTGGACTACGGAAGCCTTGTTTAACATTTTGGATAATGCAGTGAAGTACACACCGGCGGGTGGAAACATCTGGGTATCGGTGGAATGTTGGGAAATGTATGTAAAGATTGACATTACAGATAATGGAATCGGAATTTCCGAAGAGCATCAGGGAACGATTTTTAAACGGTTTTATCGTGAGGATACGGTACACGATGCAGAAGGAATTGGGATTGGACTGTATCTTGCACGTGAAATTATCTCACTTCAGGGCGGGTATATTGTAGTGTCCTCCGAACCGGGGAAAGGCTCTACGTTTTCGGTGCGTCTCCTGAGAAAATAGGAGAAAAAGTTGAAATGTCACAGGATTGTGACATTTCAGCCCCAAAAACAGCGAAATTTCTTTGTTTTCGTGACATTTCTGTGAGGTTTGGTCGTTACAATAAGGATAACAAAAAGAAAGGACGGTGTTCATATGAATATCTTAGAAACGACTGAACTGAAAAAATATTATGGAAAAGAACCAAATATCACAAAAGCATTGGATGGAGTGAATCTTTCCGTAGAAAAAGGAGAGTTTGTCGCCATTGTGGGAACTTCCGGAAGCGGTAAGTCTACGTTATTAAATATGATCGGTGGTCTGGACGTTCCGACTTCCGGAAAAGTCTTTGTGGATGGTACGGAGTTATCAAAACTCAACGAGGAACAGTTGACGATTTTCCGAAGAAGAAAAATCGGGTTTGTCTTCCAGAACTACAATCTGGTGCCGGTTTTGAATGTATATGAAAATATTGCACTTCCGGTAGAACTGGATGGAGGAAAAGTAGACAAAAACTTCTTACGGGAAGTCGTAGCATTTTTAGGATTGAAAGATAAGTTAAATAGCATGCCGAATAATTTATCCGGTGGTCAGCAGCAGAGAGTCGCCATCGCACGTGCGCTGATTGCCCGTCCAACGATTGTGTTGGCGGATGTAAACTGAACCCCATGTGCTTACTGTACATAGAGTGTACACAGTAGGATTACATGACAATATAGGTACATGATACACAAGTAATGAGAAAAAATGTGTATGGAGTAGGAAGAAAGTATTAATATCTGGTATGAGGGAAGAGAGCCTTGTAGCAGTTTTTTTATTGTCAATAATAGACAGGTTTACAGGAGGTATTTTGGTGGTATGTGTGAATAGCTTTCTCGTGGAAAACAAGGTAGTGTTGTGGTTGAAAAGGAAAGGAGAAGCATAAAATGAGTAAAAAATTTACAACACAACAGAAACTTATGCAGGCAACGCAGTATGGAATACGGGTGTATGCACAACAACGAGGAAACGGTAATGATAGTGAACGTTTAAAGCTGGAGAAGATTGCAAATGAAATAGGAGAGTATTGGGGATTGGAGAAATCTGTGTCAGGTTATCCGAAACTTTTTGAGGAAATTATGCTTCAGGGGCTTTGGAGATATGCCAGTGAAATGCAATATACGCATGGAGAAGCGGAACAAGAACGGATCAAAGAAATATTGGATTTGGTGCATGAAATCCAGAATCAATAGTTTGGACCAATATAGCCAGGCAGCAAAAAAGGAGAAACCGCAAGACATACTTTCAAAATTAAAGGGAATGAAAGAAAAGTCACAGCCTCATGTGATTGAAGCTATGACCTTTCTTTTCCCTCGATGAGATATTCATAGGAAACATTAAAAATCTCAGTAAGCGCTTTTAATTCCACATCTGTGACGTAACGCTTATTGGTCTCAATTCTGGTGATCACATTTTTATCCATATCATATCCATTCAGCTGAAGCTGGTAGGCTAAGAGCCGCTGTGACATATTATGCTGGCGACGGAGTTCAATGAGCCTTTGGCTGATCAGGTTTTTCTCCCCGGTGGATGTTTTCGGTTTCGGCATATTTCTAATCCCTCCTGCAAATAGTGTTGGCAGGTTTGTCTCACTTTTTGCACTTTTTCTATTGATTTTACATGGGATTAGGAATACAATCGGTTGTAAAAGTGAGACAAGAAATATACGGAAATAGGATGATGGAATCGGTTGAAGAAAAACGGAGAGAATAAGAAAGAGCAATAGTACAAGAGAAATTTAAGAAGTGGCTGCTTTTCCGGTTTAGAGAAGCCCGGAAAAGAATGCGTTGATATCGGTATGGAAGATTTTAGCAAGGGCAACAAGTTCCGAAACCTTGATGTTCATACGGTTAGTTTCCAGTTTGGCATAGGTACTTTTGGACATAGAAATTCCCATCAGGTTCAATTTTGCGACAACCTGATCCTGGGTAAGTTTATTCGCATAACGGATTGCCTGTATATTTTTTCCGATATCCATATCTGGTCTGATTTTCTGTATCATAAAGTCCTTCCATTTCTTGAATATTTCGCAATAAAGAAACTTTATATTGATTTTACTGGTTTCGCTTTTTATAATGTTTCGTAATAAGGAATTATTTGCAAGAAGGGTGATAGGTATGCACCAAAGGGATATAGAGCGGTTTGCTTTCCTGCTTTTATGCGGAAAGCGTGACAGGGAAATCCTGCTGGGAAAGGAAAAAATGACGTTTTCAGATTTGGACAGGCTGACGTATGTTTCTGATTTTCTAGGATTGAAGCTGTATAACTTAGAAATCTGGAATGAATATGCAGGACAGTTCAGTGAACAGTTTCGGCAGTTGGAATTGCTGTATGATGAAACCTGCAGCATTGTGTCCTGGGATCCGACAGAAGCAGATGAGCATTTACATGATAAATGGCTTCAGGAGTTTTGTACTCAGGTAGCGGATCAGGAAATGCGGAAACAGCTGGAACAGATCATCAAACAACAGTATCAGGAAAAAGAGATGGTAGATCCCACGGAGACAGACATCGTGTAGGTGTTTATCTTTTTTACAGAAAAGTGAAAAAGAAATTATAAAAGATAAAGAATGGAGATCCTGATAATAAATTTCAATTACTCATTAAAAATGGGGGATTTATTACTTGGTGAAAATATCATTTTTTGAAAGATGTTGACTCATTGATGTAGCAGTATTCTATGCAACTTTATACTTAGTTATTCTATAGCTAGAGATAGGAAATTTTTTCAAATTAAATAATATGGAAATGTAAAAAGTAGAAAACATACAGGAATATCGAAAAACATAGTTAAACTATATATAACAACACAAATGCAGAAAAATAAAGAATAATATATTGACATTGAGAAATATATGAGTTATTATATCGAATGAAAGGAGAAGGAAAGATGAATAACACAATCCTGAAATCCTTATCTGTAGAGAATTTTACTTCGTTTGCAGATAGGATTACATTTACAACAGAGACAGACATTAGTAAAAAAGAATTTCTTAATAACACATTTGAAAGTAGAGACATGATGTTTAATAAAGTGTCTTTTCTGTATGGTGCAAATGGTTCGGGAAAGACTTTCTTCTGTAAAATCATAAGAGAGATTCAAAGATTATTAGACTGGTCACCATTGTTGGCAATGAACAATTCTCAATTACTCTCTTTACCACAATTTAAAGAAATTGATGCTCCGGTAAAGCAATTTATGTTTGATGTGGCTTATCAAGAGCGTCCATCGAAGTTTGCAATAGAGATTGTTCTTGATGAAACTACATATTATTATGAGTTTTCGGTACGAGAAAAAAAGATTGAATCAGAGTTGCTCACAAAAAAATATCGTAGAACAGAAAAATTACTTGAAAGAACATCTTCCTTGTATAAAGATATTGTTTTACGCTCTGAATTAAAAGATTTTGAAAATAAGAAGCAGGCAGTTAAAGAAGAGGCTCTATGTCTTCCAGTAGCCGCATTATTGAACAACAGTTTGGCGTCTAAAATTGTTGACGCTATACAAGGAATACAAGTTGTTAGTATGACTGCAGCGAGATTAAAGCCTACGAAATCGAAAGAATCATTTTCAGAGGAGCGATTAAGAAAATATATTAATATTCTCCAGAAAGCAGATCCTACGTTAAGAGATATAAAGGTTTCTTTTGAAGAAGAAGAGATTGACCGTCAAAAAATTGAGACGGATGATTTTGAAAATCGAGAAATCATAGCTACTAAAACGACGGTAGGGGTAGATACGGCACATGCTGTTTATGAGAATGGAAAGGAGACAAGTAGTACACCTATGACTTTCTTTGCAGAAGAATCATTAGGTACTGTAAAACTTTTCACGGCATTACCATATCTGTATGATATTTTGGAATCAGGAGGGGTGCTTGTTATTGATGAGATTGAAAATGGATTGCATCTTTCTCTGGCTAAGGAGATAATTGGGCTTTTTACTAATGAGGAGAGTAATCCAAATCATGCACAACTTATATGTACATCGCATCAGCCACTTCTAGTTTCCGGTGAATATAGACGAGACCAGGTTTGGATTACGAGTAAAGATTTATATGGAAAAAGTTCATTACATAGAATGAGTGATTTGAAGACATCACGTGCAAAAGTTAATTTAACTAATCGAATTATTGAAGGGGCATTTGGATGTAACCCAGAAATGTTTTTTGAAAAATAACACATAAAATATGAAAAAGAAAAACACCGAGTTGCAGCCCGGTGTTCTGCAGGACGACAAAAGCAGCAGCCGTCGCTACAATATTAATAACCGTAACCATTGTATCACGCTTAATTGCTGTTTGCAATATGAAATTTGTGTCCAGAAAGGCAAAAAAATGCAGACTTTTTCTAAAAATGTGATTGAATATAGTAACTGTAAATTAAATTTTTAGAAAGAGGTATTTTTATGAGATTAAAGTACAAATATTACATTTGCCAATGCGGTAGAAAAGTTATTCCGTTTACCAACCCATGTAAATGTCCACATTGTGGGCGTATTACCCGTTTGAGATAAGGTAGGTGGGAAGTGTGGGAAAAAATCAACATGTGACACCTCATCCAGATGGTGGATGGCAGGTAAAAGGACAAGGAAATAGCCGTGCAACGCTGAGGACTACAACTCAGAAAGAAGCAATAGATCGTGCACGTAGTATTTCACAAAACCAAGGATCTGAATTAGTTATTCATCGACCAAATGGACAAATTAGAGATAAAGATTCTCATGGAAGAGATCCATTTCCACCAAGAGGATAAATAGCTGAGAGGTAGTATGCCTGGATAGGGCATACTATCTCTGGTTTTAAGAGAAATGATGAAAACAAAAATTACAGCGGAGGTAATGATGTCAGTCGAGCAGTATCAAAAAAGTGTAAATACATTGGATAAAGAAATAGCAACTCTAGAAAAGAAGAAAGTAGAAGCTGATAAAAAATGTGCAGATATCCAATCGAAAATTAATTCGATTCAGAAGAATATTGCATCTAGAACTTCAGCTAATATGGTAGCTAGTAAAAAGAAACAAATAGCTAGTTTACAGGCGGAATATTCTAAAAAGATGTCTTCTAGTGCAGATGTTGGGAGAAAAATATCAGATAAGCGAAAAAAAAGAAATGATGCATATTTGAAGTTACAGAAAGCACAGAAGGAAGAACAAAAAAAGCAAGAAATGTCATTAAAAAAGATGCAGAAAGCATATGAAAATAAAATAGAAGAACTTAATAATCAAGCAGTATTGCAGTTGCGTACAAATGATAATATCGAAAAAACGAACAATCAGCAGGAAATGGAAGAATATGATGTATTCGTTTCCCATGCATGGGAGGATAAAGAATCTTTTGCGGATGAATTTGTAGAATCTTTAAGAGAGTGTGGAGCTAAGGTATGGTATGATACAACCCAAATAAAATGGGGCGACTCTATGAGAAGCAAGATAGATGACGGGTTAAGGAAGTCTAAATTTGGCGTAGTAGTATTATCACCTGATTATATCAAGGATGGAAAATATTGGACAAAGACAGAATTAGACGGATTATTTCAGATAGAGAGTGTTAATGGGAAAATGCTTCTTCCAGTCTGGCATAATCTTACTAAAAAAGAGGTTATGGAATACAGCCCAATTGTTGCGAGTAAATTAGCAATGACAACGGCGAATATGACTCCGCAGGAAATGGCAAAAGAATTGTACAAATTATTATCTGAAGAATAAATATTGAATAAAAACAATATAACAATCGGAATAAACAGTTTTATTGTGCTCCGATTGTTCTTTAAATAATAAATTCCGATATGGCAGACATGGTGAATGGATATTCTCCGAGTGTTATGTTAGTGTGCAAGAGATAATGATAAATACCAGCATTTAGGAGATATGGAAGATAAACTATAACTTTCACAATTGTATGAGAATACAAGAAAAGAGAAATCTGCGACAGCAAAAATGCTTTCTTAGATTTTCTACCATTTCAATATGATGTTCTGTAAAATGAAAGCGATAACAAATTAGAATTGAGTACAACTCTATATAATAAAATGATTGTTTACAGAACTGGAAGGTGTAATTATGTGAAAGTTGAAGATATAAGTAGAAAGTAGGAGTTTAGAAAATGCTACTATATCATGGAACTCTACTAGAAAGTGGAGAAAAGATTATTCAAGAAGGAAAAATACGATGCCAAATTAAAAGAAGTCATGAAGGATATGAGAATATTATTGAAGGTACGACAGATGGATTTGTGTATTTGACACAGAATTTATATACTGCATATTATTATGGAAATATTCTACTTTTGGATCAGGATGACTATAATAAAAAGTATGTTTACATATTCAAAATAGAAATACCTGATGATAATATTTTATTAGAACCTGATTTTGACGAGTTAAAAGTAAGAAATAAGGTATATTCTAAAATATTACATGGAAAGAATGTTTGGAAATGTGCGGTTGTGCAAGAATAAGACAGGATATTACTATTAAAGGATTAGAATACATTAAGTTACCGGGAACAGGGAATAGACTTGAAGATATACAAGATGTAAAAATATGTTGTGAATTGTCCAAAATGCAATTGGGATATGCAAGAAGTTATGGAGAATTGGAAAAAGAGGTAGAAACACGTTGGAAATGGAAAAAGTTTGATGAATAAAGCAAACTTATAAGGATAGCAAAAAATAATGGAAGAAAGAGAATGTAACATGGAATCATCTGTTGCAAGTAGGTATTCCATGTTATTTATTATAGTTAGATAAAAAAATCACTGGAGAGGTAGTAGAAAGAATTGGAATAAATTGGAACAGATCATCAAACAACAGTATCAGGGAAAAGGGATGGTAGATCCCACAGAGACAGACATCGTATAGGTGCCTGTCTTTTTTCGCAGAAAATTAGGAAAAAGATTTCGAAGGGAGGTGATAGGAAACGTGAGTATCAGTATCCATGAGTTGCTGGCAGTAGCCAGGGAATCGGAAGGTGTGAAGGCAGTTAAGGGGGATGACATATTGTGTGAGAAACGCTTTGCGCCAGATACCCGGTATATGGTGGAGTTTTTGCTATTGGAACAAAAGGAACAGTTTGGAGAAAAGGGAGAGTATCATCGTTATTTTTTGACTAAGGAATCATATCGTGAATTGATCGATCTGCAGAATCAGGGAGTCCTGCGCTTTCAAAAGCAGGCGCTTGTTTTAGAGGGGACGCTGCATTATCTTCCAGCCCAGGCATTTGTCCGGGACCGGGAGTAGGAAGCTTAACAGGCTGGAAAAGAAAAAGTCTTTGCAGGAGCATGGCTCCGAGTCCGGGAGCTCTTTTACCGGAAATTTTTATAGAACGAGAAAGAAGGGAGTGGTAAGCGATGATCATTGGAATCGACCACGGGTATTACGCCATTAAAACAAAACAGGTGTGTTTCCCAACAGGGCTGATGCGATACACCTATGAACCTTATACTATGCAGAATGTTCTCCAATACGGAGGCGCTTATTATGTGTGTGGAACTGGGCGGCAGACTTTAGTGAAGGACAAGACTGCCAATGACAATTATTATCTTTTGACTCTGGCTGCACTGGCACAGGAGATTCGGAAGCGGAAAGGGGAGAAATCTGCCAAGGTTGTTCTTGCAGCCGGACTTCCCCTTACCGGATTTGGAAGGGAAAAACAGAAATTTAAGGAATATCTGTTTCGGAAGGAACAGCCTGTCCGCTTTTTCTACGAAGGGGAGCGCTATGAAATCCAGATTGAAGATGTGAAACTGTTCCCCCAGGGATACTCGGCTCTGGCTCTTTATCCGGAATACTTAAAAGATGAACCCTCTGTTCTTCTTGTGGATATCGGAGGATGGACGGTGGATCTGATGCGCCTTGATAATGCTGTTCCTAATGCAGCTACCTGCAGGAGTCTGGAACTGGGTGTCATTCGCTGTATGGATGAGATTCTGGAACAAGTGCGCAGAAACACCGGGCTGTCGATAACAGAGACACAGGTTGAGCGCATCTTACAGGGAAAGTCATGCAGCATGCCTGCGGAAGTGGTGTCTTTGATCGAGAAACAGGGCAGGCTTTACATTGAAAAGATATTGTCTGCGATCACCGAGGCGGGCTTTGATCTGCGGGCAGTTCCTTCCATTTTCATGGGAGGCGGGGCTACTATTTTTCAGCACCGTGTAAGCACCCAGGACCGCCTGTGTCGCCCGATTTACCTCACAGACATCCATGCCAACGCAGCCGGATATGAACGGATTGTGGGGCAGATGAGGACGCTGTGAGCCGCCCGGTCTTTTCCTTTCGCCCAAACCTTAAGAACCCGGAGCATGAAAAAGCGTGGCGGCTTTTGATGGAAGTTCCGGCAGGACAGAGGAATCAGTATCTGGTGGATGTGATCCTAGAAAAAGAAGAACGGGAAACCTTACGGAAACTGATTCAGGAGACTGTTCGAGAAGAACTAAAAAGTGGCGGTATGGAACGAATGCCAGCATGTGAAAAGGAAGAAATTCCCGGTCAGATGCTGGATTTTTTATTTCAGATGGAGCAGGAGTAAAGGAGGTGAGGCCTATGGACAAAGAAAATATGGCATTGTTGGATCTGCTTGGGTTTTGCATACATTTGACATGGATTCTTTAGTGGGTATTGTGAATAGCTTTCTTTCAAACTTTGGAGTATGTTGTGTATAACAAAACGAAAGGGGAAAACGCTTATGGCAGAGATGAAGAACATATGCGGAAAGATCCCGGTGGAATTACATGAGAAGGTAAGAGCCGAGATCGAAGAGAAAGAAACGAGTACACAGATATTTATCCGGCAGGTGATTGAAGAACACTTTAACAGACTGGAAGGCAAAGGAGAAGAGAGCATGGAAAAAAGAACATTAGCAGTACAGGTCACAGAGGAATTATTCCAAAGAGTCAAATGGGTAGTCGCGAAGGAAGGTATCAAACAGAAAGATTTTATCATCCGCATCATCGAGAAAGCGGTGGAAGAGGTAGAAGCCAAATGGCAGGAGCTAGAGCAGCCGGAAGAAACCGCAGAAGCAGACAGAATGGAAGAGTCTACAGAAGAGACTGATGAGGAAGAGATTATCGAAGAGGAAATTGAAGAGATGGAAACTGCGGAGGAAGAACCTGACGATGAGAGCTTCGAAGAATCCACAGAACTGGACGAGGAAGAACCAGATCCAGAACTTCCCGAAGATGCAGATGAGGAAGAAGAACTGCCAGAATCCGAGGAAGAAACCGAAGAGATTGCATAATGCCAAACAAATAGAACTATAAAACTTGCAGGCGGTGTGGGAAAGAAACCATGCCGCCTGTTTTTTCTCAGCAAAGGAGGTTGATAGCCGCAACCATTCGATTTTTTGATTTATTCAGCGGGATCGGGGGATTCCGGGAAGGGTTAAGACGTGCAGGCGGTTTTACCTGTGTGGGACACTGCGAGGTGGATGCTTATGCGGATAAGAACTACCGATTGCTGTTCGACACAGAAGGGGAGTGGTTTTGCAATGACGCAAGAACAATCGAAACTGAACGAATGCCGGACTTTGATCTTTTGTGTGCAGGATTTCCTTGCCAGGCATTCTCTATCGCCGGAAAGCGGGAAGGATTTGCAGATGCCAGAGGAACTCTGTTCTTCGAGATTGCCAGATTGGTTGCAGACAAGCGACCTGCGTATTTCATCCTTGAAAATGTTCCCGGACTGCTTTCGCATGACAAAGGCAGGACGTTTCACACCATCCTCAGTACGCTATCTGAGCTGGGGTACGGTGTGGAATGGAAAGTGCTTAACAGCAAGGATTTTGGAGTCCCCCAATCCAGAAAGCGGGTGTATCTTGTCGGATATCTTGATCGAAGATGTGCCGGAAAAATATTACCTTTCCCAACAGCAAATGGAACGCCTCTTGTTCAAGTCCAGACGGGCAGACAGGGGAAACGGATCTACAAAGCCGAAGGCTTAAGCTGTACTCTGACTTCCGGAGCCGGAGGTGTGGGTGGTAAGACAGGGTTGTATGAGGTAGGTATTCCTATTAAAGAGAATACCAAGCAGGGTTATAAGATGGCGTATCCGAGAGATAGCATTGACTTAGGCTATGCAGGAATGAACACACGGAGAGGGCGTGTGGGGCATCAGATTGCCCATACCCTGACCACCGGAATCCAGCAGGGAACGCTTCATTTTGTGGATCTGTCTCCACATCCTCTTATCACAGAGCATTGCAGATGTCTGAATACCAGACAGTCTGGCATCCATAATCACAAAGGGGAATGTTCCGGTGTCTTAAAAGAGGAAGGTGCCAGGGCAGTGCTGACTCCGGGAAGGGAAGAAACCCGGCAGAATGGCCGGAGGATGAAGGAACCGGAAGAGCCGATGTTTACCATTACTGCCACAGACCGCCATGGAGTTGCCTATCGGGGCAGAATCCGAAAACCGGTGCCAAGGGAGTGTCTGCGGCTGCAGGGTTTTTATGACTGGCAGATTGACCGTACCGAACAGGATACTTCGGACAGCCAGCTTTATAAACAGGCGGGAAATGGAGTGACCGTCAACGTGATCGAAGCCATAGGAACACTTCTTCGGCAGGCAGATGCGGAAATCCGGGCAGAGGATGAAAAGACAAAGAGGTAAGGCAGTATGGCAATTGGAATTCAGGATCAGTACTTCGGTACAGAAATTGAAATGACAGGTATTACCCGTCAGAGGGCTGCAGAGGTAGTCGCAGAACTATTTGGAACAAGGGCAGTTTGTGATGGTGGGTATTATGGAGTCTGGTCTGTGACAGATCAGGAAGGGAAGAAGTGGAAGTTTATGTATGATGGCAGTATCTATACGGAACGCAGGGAGCGTGGACGCATGGTTCGTGCCGGAAGTGAATACAGTACCGAAATGGTCAGTCCCAAACTTTCCTATGGAGAGATGGGCAAATTGCAGGAAGTAGTGCGGTGTTTGAGGCGCCATGGGGCAAAGGTGAATGCGTCCTGCGGGCAGCATGTTCATGTGGACGCTTCCAACCATACCCCAAGAAGCCTCAAAAATGCTATGACCATCATGTATTCCAAAGAGGATATTCTGTTCAAGGCATTGAAAGTACAGACTTCCAGAGAAAGCAACTATTGTCAGAAAGTACGCCCCATTGTGCTGGAAAAAATCCGCAGAATGCCAAACAACACCATTTCCATGGAAAAGCTGAAACAGATCTGGTATGGAGGCAGGGATGGAAGTCATAATCATTATGACAGTAGCCGATATTATGCCTTAAACCTTCATGCGGTGTTTTCGAAGGGAACGCTGGAATGGCGGTGTTTTGAAAGCACTCTCCATGCAGGAAAAGTACGGGCAAATATCACGCTGGCTCTTGCCATTTCCGCTCAGGCCATCAATCAGAAATGTACCCAGATGCGGAAAACAGAGATTACCGAGAATCCTGCGTTTACATTCCGTACCTTTTTACTGCGGTTGGGGCTTATCGGACCGGAATATAAGAATGTCCGGGAACATCTGCTTGCCAACCTGGAAGGGGATCGGGCGTGGAGATATGACCGCAGTCAGTATGAATGTTTGAATAGAAATCATCGGGCAGAGGATGCCCGATAGGAGGTAGAGATGAAAGAAACGTATTATTTTGCCTATGGCAGTAACATGAACTTAGACCAGATGGCGTACCGCTGTCCGGCAGCTTTTGTTGTGGAGAATGTCAAGCTGGACGGGTATCGCCTGACTTTCTGTGGCAGGGGAAAGGGAAGCGGTGTTGCTACCATTCTGCCAGAAGAGGGAAGCCGGGTGGAAGGAGTGCTTTGGAAACTCACACCGGAGTGTGAAAAAAGACTGGACTTTTATGAAGGATATCCACACCTGTATGGAAAGGAGCCTGTTCTTGTTCAGGGAAAGGATGGTGTGAAACGGGAAGTCATGGCATATACCATGAATGCACCCTATAAGGATCAGCCTGCCATTCCCTCAGACCTTTATTTTATGGGGATTGTGGAAGGCTGCCATCAGAATGGGATTTCCAGCCGCTCTGTGACCGATGCGTTAAAGCGTGTCCGGGAGGAAGTGGGCAGACAGAAACCCAGCCAAAAGAAAACAGAAGTCAGCAGATAACAAAGCCGCAGGGGAAAGCCTCTGCGGTATTTTTAACGAAAAAAGGAGAATGCAATGAAGAGTAGGAATATCAAAACAAGACTTGCAGCCTTTGGGCTCGCATTGCTCATGGGCATTAGTCCGCTTGGAAATTTGGCGGATGTCCATGCGGCAGAAATGCAAAATCTTTCAGAACCAGTAACAGAGAATGCAAAAATATTTGAAACGGAACAGACAGAGGAGGTTTCAGAGGTTACCGGACAGCTGGTAACAGCAGAAGATATCACGAAAGACATTTCCGACAAGGATTTTATGGCAGAGACTTGTATGGAAGGCATCCATTACGATTTGGAAAAAGAGGATGTTACCTTAGAACGGATCGAAGCAGAGGATGGAAGTGCCTACCATCCAGACCAGGCAGGGACTTATATTGCAACTTACTGGGTTGTGCCAAAAGATGCGCGTGACAGTTATTCAGTTACTCGTAAGATTATCCTGACGGATACGGAAGGACAGGCCCATGCAGAAGAAAACGGTGGGCAGAAACAGAAAGAGGATACGAAATCCGAAGAAGATTCGGAGACGCCTGTGCAGGAGATCCCGGATGTGGAAGTAACGGTATCCGGGGAAGATGCAGATGCACAGGCAGCAAGGGAACTGGAAGAAAAGATTGAGGATGGGGAAGTGATGATGCTTTCCGGTGCAGAAAATACCTTTACTGCAAGGGAAACCGTACATCTGGAAAAAGGAGAGACCATTTACTATCCAAGTTATATTGGAAATTATCTGACCTGCTGGTTTACGGTGAATGGAAAGATTGCCTACTGTCTGGAATCCCATCGCTCTTCACCGCCGAGTGGAGATTATATAGCACAGGTGCTTGACAGCAATAAGAATTTGCAGAAGGTGCTGTATTATGGCTATGGCGGCGCCGGGGATATTACCGGAAGTTATCTGTCCGGGAAAAGTGCAGAAGAGAAATATGTATATACCCATATCGCAGCCAGTTATGCTTACGCAGGTGAGGCAGGATTTACGGGATGCAAGTATGAGGATCTGGTAAACGCAGGGGTGATCGCTTATATTGACCATCTGTTTGCTATGGAAGAACCGCCGAAAGGGGAGATTTCTCTTTCTAAAACATCCGTAAAAGCAGTCCGTGATGGAAAGGTGCAGAAAACACCGGATATCACATTGTCCGGGAATCACCGAAACTACATTTCAGTCCATGTACCAAAAGACATCACCATTTATAACAAGACAAAGGGAACTTCCGCAGAGAATGGTGCGCTGAAGATCTATGGCGGGGATACCTTTTATTTGACTGCCCCAATGCTTCATACCGGAAAATATTCCTCCGGGGAGCTGCATGGCTCTGTAGGGGAAACCTGGAGAACGTTGGTATTATCTACAGGAAACAGCAATCAGGACATTGGAGTCTTTGAATCGGAGAAAGCCAATCCGGTAAGTTTTACGGTAGACTGGCTGGAGATGACAAGGATCGAGCTTTTAAAACAGGATGCGGATACCAAGAATCCTTTAGACGGTGCAGTGTATGGCATTTATACAGACAGCAAGTGTGAGCATCTTTTGATGGAAATGCCAGTCACCGGGGAAGAGGCAAAAGCAGTCAGTGATTATTTTGAGGCAGCCATCAAAACAGTATATGTGAAGGAGATCAAGGCTCCAGACAAGTATGCACAGAGTGATGTGATCCATAAGGTGGATGTGAAAGCCGGAAAAACGGTCACCATCTCAGCAACCGATGAGAGGGTGAAAGGTGCTGTCCATATCCAAAAGATCGATAAGGAGACACAGGCCTTTCTTCCCCAGGGGGATAGTTCCCTTGCCGGGGCTGTGTATGGTCTGTATGCCAGAGAGGATATCGTCCACCCGGATGGAAAGACGGGGGTTCTGTTCAAAAAAGACAGCCTCATCGCACAGGGCGTGATCAAGGAGGATGGTACCTTAGATTTTTCCGAATTGTATCTGGGAAAAATGTATGTGAAAGAGATCACTCCGCCGGAAGGCTATACGGTAGATCCAACAGAGTATGAGGTGGATCTTGCCTACGAAGGACAGGAAGTGGCAGAGGTAACCAGGGATCTGACGGTACAGGAACAGGTGAAAAAGCAGGTGTTCCAGCTGATCAAGATCAGCGAAGATGGAGACCAGACAGAAACAGACCTTGTGGAAGGGGCAGGTTTTAAGGTGTATCTGGTCAGCAGCCTTTCCAAAGTAGAGAGTGGGGAATTACAGCCATCCAATGGGGAACAGTTTACTGCGGAAGATTTCCGAGGTTATGATTTCAGTAAGGAAGAGGGGGCAGTGACCTATGTGGATGGCAAGGCTGTCCCGGTACCGGAGCTGATCACAGATAAAAAGGGATATGCCCTCAGTCCGGAACTTGCGTATGGTCTTTATGTGGTAGAAGAGAGTACGGTGCCGGAGAATTTAAAAGCCATCGATCCGTTTTTGGTAAAGGTAGATGAGGACAGCAGAGAACCGATGGTATGGAGGATCTTCGATGACCGTCCGTTTGAGTTTTTGTTAAAGATCGTGAAAAAGGATGCACAGACAGGAAATCCGGTCTTGAAGGCAGGCACATCCTATAAAATCTTTGATATGGAAAAAGAGGAATATGTAGAGCAGACGGTATTCTATCCGAAGAAAGAGACGATTAGTGTTTTCAAGACCAATGAGGAAGGCTATCTGGTAACACCGGAAGAACTGAAATGTTCTACTTACCGGATCGAAGAAGTGAAAGCACCGGAAGGGTTTGTAAGACAGGGATATGAGAGTTCCTTGTATGAAGGGGAAAAAGTAATTTCTCCATTGGAGGTGACCGGAAAAGGCAGTTACAAAGAGAACCCGAAAGAGGGAATCGTGATCACTGTTTCTTCCGATACCGCCCATCAGATCGATCCAGATACCGGGGCAGTCATCGTGGAAGCCTGGCAGCCAAACGATGAGCAGGTGGGAAGCCTGACACTGACCAAAACCGGGGAACAGCCAGTGGAAGTGAAGGGGGATTCCCTGCTTGCAAAGGCAAAGAGACTGGCAGGAAAGATCAAAGATGCAGTGACCGGAGAGGATACCGATACCGGAGTGTTCCATGATTTTGTCTATGAAGAATCCGGTGTGGAAGGGGCAGCCTTTGAACTGTATGCCAAGGACACCATTTATTCCCCGGACGGAGCAAAGGATGAGCAGGGCAATCCGGTCATCCGTTATGAAAAAGACGATCTGGTGGCAACTTTAGTGATCGATACAGAAGGAAAGGCAGTGGTAAATAATCTTCCATTGGGTTCTTATTATATGAAAGAAACCATAGCAGGCGACCATTTCGTATTGAACCCGGAACAGAAAGAATTTACCCTGACCGCAGAGGATGATACGCAGGCAGTGGTTTATGAAGGGGTTGCTTATAAAAATGAGCGACAGAAGATTTCCATTTCTGTAGAAAAGAAGGATGCAGCCACAGAAGAGAAGCTGGAAGGCGTGATTTTTGGTTTGTATGCCAAAGAAGATATCCTCTCCCAGCAGGGTGAGATTCTTGTAGAAAAGGACACTCTGCTGGAGAAGAAAGCAACGGATGAAAACGGTCAGCTTACCTTTGACAGCGACCTGTATCATGGAAAATATTATGTAAAAGAGGAAGTGAGAAAACCGGGATATCTTCCAAATGAAGAAATCTGGGAGATTGATGCCTCTTACACAGACCAGAACCTTGCAGAAATCAAGCTGACAAAAGAAGTGGAAAACCAGCCGACTGAGAGCCAGTTTACGAAAACCGATGCAACAACCGGGGAAGAACTGGAAGGCGCGAAGCTTCAGATCATCGATAAAGAGGGCAACATCGTAGAAGAGTGGATCAGTACAAAAGAACCGCACGTAGTCTATGGACTGCCGGAAGGAACGTATATCCTTCACGAAGAACTGCCACCTTATGCAGAGGGCTATGTATCTGCAGAAGATATCGAGTTTGAAGTAAAAGAAGATGGCAGTGTGACCAAGGTGGAGATGAAGGATGATTATTCCAAAGTGGAAATTTCCAAGACGGATATTACCACAGGCGAGGAACTGGAAGGAGCCAAGCTGCAGATCTTAAATAAAGAGGGTGAGATTCTGGAAGAGTGGGTAACGGATGGAAAGCCTCATCTGGTAGAGAAACTTCCGGTAGGGGAAGAGCTGACTCTGCGTGAGATCACAGCGCCGGAAGGCTATGAGATTGCAGAAGATGTGGAATTCACATTGGAAGATACCATGGAAATCCAGAAGGTGGAAATGAAAGATGCAAGAACACCGGAAACACCAGGTGTACCGCAGACAGGGGATGACCACTGGAAACCAATCCTGTTGTTTGTTCTTCTGGGAGCATCAGCAGCCGGACTCATGGCAACCATGATTTATAAGAAGAAACGTGGAAAGACAGAAAAAGCAGATGAAACGAAAAAAGAAGAATAAGCTGTGGATGTTGCAGGCAGCCTTGTGCGGTGTCTGTATCCTCAGTGCAGCTCTGCTTTATCAGGATTATGTGACCGTTCCCCGGAAGAATCGGGAACTGGTGGAGGCGTTAAAAACCTGCTTCCCGGAGGAACTTCCTCCGGGCGGTGGTTCTCTGGGACAGAAAGAGGAACAGGCTGGAAGAGAAACGGAAGTGTCTGCGGTTGATCTTCGCTCTCTCCAGAGTCAGTATCCGGATGTTCGGGGCTGGCTTACAATCCCGGAGAGTGGCATCGATTATCCGGTACTGCAGAGCAGCCCGGAAGAACCGGAGTATTATCTGCGGAGAGATTACCGGGGAAACTACGACATCAATGGAAGTTTGTTCCTCCAGGCAGACTGCATTCTGGGAGAATCGGGGAAGCTGACCATCTACGGTCACAACATGAACAGCGGTGCAATGTTCGGGAATCTGGATCAGTACGCCTCCTATGAGTACTGGAAAGCACATCCCAGCGTGTTCTTTCAGACACCGGAAGGCATGGAGGAGTACCAGATAGCGGCAGTTTTGAAAGCCGATGTGTCCATGTTCGACTTCCAGCAGATTTCCTTTCAGAACCAGCGGGAAGCAGAGGCATATGTAGAACAGGCAAAAGAATTGGCGCTGTTCGAGACTGGGGTAGATGGTACAGGTTGTGAAAAACTCTGACGCTGGTGACTTGCTCTTATGAGTGGAAACAAGCCCGGAACATCCTTGTAGCAGTAAAAGCAGGGGCTTAAAAGGGAAAAGTGTTCAACAGTGGGAACTTTCTTCCAGTCTCTGGATATCTACAGTACTCTTCAGAGTCAGTAATGTCAGGAAGTGTTCAAAACTACCAGAAAAGTGCAGAATGTGAGACGAACTGTAATGGGGAGTGGCACTGCAACACAAAAACTGTTCGAAGTTAGGGAAGATGCAACGAATTATGGCGGCTTGTGTAGTCCTGTAGTGTTGGAAAAGTGTTCAACAGTGGGTGCTTTTCCAGCTCTTTGGTGGCTTTCTGGAACTGAAGCTGCCGGGAAGTGTTTGAAAGTACCCCAAAAGTGCAGAATGTGAGACACGACTGCATAAAAAAGACAGTACCATCATATACAAAAGTGTTCGAGGATATAGGATGTGCAACGAAATGTGGTGTGATGTAGTGTTAGAAAGTGTTCAAAGACTGGGACTTTTGCAACTATCTGGATGTATCTGCCATCTATTGGAAGAGTGTTTTCGAGAAGCATTTAAAAGAAAATCTCTGTTCAACTGCCTGAAAAAGCGTTACAATCATTCCATAAAGACAGGGAGGTGTTCCATGGATCAGAAAGAACAAACAAAGTGCATGGGTTCAGACGGAATGCAGAAAATGAACGGCGTTATCAATGCCGATCTCATGACTGTGGAAGAGATTCATCAGAAACTTTTGCAGAATTTCGCCGGAGGCATGGAAAAAATAAATGTGAAAGGAGGAAGAAGATGCAGGTTGTCATCGAGATACCAAAAGAAGTATTGTATGATACAAAGCAAACGATAGAACAAGCAACAGACTTTGCAAAAAGAGCAACTGCATTGGGATTTTATAAGCAATATGGGGTATCGGTGGAATTGTGTTCTCAGATTGCTGGCATAACAGAGAAAAAATTTATATCAGAAGCAAAACGTAGTTTTATAGGATAGCAAAAACCAGATGCGTAGAATGTGAAATACAAGATCTTTTGTGCTTGACAAGTGTGTCAGAAGCGGTTACACTATGCCTAGTGATCGCACTACAGAAACTTGTGAAGCCTGTAGTCCGGAGAGACTCCTACGGGGGTCTTTTCGTTATTATAGGACAGATAAGAAATGGTTTTGGGTGGTGTAAGACTTATTGAAAAGCCTAAAAAGTAGTTGAAGATACACATTGGGTGAATTATAATGAATTTTATCATATATGAGTAGGTGATGCGAATGAATCAGGAAGCACAGGAATATTATAATATTGCCAGTTGGACAAAAGATAAAGTAAATTACAATCGGATATCAAAATTTAATACGAATAAACATAGACAGGTTTTACATGGACAAATATGGTTTTGTGATTTGGGATACAACATAGGAACGGAGAAAAATAAAATGCGTCCGGTACTGGTGATGTCCAATAATAAAATCAATAATTCTGAAAAAGTGGTAGTTGTTTGTATTACCGATGCAAAAGGAAAAGTAAACGCAAGATGTTTGCCGATTCAGGATTCATGGTTTTTGTTATATTCTGATACAGAAGATGAAGAAAAGCAAGTGATTCCGGGAAGAACGATACCAGCATCTATGCATACTTATGAATTTTTGGATAAAGACAGTATGATCCAGTGTGAGGAGATACGTGCAGTTAGTAAGGCAAGGTTGGATGCAAATCGAGGATGTATTGGTACTTTAACACCGGAAGATTTTAATCTTGTAAAAGGAAAATTCAAAAGAGCATACAACCTGTAAAATGTGACTGCTAAAAATTTGTTGACAAAGAGAAGGTAGTTGCATATAATAAAGAAGAACAGAGATACTATGATTAAGTCCCACACTTGAGCAATCAAGATACAGTGGGTACTTTATAAATGTTTAAACGAAGCCGTAGGACCGTAAGGTATAGCTTCTGGAGGCTCCCCAGTTTATCTGGGGAGTTTTTCTTTGGAAAGATTTATGATAATAAAAAATGAAAGTAATAAGAAATCAGGCAGGATATGTTCCCGTAAAAGGAAGGTATCCTGCCTTTTTTGCATGAAAGAGAGGACATTCATATGAGAAAATTTTATACAGCAGAAGCAGTAACTGAAGGACACCCGGACAAATTATGTGACCAGATTGCAGATGCAATCTTGGATGTGTGTCTGAAGAATGATGAAAATTCCAGAGTAGCCTGCGAAGTGCTTGCTACAAAAGGAAATATTATTGTGGCGGGAGAGATTACCAGTGCCTATGAACCGGATGTGTTTGCAGTCGTGCGAAAGGTACTATCTGATGTAGGTTATTCCAGCGAAGGGGTTACTATGGATACCTTTGTCCATCGACAGAGTCCCGATATCGCAGAAGCGGTCAATGCTTCAAAAGAACGAAGGGGAGGAGTGTCTGACAATCAGATAGACTGGTTCCAAGGAGCAGGGGATCAGGGTGTGATGATCGGATATGCTTGTGATGAAACGAAGCAGCTCATGCCCATGCCCGTGGTGTTGGCCAATCGGATTGTCAGGGAATTATCTGCCTGTAGACAAAGCTCTTATATTCAGGGAATCTTACCAGATGGGAAAGCACAGGTGACGGTAGAATATGAAAATGGAAAGCCTGTTCGACTGGACAGTGTAGTAGTGTCTTGTCAGCATAAGGAAGAAAAAGATTTGAAAAAGCTGGAGGCAGAGATCCGAAAGAAGGTGTTGCTGCCGGCTCTTCGTCCCTTGCCACCGGATGAGGAAACTAAGATTTATATCAATCCATCGGGGCGTTTTGTCTGTGGAGGGCTGGATGCAGATACGGGACTGACCGGAAGGAAGCTAATGGTAGACAGTTATGGAAGCATGGTTCCCCATGGTGGCGGTGCATTTGCCGGGAAGGATTGTTCAAAAGTAGACCGCTCTGCAGCTTATATGGCCAGATATATCGCTAAGAATATCGTAGCTGCGGGGCTTGCCAGCAAGTGTCAGGTGTCTTTGGCTTATGCAATCGGAGTGGCACAGCCAGTTATGGTGCAGGTGGACACGTTTGGTACGGGAAACGTGTGTGCGGATGACTGTTTGGAGCTGGCAATCCCCCTGGTGTTTGGGCTGACTCCGAAGCAGATCGTGGATACCCTGCGCCTTACCCGTCCTATTTTCCGACAGACAGCTGCCTTCGGGCATTTCGGGAGAAAAGAGTTTCCGTGGGAGCATACCGATAAGGCAGAAGCTCTTCGCAATGCGGTGATCTGATGGCTTGGGTTACCGAAGAAGAATATCGGGCAGCCAAGCAGGTGAGAGCCTATGAGTATCTGCAGACATATCAGCCGGGGAGACTGAAAAAAACACGGACAAGAAATGAATGGCAGCTTCAGGATCATGACAGTTTCAAAATCAACGAGATTACCAGCAAATGGCATTGGAAGTCCAGGAATATTGGCGGAATGTCTGCTCTGCGGTTTTTGATGCAGGTAGATGGCATGGAATATACGGAAGCAGTAAAAATCTTGTGTGAGCAGACGCCTGTGTATGTTCCCAGAGCAGAACCAGCCCCTAAGAAGAACTTTTCCCTGCCTTTACCCAACGACAGTTTTTACCGGGTGCGGAGATATTTGAACCAAAGGGGAATCCGGGATGAGGTACTGGATTACTGTGTACAGCTGGGAATCCTTTATGAGAGCGCCCCACACCATAACGCTGTTTTTGTTGGAATGGATGAGCAGGGGCAGGCAAAGTATGCGTTTTTACGGGGAATCTATGACAACCGGGGAAAGAACTTCCGGATGGAACAGGAAGGCAGTGAAAAACAATACAGCTTTTGTGTTCCACCTCTTGGGAATAGCTGTCGGGTGGCAGTATATGAAGCCTGTATTGACGCCCTTGCCCATATGACGCTGGAAGATGGACCGACAGATAAGTACCGTCTGTCTCTAGGGGGCATTGCAGCACCAAAAGAAGGAGAGGAACGGGCAACGAAGAAGATGAAACGTCCAGATGCATTGGAACATTTCCTAAAAGAGCATCCGGAGGTGACAGAAATTGAGATCTGCACCGATAACGATTTTGCCGGACGATGGGCGTGTGCGCAGTTAAAAGAGCAGTATGGAGAAAAATATACCGTAGTTTGTAACTTACCGCAGATGGAAGGTGCAGACTATGGAGACCTGGCAAAACAGGCAGGGGAAAAACAGAAGAAACAGCAAAAGGAAAGAGGGAGGTGAGGCAAATGGAAGATACGATCAAAATAGAATTATTGACACCGCTGACAGGAACCTTTATTCCAAATGAGATGGAACAAGATTGGGAAGAAGAGGATTACAATGACTTTGAAGAAGAACAGGTATTTTTTGAAGGAGATGATTTAACGGAGTATGCTTCTGTGATTCAGGAAAAGATTGCAGAATACAACCGTGTCGGACATGACGATGATAAGACCGATAATCTGATGGATTATTTTGACGGAAGTGTTGCTATTAAAGAAAAGGTGGTGTCTGCAGTTCCATCGGTGAAAGAATCGGATGGTGTGTTATATGGCTGTACAACTTTAGAATTGAAGGAGTATCTGGAAACGGAAGAATTATCGGAACTGTGTGAATATCTCACCGGACAGTATAGTGATGGATGGGGAGAAGGGTTTGAACAGCAGGAAATTCAGGTTGATGGTGGAGAACTTCATGTCCATTTCTGGCAGCCGAGGGACTATCTTTTTGAACAGGTCAAGCCGGAGATACAGAATAAGCAAGAACCGGAAAAGAAAAAGCCGAAGATGGAGGTCTTAGGAAGAGATGGAAATGTGTTTATTATTTTAGGAGCTGTGGCAGGTTTGTTGATTAAAGAAGGGATGGATCAGCAGGCGAATGAAATGTATAAACGGGTGATGCAGTCAGGTAATTATTATCAGGCTTTGCATATCATCAGTGAGTATGTGGAAACTGAATTGAGTGTATCAGATGAAAAATCGCAGGCAAGAAAATCGCAGCTTTTGGAATGTATTCAGAGCAATAAAAAGAAAAGTAAAAAACAGCCGGAGCGCTGATAAGAAAGGATGATGCCTATGGAAAATACCCTGCAGTTAGGGAACTTATTGAAAGAAGGAACGTACCCGGAAGAATATACCGGAGGGGAGAAGTGGACAATTTTACATGGAGATACGCTGAAGCTGGTGAAAGCATTCCAGCCGGGAATCTTTGATGCAGTGATTACCGATCCGCCTTATGCGTCCGGGGGAACAAAGCAGAATGAAAGAAACCGTACCACCAATCAGAAATATAGCAGTATGAAGGCAGAGAATGCACTGCCGGATTTTGATGGGGATAACAAGGACCAGCGTTCCTGGACCCACTGGATGACAGAGTGGCTCTACGATGTGCGGAAAGCCTGTAAAGTCGGTGCACCAATCTGCCTGTTTATTGACTGGAGACAATATCCCTCTATTACCGATGCACTCCAGTGGGCAGGCTGGATCTGGAGAGGAACTGCGGTGTGGGATAAGGGAAACTCCCGTCCGCAGAAAGGACGTTTTCGCCAGCAGGCTGAATATATTGTGTGGGGCAGTAACGGACCCATGCCCATCAGCCGTCCGGTGTCTTGTCTTCCCGGTGTGTTCCGTTATGGGAATACCCAGAACCGTATCCATGTGACAGAGAAACCGTTACAGCTGATGAAAGATGTGATCCAGATCTGTGAGCCGGGCGGCAGGATCTTAGATCCCTTTGCCGGAGCCGGAACGACGGTCCTCGCAGCTGTAGAGGAAGGCTATGAGGCAGTAGGTATCGAGGTAACAGATGCCTATTATAAGCTGGGCAGTGATCGGGTGAAGTTTGCACTGGAAGCAAAGGAAAAAGAAGAGAGCGAAAAATAGCAAGGGCATCCACATGGATGTCCAACTTTGTTTCAGAAGAAGAAAGGTGCATCCACATGGATGCAGGAAAGGGGGCTTATGGACAGAGTCTATGATGTAACCATCCGAGAAGTGCGTGAAAAGACCGTTGCGGTGAAAGCATCCAGCAAAGAAGAAGCAGAAAAAGGATGCCGTATGTATGGCCCTGGTACCAGCGAATATGACATTCAGTCTGTTCAATATGAAGCCGTGGAACGGAAACAGGAACAGACATTTGAGATTGAAATCCGAAAAAGTTGTACCATCCGCAAATCTATCTCTGCACATTCCAGGGAAGAAGCGGTAGAACGGGCAGAGATACTGTATGAGGACGGTGGCTTTGATGCTGAATTTGATGAAAGCACGATGGATGTGAGTTTTGAGGTAAAAACAGAAAGAGCAAAGAAAAAGGAACAGGTACGATAGGAGATGAGGCGATGGAACAGGCGATGGCCTATGTGTGTTGTCCGGCAGAAGAAAGCAGGGTGAAGGTGCAGCGATATTGCCGGAAGATTTATGAGTTGGGATATGTTCCCATTTGTCCAAGGTTTGGATTTCTGCCATTTTTGGAGGAAGGGGAAGCTGAGGATCAGCAGGCATATAATCGGATGTCCCATTTGATCTTAAAGCGGTGCCGGATGGTGGTGGTCTGTGGAAAAGAGGTGACTGGAACCATGAATACCGATATCAGTACCGCAGACCGATTGCATATCATCTGCACCACATTAGATGGATTGATCAAGATTAAAGAAAAGGAATCATAATCGATTC